>Ga0194132_10003587_pt1 | contig 27463 bp, 24 predicted proteins | sample TA2KigOf80mmetaG_FD_148612 | JGI IMG/M metagenome (GOLD analysis project Ga0194132, IMG submission 148612) | Freshwater microbial communities from Lake Tanganyika, Tanzania - TA2015054 Kigoma Offshore 80m | ecosystem: Environmental > Aquatic > Freshwater > Lake | place: Tanzania: Lake... | reverse complement strand
AGATGAAGTTGTCGCCCATCGCTAAATCGCTGCGCGCCCTGATCCAAGCACCCATGGCGCCGACCGAGCAAGACGCCGCCGTGTAACGTCCACGCCTCCGACCCGCGCTCACCCCCTGGTCCCGTCCACCGTCCGCATCGCGTGCCCGGCCTCTCCGCGCCCGCGTCGCGTCATCCCATCACCCCGCGGCCCCGCGCCTGCCCCCCCCCGCCGGCCCAGCAACGCAACTGGCTCAGTATTGAGGCACCTCGGATGCTGTGGCCCGCAGCCATCTGTAGGCACTTCCGAGCTACAAGTAAATTCCACGGAGTTAGAAATCGCCTCGCCAGCAGTCTGAACGTCATTTCCTGCTTGAACGGAGTCCAGCGTCATGTGGCTTCCCGCTCGGCCCATCTGTCTGGTTGCTTTTCCCTTGCTCGCACTTCTGGTAGGGGGCTCGAACATTCAGCCGGCGGGCGAGTTTGCAAGAACGGTCGATGAACTCGGGGAGGCAATTCCGGAGGGGGCGATCGCACGCCTTGGAACGCTGCGCTTGACACACGTGGGAGGCATCACCTCAATTGCCGTCTCCGCGGACGGCAAGATGGCCGCATCCGGCGTTCGCCGCGGCGACGAGGAGTACTTTGGCGAGCGAAAAGTGCATGAGTCCGGCGCGTTTTCACTTCACGAAGGTGTCAGAGTTACTCGGGCCACGATCCGACTCTGGAGCACTGGGTCGGGGGAGCTGATCCGCGAATTGCGAACAACTGACGCTCCCGTTTCGTTCCTTCAGTTTGCGCCCGACGGCAAGAAACTCTTTGCCGGGTGCGGCAAGTTCGTATGTTGCTTTGACACAGGAAGCGGTAAAAAACTTTGGGAGCAAGAAGCCATCAGAGAGGGACGGCTTCATGACGGCGGCGAAGCTGTGGGCATGCTGCTCGATAAGAACACGCTCGTCTCGTTGCACTCTGGCCGGCTGATCTGCCCGGTTGATTTGGATGGCGGAGTCTCATTTCACTATCACGTGCAGCAGATTGTCCGCTTCTGGAATGCCAGGACTGGGGCTCCCGTGCTTGTTCCCAAGGTGCTCGACTCGACGATTGTCGCGCAGACTCGAGTGCCAGTGCTGTTTCACGAGATTGCCGTGTCGCCTGATACCAAGCAGGCCGCCATTGTGACCAGCGAAGCGGATCCCCTGCCGCGCCTTTTCGATCGTTCGTTTGAAGGCACGTGGAAGTACTCGAAACGACGGCTCGAAGTCATCGACGTGGCTGCCGGCAAGATCCTGCACACATTTGCTGACAACGACGCCCAGTTCGGCAACCTGGCGTTTGCAAATGACGGGCGCGGCCTGGCGCTCGTGGCCCGGAACAAGAACGAAATCTGGCACATCGGCAAAGACAAGAGTGAGAAACGGCTTATCGCCAGGGAATTGCCGGTTATCAAGGAGATTGCGTTCAGCGATGCCGAGCACATCGCTGCCCTGGTTGGCGACGAGCGGCAGCGGATACACGTCTGGAATGTCCGTACCGGGGCGCGCTTGGAGAAGCACCACGTTCGCAAGCAGATTTTCGAGCCAGGGGCGGTTGGACCCGTGGTTGCCCAGTCGCTTGGCAATACGATCGCGCTGCTTGACAGCAAGTCAGGCAAACCACTGCACGCTTTTCAGGGACACCGCTTGCCCGCGTCGCTGCGTTATGCACTCCACTCCGCCGACGTGCTGATTTCCCGAGACAGCCAGCGGGCGATTCAATGGGACACGCGCACCTGGAAGGTCAAGCAGGTCATGCCCCTGCCAGAGAAGCTTGATCGAATCCAATGGGGTTACCATCTGGACACCGAATTTGACGCCGGCATCTCGGTCGAGAAGGGGCTCTGCGTCCACTCGGACGGCAAGCAACATGAACTTCGCCACCTCCGGACGGGCAAACCGGTTCGGCCGCTCAAGGGCGGTCGCGGAAATGAGTCGAACTTCTATTTCTCTGCTGCGGGTAATCGGCTCATGTCCCGGATGCATCGCTGGTATCAGTTCTACGATGTCGCGACAGGCCAACCACTAGCGAAGGCAAAAGGCGATTCCGCCAATGTTCACTACATGTGGTATCGTCACCCGGAGATATCGGCGCGCGGCAAGTACTTTGCAAACACGAGCACGCGCGATCGGCCGGCCATCGAGCTTTTCGACGTTGCCACCGGCAAGCTCATCCGCAAGCTGACGCCCCGATTTGCAAAAGACCGTGGCGGCAGCATCCTCAAGTTCCACCTTTCGGCCGATGAGCGTTTTGCCTTCGGTGAGGTCCACGAGGCACTCGGCTTAGAAAACGGGTTTTCTGCGGAAAAAGTGTCCGTGACGATCTGGGACTTGGAAACCGGTGAGATCTTGCAAGATGTTGTCGTGGTCCCTTCTACACGCGTTTTTTGGCGTCGCGGCTTGAGCGAGTCGATCATCGATGTCATGGCTCTTTCCAACGACCATCGGCTGCTTGCACTGACTCGCGGCAATCGTGAGGCCTGGTCGCGACCTCACAAGGCTGAACCGATTGAGATCTGGGAAGTGGCCTCAGGCAACAAGCGCGGCGAACTGAAAGGACACGGCCCAGTCGCCGATCTAGCGTTCTCGCCCAACGATCGGCAACTCGCCTCCAGCAGCGATGATTCCACGATATTGATCTGGGACTTGCACAGGCCGCTGCCCACCGCAAAGAAGACGTTCTCTGAGCAGACACTCGATGAATGCTGGGCCAGTCTCGCTGAGCGCGACGCCGTCAAGGCGGAATGTGCTCTCTGGAAGCTCATCACCGGAGATGAGGCAAGCGTCGCCTTTCTGAAGAAGAAACTACGCCCGGCCGCGGCACCGGATGGCAACCGCGTCCACCAACTCTTGAAAGAGCTCGACAATAGTGACTTCAAGACAAGGACCAGTGCACACGAGCAACTTTCTGACCTGGGAGAACTGATCACGGACGCTCTCGAAGCTGCTGTGAAGCAGGACCCGCCGCTCGAAACGCGACGACGCCTGCAAGCACGCCTGGAAAAGTCCCGAGCCGCGGCGCGGCCGCTAGGAGGAAACGAGCGCATGCGCCAATGGCGAGTGCTCGAAGCGCTCGAGAAAATCGGCACTGCTGAAGTACAATCGTTCATCCACGAACTGGCAGGCGGCGCGCCGCCTGCCAGCCTCACGAAAGTTGCGAACGCCGTCGCAACGCGGTTGAACCGAAGACCGAAGTAGGGTGATCCCAGTATTGAGATCGACAGTCTTGCCTTCGCCTGGCGCCATGCGAGCGCGAAACGCAAGCCTCGCCTGGTGAAGTTGTTTCGGTAGATTCATCTACATGAAACGAATAACCATTGCAGCAGTGCTTTTTCTCTATGCCCATCCGCTCGCGCAATCGGACCAGCAGGCGCCGAGCGAGGATGCACGGCTGGCGTCTCACTTCAAGAAGTTTCTCGACGAGGAACTGCGGCATCAGCCGCTGGAGGCGACGCGGCTCGGCGACCATCGTTTCGATCATCTGCTCGACGATCTCTCCGGCGACGCACGCGCGGCCCGGCTGGACCGCATCAAGCAAGCGCTGGCGGCACTGCCGCGCGACATCGATCAGCAAAGACTATCGCGCGACAGCTCGGTCGATTTCAACATCTTCCGCGACGATCTCCAGCGCGAGCTGTGGCTGGCGCTTAACACCCGGCCGCACGCGGATGACCCGCGCATCTACAACGACTACATCACCGAAAGCGTCTACCTGCTGCTGACGCAATCGACGCTGCCCTTGCAGGACAATCTGCGCAACGCGGCGGCAAGGATGAAGCAGATTCCGAGAATCATCGCGGCCGCCCGCGCCAACCTCAAGAACCCGCCGCGCGTCATCCTCGAGACAGCCATCAGCCAGAATCGCGGGGCCATTTCGTTCTATGAGAAGGACCTCTTCGACCTGGCCGGCGAGACGCCCGCGCTCGGCACGCTGCGCGAGGAGGCCAGGAAAGTCGCTGCCGCTCTGCGCGACCATCACAAATTCCTCGAAGAGCTATTGCCGAATGCGAAGGGCGAATGGCGGCTCGGCAAGGAGAAGTTTGCCCGGAAGCTCGAGCTGGAACTGAACGCCGGCATCACCGCAAAGGAGGTCTTGAAGGAAGCGGAGGCCGAGGCCGAACGCGTCGTCGCCGAGATGTACGTCATCGCCCGGCAACTGTGGCACCAGGTCTACCCCGGCGAACCCTTGCCCGCCGATGAGGCCAGGGGCAAGCAGGCCACCATCCGCAAGGTGCTCGACAAGGTCAGTCAGGAGCACGGCACGGTTGACGAGCTGGTGCGCGATGCCCGCGCCGGGGCCGACAAGATCAAGGACTTCATTCGCACCAAGGACATCCTGCGGCTGCCCGATCCGGACCGCTGCAAGATCATCGAGATGCCGGAGTTTCAGCGCGGCAACTCGCTGGCCTATCTGAATCCGGCGCCGCCGCTGGATGCGAAAGCCGCCAGCTACTATGCCGTCAGCCCGCCGCCGCGCGGCTGGGCCCCGAAGCGCGTCGCCAGCCTGCTGCAAGAGTACAACCGCCACATGCTGCAGATCCTGACCATCCACGAGGCATATCCGGGCCACTACGTGCAACTGGAATACGCCAACCGCCATCCTTCGCTGATCCGTCGCGTGCTCTTTTCCGGTGTCTTCGCCGAAGGCTGGGCCGTCTACACCGAGCAGATGATGCTCGATCAGGGCTACGGCAACGGCGACCTCAAGCTCCGTCTCAACCAGCTCAAATTCTACCTCCGCGCTGTCGTCAATGCCATCCTCGACCATCGCATGCACTGCGGCACCATGACCGACGAGGAGGCGCTGGCCCTGCTGGTGACATTCGCCTTCCAGTCAGAGGCGGAAGCGATTTTGAAGATCATCCGGGCCAAGCAGAGTTCCTGCCAACTTTCAACATACTTCGTCGGCCGGATGGCGTTCGTACGGCTGCGCCGACGCATCCAGAACGAGCTGGGCGCCGGCTTCAACCTCGGCCGTTACCACGAAGCCGTGCTGGCCCACGGCACGCTGCCGGTAAGGTATTTGCCTGATCTGGTCACCGAAAGACTGAAGCGATCGCGGTGAACGAACGCGTCGCGCACGCGCCAGACGCCAGCGCGCTCTCACATACCGTGGCTGACGAGGTTGCCGTGCTTGCCGTTCCTGCCGGGCAGCCACGCCGGCCGGCGTTGCACTGCTTCGCGGATGCGGCGGACCACTTGCTCATCGGTCGGATACGGCGACTTGAGCGCCGGTCGAAGCGGTAGCGGAATCTCGTCCATGCGGTAGGCCGTGCCGGGGGCGCTGACGCCGGTGACGGCCGTCGTGATATGCACGCGCGCCAGGCGACTGGTGTGCGTGACCTTCGGGTCCAGCACGATCGTCGGGATCCTGGCCAGGTGGTCGATGGCCGGCTGAGGCATGGTGGCGCCCGGATCGGCGCCGAGGACCAAGCAGGCGTCGTTGTCGCCACGCACCAGCAAGTCCACTGTCGAAAACTCGCCGGGGTTGAATCGCGGATAGCCGCGGCACAGGTTGACGCCGAACGGGTAGCCGGTCGAGTAACGCATGACGACGTCGGCGCCGGTGACGTTGCCATGCCCGCGCATCGGCATGGCCACGAACTTGGTGAAGGCGTTCATCTCGGCGGCGAGCATGAGCACGCCGGCGGAATTCATGTGCTTGCCGCGCGTCATGGACAGGCCCATGCCGAAGAAGATGATGCCGAAGCGTGCCGCCTTCATCATGCCGACAAGGTCGTGCACTTGCTGCATGGGCAAGCCGATCTCGGCGGCGGCATCGGCGCGCACGCGCTGCCCCTTCACCAGCGCTCGCAGGACCGAAATCAACTCGAAATCCTTGCCGGGGCGAATCTGCAGGAACAGGTCGGCCGCCTTGGCGCTGGGTGTCTCGCGGATGTCGACGAGCACCATGGTGCGGTCCTTGCGGCCGTTGGGCGTGAACTTGCCCTTCTGCGTCAGAGAATACTTGGTGAAATGGCGGGGATGGCACTCGGCGGGGTTGCCGCCCCAGTAGATCATGAAATCAGCCCGATTCTTGACTTCGCCCAGCGTGCACGACACCTTGCCGCCCAACTGGGCAGCGATTTCCGTGGGACCGTGTCAGAGGGACGTGTGGCTGTCAATAATGCCGCCGACCAGCTCGGCCAGCGACACGGCTTCGCGCTGCGCCTCGCACGTCACGTTGCTCATGCCATAGACAAGCGGCATGTTGGCGTTCACGAGATAGTCGGCGGCAACCTCGACGGCGGCATCCACCGTCGCCTCCTGGCCGTCGATCAAAGCCTCCGGATAAAGACGCTCGGCGGTGTGATTCTTGAACCACGATTCGCCGAGGCTGCACGCCCGCTTGGTTGCAACGATCTTCTCGGCGTTGGCATGCAACTCGATGTCGTCGCAGACACAGCCGCAGAATGTGCATGTCGCGTTCTTGACAACTGTCAAGCTCATCTCAGTCCTCGCTTGCTTTCGCGTCGCTGCCCGGACCGGGCGGCACCAGGAACGTTCAGCCGAGCACACGGCCGCGCAGGCTGCCGCGGATGCGCCGCGGCATGAACCGGCCCGAGGCGATCTCTTCCCAGGCGGCGACGCGCTCGCCGTTGCCGGCGTCGTCGGTTGTCAGCAGCGGCGGTTCATTGCTGTCCATGTCTAGACCTCTGGTGCTGAATTCTGGACCGGCTGGACCTCGACTTCCCAGCCCTTGGAGGTAGGCATGCCGGTGCCGTCCGTCGTCTGTCCCATGAGCCGGCATGTGGGTGGGCCGTAGGGAACGAAGATCATGCCCGGCGGGACCTTGCCCTCCTTGCAATGAAACTCGGCCTCACCGTTGCCCGAGATCACACGGACCAGAGCGCCGGACTGAATTCCGGCCTCTTTCATGTCGTCCGCATTCATGGTGATCGTTGTCGTGAGCGCCTGATATTCCGGCGACTCCTTGCCGACGTTGATCTGCTGTCCCTGCTTGGTGGTGCGGCCGGCGTTCATCAGGTAGCGTTTTCGACTCATGCAAGACAACCTCTCGCCGGCAGCGCCGCGGTATTTTCATGTAATCTATCGGAAGCACGACGGGTTGCAAACCTCAATAGCTCCGCGAATTGCTGCAAGCTTCTGGCCACTTGCCGTTGCGGCTTCCAGGAAGCAGAATGCCACGATGGGTTTGTTGCTGAACTCGCAGCCGGTCAACGGCGGTCAAAAGAAGGACTCGACGAGTTTTCCTGGCCGCTTCCCGTTTGCGTTTCGCGGTCGCAATGCAGAAAGCATGTATCGCCCCGGAAGCAGCGAACGCGCGACGTAAACATTTCCCAGGGAATGTTCATGTCCACAGCGGGGGATTCGGGCGGTTCTTCGGCCGGCCGTGGCGCCATGCGCGCCGCCCAGGTCATCATCGTCAGTAGCGTGATGTTCACGTTCATCTCGTACTGGCGGACCGCGGCCGTCGTGCTGTGCGACCTGGCGAGCACCGCCTACTACATCGGCGGCATCGTTGAACAGGCGATTGGCCCGGCCGCGCCCTTTTTCATCCTCGGCGTACTGCTGCTCAGTTTTTTCGTCGGCCTGGTCTACATCGAGAGCTGCTCGATGTTCGTGCGCGGCGGTGTCTACCGAGTGGTGCGCGAGGCGCTCGGGCCACTGGCCGGCAAGCTCGCCGTCTCGGCGCTGATGTTCGACTACATCCTCACAGGCCCCATCAGCGGCGTGTCCGCCGGGCAGTACATCATCGGGCTGCTGCTCGATACTTTACAGAGCTTCAACATCGTCATCGCCGACCCGGTGACCAAGGACCTGGTGCGTCGCTGGGGCTCGGTGGCCATCGCCTGCGCCATCGTGCTCTACTTCTATCGGCAAAACGTTCGCGGCCTGCACGAATCCAGCAATCGCGCCTTGCAGATCATGGTCGCCACCACTGTGATGGGCGTCGTCATGCTGGCCTGGTGCGGTACCACGCTGGTCGTGCAAGGCCCCGCGCCCGGCAACCGCATCACTGCCGAGCCAAAGCTGGCCGTACACGATCTGCCCGACGCCGGCCCGCAACTGGACAAGGACCATCAGCATCGCCAGGAGGACCCGCTGGGGCTGCTGCCCTACCTGCTTCCCAAGGACACCGTCGAGCAGATTCGCGAACCAGTCCGCTGGCTCAGCATTCTGGGTTTCATCGGTCTGTTCATCGCCTTCGGGCACTCGATCCTGGCGATGAGCGGCCTGGAGACGCTGGCCCAGGTCTATCGCGAGGTCGAGTCACCCAAGCTGCCGAACTTCAAGAAGGCAGCGTTCATCGTATTCCTGTATGCCTTGATCCTCACCGGCGGCATCTCGTTCCTGGCGATCCTGCTCATTCCCGAAAGCGTGCGCATGTCGGAGTTCCGCGACAACCTGATCGGCGGGCTGGCGATGAACGTGATGGGGCCACACTGGGCCCGGTTGCTGCTCAACGCCTTCGTCACCGTGGTGGGTTTCGCCATCCTGGCCGGCGCTGCCAACACGGCCATCATCGGCTCCAACGGCGTCCTCAACCGCGTGGCCGAGGACGGCGTCCTCCCCGACTGGTTCCAGCGCCCGCATCCGCGCTACGGTACCACCTATCGCGTGCTCAACTTGATCGTGGGCATGCAGCTGGCCACCATCATCGCCAGCCAGGGCAACATGTTCCTGCTCGGCGAGGCATACGCCTTCGGCGTCATCTGGAGTTTTGTATTCCAGGCATTCTCCATGCTGGTGCTGCGCTTTCGCGACTCGCGGCTGCGCGAGTTCAGGGTCCCGCTCAACATCAGGATCGGCAAGCTTGAGATTCCCGTCCTCCTCATCCTCATCTTCCTGTTCTTGCTGGCGACGGCGTTGCTGAACCTGGTAACCAAGGTCATCGCCACTGCAGGCGGGTTGCTGTTCGGCGGCGCCTTCTTCGCCATCTTCTACTTCACCGAGCGCCATCATCGCCGCATGCTGCAGGGGGCCAAGCACGAGCATCTCGAGCAGTTCAACCGCCAGGCCACCGAAGAGATCACGCCCGAGAGCCTGCGTCTGACCATGCCGTACCGCAAGCTGGTGGCCATTCGCTCGCCGCAAAACCTCTTCATGCTTGAAAAGGCCCTGGCCGAAACCGACCCCGATACGACCGACGTGGTCGTCATGACCGCCAAGCTCGCCGTGCAGGGGGACGATCCATCCCCCGGTGCCAACCTGGATCGCTACGATCAGCAGCTCATGACCGCGGTGGTCAACCGCGCCGAGAAGGCCGGCAAGCAGATCAAGCCGCTCATCGTGCCGACCAACAATCCGTTGCACGCCATCCTGCACACCGCCCAGGTAATCGGCGCCCAGGAAGTCGTGCTGGGCGCGAGCAACAAGTTCACGGCCGAGGAGCAGCTCGATCAACTCGCCTTCTACTGGATCAGCCTGCACTCGGGCCATCCGGGGCCGTTGACCGTGCGCGTCCTGAGCCGCAATCGCGACGTGTACTTCGATCTCGAAGGCGGCAACCGCATCCCGAAGATCAGCGAAGTGCAGGCGCGGACGGTGGCGGAGCTGCGCGCCGCCGGCGTCGGTGTCGATCGCGTGCTGCTGTTCCACGACGCCACGCCGGCCGGCAGCGACGTCTTCCAGGCCGTGCTCACCATGCTGGACCCGCAGGTCGTGCTGGACCTGGCTGTCGCGGAGGCCGAAATCAAGGCCCAGGCCTTGCCCGAACCGCCGCCGCAGAAGAGCACCGGCGGCTCCCTGCACTTGCCGCCCCTGGCACACGACCAGGAGCAGGCCCGCAAGCTCGGCCGCGAAATCGAACTGCTGCCGCTCAATGGCGACTGGGGCAACGCCATCGTCCAGCATGCCCAGGAAGGCAAGTACGACCTCATCATCGTGCCCGTGCCGCCGGGTGATTCGCGTAACCAGCTACCACCCTGGGTGGAGCAAGTCCGCCAGAACGCAACCTGCCCCGTGGCACTGTTTGCGCCGGCAGTGATCCCTCGCGAGGTGGATGTGTGAACAGGGCACGCAGCGTGCTTGCGTCGCGCATGGTCGGGCGGAACTCATCCCGGCATGGCGAACGGCTTTCGATAGTTGCGCGTCAGCAAGCGGTTGGCCTCGGCGTCGCCTGGAATGGTTTCGCTTGCGCCGTCGAAGCGCAGGGTGCGGCCGAGACGCCAGGCGATGTTGCCGAGGTGGCACAGACGCGTGCTCTTGTGGCCGTCTTCGATGTCGGCGTTGGGACGTTGCCCGCTGCGAATGCAATCGAGGAAATTGCGCAGATGGGCCCGATCATACTCCTGGGCCTTGTCGGAGGCCTCGATGCCGTCGGTGATGCGCCAGCCACGGTTGTCGAATACCAGCGTGCCGCGCTCGCCATACACGATCACGCCCCATGACTGGCCTTCGCTTCCGGTCCGCGACCAGATGCGATGTTCCCAGGTGACGGCACAGTTTGCAAAGTCGAACGTGGCCACCTGGGTATCCGGTGTCTGCTGATCGTCGTCGTAAAAGTACTTGCCGCCTCCGGCGGAAATGCGGACCGGCGCGTCCAGGCCCATGACCCAGCGGGCCACATCGAGGGCGTGGATGCCGTTGTTGCCCAGTTCGCCCGTGCCGTAGTCCCAGAACCAGTGCCAGTTGTAATGAAAGCGATTGGGATTGAACGGACGCTCTGCCGCCGGCCCCAGCCAGAGGCTGTAATCGACCTCCTTCGGCACGGCAGCGTCTTTCTGCCGGCCGATGCTCGGCCGGTTGCCGGCGATCCAGGTGCGGGCGAACGGCGTCTTGCCAAGCTTTCCCGAGCGCACGAATTCCGCCGCGCTCTGGAAGTGCGCCCCGCTGCGCCGTTGCGTGCCCACCTGCACGACACACTTGTGGCGGCGGGCCGCCTCCACCATGCGCCGGCCCTCGACCAGGTTGTGTGACACCGGCTTCTCGACATAGACGTGCTTGCCCGCCTGGCAGGCCCAGACCGTCGCCAGCGCGTGCCAGTGATCCGGGGCGGCGACGACCAGGCCGGTAATGCTCTTGTCCTCGAGCACACGGCGGATGTCGCGCTCGACGCGCGGCGGCTGCTTCTGCCGCGCCGCGACGGCCTTCAGCGCCGCAGGCACCACGCGTCCATCCACTTCACACAGGCAGCCGATCTCGACACCGTCGATGGCGGAGAAGCCACGGACCAGATCCTTGCCCCGGCCGCGCACCCCCATGACGGCAAGCACGACGCGCTCATTGGGCTTGTCCGCCGCTTTCGCCGCCGCCAGCGCCGACATTCCCGCCAACCCTGCCGATCCGCCGAGAAACCGGCGCCGATTCATGGTCATGATGCTGCCCCCGTTTTGCTTGCGTACGCCAAGATCAACTCCTTTCCAGCGTACACGTCTTCGCTCTTGTTGCAATGAAAAAAACAGCCCGCGTCAATGACCTCGCTGGAATTATTGCTTATTGTCGCGGGGGCGCCGGGAGATCTGTTGTCGCAGTTGCCTTCTCAAGCTCGACACCGTCTTCGTCGAAGTCCTCCAGACGCCACCGCGAGCGGCTAATCTGCCACGTGACGTTCTGTGCAATCCAGAAGAGGGCCAGAAGGATGCCGCCTCCTTTGAACAGTAAGTTGCCGGCACTATCCTCGTGCCTCATTCCCAGGTACCAGCCGAAGCCGATCGCGCCGATCGCCCACACCAGGCACCAGATGAAGGAGTCCCAGGCAAAGGGCACCGGCTGGTTCTTGCCATGTGTCTCGGCAATTGACTTGACGGCGCTAAAGGCCGCGGCCAGGCCGGCGCCGGTGGTTTCTCGATACGTGCGGATTGCTGCCGCCTTGTCTTCGGGCAACAAGTCAACGATGATCTGCTCGAGCGTGGGTCTGGTCTTTCCCGCTGTTGCCGACAGGACTGCGGCTGTGCCCACATTGCTCGCGATCTGCTCAACTTCAGTCTTCACCTCGCTGGCGTGCTGGTAGCGATGCTCCGGCTCGACTTCCAGCGTGCGGATCACGACCTCGTCAAGGCGGACGTCGATCTGCACTTTCTTCGACGGCGCTGCGAACCGGCCCAGAGGCAGTTCGCCGGTCAGCATCTCGTAGAAAGTCACGCCGAGGGAATAAATATCGGCCCGGTGATCGACATCGCGCGTCCCCTGGATCTGCTCAGGGGCCATGTAGTGCGGCGTGCCCATGACCTGGCGAGTGCCGGTCAGAGCATGATTGGCTTTCACTCCCAAGAGCTTGGCCAGACCGAAGTCAGCGATCTTCACTCGTCCACGCTTGTCGAGCAAGATGTTCTCGGGCTTGATGTCGCGATGCACGATCCCTTCATCGTGGGCAAACTGCAAGGCATCACAGATTTGCGGGACGATCTTGAGCGCCTGCGCTGGTTGCAGGTCGCCCTGCTGGATGGCCTGCCGCAGGTTGATGCCGTCAACGAATGCCATCAGGAAATAGAAGAGACCGTCGGCAACGCCAAAATCGTGGATGGCGACAATATGAGGGTGGTTGAGCTTGGCCAAAGCGCGGGCCTCGCGTGTGAAGCGCTCGGCAAAAGCAGGTTCGGCGCCGATTTCGGGAGGCAGGATCTTCAATGCCACCAGGCGATCCAGCGCTGGCTGCCTGGCCTTGTAGACCGCGCCCATGCCGCCCTGGCCGACAAGTTCCAGGATTTCAAGCTGCGGGAAGCAACGTGCCAGTGCCTCGACGGTTGGCGGCACGAAACTCGGGGAAACGGCAAACGACGCAGTTGGTTGACTCGCTTGACTGGCCAGACCCGCCCGCAACAAGCAACGCGGGCACAGCCCTTCCGGAGTGTCCGCAGGGATTTCGGTTCCGCAAACCGGGCAGCGGCGCGATTGGCTCATGGCACGGTCCCTTCGGGCCTTTGGCACATCAAGTCTGGCTACTCTGTTCTAAAGAAGATTCCTCCCGAAGTTACAGACTTTTTTGTTTCATCATTGGCTTGCGCGGTTCAATTCCCAGCTATCCCCCGTTGCGAGCTTCCTCTGCTGCTGACTCGCGCACCCCGATCTAGCTTGCCAGGGCATCGAACAGGGCGCGGATTTCCTCATCGATGGGCTCATCGTCTGCCAGCGTTTGTGCCACTTCGGCACGCAGCAAGGCACGGAAGCGCTTACGCAGGCGATGAGCCGCGGTCTTGATTGCCCCTTCGCTCATGTCCAGCTTGGCCCCGATCTCGGCCAAGGATGCGGACAGCTCACCCGTAAGGAAATCCTTGAGTCGCTCAAACAATTCGTTCTTCCCGGCATATTCCTCGCGTAACCTGGCGAAGACGGCCTCAAGAACCAGAAGCGCCCATCGGCGATCGAAAAGCTTTTCAGGAGTCAACTCATGTGAGGGCTCGATGTTCCAGTACGAATCGTGGGCGGCGAAGTCGAGCGTCAAAATCTTTCGGCCGCCCCCGCGCTTTTGTGCTTGCGCCCGATCTCGGGCATTGGCCAGGAAGTTCATGACTGAAGTCAACAAGAAGGCGCGGAAACAGCCACGCTGGGGATCTGCCGCCGCCAATGCGTTTTTCTCCAGCAGCCGCGCAAAGAATTCCTGGGTAAGATCCTGTGCGAGGTGAAGATCGTTTGTCTGGCGGCGAATATAGTCGTGAACGGGAGGCCAATATGTCTGACACAACTCCGCCAGCGCCCGCTCCGACTCAGGTGAAGCCCGTCGTCCCGCGGCCAGGACCAGACTCCAGTGAGTGCTGCGCAAAGTCGGCATTGGCGACGCGCTCGGGGTCACAGACAGCTTTCATCCAGCATACGCGAGCAACTGCCTGCTGCATAGCGATCATGGAGATTGAAGATTAACAAGAACTGTCAGCCTGCGAGCCCATCAGGCAGGCCCCATCCTGAAGTAGATGGATTGTGAACCGGAGGTACCTGTCATGCCCGACACGATTGACCCGAAACACTCCGCGACGCGCGGCACGCTGGCATCCTTGGCCCGGCCATTGCTCTTTTGGGCCTGATGTTCACCATCGTTGGCATCGGCAGCTTTTTTTCGTCGTTCGGGAGTCTTGAGCCGCCGAGGTACTTCTGGTGTGTTTTCGTCGGCGTGCCGCTCCTGCTGGCAGTGGACATGGGCATCAGCACGTTCGTGTTCATGGGTGCGGTGACGCGCTACATGGCCAACGAGGTGGCCCCGGTAGGCACGGACGTGGTGAACTACATGGCCGAAGGAACACGAGGGGGCCGGGCGCGACATGGCCGCCGCGGTCGGCAAAGGCTTCCGTGCTGGCTCCCCGGCCCGCCTGCTCCGCTATCATAAATGCAACGCCGACAATGAATTGCCTGCCAGCTGCTGCAAGAGCTGCGGCACGCCCCTAGCCAAGACCAGGCCTTGCCCCGGCTGCCGCGAATTGAATGACCCCGGTGCGCGCTTCTGCGATCATTGCGGGATGACGATGGCCTGACACCGGGCGCCGCAACCAGTTCGCAACCGTTCTCAATAACGGAACTCGATGCCCAGGTTGATGCCCTGAGCCAGGAAGTTGGTGTTGTTGAAGCGCTGCAGAGGCGCGGCCGGGCCGACCAGGGCGCCTCCACCGATGAACGGATTCTGCGTCGTATTGATGTTGCGGTCGATCTGGTCGCCGGGGCGGATGACGTTGTTGACGAACAGCACATTATAGCCAACGAATGGCCGAATGCCCGGCGTCACGAAGTAACCGATCTTGCACTGAAACTCCGGGATGACGGTGAACAGGCTGCGCGTGGACGAGCCGATGTTGCTCGGTTCGGCAAACAGGCCGACCGGCGTCGTGCCGTTGGGCAAACCGAAGGCGCCGTTGCTGACACGCGTGAAGCCGGAGACGTTCAGCGTTTCTTGCATACCACCCAGTGCGATCTTGAACCACCCGTCCAATGACCAGCCGTAGTAGTAAGCCCCGCCACGGATGCCGAGTTGCCCGCCATAAAACTGGTTTTGCGTGTTGAAGTTGTCCGTGACGCTGAACACGCCATTGGTCGGGAGGAAGAAGATCGCATCGGTGAGGCTCAGGTTTTCGCGCAGGTCCAGGTAGCGAAAGCCGACCAGGGCAGCGAGTCGGAAAGTCCCATCTTCATACAGGTTGAAGACGCCGTTTCCCTCCGCGCCCCACAGCTGTGCCGTGACGGTGGACGAGATATTGTTGGGAAACGGGGCTGCGACAAGGGCGGCCTCGACGCCCGGGGAAGGCTGTGATGCAAAGAATGGTACGGACAGAGCCGAGTTGGTCCCTCCGAAGGCGTCGGAGTTGAAGATCACGCTACGCGACTCAAGGACAAAGCCACTGGCCTCGAGCCCGAAATCGCCATCACCGAGCCAGCCTCCCAGGGTGAACCGGCCGCCGGAGAACGCGCCGAAGGCCACATCACGGCCCGAGCCAGCGCCCCACAAGATCGTCGTTCCCGGTTGAACGACCGTTGCCGGCGGCGTGACGTTCACGGTGGCGAGCGGCACGGGGATGGGCGAGTTCTGTAGCCACCACACCAGGTATTCCGCGCCCCCCCAGAGAGCAGTGTCGGGAAACGCGCCGTCGCTGGCCGGCACTCCTCCGCCTCCCCAGGGCGGGAACTCGAACGTGGGGATGCGCGGTCCTGGGTTGGGTATGTAGAGCGGATTCTGGGCCGAAGCCCTCTCGGCCCAGGCCAGTCCGAGCATGGTTGCCAAGCCAAGCGCCATAAAGGAACGTCGCATCGGAACTCCTCAGGGGACAGGGTCCAGGCATTTCGCGGACTGCCGAGATCGGGCACAATCGGCACGTTGCACAATTTCGTTTTCGGCAGCAGATCAGGGAAAACTGTTGCAGGCGGTCCCTCCCGTACAACTATTCCTTTCCGACGGGTAGGAAAAACACTCAAAGCTCGCGCAACTCCCCCAGTGTGACACTGGGCAAGTGATTTCCATATCAATAGGGCAGTTCAATCGCCTTTTTCGAGGCAGGCATGACCGAACCCAATAACTTGCTTGGACGATGTGTTGCAGAACTGGTCGGCACGTTTATCCTGGTGTTCTTTGGCTGTGGCGCGGTGCACGTCGCCGTGCTGACCGGGGCGCTGAACGGACTCTGGCAAGTGGCCGTCGTCTGGGGCGTGGCCATCATGATCGCCGTGTTTGCGACGGCCGCCGTCAGCGGCGCCCACATAAACCCGGCCATGACGCTTGGTTTTTTCCTTTGGCGCCGGTTTCCGGCGCGATTGCTGGTTCCCTATGTTCTGAGCCAGCTGGGCGGCGCAATTCTGGCAGCGGCCGCGCTGTTCATGCTGTACGCCCCATTCCTCGAAGAAAAGGAAAACAGCCTCGGCATCGCCCGCGGGCAGCCGCAAAGCGTCGTGACCGCCATGTGCTACGGCGAGTACTTTCCGAATCCAGGCCGGCTGGAGGCATTGTTCAAGGACCGCAGCAAGAGTGAAGACAGCATCTGGAGCGAGCATCACGCGCTCGTGCCAGTGGCGACAGCCCTGTTCGGCGAATTCCTGGGGACGCTGCTGCTGGCGCTGTCCGTCTTTGCCATCACGGATGACCGCAATGCTGCCGGTCCCGGACGGTTTGCGCCCGTGTTCATCGGCTTGACCGTCGCGATACTGATCTGTGTGATCGCGCCGTTGACGCAAGCGTGTTTCAATCCGGCGCGTGATTTCGGGCCAAGGCTGTTCGCCTATTTTGCCGGTTGGGGTGAAGCCGCTATTCCTGGACCCAATGGCCACGGCTTCTGGTCCGTTTACATCTTCGCCCCGTTTCTGGGCGCCATCACCGGTGGCGGGCTATATCAAGTAGCCCTGCGGCCCTTCATGGCGAAACCATCGGCGTCTACTCATAACGCTTGAGTCAGCGCTTGCTGTCTCAACTCTTCTAGCGGAACTCGCAAGTGTTCCGCTGTCTTGTCTCGGACGCCTCTGGAGTGTCGTCCTACATTAAACGCATGTCGCTCGAATCCAATCTGGTTTCGCTGCCGCGCGGCCAGCAGATGCGCAACCTGCTGGTGTTCGCGGCGTGTACGGGTTTGCAATACCTGGCGGCGCCCATCAACTATGTCGGCCTCATGCAGGCGCCACTGTTCCGCGAGTTGGGGGCGACCGACTCCATCGCCAACCTGCCGGCCACTTTCTATCTCGGCTTGACGTTTTCCCCGGTCATCTTCGCCTGGCTCATTCCTTACATATCCTGGCTGAAGCGCAACCTGGTCGCCTGCTACGCGGCGACTGCGGCGGCGCAAGCGCTGGTGGCCATGTGCCTGCACGCGGATTTACCAGACGACGTCAAGATCGTCATGGTCATCGGCCAGAGCGCGCTCTTCGGCATCACGGGGCCGGCGGCGATCGCGTTCTTGTGGGAGATACTGGGCCGCGGCACGGACGAATCGCGGCGCGGGCTGGCGCTTGGTCTCGCGTTCGGAGTGGGGCCGGTGCTGGCGGTGCTTGGATCGCGGCTGTCAGGGGAGATCCTGGCCGGCTCGCTTGGCATTGCCCGAGAGTCGCTGATCGTGCCGCGCTTTGCGATTCTGTACGCCTTCGCCGCCATGTTGATGGCGCTCGCCGCCATCCTGAGCAGCTTCGTCATCGTCCCCCGGCCGCAGGTCGAACTCGATCGCCGGCCCTTCACGCAAGCGGTCTTCGGCGGGCTGCTCGCTTTTCTTCGCAATCCGGTCCTGCGCGCCGCCACGATTGTCACCATTGCGCTCTACGCCGGGAACACCATCATCTCGAACATGAGCCTGTATAGCGAGCAGGTGTACGGCGACTCACCGTCACGACATGCCGGCCAGCAGAGCGAGTGGCGCTTCGCTTTCAAGATGGTTGCCGGCCTGGCACTCGGCCGGCTGCTGACGCAGACCAACCCGAAGGTTGGCTTGCTGGCAACAGGTTCCATCTTTCTGTCTTCCGTGCTGTTCGCGATGATTGCGACAGCGGACAACTACATTCTGGTCTTTGGACTGTACGGCGCCGGCGAGTTGATCGGCGTGTACGCGCCGAACTACATCCTGTCGGCGTCGGGCAAGAATGACATGCGCCGCAATCTCGCCTTCGTGACCATGATGATGGCTCCGGCGGCGCCCGCCGGCTATGTCTTCGGTCTCATCTCGGAGACCGCCGGGGAAGCCTGGAACAAGACCATCGGCTACCAGCTCAGTTTCGCCGCCTGCGCCGCCATCATGCTCGCCGGACTGCTGCTGGCGGCGATCCGGCTACCCGCACGCCCCAGGCCGGAGGCAGGCGACCAGGAACATGACTCAAGACAGGATGGCTGACCTGACAGCGCCCTTGCCCAGGTTTCCCCATTTTCCCGGTCGGCACAGTCTGCAACGTGTCTTCGCGCGTTTGCGTCAAAAACGCAAGTTGCCTCGCCGGGCTTGCCGAACTGAGAACGGGAAAACTCCTCTGGTTTTATGGAGGCTACTTCCCGTATAGCAGTAGCCGGGAACGCGGCCCACGAAGCCTCCCAACGTGACGAGTGCTGAAATGTCGCAGCTTATGTCGCACAGGCAAGCTCCGCAAATTCATCCGACGGCAGTCGTGTCCTCCGAGGCCGAGCTGGCCGACGGCGTCGTTATCGGCCCGCACGTCGTCATCGAGGGCAAGGTCAAGCTCGGTCCGGACTGCGTGCTGCGGCCCAGCGCCGTGCTCGTCGGGCCCATCACCATGGGCTGCAACAACATCGTCTACTCCGGCGTAATCCTCGGCGAGCGCCCCCAGCATCTGCGCTACAACGATGAGCCGACCTCCCTGGAGATCGGCGACAACAATACCTTTCGCGAGCACGTCACCATCCATCGTGGCACGGCCCACTCGCAGGTGACACGCGTCGGCAGCAACAACTACTTCATGGCCAACTGCCACGTCGGGCACGATTGCACCATCGGCAATCGCTGCATCCTCACCAACGGGGCCCTCGTGGGTGGACACTGCGTGATCCAGGATGGCGCGATCCTGTCCGGCAACAGCGCCGTGCATCAGTTCGTGCGTATCGGCCGGCTCGCCTTGCTGAGTGGTTGCTCGGCCACGACCAAGGACATCCCGCCGTTCTTCATCTACCAGGGCATCGACAACGCGGCCGGCATCAACGTCGTCGGCATGCGCCGCGCCGGCATGAGCAACGAGCAGATCAACGCCGTCCGCCAGGCCTTTCGCTTCCTGGTTCGCGACGGTTTGCCGCTGCCAGCCGCCCTGGCCCGCATGGAACGCGACCTGGGCAATGTTGACGTGATTCAAGAGATGCTCGCCTTCATGCGCCGTTGCCCCAAGGGCATCAACCCCATGCGCGACCGCCACTACTTCGAAGCGGCGTGACATTCCCCCAACATGTGTCGTTGAAGCTCGCTCGGCGGATTCGCACAAATGGTCGCGCGCGACATCTTGCGCGAAACCGCCAAGCGACGTTCAGTCGCACTTGTCTGCATTCGATCTCGGCACCTCGTTCAGCGTGTACGCCCCGCCAGAATGCACGAGTGCCTCGCCGGCCTCCGAGCGCACTCCCGGACTCTGGATCATGTACACACGCTCGCCCACCAGCGGCGACGTCGTCACGCTGACACTTCGGCCATCTGCCGATAGCTCGATCTTCTCAACAGATACCTTTGTCCGGTCCAGCTCCGGCGAGCCGTAGGCGCCCGTGTGCTCGTAGCGATAGTGTTCGATGCGATACGATCGGGGATCGAGCGCCGTCTTCCGCGACACCGGTTTCGTGAACACGATGCGGAACCCCTGCGGCAGGGCATGGATCGACTGCATCTCGAATGGCGTCTTGCCGGTGAAGTCGATGCGAAAGAGAGCGCCGCGATCGGGCTGCGCCATCCAGCCGGGCTCGGTGATGCCGCCCACCCACAGCCGGCCCTTGGGATCGAAGGCAAGCGTCAATGGCCCCAGCAGGCCCGGCCCCCAGAAGGGAAAGCAGGCGCCCTGGTATTCGCCGTTCACCTTCTCGACATTGGCGCGGATGATGGCGCCGCCGAACATTAGCTCCGCCATGAAGATCTGCCCGCCGAACGGGCCGAACTTGTCGCCGCTGTGGTTGTAGGTGACGCCGTTGATGGACTTGGCCCAGGCGTACGGCACCCAGACGGCCGTCTTGCCCTTCGGCTTCTTGACATGCTCGCGCTGAGCGGAGTTGGGGAAGCCGTAGAACCGGCCCTCTGAAAGATGGCACAGCTTGTTGGTCGCCACCCATTCGCCCTGGTTATCGGTGAAAAAGATCTCGCCCTCCGGCCCGGCACACCAGCCGACCGGATTGCGGAAACCGAAACCGACCTCGCGCGGCTTCTTGCCGGGCGTCCATTGCAAGGCGCTACCGGAACCGGGCAGTGCCGTGTTGGCATACGGTGCGTAACTGAGCACGAAGGCCCCGGTCTTGTCTTTCGCGAGTCCGTACGCGTAGTCGTACGTATCGGCCACGCCATGCGGCAGCGCCAGCACGCGCTCGAAAAGATGCGGCTTGCCGTCCTTCTCGGTGATCTTCGTCAGATTGCGGCGCTGCAGCACGTAGAGCGCCTCCGGCTCGGCGAGCATGGAATACGCTTCTTGAAACAGGCCGTGGCCGTAGTTGTCGAAACGAGCCTTCTTGCCGTCGCCGGTCGGGTCGTGGACGACAAATAGCTCGCCCGTCTTCATGGAGGCAATGAACACCCGGCCGTCCTTAGGGTTGACGGCGATGGCCGACGGCATGACGCGGTCCTCGCCGGAGATCGTCTTCGGCCGCGGATAGGCGATGACACGAAAACCGGGACGATCCAGCGGCGCATCGATCTTGCCTGGATCGGGCAGGACGGTCTGCACGAAGGATGTTGGTTTTTGCGCCGCTGTCAGATTGGTCGAAATATAATCGCCTGTCGGCAAGATTTCATGCCACACAGCACGCTTATCCTTGGTTCTAGGGTTCTTGAAGCTCAAGACCTCTTCGACCCGCTTGGTTTGCTGTGCGCCAGTAACTACGGTCCAACGCAGACGCACACCATCGGGCAGCAAATCATACCCTTGAAATGTTCGCTGGTCACGAAATGCAACCTGCGACAGACTCGCGTCAACGCCTGTGACGGAGAACCAGCGCAGCCGGCCCTGGACATTGGCGAGAAGCTGCGCGCCTGTCAGAACCGCGCGAAGCTTTTTGGACTGCAAGTCATAGACGATAAGATCGTGCGTGTCGTTCAGCACGCAGATACTCTCGACGGTCTTGCCATCCGGCAGCCGCACCGGAATCTGTGCGACCAGCGGCGGCTCGCCGGGCTTTGGACCGGCGATGGGCATGGGCGGCGGCGGCTTGGGCGCGGGGGCGGCCTTGCCGAGGGCGAAGTAACTCCACAGGGCCTCCTGTTGACGGGCGGCATCGCCGTCGAGGACGCGCGACAGCGTCGCCGGTTTGCCGTGCGGGAAGACGGCCGGCATCACCGTCCCGGGATTGAAGCGGGCCGGATTCTCCAGGAAGCGATGAAACCAGTCGCGCCGCAGCCGGCCGGCGACCCTCGTCAAGTCGGTCCCCACCGCGCCGGGGTCGGGCTCCGAGAATGCCCGGCCATTCCAGATGTGGCACGACACGCACGAGTAACCCTGGAAGCCGGCGATGGCCGGGCCCATGTTCGGCCCGAGCGTCGGATCTGCGGGCTTGCTCTCGGCCGGCTCGGGGCCGGTGTGCAGGTCGCCGTCCGCCTCCGCGAGGGCTTGCACCACGGCATCCGCGTCCTTGCCGAACGCCGGCATGCGATATGTATAGCGCCCCGGCCGTAGTCCGCTCACGCCTTCCCGGATCGTCGAGAGAAGATGGGCACGTGTGTACTTCTGGTGCGGGTTATGAAGTCGCGGCGTGCGCTGGAACGGCACCTCTTGCAGCCAGGCGCCGCCGAGCGTGCTGCCGATGGCCTCGATGGGCGGCGGCCGGTCGCTGTCACGGGCATGACACTTTTGGCAGCCAAGGTGCGCCACCAGCCGTTGCCGGCTCCCGAAAGGGGAAGGATGCCTGTCCTGCTTGGCGACGTTCAGGTACGCGGCGATGGCCTTGCGCGGCGGCGTGTCCAGTTTGAAGCGCGGCCCCGATTTTCCGGAGAGGCAACCGGCGTCCGTATTTGTCAGTGGAACCTGGGCCGGCTCGACCGGGCCGATGCCGGTGTGACAGCGCACGCAGCCGCGATCGCGGAACAAGACGAGGGCCGCGTCCCGGCCATTGAGCCGGCGCTTGCGATAGAACTCGTGCAACTCCTGGGCGGTCGGCGCCTTGTTTTTCTCGGAAGCGCGACGCACTTGTGCGGAAGGGCGAGGCTCTTGTTCGGGAGGGCGAGGCTCCTGCCGAGCCGTCTGATTGTCACGCTTGCCGTCGGTTCTCGACTCGGCGGGAGCCTCGCCCGCCTCGCCCTCCCAGCCCAGCTTCTCTCGAGACTTTGACCACAGGAGCAGATACGCCGCGATGTCGCGAGCATTTTGCGGCGTGAGCGGCAATCGCGGCATCCGGCCATCGGGGTAGTGCGCTGACGGATTGGCGAGGAACGCCGCCAGCGCCGCCGCCGGCCAGCGATCCGCGAGATTGACAAATGCCGTCCGTTCCGGGTCCGGCCTCGCGGCCTTGTCATCGTCGGGAAGCATGTGACAGGTCGCGCAGCCGAGATCGACGAAGCGCCGCCGGCCCATGCGATGATCGCCTGTGGACTCCTTCGACTTGTCGGCATGGTTCCCGTCTGCCAGGAGCATGTCGGCGATGACCCAGCGCTCGAGAAACCCCATGCGATCCGGCGCAAACAACGCCGGCATGTGCGAGTCGGGCCGCACCTTGGCGGGATCGGCCAGCCAGTCGAGCAGCCAGTCGCGCTTGACGCGCCGGCCGATGTCGGCGAGCGACGGTCCAGGCGGCGGCGCGGTCACGCCAGGAAATGCTTGGGAATGGCAACGGGCGCAGCCGTGCCGTTCGACCGCCTTGCGGCCGGCCTCGGCAAGTTGCTCATCCTTCACGGCCGCTGGAGCGTCCGTGATGAGATGCTTGAAATGCCAGGCGGGAATCGGCTCGCGAGCGAATTCTGGGCCTTTCCACCAGAGTTGCAGTCGTGCCGGCAAGTCCACCAGCGACTGATAGTGGATGTCCACGCGATACAATCCCGCCGGTCGGGCCAGTCCTTCCTTGCCGCGGACAAGCGCCGTTTCGCGTTCGCCCCGTCCGGTCAGCACCATCACGCCGTCGATTTCAACCGTCGCTTCGCCGCACAGAAAAGCCTCGAAGCGGATGGGCCCGGCGTCATTGACGAGAATCACGCCGGACCAGCGTGCCTCAAACGGCCCGGGCGGAATGCGCGGATGAATGCTGGAGTGTCCGAGCGTGAACGCCGGACGCGAATCGATGCGCGACAGTGACGCCGCCTTGTCAACCGGCGAGTTGTAGATGGCAACCAGACCGGGGCGCAGGTCTTCCGGTTCGACATCGAGCGGCTTGGCGAAGGTCGTGCCGGCGGACAGCAGCAGGACGGCGCCACCCAGCAGGCCGCCAATCGCTCTCGAAAGAAACGGCCATTGCGTTGCCATGGTCGATGTCTTATTCCGGCTGGGCACCGATGCCGAACTCGTTCAAGAACGTCTCGAGGAATTGAATATCCTGGTTTGGCCACTTGTCGGCACGGGCGTGGGCGGCAAGCGTCGCCAGGTCTTCGTGGATGCGCTGCAGGTCCGCGTCTTTGAGTCGCTGCATGTACGCGACCAGGTATTGAGCGGCTTCCTCGGCGGCTTTGCACTCCACGACCTCGTCGGACGAGCCGATGAGAAACACCATGGCGTGCAGCACCGATAGCAAGAGCGGATGGATGCCCAGCTCCTCGGGGATGAGCGGGAAAACGGCGGCCCCTTCCGGAACCATGTCTCCCTCGTGGTCGTCATGCTCGTCGCGGGGTGCGCTCATCTCAGCCCCCCGCCACGGCGGGAATGATGCTGACCTCGTCGCCGTCCTTGACCGGCGTGTCGAGGCGATCCAGGTAGCGGATGTCCTCGTCGTTGAGGTAGATGTTGATGAAGCGGCGCACCTGGCCGTTCTCGAAGATGCGGCCGGCGATGGCCGGATGCTTCTGCCCCAGGCTATCGAGCAAGCCCTTCACCGTGCTGCCGCTGGACTCGACGACAGCCTGGTTGTCAGTGTGCTGCCGCATGGGGGTGGGGATGTGAATCCGTATGGACATTGGTTCTCCTTCGATCTCGAATCACCGTGACAAGTTTACTTCGTCGTGGCATCATCGCCACTAATTAGCTTGTTGGTCCACTTCCAGACGAGCAAGACGACGAGCCACCCCAACAACACAAACCATGCGAAGTCGGCGATCTCCCGCATAACTTGAATCTCATGTAGCCTGGCTTCTTCCACATAAGCAAGCAAGCAAGTCTGACCTCAAAAAACTGGCTGACAATTAGTCAATCCCAAGCTCGCGCTTCAAGTCTTCATGGCTGGTCACCTTGCCTTGTCGCATTTGCTCTCGGGCGCGCTCCATGGATGCCTGGAACTCTGGCGAGCGTTCGCGATTGTACCAGTACAACTCGTCGTCGTCGAAATCACTCAGCAATGCGACCGCATGTCCATGGCGAGTAAAGACCACGTCCTCGTTCTTCAAGTTCTCAATGATCTTCTCCCACTCCAACTGAGAGGAAAGTTCAATGGTCTTCATGATTCGTGTCCTTTCTGGTCGGCTCCTGCCCTTTATCGAAAACATGCAAGACGGTAACGACTCGCTCCTGCACGTCAACGTTATAATACACGCGAAACTCATCAATCCGCAGCCGATACTCGCTCCAGAACGGCTGTTCCATTTGCTTGATCCGCGAACGGCTTTCCTTGGTTGGCTCATTGCTGAGATGGGCCGCTACGGTATCGATGATCTTCTGGCGGTCGAACTTGCGAAGTGCTCTCAATTCATCTTTTGCTTCCTCGACATAGACGATCGTGAACGCGACTTCCGCCACGGCATTCACCTCGCTACACCAGCGCCGGCTCGCGATACCCCTCGACCATCGGCTCGAACTCTTCCAGCGACGGCTTGATGATCATGGGCCGCTCCAGGTAGCCGGCGACAGCGTCCTGCGTCTTGAGGCCGTTGCCGGTGATGCACAGGACGATCTCCTCGTCGCGCGGAATCCGGCCCTGCTCGATGAGCTTGCGGGCGACGGCGAGGGTCACGCCGCCGGCCGTCTCGGCGAAGATGCCTTCGGTCCGGCCCAGCAACGCCATCGACTCGGCGATTTCCTCATCCGTCACGTCCTCGGCCCAGCCGCCGGAATCGCGGATCACCTTGCCGGCAAAGAAGCCGTCCGCCGGGTCGCCGATGGCCAGCGACTTGGCGATGGTGTTCGGCTTGCGCACCGGGCGATGCTGCTCCCGGCCGTTCTTGACCATGTCGCTGATCGGGTTGCAGCCTGCCGGCTGGGCGCCGTAAATCTTGCAAGCCGGCTTGGCGATCATGCCCAGCTGGTGCAGCTCGTTGAACGCCTTCTGGATCTTGCCGATCAGGCTGCCGCCGGCCATGGGGACGACGACATGCTGCGGCGTCCGCCAGCCGAGCTGTTCCGCGATCTCGAAGCCGACGGATTTCGAGCCTTCCGCGTAGTAGGCTCGCAGGTTGATGTTGACGAAGCCCCAGCCGTACTTGAACGCCACCTGCGTGCACAGGCGGTTGACCTGGTCGTAGGTCCCGGTGACGCCGATGACCTTGGCCCCGTAGATGCTCGTGCCGAGAATCTTGGTCTGCTCGAGGTCGGACGGGACGAAGATGTACGCTTCCAGTCCGGCCGCGGCGGAGTTGGCGGCCACGCTGTTGGCGAGATTGCCGGTCGAGGCGCAGCCCACCGTCTTGAAGCCCAGCTCGCGGGCCTTGCTCAGGGCCACCGACACGACGCGGTCCTTGAACGACAGCGTCGGGAAGTTGACGGCGTCGTTCTTGAGCCAGAGGTTCTCGACGCCAATAGCCTCGGCCAGACGGTTCGCCTTCACCAGCGGCGTGCCGCCGACCTGCGAGCCGACCGTCGGCTCGCCGTCGATGGGCAGCAGCTCGCGGTAGCGCCACATGGTGAACGGTCGCAGCTCGATCTTCGAGCGCGACAGGGACTCGCCGATGGACTCGTAGTCGTAATCGACTTCGAGGGGGCCAAAATCCTCCGTGCAGAAGTTGAGGGCCTCGCCGGCGTAGGTCTTGCCGCACAGCCGGCACTTGAGGCCGCGAACGAAAGTTGACATTGCCTTGGGTCCGTTGTCCATGGTGGTCGGTGCTCGCGAGGCGCACACTCGTCTCGCGCACTGGTGGAAAGCAAATCCAGAATGTCGAAAGAGGGATTGCCTCTTTCGGAAGGTTAGAGAAGAAGAGGCGTGTGAATCACACGATCTTATCTCCCCCGGCCGTACCGGGTGGGAGTTAGCACCAGCATCCGTTGCTCTCCGGGGAGGAAAGCAGCCGGATCGGTTGCTGTGGCTTCAACGGGCCCAATCCCTCAGCCACTCTGGATAAGATTCCAGCCAAGTTGTCAAGGATCGATTCTAGAGCATGGCCCGCGCGAGAGCAATGGCTTTCGGGAAAAATCCTCGATGTCAGAGACACTCGAACAAGGTTGCGTTGCGTTGCCACCCCCCTTTCCGTACCCCGGCAACGAATCCGCGAACGGGCGTCACGCCGCATCTTCGCAAAGCCGAGCGACTTGTGGTAAAGCGGCCGCGAACATTTTCATTGCGGGGGGCGCAGGTGGTTGTCGGTGCCCGGATGTCACACCTCAGCGGTCGGCAGCCTGCTCATCTGCCGCCTTCTGCGGATGACGAGAAACAGCAGCGTGCCGCCAAACAATGAACCGGAGGTGACGGCCATGCCCAGGAAGGTTCCACGCAGGCCGGCGCGGGCTCTGGCCACATCGCCTTCCAGCGGGCGGATGATCTCCAGCACGCCGGGGACGTCGCCTTCCTTCCAGTTGCGTTTCGTGCTGTCGTCATGGTGGTTGTGGCAGTCGACGCATGTTTTCTTCATGCGGCGGGCGGTGGCATAGCGCAGCGTCGGCCGATCCTGGTAGCTCTCGAAGCTATAGACAGGGCGGTCCGGATCCTTGGTCAAGCGGTCGAGGGCCTGGCGTTCAAAAGCGTCCTTTGGGCCGCCTTCGCCGCTGCGCAGGCGCGGCTTGAAGGGGAAGTCACTGTAAAGCCGCACTTGCACTCCCGTGTCCCCCTGGCTGAGATGCTTGCCCAGCTCGATCGTCAACGTGGCCGGCAGCGGGATCGAGCCCTTCTTGGCCGTGTAGTTGTGCGTGACGACGATACCAGTCCCCCGCAGGCGATCGACGACCTGCTCATCGTAAAAGTCGTTGACTTGCTCGAGCATGCCGGCTTGCTGGGCGGCGCTTTCCAGCGCTGCTTGCTTCACCAGATCGTCAGAAAGCTGGACGAGATGACCCAGCCCGGCAGCCGAGCCAAGGCTGACCGCCAGCAGCAAGCCAGCTGCTAGCCCTTAATCAAGCGTAGGCTGAACGGTTTGCGGCTTGGGCGCTGGCAGCGGGCCGGGGCGCGGGATCGGCGCATCCCGTAGCCGGGTCGCTTGC
>Ga0194132_10003585_pt1 | contig 27472 bp, 20 predicted proteins | sample TA2KigOf80mmetaG_FD_148612 | JGI IMG/M metagenome (GOLD analysis project Ga0194132, IMG submission 148612) | Freshwater microbial communities from Lake Tanganyika, Tanzania - TA2015054 Kigoma Offshore 80m | ecosystem: Environmental > Aquatic > Freshwater > Lake | place: Tanzania: Lake... | reverse complement strand
CGTGCCGTGGAAATCGAGGCTAGCTTGAGTGTTGTTCACAGCGACCCCGATCTGAAGCTGCCTGCCGACATGGTTTGATGTCATTTGCGCGGGGCGCTGGAACAGCAGAGCGACACACGATGAACGAGACCGACACGGCGGATTTGGCGCGGATTCCGCTTGAGGAGATCCGTGAGCGCAAACCCGGCGATGCGCTCCGCGACAGTGAACTTCTCTATCGCGGCCTGCTCGATTCTTTGCCCAGTGCAGTGTTTGTCTGCGATCGCTCGGCCGTGATTCAGGATTACAATCGACGCGCCGCGGAACTCTGGGGTCGCGAGCCCCAGCGCGGCGATCCCAACGAGCGCTTCTGCGGCTCCTTGCGGCTGTATCGGCCCGACGGGACCCTCCTGCCGCACGCACAATGCCCGGTGATGGAAGTCATGCGCACCGGCGTTCCCGTCCCAAACGTCCGGGTCGTGATCGAACGGCCGGATGGTTCGCGGCTCCCGGTTCGAGTCCATTTCGCGCCCCTGCGAAACCCCCAGGGTGAGATCATCGGCGGGATGACCTCGTTTGACGACATCACGGAATTCGAGCGCGCTCAGACGCTGGCGAGGCAGAGCGAAGCGCGTTTCCGGCAACTCACCGAGAATCTTCTCGTGAGTCTTTTTAGCAAGGATGCAGATGGCCGCTTCAACTTCGTGAACCGACACTTCGCGACTCTGGTGGGCAGACCGGTTGAGGAGATCGTGGGCAAAACGGATCGAGATCTTTTTCCGCCGGAACTCGCGGACGCCTATCGCCGCGATGACCAGCGCGTGATGGAAAGTCAGGCTCCGCTGAATCAGGAGGAGGAACACCAAGACCCGGGCCGGGAGAAGGTCTATGTGCAAGTGATGAAGGTCCCGACCTTCGACAATCAAGGGCAGGTCACGGGAGTGATGGGCATCTTTTGGGATATCAGCGAACGCCGGCGCGCAGAGGAAGCGTTGCAAACCTCGGAAAAGCGTTACGCCGATCTGATGAACAATCTGGACGGGATCGTGTGGGAGGTGGACGCGCGGACCTGGCAGTTTCGCTTCGTCAGTCCGCAGGCCGAACGCATCCTGGGTTACCCGGTGAGCCGTTGGCTCAACGAGCCGAACTTCTGGCCCAACCACATCCACCCTGACGACCGCGAAGCGGCCGTGAAATACTGCGTCGAAAGCACCCGTCAAGCCTGCGATCACGATTTCGAGTACCGCATGGTGGCCGCCGATGGCCGCGCGGTCTGGTTGCATGACGTGGTCAGCGTGAAGGCGGACCACGGCGAGGTGGTCACGCTGCACGGCGTGATGGTGGACATTTCTAATCGGAAACAAACTGAATCGGAGTTGGCCGATCACCGCATCCTGCTCCGGACATTGATTGAGCACACGCCGGCGGCGGTGGCCATGTTTGACACGGAAATGCGCTACCTGGCCTGGAGCAAGCGCTGGCTCACGGACGACAAGCTGGGGAACCGTGAGCTTGGCGGGTTGAGCCATTACGAGGTGTTTCCGGAAATCGGCGAGGATTGGAAAGCCGTCCACCGTCGCTGCCTGGCGGGCGCGACCGAGTGTCGCGAAGAAGATGCCTTTCCGCGCGCGGACGGGACGGTCGATTACGTGCGGTGGGTGGTCCAACCCTGGCACAAGCCGAGCGGCCAGATCGGCGGCCTGGTCATGTTCACGGAAGTCATCACAGAACGCATCCGAGCCATCCGGGCGCTGCGCGAGAGCGAGGAACGTTTTCAGGCATTCATGAACCAGAGCCCGGTCGTGGCCTGGATCAAGGACGACCAGTTCAAGTTCCGTTACGTCAATTAGGCCTTCGAGAAGCTGTTCGAACGGTCCGCCGACAGCATCCTGGGCCGGACGGATTACGATCTCTATGCCAGGCAGTCGGCCGACCAAACTCGCGCCAATGATCGTCACGTGTTGGCGAGCGAGGAAATGCTCGAGACGATTGAACAGGTCCCCGGCGCGGACGGCAGAATGCGCCAATGGCTGGTGCAAAAGTTCCCGCTACTTCGGACTGATCAACGGACCTGGGTGGGCGGAACTGCAGTGGATGTGACGGATCGGCACGAGGCTGAGGCCGCGCTGAAAGCCTCTCAGCAGATGCTCCGGATTGTCCTGGACAGCATCCCGCAAGGGGTTTTCTGGAAGGACCGCGATTCCCGCTTCCTGGGCTGCAACAGGGTCGCCGCACGCAAGCGAAGGATTCGATTCGCCCGACGAGGTGATCGGCAAAGACTGACTGCGAACTGAGCGTATCCACCCCAGAACAAGGCCAGGAATTTATCCGGATCGACCAGGAGGTCATGACCACGGACGAGCCGGTGGTAGGACGCATTGAGCCGGCGACCTTTCCGGACGGCTCGATTCATTGGTTGGAAACCAACAAGAGGCCTCTGAGGGATTCGGAAGGTCGCATCATGGGTGTCCTGGGCACCTGGCAAGACATCACCGAGCGCCGTCAGCGGGAATTGGATCTGCGCCTGCGCAATGATGTCCTGGCGGCACTGGCCTATACCGCCAAAGAGTTGTTGCAAGCCGCGGATTGGCGCCAGGGCATCCAACCGACTCTGAAGGCCTTGGGCGAAGCCTTTCGCGTCAGCCGGGTCTTTGTCTTCGAGCGCTGTCGGAATAGCGCCGGAGCCGATTGCGTCAGCCAGCGCGCCGAATGGGCCGCCCCGGGAATCCCGCCCCAGATCGACGACCCGGACCTCCAAAACATGGATCTGGCGCGAGTGGGCTTTGTCAGTTGGCAGGCGAGCATGAGCGCGGGCCAACCCGTCGCCACGCTGGTGAAGGACTTGCCGGAGGCCGAACGAGCCTTCCTTGAATCGAAAGGAGTGGTCTCCGTGGTGATCTATCCGATCCAGGGGGACGGGGAGTGGAGGGGGTTCATCGGTTTCGATGAGTGTTTCGTCGAGCGCCAATGGTCCGAAGCAGAGCTGAATGCCCTGCGCACGGCCAGCGGATTACTGGGCGCTGCGATGGTGCGCACCCGCTCGGCGGCCGCGCTGCGGGATAGTGAGATCTTCCTTCAGATGTCGCAGCACGCCGGACAGTGCGGGAGTTGGGAGTGGGACCTGGGGACCAACGGCGTGCGCTGGTCGGAGGTCATGTGCCGCATCCACGGCCTCGAGCCCACCCAATTCCCGGGGACACTCGAGGCCGCCGTGGCCTTCATTCATCCTGACGATCAGCCCGACGTGCGAGAGGGGATGGCAATTCTATTGGAGACACACCGATTCCGCGACACCGAGTACCGCATCATTCGACGCAACGGCGAAGAACGCAAGCTCTGGGGCCGGGGGCAGATACTCTTTGACTCCGCCGGACACGCGGTCCGGGTCATCGGCACTTCGACGGACATCACCGAGCGCAAGCGCGCCGAGGAAGAGCGCCGCCGGCTGGAGGCTCAAATCCTGCACGCCCAGAAATTGGAAAGCCTCGGCGTCCTGGCCGGTGGCATCGCTCACGACTTTAACAACCTGCTGACGGCCGTCCTGGGCTATGCCAACCTGGCGTTGGTCAGTCTGCCGGACGAATCGCCAGCCTGCCCCATGCTCCAGTAAATCGAGAAGGCGGCCCAACGGGCCGCGGACCTGACTCAGCAAATGCTGGCTTATTCGGGCAAGGGCAAATTCGTCGTTCAACCCGTGCGGCTGGACCGGTTGGTCCAGGAAATGGCCAAATTGCTGAATACGGTGGTGTCCAGGAAAGCCATCATGGAACTCGACCTGAAGCCGGCCACCGTCGAGGGGGATGCCACACAGCTCCGACAGGTCGTGATGAACCTGATCACCAACGCCTCCGATGCACTCGAAAGCAACGTGGGAAAAATTTGCGTGCGCACCGGAGTTCAGGAGACCGCGGCCGCTGATCTGCGTTCCCCGTTTCTTCCGGAGGAACTTCCCCCGGGTTCGTATGCCTTTGTCGAGATCGAGGACACCGGCTGCGGCATGTCCGAGGAAACGATGCGCAAGATTTTCGATCCCTTCTTCAGCACCAAATTCACGGGACGCGGCTTAGGACTGGCGGCCGTGCTGGGCATTGTCCGCGGCCATCGGGGAACCATCAAGGTGGCGAGCACGCCCGGTCAAGGCACGCGGTTTCAGGTGCTGTTACCCGGCGCAGCGGCCATAACAACGGACCGGCTTGCGCCGGGTCGCCAGATGCAACCGCGGCACGGCTCCGGCACGGTCCTGGTGGTCGATGACGAACCGAGCGTCCGCGAATTCGCCCAGCGCGTCTTGGAGAGCGGAGGTTTTACCGTCCATTGGGCGGAGGATGGAGAACACGGCCTGAGAGTATTTGCGCAACATCGACACGGGATCGTGGCCGTGCTTCTTGACCTGACGATGCCGCGCATGGATGGCGTGGAAGTTTTGCGGCAATTGCGCGCTCTTTCCCCGGACGTGCCGGTTGCGGTCATGAGCGGGTACAGCGAAATGGACATTGCCAGGCGCTTTGAGGGGATGCGCGTGGACGGCTTTTTGCAGAAGCCGTTTGTGTCCCAAGATCTCCTCACGCTCGTGAGCCGGATGGTGCCGCCGAACACCGCACCGCGGTCTCTCTGACCGTGCCAGCACTCTCCCAAAGCGCTTAACCTAACTTCTGACCTCAGAAAAACAAAAGATGCGGGTCCAGCAAAGGGGTTGATAATTCCCCGAATTCTTTGTTCTCTTCGTTGCCTTTTGTTAAGAAACAGAAGCCAACGAAGGGAACGAAGAAGAGAACCAAGGGAATTCTTCTTCCGCATTCTGACTTGCTCCACGCAAACTTTTAGTGAGTTCAGAACTTCGCTGCGCGGCGGCGTCACCGCTCCCTGGACAGCCGTCTCAGCAATTCATTGGCCACGGGCCGCGAGGGTTGGGCCTCAGCCAGCCGCTGCAACAGCCAGCGCGCCTCATCCGGTTGGGTCTTCGCTTGTTGCACCGCGATGGTCAGACAACGAGCGTACGCGGTCGAGAATTGGTCGCTGAGGCGGCAGCTTTCGAGGTAAGTGTCGAGTGCGCTCGCTAGCCGTCCTGCGGTTTCCTCGGCCAGCCCGCGCAGATAAACGTCGCGCGCCTGGATGAATTTCTCCAGTCGAAGGAGGAAGGTCTGATTTGCGTCCTCTCCAGCGCTTTCGATGAGTTCTCTTGGATTGCCCCGGACACGGTCCAGCCAACGGAAAAGCAGCCGGTGCGGCGCTTGGTTCCGCCGATACGCGAAATGCGGCGCGCGCAGAATGACGACCGGTTGGTCGTCCGTGTTCAAGGCGGCGCCTTGGGAAAATTCCCGCAGCGCGCTGGGTCCCGCGAGGAAACACCCGAAGAGATGCAGGGCATCCGGCAAACCCAGGCTCTTGAGTTCCTGAATCAGGTTGGGATCGCGGACGCGGTTCTCGAACCAACCGGTGGAATCCACAGTCGCTTCGTCCATGGCGATGAGGCCCAGCACGGGCGTATCGACGTTGAACCGCAGCAGAAAAGCCCGGGCGTCGGGAAACACTTCCAGGCAAGTGCGAACGATGACTTGCAGCATGGCCTCATCGAGTTGAAACAGCGGCAGCCACTGGCAAAAAACTCCGTCCGGCGCCAGGCGCTGGCGCATCGCTTGAAAATGTTCCCGCGTGTAGAGCGCCCCCGCGCCGTCCCGTGCCGGATGAAAAAGGTCGGCCACGATCACGTCATACTGCTCGCGGGATGCGCGGACGAACCGGCGCGCGTCCGCCACGCGCACGTTCAGGCCGGGCCGAAGGCGGTTGTGCGGTGCAAAGTGATCCAAGACGTGAGGAATCTCAGGAATCAGTTCGACGCCGTCCGCCGCTAAATCGGCATACGGCCCGGCTGCGGCAAAAGTGATCCCTGTGCCCAGGCCAAGAAACAAAGCGCGCTTTGGATTCGGGTGCAGCAGGAGCGGAATGTGGGCATGGCGTCGCGCCGCGTCCGCCGCACCGGTGCCGCCCATCGTGAAGCGATTGTTGACCAGCAAACTCCGATGGCCGTCGAAGTGCTCGACCACCGCGATCGAATCCATCACGCCTTCTCGATATTCGAGGATTTTGCCGCCCGGCGGCGCTTGAACGATCTGCAGCCGGCGCGGAAGCGCAACCATCAACACCAGCGGCAAAATCAGAAGCATCCAGGCTCGACCCGAACGTTTCGGCAGAAGCGCGACGTACGCGCCGGACAGGGACACGAAGCTCCATTTGGCCCCCAGGGCAGGCAGCAACATAACTCCGAATATGAGCGGCGCCAGCGCGCTGCCCAAAGTGTTTAGAGCCACAGCACGGCCGACGCCATCGCGCTCGCGCTTGCTGGATTGAACGAGATGGCTGAACATCGCGCCCATCAGGATCGTGGGCAAACCAAAGACCAAAGCGGCGACCACGGCTTCCGCGGCAAATCCTCCGGCCAACGTGTCACCTAAGCTGGTTCGACAGAAAACGTAGATTTTCTGCGCCCCGGTGAGAACCCAGGCGCCAAGCAGACAACTCGTGGAAAGGCCGATCAGGAGCAACGGCCGGAGTCGGGTTGTCGAAGTTCGATTGCCGAAGCGATGGTAGATACTGGCGCCGATCGAGGTGCCGAGAAGGTAAACCGACAACGCCGCGGCAAAACTGTAAATCGTGTTCTCCAGCACTTCAGCCATCACACGCACCCCGAGGACTTCGTATCCAATGCCCAACAGGCCGGTGGCGAATAAGGTCAGGTCCAAACCCTGGCCCTTACGAATCTGCTCATGCCCCGTGAACCAGGTAGGGCGAGTCCGTCCCGGCGAGCCGCGCGACATGCTTGGCGCACGTCCAGGGCGGCTCGCTGGGGACAGGCTCGCCTTGCCTTGAGGCTCAAGTGAAGGAGGCCGCTGTTGCTCTTGAGTAGTTGAAACAAGAACTCGCCGTTGGCTTCGCGCCTCCACGATCAACATCACCACGCCGCAGAGCAGATTCAGCCCGGCCAAAGCGAAAAGCGACTTCGTGAAACCGAGCGATGGCACCAGGATGAACGTGCTGGCCAAGGTGCCCGCCACCGCGCCCAGCGTGTTGAGTGAATAAAGCACGGCAATGCACCGGCCATCGGCCATCCACGGGGACGCGAATCGTTCCATTGCGGGCAGCGTCGCTCCCATCGAAATCGTTGCGGGAAGCAGCGCAAGAAAAGGGACTGCAAAGGCCGAGAACCAATGCCGTGCTGCGGAAGGGGCCAGTCCTATCAGACTCAACGCAAAATCGTTCGCGAGCGGCAACAGCGCCGTCAACAACAGTCCCCAGACTCCAATGACTATTTCGAGCGCGGCATACCAGCGCCCAGGGCGGGCGCTCCTTCCGATTGCGCCATCCAGCCTCCAAGCGCCCAGGGCCAGGCCGCCGAAGAACGCCGCTACCACGGCGAGCACCGCAGGCATTTCGTGCCCAAGGCCGATCCCGAACTGGCGAGACCAAATCATCTGGCAGCCGAGTCCACCGAGACCGGAGAGGAAGAAAACCGTGTAAACCGTCCGCCGTTGGAGTTTAGGCGTCATCGAGAACTGGAGAGGGAGAAATCCGGGCGCCCGAAAGACGCGGACCAACACCGTGCGGCGCGCGGAACTAACCACGGATTACACGGATCATACGGATAGGAGCGAAGGAACGAACTCGTGTATCCATGTTCATCCGTTGCCTCCACAAGTTGGCGGTGAAGCGTAGCTATACAGATTTTCAATCTGCCGTATCGCCGACTTGTAGTCGGCTGCGCGACAAACTCGCCCGACCGCACCGGATTGGCCGGCGTGCCGCGGATTCCAAATCCGCGATACGGCAGAGTGCAACTCTGCGCTACGTGGACGGCGATCACCGACAACTCGTGGATGCACTGGTGTTCATCCGTGGCCGAACCTTGAACTCGAAACCTGGAACCTCGAACCTCGCCCCTGGGCGGCCTGGGCGGATACCCCATTTCTCGCAGCTTGGATTTCCAGAACGATTCGCGCATAATGCCAACGATGCAGTTTATCCGCGACATCTACGCCGCCAAGCAAGCCAGCAATCGCCCGGTGATTTCCTTTGAATTCTTTCCGCCGAAAACGGAGGAAGGCGACCGGAACCTGCTGGAGAAAACCATCCCTGCGTTGAAACAACTTCAACCCGATTTCTGCTCGGTCACGTACGGCGCCGGCGGCAGCACGCGGGAGAAGACGTTGATGATCGTGGACCGCATTCAGCGGACCCACGGGATCACGGGCATGGCCCATTTGACCTGCGTCGGCTCGACCAGCCAGCAAATCGGCGAAGCGCTGGAGCAGGCCCGAGCGCTTGGAATCAAGAACATCCTGGCCTTGCGCGGCGATCCGCCCGGCGGCATGGGCGAATTCAAGAAAACTGAAGGCGGCTTCGAGTTTTCGTATCAACTGGTCCAGTTCATCCGGCAAACGGGCGGCTTTTCCATCGGCACGGCGGGGTTTCCGGAAGGCCACATCGCCTGCAAGGAAGGCAAGCAGGTCGATTGGGAGCGATTGAAAGCCAAGATCGATTGCGGCGCCGACTTTGTTATCACCCAACTTTTCTTCGACAACGCGGACTTCTTTGTCTTCCGCGAATACATGGTGAAGAAGCTCGGCGTGACGGTCTCCATTACGCCCGGCATTCTGCCCATCCTGAGCGCCGCCCAGGTGAAGCGGTTTACGGAGATGTGCGGCGCGCGCATGCCGGCGCCGCTGCTCGCGCGGCTGGAGCCTTTGCGGGACAATGACGAGGCGGCGACCGAGTTTGGGATCGAGTACGCGACGAGACAGTGCGAAGAACTCCTGCGCGAAGGCGTGCCTGGGCTTCACATTTACACGTTGAATAAAGCTCGCTCCGCGACGCAAGTGCTGAAAAACTTGGGCCTGGCGTATCAAGTGGCTCGATCGCGCCTGCCAACCGGCGCAGCTTACTGATCAGACCGCGGGATAGAATACACTTTGCCAGGAGGGATTTTGGCCAGCCGCGAGGAGCGCGCGAGGCGGTGTATCCCTGCGATCCACAACGAGCGAGCGACGAAGCGGCTGGCCAAAAGACCCCTGGCCCTGCGGGTTGCGCCGCATTTGGGCTCTGGCTTCGTTGCTCCTCAGTCGAAGAATCCACCAGGGATATTCTCCTTCGTCGCGCCTGAGCCCAAATGCGACGCAACAAAGTGTATTCTATCCCACGGTCTGATCAGTATGAATCCCTCCGACACGGCTTTCTACGTCACGGGCGGCACGCTGCGGCACGACGCGGCGTCGTATGTGGACCGCAAGGCGGACAAGGAATTGCTCGAAGGCCTCGTCAACAGCGAGTTTTGCTACGTGCTCACGTCCCGGCAAATGGGGAAAAGCTCCATCATGGTGCGCACGGCCAACAAGCTTCGCGCCGGCGGCTTCAAGGTTGTGGTGCTGGACCTCACGGCCATCGGCCAAAATCTGACGCCGGAACAATGGTACGATGGTTTGCTGATGCGGCTGGGACGGCAATTGGGCCTGGAACAACAACTGGAGGATTTCTGGAGCACGCGCGACCGCGTCGGCGCCGTGCAACGGTTCATGACCGCGATTCATGACGTCGCGCTCGCGACCCTCGCCGGCCCGCTGGTGATTTTCGTGGATGAAATCGACATCGTGCACAGCCTGCCGTTTGCCACGGACGAATTCTTTGCCGCGATTCGCGAGTGCTACAACCGCCGCGTGGAAGATCCCGCCTTCCAGCGCGTGACCTTTTGTTTGCTCGGGGTCGCGACGCCTTCGGAGCTGATTCGCAATCCGCACACCACGCCGTTCAACATCGGCCACCGCATTGAACTCACGGATTTCACCGAGACGGAGGCCGCGCCCCTGGCTCAGCGGTTGGATGCAGACTCCGGCCAGGCCCAGGCTTATCTCAAGCGCATTCTTTTCTGGACGAACGGCCATCCCTATTTGACCCAGCGCTTGTGCCGTGCCGTTTTCGAGGAGAAACCCAAACTCAGGCTGACGCTGCAGGACGCGACACCGCTGCAATGCATCGACGATCTTTGCGAACGGCTCTTTCTCTCGCCGCGGGCGCGCGAGCAGGATGACAATCTGCTCTTCGTTCGGGAACGCATCCTGCGCGTGGGAGTCGATCTCGCCAAGCTGTTGAATCTTTACGAGCAGGTGCACCACGAAAACCTGATTCCGGACGACGAAGCTAACGAATATATCAATCAACTGCGGCTCTCCGGCATCATCGCGGCCGACTCGGGCCGATTGAAAGTGCGCAACCGAATTTACCGCGAGGTCTTTGATCCACAGTGCTAATTGCAGCCATCTGCTGGGGGGCGACTTAAAGTGTCGGTCAGCGACTCCGATAGACTTCCCTCTCTCCCCGCGAGGAACGAGTGGGGAGAGAGTTGGAGAGAGGAGTTTCTTGGAAACATGAGAAGCGAGCCGATAGCAGCCTCCCATGAAACTCGATCCTGAATTCTGAGTTCGTTCGCGCTTCTGATTTGCACGAATCTTCTCCCTTCCTGAGTTACTACGGGAATGCTGAGATCCATCTTCTCTTTTTGCCACAGGAATTCACCTCCAATGGCTGTTCATTCCATATCCTGGCCTCTCAAAGAATTCAACTCTGTGTCCAAATCCCAACGCTTAAATCCCCTTTTTCCCTCGCGCATGAGTGCCCGAACAAGTCTATGCGCGAGCTCCGCCGCAGCCGCTAAAGAAGGAGCAAGGATAGTAAACGATAGTGAAGCATACCGTACGAAGGATGGAATCTGTTGCCGCGGGATTGACCGACGACGCCGTCGCGGACAGAATGAAATCCGTTGCCACCCAGTCAGGTCACGATGATGAAATCACTGAAATCCCACTTCGTAGCGCTCGCACTTCTTGCAGGGGCTTTCCCCTCGGTTGAAATCCAGGCTCAGACGACGACTCGAACCATGCGGCCCGTCATTCGCGGACGTTACCACGCTGTGACCTCCATGAAACCCGAAGCCACTTGGGCAGCCGAACGAATCTTGCTTGCCGGCGGGAACGCGTTCGATGCCATCGTGGCGGGGCAGGCCGCGCTTTGCGTCGCCGATGCCGCTTCGAACGGCGTCGGCAGCGACGCGGTCATTCTCATCTATGACGCCAAAGCGAAGAAAGTCTGGTCGCTGAACGCGGAAGGGACCGCGCCGCAGCTCGCGACGATTGAGTGGTACCAGAAACACAACAACGGCAAGCTGCAGGTGGATGACGGACTATTGGCAGGCACCGTGCCGGGCGTGGTCGATGCCTGGCACCTCCTGCTGGATCGCTGGGGCACGATGAGCTTTGCGCAGACGCTCGCGCCGGCGATCGATCTGGCGGAAAATGGTTTTCCCCTCAGCCGCAGTTTGGCCGGCGCCATCGCGGGCTCCAAGAAGCTCAAGAAATATCCTTCCAGCGTCCGCGTTTATTATCCGGGCGGGCAGCCGCCCAAGGCCGGCGAGATCTTTCGCAATCCAGACCTGGCCCGGACGTTGAAAAAGCTCGTGGAAGCCGAGCGCCAGAACCGCTTCAAAGGCCGATCTCGCGCTTTGAAAGCGGCGCGCGACCGCTTTTACAAGGGCGACATCGCCCGAGCCATGGCGAAGTTTTCCGAAGAGAACGGCGGACTTTTCCGTTACGAAGACTTTGCGAATTACACGGCGAAGGTGGAGGAACCCGTCTCGCTCGATTACCAAGGCTACCAGGTTTACAAGAATCCTTCAGCCAACCAGGGACCGGCGGAGCTGTTTACGTTGAGTCTCCTCAAAGGATACGACCTGAAAGGACTCGGCCACAATACCGCCGAGTACATCCACACTTCCGTCGAAGCCCTCAAGCTCGCCTTCGCTGACCGCGAGAAATTTCTCGGTGACATGGATTTCATCCGCATCCCGTTCGAAGGCCTGCTCTCGGAGGAATACGCCCGCGAACGGCGCAAGTTGATCGATCCGGAGCGCGCGTCGCTCGAACTTCGGCCGGGCTCGCCCGAGAGATTTATGAAGACCAGCGGAATGTTCGGGGGCAAGGTCACGGTGAATTTCGAGGGGAAAGCGGACCACGAAGGCGACACGAGCTACATTGCGGTCGTGGATAAACAGCGCAACATGGTGACCTTCACACCGAGCTTGCACAGCGGGTTCGGAACGGGCGTCGTGATGGGCGACACGGGACTGATTTTCAACTGCCGCGGGGATTACTACTCGCTCGTCCCCGGCGAAGCCAACGCGCTGGCGCCGGGCAAACGGCCCCGCAGCACGCTGCAAACGACGTTGGTCATGAAAGACGGAAAACCGCACATGGTCATGGGCAGTCCCGGCGGCGACGATCAGATCATGCGCACGATGCAGACCTTCCTGAACATGGTGGAATTCGGGATGAACGTGCAGCAAGCGATCGAAGCGCCGCGCTGGTCCACACGCAGTTTTCCCGCGTCGCCCTTTCCGCACACGATGTATCCGGGAGAAATGTCCGTGGAATCCCGCGTGCCGGAACCTGTTCGCCAGGCGCTCGCCGCGAAAGGCCACAAACTTAAGACGACCGGCGACTGGTCGATGGGCAACAACGGCGCGATTGTCGTGGACTTGAACACGGGACTGCTGAGCGCCGGCGCGGACCCCCGCTGCGATGCCTACGCCTGGGCGTGGTAGAGCCGGCTTTCCAGCCGGCTCGTTTGGGCGACTTTCCAGTCGCCCGGCGGACGGGACTGGAAATTCCCGCCAACCCGCAGACAGGAATGTCTGCGCCACGTTTCATGGTCCCCTTGCGCGTTGCAGCGACCACGAAGGTTCCGCGTCCCTCACCACAACCGTGCCCGGACGAAATCTTGCCAGGGCCGCGCCCGGACGCCGGGCGCCACGGTTTCGTTCGGCGTCCCGACGCGAGCCGGTCGGTGGACGAGAGTCATCTTCACGCTGCGTTGAACGCCAGGCTGCCCGCTCATCGCTGCTGCGAGCCGCCGCATCCCGTGGGCATCGGATGGCGTCACCGTGTGCGCCGCCTTCGCTTCGATCAGGTGAACGGCGCCGTCTTTGCCTGGAACGACAAAATCCACTTCCAGCCCCTGTTGATCGCGGAAATAGTAGAGTTCGCGGCGGCGGCCGCTGTTGCACTGCGCTTTGACGATTTCACCGGCGATGAACCCCTCGAACAAGACTCCAAGAAACGGCGATTTTTCCAGTTCGGCCTCCGTTTCGATGCCGAGGAGATGGCAAGCCATTCCTGAGTCTGCGATAAAAATTTTGGGAGATTTGATCCGCCGCTTTCCCAGATTCTCAAACCACGGTGGCACCACAATGATCTGACCGGTGGTTTCCAGGATGTCGAGCCACCGTCCGATGCCGGGCACGCTCATGCCCAGCGGGGCCGCCAAATCCGTTTTGGTGAGGATTTGTCCATGACGGCTCGCGACCAGCGCGAGAAATCTCCGGAACGTCGCCGGTTCCTGAATTGCGCTGATGCTGCGCACGTCGCGTTCCAGGTACGTCTGGACATAGGCGCTGAACCAGAGGGACGCGGCCCGCGGCCGGGCGAGCACCTCTGGAAAGCCGCCTCGGATCAAGCTCACCTTTGGCGTCTCGCGCAGGGACATCGGCAGCAACTGGAGGACGGCCGCGCGCCCGGCCATCGACTCCGTCACGTTGTGCATCAGGCCGGCCTCCTGCGAGCCGGTGAGGAACCAGCGCCCCGCGCGCCGGGGTTCGCGGTCAATGCGTGCGCGGACAAAGTTGAACACTTCGGGAACATTCTGGATTTCGTCAAAAATGGCCGGCAGGCGCACCCGGTCGAGAAAGCCCTGGGGATCATCACGGAACCGCGACACCACGTCTGGATCCTCGAACAGATAGTAATCCGACGCCGGAAACACATGGCGAAGCAGGAATGTTTTCCCGGCTCGCCGCGGACCGGTGAGCACCACCGCGGGGAAATTCTTCGCGGCCATCGCCACCTGCGATTCCAGCTCTCGGTGAAGGTAGCGCATACGTGAGTTTTCTAAACTGGCAGTTTAGAAAACTCAAGCCAACAACCGTGCCGTCCGTCCCGCTTGCTGATCCCAAATCACCGATTAAGCCGAGGGAATTTGCTCTTGAACCGCGACTAAACGCCGATGGACGCGAATCGAAAGGAGAGCGAGGCGCCGCGCCGCCGCCGCCACTGGCTGTCGATGAGGTTCCTTGCGGGAAGAACTCATCTCAGCCATTTAAGGAGATTGCCTCCGCTTGACGCGCCGGAGATAAAATCCTACGGTGCCCACGTTCCTCATACTATGAAACGAATAATCCTCCTCACTGCTGCACTCCTCTCCACCGCGTTCCTCGCGGCCGATGACAAAGACGGCTGGATTTCTCTCTTCGACGGCAAATCGCTCGAAGGCTGGAAAGCCAGCGAAAATCCCGACACCTTCAAAGTCGAAGATGGAAAGATCGTCGTGTTCGGCCCGCGCGCGCATCTCTTCTACGTGGGACCGGTTCAGAATCATAACTTCACGAACTTCGAGTTGAAGCTGGAGATCATGACCTTTCCCAAGGCGAACTCCGGAGTCTATTTTCACACCGAATGGCTCGAGAAGGGCTTTCCGCGCAAAGGCCACGAAGTCCAGGTCAACACCACGCACACGGACCCGAAGCGGACGGCGGGGCTTTACGGGGTCAAGGACAACTACGACTCCCTCGTGAAGGACGAGGAATGGTTCACGATGCACATCATCGTCCAGGGAAAACACGTCACGACGAAAGTCAACGGGAAGACCATCGTGGATTACACCGAACCGGACGCGCCAGAGACCGGCCAGCGCGCTTCGGCCCGGCGCATCTCCAGCGGCACCTTCGCGCTGCAAGGCCACGACCCCGGCAGCAAGATTTACTACAAGAGTATCCTGGTGAAACCCTTGCCGAACTAACCCAAACGCGGCGCGAGCAGGTAGGGCTGTGCTGCCGCACAGCCATTGGTTCTAACGGAATCTCACTTCACGAGCCGAACCATTATGAAAAAGACAACCGCGATCTTCCTCGCAACCGTTGGCGTGGCATTCCCAGCCATTCTGGCCGCGCAGCAGCAAAACAGCGGCCCGGACAAACGAGCCGCCGCTCCTGGGACCAACCGCGACGTGAACTCAAAACTCGAGCAGATCGTGGCGATACGGGAGGTTCAACTTAAGAGCTATGAGCTTCAACTCCAGGCTGGGCGAGTCCATATTATTGATGGCTCTCCCGAAACCGCGCTGGCTGATGCTCGAATTCGGCTGGCACAGGAAAAGAATGACAACAAGGCCGTTGTCGATGAACTGAGAAACCTGGTTGCGGCGCTCGAACGCCGCCTGAAGCAGGTCCAGGCTATGACGCTGGATCGTTTGGCACCGGGAGACATCGACCGATTCAAGATCGCCTTGCTGGAGGCCGAGATACGCCTGTTAAAAGCGCAAAAGTGAACCGCCTTCCTGTGATGATATTGACCACGGATAACGCTGATGGCACGGATAGGAATGCTGGTGCCTCATTTTACTCCTTCTTCATCCGTGTGATCCGTGTCATCCGTGGTTCATTCCCCTGGGGCTCGCGGCGCAAAGACCTCAACCCGGCTCTCGCCGCAACCGAAGGAGCGCGGCTGTGGTCGCAGACACAGCCGCAGCGCGCCAGAAACGCCAGACTGCTGCGGCTGGTGCTTTGCACACAGCCGCGCGCCGAAATCTTCGCAAGAACGAAATTGATTCCAGTCACAATCGCAGGCCTGCTTGCACTACTCGGAGCCAATCCCTGTTTGCAGGCAGCCGCTCCTCAATCCGGAAAACCCAACATTCTCTTCATCCTCGCCGATGACCTGGGCTGGGCCGATGTCAGCTTCCATGGCGGCGAAATCAAAACGCCGAACCTCGACAAACTCGCGGCGGCGGGCGTGCGGCTGGAACAATTCTATGTCCAGCCCGTCTGTTCGCCCACGCGCGCGGCTCTGCTCACGGGCCGCTATCCGATACGGCACGGGCTGCAAGTCGGCGTGGTGCGGCCCTGGGCGCAATACGGCCTTCCGCTCGAAGAACGCACGTTGCCGCAAGCGTTGAAGGAAGCCGGCTACATCACGGCTATTTGCGGCAAGTGGCATCTCGGCCACTTTGAACCCGCTTATTTGCCAACCCGCCGGGGGTTCGATCATCAATACGGCCACTACAACGGCGCGCTCGATTACTACACCCACGTCCGCGACGGCGGATTCGATTGGCATCGCGACGATACGGTTTGCCGCGACGAAGGGTACAGCACGCATCTGATCGCCCAAGAATGCGAACGGCTCATCGCGGCGCACGACGAGAGCAAGCCGCTTTTTCTCTACGTCCCGTTCAATGCCGTGCATGCGCCACACCAGGTGCCGGAGAAATACACGGAACCCTATGCCCACCTCAAAGGGCCTCGCCGCACTTACGCCGGGATGGTCGCGGCCATGGACGAAGCGATTGGTCAGATCGTTGGCGCGTTGGAGAAGCGCGGCTTGAGAAAGAACACCCTCATTTTCTTTTGCAGCGACAATGGCGGGCCGCAGCCCGGCGTCGTCACCAGCAACGGGCCTCTGCGCGCGAGCAAAGGCACCCTCTACGAAGGCGGAATTCGCGTGCCCGCGCTGGCGGTTTGGGAGGGCAAACTCAAGCCCGGCACGATTTGCGACGAACCGTTGCACATCGTGGATTGGTATCCCACGCTGCTGAAGCTCGCGGGAGTTTCACTTTCTCAAAAGCTGCCGCTCGATGGCCGCGATCTCTGGCCAACGTTAGCCGAAGGAAAACCCACACCGCACGAGGAGATTCTCCATAACGTGACGCCGGTCGCGGGCGCGATCCGCCAGGGCGATTGGAAGCTCGTCCTGAACGGCGGTCGTGGCACGGCCGAGCCGGACGCGAAACCGGAGGGAGGGCAAGCGGCTCGAAGAGCCGGCAAACCTCAGGGCCGAGGCAATGCCAACGAGCGCGTCGAACTGTTCCACATCGCTCAAGATCCGAGCGAGCAGACCGATCTGTCCGCGCGGTTGCCGGACAAAGTGAAAGAGCTCCGGGCGCGCCTCGATCATTACGCGAAGCAAGCCGTCCCGCCAAAGAGCACTCCCAGGCCTGCCGCCTTCAAATCGCCGAAGATTTGGGGGGAGAAAGATTGATTCGGCTTGGTTGACACACCGTCGCGCGTCATTAGATTGCGCCCGATGTCGAAACGGTCCGCTGTTCCTGTGATTCGCCTGCGCGGGGTGCGTCACAACAATCTCAAAAATTTCGATCTCGATCTCCCGGCCAACCGACTGATCGTCGTCACCGGGCCGAGCGGTTCGGGAAAAAGTTCGCTGGCGTTCGACACGCTCTATGCGGAAGGCCAGCGGCGCTACATCGAGACTTTCTCGCCTTACGCCCGCCAGTTTTTCGATCGCATGGACAAACCGCGCGTGGACAGCATCGAAGGCATTCCGCCCGCGATCGCGATCGAACAACGCAACACCGTCAAGACCACGCGATCCACCGTCGGCACGATCACGGAGATTTGCGACTACATGAAGCTGGCCTGGTCGCACCTGGCGCAGCTCTATTGCCGGCAATGTGGCCGGCCGGTGCGGAAAGATTCGCCGGATCAGATTTGGGCAAACCTGACTTCCGGCGGGGCAGGGGAGGGCCGCGTGGCAGAGGAAGTCCTGATCGCGTTTGAACTCGAACTTTCCGAAAAGCTTTCCCTGGCGGACTCGCTCGCCTTGATCGCCAAGCAAGGCTACCAGCGCTTGCTCCTGGCAAACTCAGACCACGACCGCAAACTCGAAGTCGTGCGCGTGGAGGAAGCCGCGGCGCGTCTTCAGGACCGGAATGCCAAGCATCTGACCGTGCTTCAGGATCGACTGGGGCTGACGGCGGCCAATCGCGCCCGCTTCGCCGAAGCGTGCGAGCAAGCGTATCATTTCGGCCGAGGCCAGATCGTCGTGCATCCTCCGAACGGCGGTCTGGCCCAGCGCTTTTCCAGCCGCTTTCATTGCGCGCAGTGCGACCTCGAATATCGGGAGCCGACGCCGGCGCTTTTCAGCTTCAATCATCCGCTCGGCGCGTGCCCCACTTGCCGAGGCTTCGGGCGCACCATCACGATCGATTACGATCTGGCGATTCCGGACCGCTCGCTCTCGCTGGCGGAGGGCGCGGCCAAGCCCTGGCAGAGCGGCATGTCCGCCGAATGCCAGGACGACCTGCTGAAGTTCTGCAAACTCCGGAAAGTTCCGACTCAGGTGCCCTTCCAGGATCTCCCCAAAAACTCGCAGGACTGGGTTTTGAACGGCGACCCGGACTACGGCAAAGACAAAGAACACGAGTGGCCTCGCGCGTGGTACGGCTTGAAGGGCTACTTCCGTTGGCTGGAATCGCGGTCTTACAAGATGCACGTGCGCGTGCTGCTTTCGCGCTATCGCGCTTACCGCACGTGCGCGGATTGCCACGGGCAGCGGTTTCAACCGGAGGCGCTTCACTTCAAGTTGCCGGATCACAACGCCCAGTTGATCACGCTGGCGGATTTCTATCGCCAGCCGGTTTCCAGCGCGCTGCTCGTCGTTGAAGCTCTCATGGCCTCGCGGAAGGAACGCAAATCTTCGGACCCCCTTTTCGTGAGCCTCAACGAAGTGCGCGCGCGGCTCAAATACCTCGACGAAGTCGGTCTGGGTTATCTGACACTGGATCGCGCGACGCGGACGCTTTCGGGCGGCGAGACTGAACGCGTGAGCCTCACCACGTGCCTGGGTTCTGGCCTGGTCAACACGTTGTTCGTTCTGGACGAACCCAGCGTTGGCCTCCACGCCCGTGACACGGCGCGCCTGGTCAAAATCCTGGAACGCCTGCGCGACGCAGGCAACACCGTCGTCGTCGTCGAACACGAAGCGAGCGTCATGCGCGCGGCGGATCAAATTGTCGATCTCGGTCCAGGCCACGGTGAAACCGGCGGGCGCCTGGTGTTTCAAGGCGCGTTCGGCTCGATCCGTCGGGCGAAAGGAACGCTGACCGGCGATTACTTGAGCGGCCAGCGGAAGATCGAGATTCTTCCGCGCCGCAAGGTTTCGCCGCAACGCAGGAAGCTCCAACTTGCGAACGCCATGCTGCACAATCTGAAGAATCTCGCGGTCGAAATTCCGTTGGAGCGGCTGGTTTGTGTCACGGGCGTCAGCGGTTCGGGGAAGACGACGCTGGTTCGGGGAGTTCTTTTGCCGGCGTTGGAGGCAAGGTTCAGGAGCCGGACGTCAGGGGTCAGGGGTCAGGGGTCAGGGGTCAGTGATCCCCTCACCCGTCCTGCGGACACCGTCGCCATCTCTGAGGGGGAGAGGGACGGGGTGAGGGGGGACGTTCAGGGCGGAGATGGTGGTGCGGAGGGGGACGATGGCGAAGATGCTTTGACGGCCGCAGCGGATTCTCCGCATCCCGCGGCGCAGCTTTCGGGCGCGGAGCATTTGGGGCGCGCGGTGCTGGTGGACCAATCGCCCATCGGGAAAACGCCGCGTTCGACACCGGCGGTTTATACGGGCGCGTTCGATCATGTCCGCGAGCTATTCGCGCGATCGGAATTGGCCCGCCAGCGCGGCTTGAAAGCGAGCGCCTTCAGTTTCAATTCGCGCGAAGGCCAGTGCGAACGTTGCCGCGGCGCGGGCTTCGAGAAGATCGAAATGCAATTCCTGAGCGACGTCTTTATCCGTTGTCCGGAGTGCGATGGCCGGCGGTATCGGGAACACATTCTGGAGGTTAAGCTATCCAGGAGTTTGAGTCCTGAACAAGGGGCCAAGAACGCCCATCGCGCTTCTTGCTCTGTTCTCTGCGAAGGGAGGAGAGGGCAGGGGAGAGGAGGGCCGTTTGTGCCAAGCTCCCCCTCTCCTCGATCCTCTCCCCGCTCGTTTCTCACGGGGAGAGGAAGAAAATCCAAAGCCGACGTCTCTGCTGATTCAACCCCCGGGAGCGAGGTTGGGGGCTCTGGGACCGGTGAAGTGATTCAAGCCTGGAGCATCGCAGATTTTCTGGAGGCGACCGTCGAAGATGGGATTCAATTCTTGTCCGCATTTCCGGATTCACCCCCGGCCCGGCTGGCCGTCTCCAAACTGAAACTCCTGGAGGAAGTCGGTCTCGGTTATCTGCGGCTGGGCCAACCCATCAACACGCTGTCCGGCGGCGAATGCCAGCGGTTGAAGCTGGTGAGCCACCTCGCCGAATTCACCGAAGCCAACGCGCTGGAAAACAAGCCGACGCTTTTCCTCTTCGACGAGCCGACGACCGGATTGCACTTCGAGGACATCGCGGTCTTGCTCCGTGTGTTTCATCGGCTCGTGGAGGCCGGACACTCCGTCGTGATCATCGAACACAATCTCGACGTGATCAAATGCGCCGATTGGATCATCGATCTGGGGCCGGAAGCCGGGGAAGAAGGTGGCCGCGTCGTCATTGAGGGGACGCCCGAACAAGTGGCTGCGTGCTCGGCCAGCCACACCGGGCAGGCTTTGCGCGAGCTGCTTTGACCCTATGAAGAAAGCACCCCAAACAGCGAGACACGACTTTCACGAATTAATTTAAGGGTCTGTGCAGACCGTGGGATTGACGACAGATCGACCGGAGAACCGTAGCGCAGATTTTCAATCTGCTGTATCGCCGATTTCCAATCGGCAGGGCGCCGGCAAGTCCCAGCGGGCTCGGACTGGGAGACGCCCCGCAGAATACAATTCTGCGCTACGGCAGAGTGCAACTCTGGGCTACGAGCTTTGTCGTCCATCCCGCGGACAAGCAGTAAGCGTGAGACTCCAGAACCTCAAGGTTCCGGGCTTGAAGACCACGAAGCAATTTTCACCGAAGCCGGTCAATTCGCCCGCGACAATGCGCTCCCCGTTACATTTACTGCAGGACACCGTTCCACGGTTATTCGTCCAACGCGGACACGAAACTGTCCTGTCAGGCCCTCAAAATCTTTTCCATTGCCTTCCCCTTGGCCAATTCATCGACCAATTTATCCAGATAGCGCACCTCCCGCATCAATGGCTCTTGAATGTCTTCGACACGGACGCCGCAAATGACGCCTTTGATCAACGTTCGGCAAGGATTCAGCTTCGGAGCCTCCTTGAAGAAGGTTTCAAAGTCTGTCTGCTTTTTTATTTGGCCCTCCAACTCTCGCTGACTGTAGCCTGTCAGCCAACAAATGACGGCATCCACCTCTGACTTTTTGCGCCCCTTTTTCTCTGCCTTTGCGACATAGAGCGGATAAACGCTTGCGAACTTCATCTTGGAAACGCGATCAATGGTTGCCTGGTTTGTTTTCATGCGAATCAGAAGGGCGATACGGATGAGCCATGACGAGGAGCGCGCCAGCGGCGTCCGACTGGAACCGTAACGTGATCGCGCTCCTCATGATTGGCTCGCTCCGCTGGTTCGGCTCTTTCATCGCGGTGATTGTCGTAGGGAAACACAGAAGTTTAGCTTTTCAGTGCCGGAAGACAAGTGTCGCAAATAACGCGGCGCGCGCTAACTGACCAAGCTGCATCTTTCCGAAGTCATGGGGAGCACACGCGCCCTCGCGTGTTCCCGTCGGCGCCTCGCCGACGGGAAACATCGCCTGACCGCATCGCAGAGCGTGGTAAGCGACGCGTGCGGAGTTGCGGCGAGGCGCCGCAATAGGCACGCGAGGCGCGTGCGCTCCCCAGAACAGCGCATGAATTATTCGGACTGACGCTGCAACGCGGTGACGCTGCAAACGCCTACTCAAAACCAACCCGCCGTCGGTATTCCTTCTTAGATGCGCGATGCGATTTGTCCTGGAGCATGCGGCGCTTCGCCGCCGCGCTGGGCGGGCGGTTTCGCCGGCGGGTTTTCTCGACCTCGGAACGCCGGGCATTGGCCTCTGCTCTGCGTTGGGATTCGATCTTGTCCAGCAACAGTCGGCGGGCGAGCAGCCGGTTTTGTCCTTGATGACGCGTGGTCTGGCATTTCACCTGAACGCCGCTCGGACGATGGGTCAACACCACGCAGGTCGAAGTTTTGTTGACGTTCTGGCCGCCATGCCCGCCGGAGCGCACGAAGCTCTCCTCAATGTCGGATTCCCGGATGCCCAGAGCGGACATGCGCCGCACGAGGTCTGTGTCCGGTCTGTGATCGGCAGATAAAGGGTTCATCGGACAATTGCCAAGCCGTGGCTATTCAGTTTCGATGGGGAGCGCACGCGCCTCGCGTGCGGTGGTCGGCGCCCTCGCCGACCACAAGGGTTCCGTCGAACATCGCCATCATGTGACCTTCTGGGGCTTTCTTCCGGCCGGCGAGGCGCCGGTCGGAACACGCGAGGGCGCGTGTGCTCCCCAGTCCCGTTGCACGCGGAGACTTGGGGCGAGGACGCCCCCTGAGCTCGCAGGCGAGACGCCTGCGCGACGTCGAAAGGGCAGTTCATCACTTCGACGTCTTTTTCGGGCGAATGTCCCACGCGGTGAGCCATTGCTCCGCCGATTTGTTGAAGCCCTGTTTCAGGAGGCGTTTCTCGAAATCCGGCATGTGCCCGGCCCCGTAGAAGATGGCCAGGTTGCGTTTGCCTTGGTCGATCTGTTCGGCCAGCACTTTCATTGCGACTTCGTTTCGCCCGCTCAACAGCACCGAGCCTTCGCCGTCGTTTCCCCGGTCAAGTCCGGAGAAAACGGATTCGATGTTTTCCAATTGCTGGGCGAAGAGGAATTTCAGCTTGTAAGCGCTGTCCTTGCTCATGAGAGCGAACAAGAGCTGCAATCCGTCCGGAGAGTTGGGCGAATTGGCGATGCGACTCTGCTCCTCGATCACAGCGCGGATCATCAATCCCAGGATGCTCTCGCCTTTGGCTTCCTGCTGCCGGAGAAACGTGGCCACGTCCATGTCCGCGTGAACGAAGTTGGTGGGCGAATAATCGATGGCGTCCAACTGGAACTCCAGCGCGAGCAGATTCTTGATGCCGGTTTGGAGCGCGCTGACCGGACTCATTTGACGCTCGCTCACCTTTTCCATGTCTTTGGGTTTCACCATTTCGTAAAGCACCGCATCGAAGGTTTTGAAGCGCGCTTGCAGCTTTTGATAATAGTCCGCATCGGCGACGTGGACCGCGGCGACCAATGTCACGGTGACGCCATCCTGACGGCGGTACGTTTTGATCGCCGTATCGACATTTCCCTCGCCGGCGTTGGTGGGAACGAACCGCATGAACGGCGATGGCTTGTGTTTCGTCGCCGCGCCTTCCGCTGCCGCGGCGTGGGGTTGGCAAAGCGTCCAGGCCAGGAAGGCGAGGAATGGTAGAGCGGCGGGCGTGTTCCAGTTCCGGCGGTTGGTTCGTGCGACCATGCAACGGAGATTAGACGCAAATCGGGCGAATCTCAAGCGGTCGGAAACTTGGGGATCTAGGGTGCATTTCTTTTCGACACGAGTTCCACGAATTTCCACGAATTTCCGGTCGACCACAGACTTCGCGATAATTCACGTAATTCGCGTCTCCCCTCCGTTAACGACGGTGGGGCAACGCTCCTGCGGAGCCTTTCTTCGATGGCATTAGCTCGGCGGGAGCCTCGCCCCACCTTCAACTGAGAGCATACCAGAGCATACCACCTGCGCATGCTTTTTCCTTGCCGCAACTGTCCGGAGAAACTTACCTTCTGCCGCGTCCTTGAGCCCCGGTTCCCGCTAATCTATTACTCATGAAAGCCATTCTCCTCCTCACGATTTTGGCGACCTCACTCGACGGCTTCGCGCAAACCCAAACTCAGCCCGCGACTCAGGCTAACCCGCCTCCCGCCGCCCAGGGCCGCGGACGCGGCGCAGGTCGCGATCCCAAGATGGACGTCTTCTACAAGCTCGGCCCCGACTCGATGCCACAGGAAGGCGTGCCCAAAGGCCGCTTCGACGGGCCGAAGACCTTGCCGAGCGAAGTATTCCCCGGCACACAGCACACGTATTGGGTGTATGTCCCGGCGCAATACGACCCGGCGCAGCCGGCCGCGCTGATGATCTTCAACGACGGCCAGGCATTCAAACACGAGCCGGGCGATGTCCAGGCGCACCACGTCCTGGACAACTTGATTTATCGCCGTGAGATCCCGGTGATGCTCGGCGTGTTCATCAATCCGGGCCGTCGTCCGGATCAGCCCGAACCGACGCCGCAGAATTGGGGCGACCGCGATACGAATCGTCCGGAGGAATACAACGCGCTCAATGACAAATATCCGCGAGTGATCGTCGATGAACTGCTGCCGGCCCTCTACAAGGACTACAACATTTCGCGCGACCCGGAGTTGCACGGCATTGGCGGCGCGAGTTCGGGTGGGATTGCCGCTTTTACGGTCGCGTGGCATCGGCCGGAGCACTTCCGCAAGGTGTTTACCTTTGTCGGAAGCTTTGTGAACCTCGGCAATCGCGGCGGGCATACTTACCCGGACCTCGTTCTGCAAAACGAAAAGAAGCCGATCCGAATTTTCCTTCAGGACGGTCGCAATGACAATCGCTTGCCCGGTCGCGGCGGGAATGATCCGAACAGCAGCGACTGGTTTTATCAGAACGTCAGGTTGGTCGATGCGCTCAAAAAGAAAGGCTACGACGTGAATTACACGTGGGGCATCGGCAATCACGGCCAGAAGCAAGGCGGCGCGATTTTCCCGGACATCATGCGCTGGCTCTGGCGTGATGCTCAGAAGGTATCGACGGATCGCAGCGACACAGTCGAGCGCGCGTTCCGCGCCCCGGCGACACCCCCCGATTCCGCCGGGAAGTAAAGCGAGCTTTGGCATTCCGCAGGGCCGATGTAATGAGAACACGTTGGAGGCGGCTCGCTGGGGACAGCCTCGCCCCACTGCCATTGAATTAAGCCCGTGGAGTTCTCCTGCTCCTAATCTTAATCCTAATCCTAATCGTTCAGAGACAGGCGCTTTTCGAGTAAGAGTCAGATCAGGATTATGATTAAGAATCACGCTAAGGTCGGAGAATTGCCGCTCTGCGCTTGCCTCGCCCGCGAGTGGCGGTCATTCTTCATAAGATGAACGCCGCGATTTTAGACCGCCTCGCCGTCTGTAGCTGGTCGCTTCAACCGCAGACTCCCAAGCAACTGATCGATCAATTGAATGAAATCGGTTTGCGCCGGATCCAGTGCGCGCTCGATCCGATTCGCGAGCACCCGGGCGTGTGGGGGCAGTTCTCGGAGGAGTGCGCGCGCAGCGGCGTGGCGCTCGCTTCCGGGATGCTCGGCTGCGTCGGCGAGGATTACTCCACGATGGAATCGATCAAGCGCACCGGCGGGATCGTCCCGGATTCCACCTGGGACGAAAACTGGAAGAACATTCAGGCCACCGCCGAACTGGCCCAGCGCATGCGCCTGAAGCTGGTCACTTTTCACGCCGGATTCCTCCCGCACGAGGAGAAAGATCCCGCGTTCTCGAAGCTGTTGCACCGGATGAGAATGGTTGCGGACATTTTCGCGGCGCGCGGAATTGACCTCGCGTTGGAGACAGGGCAAGAAACCGCCGCGACCTTGCACGGCTTTCTCATGAAGCTGGGCCGGGCAAACGTCGGCGTGAATTTTGACCCCGCGAACATGATTCTGTACGAGAAAGGCGACCCCATCGACGCGCTGCGCACGCTGGGATCGTGGCTCAAGCAGTGCCACATCAAGGACGCGAAGAAGACCCGAGTCTCAGGCCAGTGGGGCGACGAAGTCGTGGTGGGCACGGGCGAAGTCCATTGGCCTGACTTCTTCAAAACTCTCGCTGAGTTGCGCTTCAATGGAAACCTCTGCATCGAACGGGAAGCCGGGAACCAACGCGTGCCAGACATCCGGGTCGCGAAGCAATTCATCGAAAAGTTATATCCGAAATGAACCCCTCACCCTTTCCCTCTCCCATCCGATGGGGAGAGGGTGGCCGAAGGCCGGTGAGGGGTCTTGACCAAATTCTCAGTTCTCCATGATCAACGTTGGCATCGTCGGCCTGGGTTTCATGGCCGCAACTCACATCAAGGCCTATCGGCAAATCCCGGGCGTCCGCGTCGCGGCCATCTGCAATCCAAGCGGGCGCCGCCTGGACGGCGATCTATCGGACGTCACGGGCAACATCGCCGGCGCGGATGCGATCAAGCTCGATATGACCGAGGTGAAGGCGTATCGGAACTTCGCGGATTTGCTCGCGGACTGTTCCATCGACTTGATCGACGTTTGCTCTCATACCCAAGCTCACCCTTCCTACGCGATCGAGGCGCTTCAGGCCGGCAAACACGTCCTCTGCGAAAAGCCGCTGGCCCGGACCTCGGAGCTCGCTCGGGAAATCGCCGCCGCCGCCGCGCGCGCCAAGGGAATCTTCATGCCCGCGATGTGCCTCCGTTTCTGGCCGGAGTGGAAATGGTTGAAAGCGGCCATCGAGACCCGGCAATTTGGCGGCACTCTGGGCGCTCGGTTTCGACGCGTGGCCGAACCTCCAGGCTGGGGACAACAACATTTTTTCGACGGCAAGCAATCGGGCGGGGCGCTGCTGGATCTCCACATTCACGATGTGGATTTCGTGCAGTTTTGCTTTGGCCGCCCACGCAGCGTCTTTGCCACGGGTTTCACAAAGTTCAGCGGGGCGATCGATCACGTGGTCGCCCAGTACGAAGTCAAATCCGGCGCGTGCGTCCATGCCGAAGGCAGTTGGGCCATGACGCCCGGCTTCGGCTTCAACATGAGCTACACCGCCAACTTCGAGAACGCCACAGCGGATTATGACTTCAGCCGCGGCCAGGACGCGCTCAAGCTGTTTGAAAAGAGCCAGGCGCCCCGGACGATCAAGTGCGAAGAACCCGACGGTTTCGTCGGCGAACTGACTCATTTGCTCGACGCCATCCGCAGCGGCACACCCCCGACCGTGGTGACGGCCCGAGACGGAGTCAGCGCCGTCGAAATCTGCGAGGCGGAGGAGAAGTCGATCCAGGTGAAACAGCCCGTCTCGCTGAGCGCCTGATGCCCGTTAGGATCATCCCCAGACCAGGACGCGGGGCTGGATTGGCCGATTTCACTCAGGTGAACGATCCGCGTGATGCGGGCCTGGTTGAGTTCGATCCACTGGCCGATGATCCGATGGCAAGCGGAGAAGCCCTCCCAGCGTCTTGCACACGCAGACCGCGCGGTCGCGAGCGCCTGATTTTTTGCAGTAACTCCAGATTGTCGAAGTCATCCATGAGCGGGATCGACCGGCCGCACTCGAACATTACGAGTCAGAAGGAAACAGAACAAGCATTGCGCCAAAGTCCCAACACGAGCATCGTGCATTTTATCGCGCCCCCCCCCGGTCCATTCAAAGCGGGGCGAAGGATAGAACCTGCAAAGAGTGTCCTCACAGTCAAGGTGGAGCGAGGCTCCTGCCGAGCCAAGGCCATCGAAGAAAAGCTCCGCAGGAGCGTCGCTCCACCGTCGTTAAACACAACGTCACAAGTAATTGCCTATGTTAAGCGATCCCGCAGAGGCGAGACAAGGTGGTGTTCGGACGGGACCATGCACGAAGGCACGGAGTAATTGCGG
>Ga0194132_10003582_pt1 | contig 27484 bp, 28 predicted proteins | sample TA2KigOf80mmetaG_FD_148612 | JGI IMG/M metagenome (GOLD analysis project Ga0194132, IMG submission 148612) | Freshwater microbial communities from Lake Tanganyika, Tanzania - TA2015054 Kigoma Offshore 80m | ecosystem: Environmental > Aquatic > Freshwater > Lake | place: Tanzania: Lake... | reverse complement strand
CCTGCACTGGGTGTTAGATGTCGTGTTTCGCGAAGATGCCCGCCGGGTCTATGATCGCACGACGGCGGAGAACCGGGCGTTCCTCAACCGCTTGGCCGTCTCGCTCTTACGCGGGGACCCCGGCAAAAAGGTTCGCTCAAAGTTAAGCGCAAACGCCCAGGCTGGCACCTGTCCTACCTCGCCCAACTCCTCGGGTTTCCCTGCACTTGAAGCGCGTTTTCCGTGCGGTCCCTTTGGGAGGGAATCTTGACCATGCACCTGCTGTTCCGACCTGAGAATGCCCATGTGATCCCTACTGGTGGGGGCAATGTCCTGGTCGCCGCCAAGAGTATGTCGCTGTTTGTGATGGACCCGATTGCGGATGCTCTCTTGAAGTATGCAGAAACGCATAAGCGGATGACCGAAGAGGAACTCGTCAAATCGCTTGGCGAGCGGTTCTCTCCCGTTGGAATTACGGAAACGCTGAAAGAGTTGCTACGGTTACATGTTTTTGTGACCGAACAGCCGCAGTTCAAACCGATTCGCCCCATTGTTGATGTTGAGCGCTTCCCACTAGGATCGTTGGTGCTGAACGTGGCCAACAAGTGTAACCTGCACTGTTCGTATTGCTACGAACCGGAGGGCGCAAAGTATAGTGCTTCACCTGTACAGATGGATTGGGACACGGCGCGACAGAGTGTCGATTTTCTCTTTCACAAAGCTGGTGGAAACCGTGAAGTGAGTATCTGCTTTTTTGGTGGCGAGGCTTTGCTCAACTTCAAGTTGCTTCGTGCGGTAGTCGCCTATGCCGAAGAGACCGCACAGCAACGGGAGAAAAAAGTCGATTTTTCTTTGACGACCAATGCGACGTTGTTGACTGATGAAATGATCGATTTCTTTCAGACGCATCGCGTGGGGATCACTATCAGTATCGATGGTCCACAAGACTTGCATGATAAGCGGCGATTTTCTCTTACGGCACGAGGTGAACGTAAGGGGTCTTACGAACAGGTGGTCTCACGTGTGAAGCGGTTGTTCGACCGCTATACCGCGCGCCCAGTAGTTGCGCGGGTCACAGTTACGAAAGGGACAGTTGAAATTGCACGCATTTATGAACATCTGTCGCAGCTCGGCTTCTTTGAGGTAGGGTTCTCACCAGTGACGGCAAAAAGTGGGGAAGCGTACGGACTTGAACCAGCTGACCTGCGGAACGTACTCGCAGGGTTTCGTGAACTTGGGCAGGTGTACATTGCCCGTGCCTTACAGAACGAATACACCGGGTTTTCTAATCTCAGTACTATGCTCACTGACTTATACACCGGAACAAACAAGCTGTTTCCTTGTGGTGCGGGGCTTGGCTTACTTGACGTTGATGGGAACGGTGATGTGTACCTTTGTCATCGTTTCCCTGGCTCTGCAGAGCACCAATATGGCAACGTGAAGACTGGCCTGGCCTACGATCGGTTAAACGAGTTTGTTAACAGCGCCCATGTCGAGAATAAGCCGGTATGCCAGACGTGTTGGATTCGTGGTCTCTGTGGGGGTGGCTGTTATCATGAAGCCTACACCCAATTCGGTGACGGAGCGCTGCCCAACCTGCATTACTGTGATTTCCTGAGGGAGTGGACTGAGTACGGCATTCGGGTCTATATGGAATTGCAAGAAAAAAATCCTGGATTTGTGGAAAACTACGTGCTACGGGGGAGAGGGGACGCGCCAAGGGAATTGACGTGAGAAGTAATACGTAAAACGTAAAAAGAGAGTGGGGTGGTTACGGATTACGCATTACGTTTTACGTTATGAAAGCTACAGTGAGGAAAACAGAAAATTAAGGAGCATAGCCATGAAACACCTCAAAGCTGCGAACCACAAGGCAGAACTGGTTGAGAAGGTACAAGAAGCGCAAGAAGACGTCGTTGGTATGGCCATGCCTGCGGGGTGTACGACGATCTTCAATCCGGGGTGGGAAGCGAATATGTGGGGTGGAGTGAACGGTATGTGTGCACCAATGGAGGCTGACCTCCTGAGTTGCGCCAACATGTGTTGGTGGCCCGCTCAGGTGCCTGATAGTTTACAAAGCTCACCGGAATGGGCCAAAGCCTGCTCGGGAATGAACCAAGAAGACTGGAAAAATTTCGAGATCATTTTTCCGAAGACGAACTGAGCGCGAACCGCGTGTTGCGTAGAACGTGGTACGTGAAGACGAGGAACGTATCACGCCGCACGTAACACGTGACATGCTTAGGAGACTGCTGTGACCTATAAACGTTACTTGCTGTTCATGCTCGTTCTGTTTGCCGTTCCTAATTCTGCCTGGGCTAAATGGTATCTCCTCGCTTCGGTTCATCCGAACAATCTTGTGGTCATCGACACTGAGACCGACAAGATTACCAAGAACATCCAGCTTGAAGGGCGCGGACCGTCAATGAACATTGCGCCCAATCCGAAGAATCCACAGTTTGCCTATGTCGTCAATGAACTGGCGCAGAACATCGCGCTTGTCGATCTTGATGAAGGCAAACAAGTCACGAGCTTTCCGCTTTCAAGCGGCAATGAGGTTGTTCGCACAATGGCAATCGACGTGAATGCGCAAGGCACTCGCCTGTTTGTGCACGAGATGCCGGTGAAACGTGAGCCCGGCAAATTTGCTGCCCAGCCCAACCGCATACGGGTGATTGACCTAAAAACCAACAAGACTGAGCGCGTGATTCCTGCTCCGCGTCAAGTCATGTCGCTCGCGACGTCCAAAGACGGGAAGCGACTTTACGTCTTTAGCATTGGTCAGGATATCTTCGTCTATGACGTCGAGCGGGGAACTCAGCTCGCCAGCATACCGCTCGTGAACCGGAACATCACTGGTATTGCTCGGACCGATGGGCTCCCTGCGTGGAACCCGTACCAAGAGAATAATTATCTCTTGTCGTTTGGCATTGTGACGACGGATACGTTTACCGGGCAAATGACCGTCGGGATTGCCTCTCTCGACTTGAATGACGCCAATCCAGAGTTGAAAACTTCTGAGTTGCAACCCTTTACGGCGGAAAATTACAACCTCACCGGACTGCAATCGGCAAAGACCAATCAGGTCTATTTCAGCTATAACAATCTGTGGAAAGTTGATCCGAAAACCCGCAAAATGCTGAGCGCGGAACTCTCGAATACCTATTTTGTCCCGATGCTCCATCCAGAGGGGAAAAAGGTCTACTGCGGAGCAAACTGGCACGACATCGCCGTTTTCGATGCGGAAACGCTCAAGCCAATCACCAAGATTGCGCTTGGTCATTCGCAAACCGGAAGCGGAAACGATCTGCGGTTTATCAATCGGTGATGAACACCTGCCGACCTCCCAAGCTCTCACGCCGTCACCTTCTCCAAGCCGCAGCGGCGCTTTCGTTCGGACAGGTGACAATGCGTGGGGCCGCACATGCCGAAACACCTCCAACGTCAACTGTTCCGACGAGCTTCGCTGATGTCGTGCGCCGTCGCGCCATGATCCGCGCATACAAAAGCGATGCGGTTCCTGAAGAGAAAATTCAGCAGCTCCTCAAGTATGCCGTGCGTGCTCCGAGCGGGGGGAATCTCCAGCCGTGGGAATTCGTCGTGGTGAAAAGTCCGGACGTGCGCGCCCAGCTTGCTAGAGCAGCTATGGGTCACTCCGCCGTTGCTACGGCTCCGGTTATCATTGCGACCTGTGCCGACATCCAACGTGCAGGCAGTGGGCACGGCGCTCGCGGGTCGTTTGTCAGCCTTATTGATACCGCCTTTGCCTCGTTATTGATTCTGCTCGGTGCGGTCGAGCAAGGACTCGGCGCATGTTTTGTTGCTTCCTACAATGCGGAAGAGGTCGCAAAACTGTTTGCCTTGCCTGAACACATTCGTCCAGTGGGACTCATCACGATCGGCTACCCAGCCGAGACGCCACGAAAACCTCCGACGAAGAAGATTCCATTGAAGAAATTAGTGCACGTGGATAAGTGGTGAACTGAGACGAGCAATCCTGGACAGCGACGACCCTATGCACTTCCTTGTTTCCGGTGGGGCTTCACGCTATATGGTCCACGCAGTGATGCTCATGGCGACATGAGTGCCACGTCAGGTCGCGAGAGAAAGAAGGAGGACCGGAATGTCGAAGCAGTGGCTTACGCTCTTCTTCATCTGCACGGGGATACATGGACAGCTCGTCTATGCCGACCTCTCTGCAACGGTGATACAGAGCATGTTTCACCCATACGAACAAGACAAACAAGTAGTGAGTGGATTCGCTCCTAGAACGTCTATATCGAAAGACTCATGGGAGTCGGCAAAAGAGCACTTGCCGCCAGAGATTCTCGACCGCGTAAAATCAGGGGAACTCTCTTTTTCTGTGCAAGCAACGACGAATCTTCCTGTGAGTGAAGAATACATTCGAGCGACTAAACAGTATGCTGGACAGGTGCGCCTTGGTGCTAATGGGGAACTTGAGGGATACGTGGCAGGACTCCCGTTCCCCGTTCTTGATCCTGCGGACGCACAGTCTGGGATGAAAGCAGCTTGGAATCTGCGCCACCGTGACTTCGGTGACGTGATGCAAGTGTGGAACTCCTTTCGTCTGGTAACTGAGTCAGGATCAGCGGAACGAGAAATTGAGAACTACTATGTGGTGCACTATGGCATGCACCGTCCACAGAGTAACGGAACGAATCCCAATAAATGGGAGAGTGACGGTATTCTCTATAAGGAGTTCTTTCATATCCTTGCCCCGTTTGATTTGAAGAATTCGATGAGCCTCAAGCTCCGCTATGCACGGGACAATGTCAACGATGATAACTGGTTGTATACTCCAGCGAGTCGAAAAATTCGCAAGATGATTATCAAACAAGATGAAGCGTCATATGACTCAGGTTTTCTCAATGAAGATTTTTTCGGGTACTGGGGATATGTCCGTGCGTGTAACTGGAAGTTACTAGGATCACGACGCATGCTGGCCCCTGTTGGTGCGAAATCGGTGAGTGCGACGTTTGGTGGCCGTGGAAATTGGTACCCGGTCGATCCATGGGAACTGCGAGAAATGCTTGTCCTCGAATGTACGCCGGTGGCAAGTCGACATATGTATAGCAAACGCGTGATCTATATCGACCAACAAATGTTCGTCCCTGTCTACGTCCTGTTCTACGATCAAGAGGGAAAACATCAGAAGACCCTTTTTGAACTCTACGGAAACCCGAAATTCAACCCTGGGAACGAACACGTCCGTGTTCCTGTATGGGTAGGGGAGTCGATGGTCGACTATGAAGAACAACTCGGCTCGATGACGGTGGTGAGCAAGACGCTCTACAATACCCCTCTCCCGGATGATTTCTTTAATCTCGATCGGATCATGGCCCGTGGGCAGTGAAGCGGGCAAGTCAAAAGTCTCATTGCAAAAGTCAAAGCTGATGAACAACAACCGAATTGACACGCGAAATACTCACCTGAAGCGTGTTTTTTTTCAACCATTCGTTTATTCGCCTATTTCCCCACTTCTCTTCTTTTCAATTCTCGTCTTTGCCTTTCCCTCGACGAGTGCAGCGGATTTTCGCTACGGCCCGATGTCGTTATCGGGCAATGTACAGACCCAGCAGATTTTCCGTCACCCCGAGCCAGAAAAGTGGTCGATCATTCAACAACGCAATGTTGTTCGCTTACGGCTAGAGTATGACTGGATTCAAGACGGACAAGCCTTTGGCTATCTGTCGGTCCCCTGGATTCGCCGCGCTCGTTTTGCCGGCCTCTACCGCGGCTCCTACGATAGTATCTACGACTTCCTTCCTGGGCCTCGGCAGGAAGTATTCCCGTACCAAGGAAGAACGCGACGTGATGGTAAATTGTCAGATCTCACTCAAGGTGCTGCCCACGCCCTCCGGTTTGAGAGCATCTTTCGTGAAGCGTATAGCGATATTGAGTTCGCTGATATTCCGTTGTCACTACGGCTTGGCCGACAGATGGTGGTGTGGGGAGAGTCAGACAATTTGCGCATGTTGGACCGCACCAACGCATTAGATACGACCTGGCATGCTGGTGGGCTTGGCGTTGAGACATGGGATGATCTTCGTATTCCGTATTGGACGATTAAGGGGACGTACAGCTTTGGTCGCCTCGGCCCACTGATTGATACTTACCTGGAAACCTATTGGGTACCTGGGCACTGGGTTCCGGCCAAGATTGGCTTTTTACCTGGACGTCCATGGGGATTTCCAGCGACGAATCCATTCGTTGGGAGTCCGACCGGTGGGAACTTCAAGTTGCTCAATGGCACAGTATTGGGGAGGCGAGGTGACTATGCGAAGAACCCAGGCGAGAATAGCCAGGTAGGCGTGCGCTTTGGTGCGATGACACCACAAGGACTTACCTTCACGTTCAATTATCTGTACCAGCGCCTGTCGCAAGATGATGGGATGAACACCACAAGTCTGCGCGGACGAAACAGCTGTCTCCGAGGAACGTTAACCTGCCCTACGCTAGGTGATGTGGCCTTGGCCAACACGCGCCTCCTTGAACAGGGGATTTTGCCTGCCGAAGCATACTATCCCTATACTCACACCTTAGGCATCTCTGCCAGTTATGCTGATAGTCGCTATACTGAAGGTGTCTGGCGTATGGAGATGATCTATGAGTTTGGTAAACCGTTTGCTGACAAACGCAAACCGATTTTCATCCTTGATGCAAATGGCGCGTCGGTTCCGAGTGGTTTTCTTGGTGTGAAGAAGAGTGATGCCTGGCAGGGGTTCGTTGGCTTTGACCGGCCAACCTGGATTCGCGCCTTGAATCGGCGAACGACATTTTTCGTTACTTCGCAACTGTTCTGGCAATACATTCCAGAAGGGGCCTCACGCTTCCAAGGACAAATCTCGTCTACTGATAAAGTTCGCAATTGGGAAGTGGTCGGTACCTTGGCGGCAAGCTCGGTATATATGCGAGGCACGCTGCTACCACTGGCATTCGTCGTTATTGACCCGGTCAATCGTTTCAGCAGCCAGTTTACGTGGATTGTCGACTACTATGTCACTCCAAGTGTTATCGTGCGCCTTGCGCAGAGTTACTTCTTTGTCCCAGGGTATGGCGGGAAAGTCGATGAAACATGGGGGCTGGGAGGCTTGTATGGTCGTCGTGATGAAACGGTATTACGCTTGACCTATCAGTTCTAAAAAGGAGGGCTGTTATGCCGTATGATCTTGTCCTCAAAGGGGGAGACGTCATTGATCCAGGATGGCCATTCCATCAACAGGCCGATGTGGCGATCACTAAGGGGAAAATCGCTGCGGTAACGCCCAATATCCCAGCCACCGAGGCGATCCGTACGATCGACGTGACAGGCAAGATTGTGTGTCCTGGACTCATAGATATTCACGCGCACACGTTTATCAATGCCCACGACATGGGACCGGAAACCGATCAGCGATGCGCTGCAAGTGGAGTGACGACGATCATTGATGCAGGTAGCGCTGGCTCAGCAACGTTCCCCGGATTGCGGCACTATGTGGCTGAACGCAGCCAAGTTCGGCTGCGCTGCTTTGTTCACCTCTCTGCTCTCGGTCTTATCCATTTACAGGTAGGCGAACTGATGAACCTGGATTACGCTGACCCTGAAGGATGTGCGCGGACAATCCGTGATAACCGAGATATCGCAATTGGGGTCAAGCTCCGCTTCAGCAATAATGTGGTTCCAGATAAGGCAGGCACTGAGCCGCTACGCCTGGCACGACAAGCCGCAGACATGGCGGAGGTGCCATTGATGGTTCATATCACGGATGCGCTGCTGCCAGTTCCGAAGATTCTTGAATTCATGAAGCCTGGTGATGTTGTCACTCATTGTCTCCATCGTTACCCGTACGGCATCATGGGACCGGAAAAGAAAGAGATTCTGCGCGAAGTGTGGAATGCGCAAAAGGCAGGGGTCATTTTTGATTGTGCACATGGGCGCATGCATTTCACCTTTCCGTTCGTGCGGATGGCATTAGAGCAAGGATTTATGCCTGATACGATTGCCACAGACTTGTCGATTCCAAGTGCAACGCGCGGACCGGTCTTTGATTTACCGACGACGATGTCGAAGTTTCTCAATCTAGGAATGAGCCTTGAGGATGTCATCCGTCGAGTGACGACGAATTCCGCGCGGGCAATAGGTGAGGGGGGAGTGCTGGGAACACTGAAGCCCGGATCGGTGGCTGACGTAGCGGTCTTCAGTCTTGAGCGCGGGCAATTCGATTTCGTTGATACGGATCAGAATCACATGATTGGCGAACAACGGTTAGTGACGCAGCTGACACTGAAAGATGGTCGGGTCTGGTATCGTGCGCCAAGAGAGCAGTAGCGTGAATAAAGCAGGCAGAGAGAAGTCTCTACCTGCTGGTGGCCAGTTGTTTTAGTCCCTAAAAGTAGTCGTCCCGTAATGCGCCGTCATAACGACCACTACGCATACAACAATGCTTGAAACCGGTGGCCCGAGTTACACGGACAGGGATCGTTACGGCCTAACTTTTCGACGAATTCCTTGCCTCCGTGAACAATCTGTCGGCCGCGTTTGACGTGGGTTTCAGAGGGGAATCCCTTTCGTCGCTTACTGGTGCGTTCGAAAGGAATGGTGGGTTGAGAGGGTATGTGGTGTTGCCATGGGGTACCTCCTAGAGAAAAGCTACGGTGTTGCCGTGCACTGATGATGATAGCAAGGACAGGGAATAGGGCAAACCGTCCTCGCTGGCTACACGTGGGAGTAACAAAAAGTTTGTCATCCCCGTCCCAAAGCTCCTTGCGCGTATTGCCGCTAAATCAAACCTTGAAAGATTGATACACTCCGACTGTTACCCTGAGTGCAACGAAGGGTCTCGCAGAGAGATTCTTCGTTACGCTCAGAATGACACGGCTCGGCGTCTGTCACGTAAAGTGTACGAAGGTATTCAGGTCTGATTTAGCGGTCGCTTGTCGTTGTCTTCCGCGTTTTTGCGTTTGTAGAGCCTGACGAGCGCGACCCCTTGACCTCGGCTGAGCGAGCCTCGTAGGAAATTGAGACGTCATTCATCTGTGATTGTGCTTGGAAAACCCGGACGCGAGAATCGTAGGTTACGGAAAGTTGCTGCGGACCGGTCCAGGTGACTACGACAGGAGGACCGCCGCTCGGTAATGCTGGAGCTGTCCCATCTGCGGTATCTGCGCTAAAAACGTTGCCGCCAGCAATAAGATGGTCAGTTGTGTTTGGCAGTACTGAGATTTGGGTGCTGGTTCCGCCGAATGGGCCGCAGCTACGTTGGAAAATAATGGCCTTGGTCTGTCCCGATGGATCAGGAAGGTCCTGCAGGATGCGATTGTCGCATGGATCGCATCCCATCAGTATGAGAGCGAGCCCTGAATACGTACAGAAATGAAGCAGAAAGCGTCTAAGCATCGCGTTACGTTCTCTGCCTCAAGTATCGGTACGTTCGATGCTAACTTAATTTCTATGAGGGAGATTTTTGCAACAGCAAGGACCTGTTCTCCTGGTGAAAATAAGCACTTTGCAGACTTTGTCTTACATTGCTGATACGCCACCATCGACCATGTAGACTCCACCGCTACAGTAACGGCTATCGTCGCTGGCGAGAAACAACATGACCGAAGCGACCTCTTCTGAGGTTCCGTATCGTTTCAGCGGTATCCAGTTCGACAAATTCTTCTTCGCCTGCTCTCCGGCTCCAGGCGCAAAGCCTTCTTCCAATGACCGCATCATCCGTGTATCGATCGGCGACGGATTCACTGTATTTACACGAATGTTAAATGGGGCACATTCTAACGCTGCCGTCCGCATCATCCCAATCACAGCATGTTTACTCGTGACGTATGCAGAAACTCCAGGCGTCCCTTTGATACCAGCGACTGAAGACGTAATGACGATACTGCCGCCCCCGCGCTTTTTCATCTCAGGAATGACGCACTTGAGTCCCAGCCACACCCCACGAACATTCACTGCTAATACTCTGTCAAAGAGTTCGAGTGGATAGTCGGTGATCGGTTGCACGGCTCCTTCAATCCCAGCGTTGGCTACATAGATGTCGATGCCGCCATAGCGCTCGACCGCGGTTCGTACGTAGTGCTGCGTGGGCTCCGGTTGACTCACATCCGCAACTGCATAGCTGACGGCGTTGCTGCCAATTGTATTCGCTGCCTGTTTCAGAGGCTCTTCAGCCAGGTCGACGAGAAGTACCTTTGCTCCTTCAGCGGCGAATTGTCGACCTGCTGCTATGCCGATGCCACCTGCACCGCCAGTGATAATCGCAACTTTTCCGGTTAGTCGTGCCATCCGTGTTGGTTCCTTTCGTGAGGTGGAGGGAGTTACAAAGGGTGACGAGAGAGGAAGTCTTGAAAAACAGCGGTAAACTGCTCACGTGCGGAAATAAAGAAGCCGTGGCCCGCGTTAGCGAAAATTTTCAATTCGGCACCTGGGATTTCTCGTGCCAAGATCTCGGAATTCGCGGCTGGAATCAAAATGTCGTCGTGACCTGTGACGACCAGAGTTGGAGTAATTATGTCTTTGAGATGCTTGAAGACACGAAGGGTCATGGTCGCCTGAAAATGACGCTCGTACGCAAATCGCGGAGTGACCTGGGTGAGGGTACGTTGTAAATGCGCTTCAAGCTCGGCGCGATGGGTGCGAATGAATTCATCGGAGAACGATAATTTCCATCCTTCCCGTCCGGCTTCTTCTGGCGTCATGCCAGCGCGCCCTTCGAGCATTTTCATGGATTCGGGCGGTGCAGCGACGGCATTGCGTCCGCCCGGTGTCGTGCAGCCTAACGTAAGGCTCGCGACACGTTGTGGGTAATGCGCGCCGAGTTCTTGCGCAATCATACCACCCATCGAAACCCCAAAAATGTGGGCACGCTGGATAGACAAATAGTCGAGTAGTGCGATGGCATCGCTGGCAAACAGTGCGACCGAATACGGTTCATCGGGTTTATCTGAGAGTCCGGTGCCACGGTTATCAAACGTAATGACTCGATAGGATTTCGCCATTGCGTGGATGAGTTCAGGGTCCCACGATATGGATGGTTGACCCAGGCCGTTGATAAACAATAATGGCTGTCCCTGACCTTCGGTCTCATAATGCAAACGAATCCCGTTTACTTGAATATGTGCCATGGTCCCCTCCTCAAAAGTGTTGTGAGTTGCGTCAGCACGGCTGTTTTAGCAGGGCCGTTTGGGGATTGCCAGGGAAATGGCACGTAGTATACACCTGAAATTATGCAAGCGGACAAGGTAACGTTGGCTATTGTGGATTCACCGGCTGAGCTGCGGCAGACCATTAAGACCCTATCTCAGGTGAGTACTGCGCTGTCGTCCTATCACCTCATAGAAATTTGGGCAGTGATCGCACTGGCTGTGTATAGCAGTATAGTGGTCATTCCCTTGTCGTCAGGACTGACAGGACTCGTCGTCTATTTTCTTGCCATTGCAGTGATTGCCTCACGACAACACGCCTTGATGGTCATGACTCATGAGGGAATACATAAGCGACTCTCTCGTCGGTTATGGCTCAATGATTGGCTTGCGCGGTTTGCTGCGGGCTTCCCCGTGTTTATTTCGCTGGCGAAGTGGCGATTCATTCACCTTTATCATCATCAGCATACGCATACAGAACATGACCCAGATCGGGCAATCTTCGTTCGCTACCCATTGGACCGCCTAAAGTTTATGCATCTGCTTGGTCGTGACCTTTGTGGTGTGAATGTTTTCTCGACATTGAAGTATTTTATTGACCTTCCCTTTGGGATGAAGGACTTCAATCGCCGATTTCTAGGAGAAGAACGCGAGGCGCAATACCGACAGGTTGCTGACATGCCGTCGTTTGCTGTGTTCTGGAGCGTGGTGATTGCGAGTGGCTTATGGCTATGGGGCGGAACTGTGGCTTTGTGTTTTGTCCTGTATTGGCTGGTTCCGTATTGTACGTTTACACAGGTATTTTTTCGTATTCGGGGCGCAATTGAGCACGGGAACGTTCCGAACCCTCAGAGCCCCTACCAACAGACCCGTACCTACCTTATTCACCCGGCCTTGAGTTTTTTCTTTGCCCCCAAACAGGTGAACTATCACCTGGAGCACCATCTCTATCCTTCGGTGCCATTCTACAACCTGCCACTGTTGCATGATGAACTGCGGCAAACCACCTACCATCGGGAAAATGGATACTATGAAACTTTTTCAGTGAGTTTACGAAAGCTTACGAAGTAAGAACCGCGGGCAGGTCGGAGAACGAAAAAATATTTTTGTGTGATATACGAATCGATGAATTTCTTTTCCGTGTGGGCGTCAAACTTAACATTGGGAGAGAAAGACAGCGATTCCTTCTCCCTGCTATGCCCACTGTCTTCTCTCCTTGTCTCCTCCCTTCCTTGCCCGTAGCCGGAGAACGGCCCGTTCTTCGGCTACACCCCTTACCATCTCAGAGACGCGCAAGTCTAACGTCCGTTGCAACAGTTGGCTTTCGCTAAGAAGTGTAGAATTTTTTCTTTGATGATGCTGCCATCAATAATGGGTTTAGCGATATAGTCATTGCATCCTGCGGCAAGCGCCTTTTCTTCATCACCAACCATAGCTTGTGCGGTTAATGCAATGATCGGGAGGTTTTTGGCAGGAGTTTGCATTGCGCGGATACGTCGGGCAGTCTCCCAGCCGTCAAGAACGGGGAGCTTCAGATCAAGGAACAGTAAATCGGGAGGGTCTTGGGCTATGAGGGCAAGGGCTTCTTGGCCATTTTGAGCTTCTCTGATGTCAAACTCTCCGACTTTCCGTATTCTATGGACCAAAATGTGACGATTATCTTCATTATCTTCAACAACTAAGATTTTCTTCCTAAGCATGGACTGTCCTTATGGGGAAGGTAGGGGGGGACGTGCATAGCTCTCCTTAGTTAGGACAGCAAAAGTTTCCTCTGTATGAAAAACGTAGCAACTTGGTTCTTTGAAAGCAAATTTGCGGTATTCTGTGCGAACACAGAGGGGAAAGAGATAAGGCAAACATGGCAGAAGACCGGATGGCAGAGAGTCGACGACTGCAATCGCGATAAGCGGACGCAGCTCACCTACGGGAAGGATGTCAGGAATGCCCTCGCCGGGAATTGAACCCAGACCTCAGGTTCCGGAGACCTGCATGATATCCATTTCACTACGAGGGCGTGAGAGATAGACTTCGCCTATCACATCCCGAGACGGTGGGCAACGAGCTACGGTGGACGATACGTGACATCAGAGGTTCATGGCCTACCGGAGTTTGGTTTCCTATGGCAAGATGCATCCCCCCAGGAGGCTCACCCTCAATAAGTCGAGCGGGTAAATGCTCTTTGGGTTGCCTAGGAGGAATCTGAGCTCGTGAATGCAGATGCTGTTGTTGCTATTGCCAACCTTCGCCATATCTATGGTCCACGTGTCGCGATTGATGATGTGTCCTTGTCTATTGATTCTAGTGAAATTTTTGCCTTGCTTGGTCCTAATGGCGGAGGAAAGTCTACCCTCTTTAAGATTCTTTCGACACTCATTACTGCTACAAGTGGAGAGGTCCACATTTTCGGTGAAGATGTCCGACGGAATCCGTACGGCATCCGGTCGCGTCTTGGCGTGGTGTTCCAGTCTCCGAGCCTTGATCCTAAACTGACGGTGACGGAAAACCTTTTGTGCCACGGACACCTGTACGGTATGAGCGGAGGGTCGCTACGAGAACGGGTCGAAGTTCTGCTCCACCGCTTAGCGCTCACTGATCGTGTCTATGATATGGTCGGTACTCTCTCCGGAGGGTTGCAGCGGCGTGTCGAATTAGCCAAAGCCTTGTTACATCAACCAGCGTTGCTCTTACTTGATGAGCCGAGTACTGGCCTTGATCCTGGAGCACGACGTGATTTCAATGACTACCTCCATCTATTACGCGAGCAAAATGGAACGACCATTATGCTAACGACGCACCTCATGGATGAGGCCGAGCGTTGTGACTGCGTGGCTATCCTGCATCAAGGGAAATTAGTTGCACTTGACAGTCCAGAGAATCTCAAAGCGCAGGTTGGTGGTGATATCGTTGCTATCCGTACCCAGAACGCCGCTGCTCTACGTGAGAAATTAGCGCAACGGTTTTCCTGTGACCCGCTGGTGGTTGATGGAACTCTGCGAGTTGAACGATCACAAGGACACGAATTTGTTCGTGAGATATTTGCAGCGTTTCCCGGTGAAATCCAATCAATCACCTTTGGTCGGCCAACACTCGAAGATGTGTTCGTTCACCAAACAGGTCAGCGTTTCTGGGACGACGAACAACAAACGGAGCAGGTGGCATGAGGAGCTTTTGGTTATCGGTTGGTACTCTTTGGCGAAGAGAAATCATCCGCTTTTTACGGCAACGAAGCCGCGTGATCGGCGCGTTTGCTCAACCGCTCGCGTTTTGGTTGTTATTAGGAGGAGGGTTCAGCGCTTCCTTTCGACCTCCAGGAAGCGCTGAAGGTAGCGGTTACCTTGAGTATTTCTATCCAGGCATCATTCTCCTTGCCTTACTCTTTACCGCGATCTTTGCAACCATTGCGGTCATTGAAGACCGAAAGATGGGCTTTCTGCAAGGGGTGCTCGTCGCACCAGTCTCACGAATGAGTGTCGTCCTTGGCCAAGCGCTCGGCAGTACGACGCTCGCAGTATTGCAAGGCGTGCTCTTGTTGTTGCTTGCGCCTGTGGTTGGCATTTCCCTGAGCCTCACTTCGATACTATCTGCTATTGGAGTTATGTTCCTCGTGGCGCTCGCGCTGAGCAATCTTGGCCTGGCCATTGCGTGGCGTATGGATTCTGTCCAAGGATTTCACGCCGTGATGAATCTGATTCTTATGCCGATCTGGTTCCTGTCCGGCGCATTTTTCCCGTCTGCCGGGCTGCCGGGCTGGTTTACCTGGATCATGCAACTCAATCCCTTGACCTATGGAATGGCTGCGCTCCGCCGCTGTTTATATTTCACCTCGCCAACCGCAGTTGGTCCGATCCCGGCCCTGTTCCCTTCTTTGCTAGTCACTGTGCTGTTTGCTGTGGGTTCCTTTCTCCTTGCGTCCTATACTGCCCGGCGACATTTCCAATAATACCTTCGTCCGCGCCTAAAGCCAAAGAAAAGGCCTGCCGATAGCAAAACTCAGGAGCTGAGGGGTGCGAGCGGAGGATTTCTTGCCGGAGGAACGTCCGACCTGGGTGTTTACTCCTGGGCAGCGACGAGGAGAATTGAAACAATGGACGCAGAAAAGCGCAATTTATTGCAGTTACGCATTCTGATGTGCCTGGGGGTCTTTTTATTAATCGCTGATCTTATTGAACGACAAAGTCTGGGGTTAAAAATCCCTTGGCTCATTTCGCTCTATCTGATAGGGGCGAGTTTCTACTTCGCCAAATGCGCTCAGAAGATAGTATTAGAGCGAAGAGAAGAAGTGCTGACGTATTTCCTTTTTCCGGGAGCGTTTATCACTGCGCTAGTTCCAGCGTATACGCTGTTTTTGTTTCTGATCTCCGCAAAAATGTAGTCGACTGTTCAATGCGTCCCTTTCCTTCTTCTCTACCGGCGTTGAGTGAGCCATACGCATGGTAGAGAAGCCAATAAATCACGACTCCAGTTACTGAAACGTATAACCAGATGGGCAACGTCCACCGGGCAATACGCTGATGTTTGGTCCAGTCTTGTCGTAACGCTCTGTGCAGGGTCATCACAGCGAGGAGGGGGACAAGCGCAGCAAAGATAGTGTGAGTCAGCAAAATCGTAAAGTAGATGGGCCGAATCCAGCCGGTTCCCGTAAACCGCGTACTTCCGGCATGTGCGTGATAGTACAAGTACGAACACAGAAAGACGATTGAAACTACAAAGGCGAGTGTCATACAGACACGGTGCGCTACCGTGTTACGCTGACGAATGAAGTAATAGCCAGTGGTGAGAAGTGCGGCACTGGCGGCGTTTAAGCTGGCGTTCAGCGTCGGGAATTGGGAGAGTTCAAGCATGGGTATGACAAAAAGTGAAGTTTCAATTACAGCACATAGACGGCTATCAGGATAAAGAGCCAGGAAATATCGACAAAATACCAGTACAGTGCCGCGATGGCGACCGGGCCGGTATTGCCAGAATGATACTGCCCTCGTACCCCGTACAAGAGAATCACACTCAGGTACACTAGCCCGGCGATCACATGCGCTCCGTGAAACCCGGTCAACATATAAAATGACGCACCAAAGAGCGGTGCACCCCAGGGATTATTGCTCAGGGTCAGGCCTTGATGCTGGAGATGCGACCACTCCCATGCCTGCAGAAGAAGAAATGACAACCCACCAAAGATCGTGAGCAGGAGCGCGACTCTGAAACGGCTCTGATTGTTATGCTTGAGTGCCGTCAACGAAAACGCCATAGTGACACTACTGGCGAATAAGAGTCCGGTCATCACTCCTACGAGAGGGAGCTTAAGAATCGCTGCTGGAGTTGGCCAATCGTGGCTCCATAAGCGCAGCAGGATACTACTCACAAGGAGAGTAGCAAAAGTGACCGCATCGCTGGTCAGGAAAACCCACATGCCAAGCCGCCCTGCCGGTATGTGGAGAACCTTTCCCTCGTCAATCGTTGAAAATATCGTCGCTTGCATGAGTCCTAACTGAGATACACCAGTGGAAATATCACCGCCCACACCGCGCCGACAAAGTACCAGTACATGCCACACAGTTCAGCGCGAACAAAACGAGAACTGGGCAGTTGCCCATGTTTTGCCCAGTGAATAACGATCCACAACCATACGACTGCGCCAAATACGTGTAAGGCGTGACAACCTATCAACAAATAAAAGGCTGAGCCGTAGATGCGGGCCTTGGTCATGACCCCTTCCTGCAGAATTTGGATCCATTCATAGCCTTGAATACACAGGAAAAGGACACCGAGACGGCCAGTGATACTCAAGAGTGAGACAAACCTTACCTGATTATTCGCCCTGCCTGCTATCAACGCTTGCCACATCGTGTAACAACTGAAGAAAAGAAAGGTGGAGTTCACCCAGGTGATTTTAATTGGAAGATACAAATGTGCGGGAGGCCAATTGAAGGAGCCGAACCGAAGAGAGGCATAGACCGCAAGTAAGCCAGCAAAGAGCATCGCCTCAGAGCCAATAACCCAAAACATGGCAAGCCGGGCACTGCTGATAGATGCAACTTCCGCAGGAGAGAGTGGGACTGTGAGGGGTCGGGTCTTTTTCTGTCGGAGAGGAAACTCAAGGACTTTACCAAACGAAGGATCGTGGGTCGGCATTGTGTTTCCTGGGCCAGTTGGTGATTAGAGTTTATCCAGCGCAAGAGCTGTGAGGATCACCGGAAGATAAATCAGCGAGGCAAAGAGGAGCTGGCGTGCGGTTGCTGTTGAACACGCACGGGCGAAATTGACTCCATACCAGAAGAAAAGTCCACCGAGAAGGAATGCCGTAATGCCATACCACATTCCCGCAAAACCAACGAGGACCGGTAGAAAACCGACAAGAAAAAGAAGAGCACAGTTCAATACGACCTGGCGGCCAGTAGCTTTTCCACTCGGGTCAATCACAGGGAGTAAACAAAACTTGGCTTTCGCGAAGTCTTCGCGATAGAGCCAACCAATCGCAAGCGAGTGTGGAACTTGCCAGAGGAACATAATGGTGAACAAGATCCACGCTTCAATGCCTAACGAACCGCGTACCGCTGCCCAGCCAATGACTGGTGGAAGCGCTCCGGGAATTGCTCCGACAATACTGCAGAGGGAGGTCCGCTGTTTCAGTGGTGTGTACATCAACAAGTACGTGACAGCGATCAGCAGAGTAACGAACGCACTGCGCCAGAGCGATGCCCAGACAAGATAGGCAATACCACTGACAGTGAGGATGAGACCGAACACCAAAGCATCGACCGGAAGCAGGCGCCCATCTGGAAGTGGGCGGTTGCGGGTGCGTGTCATCAGGGCATCAGCATGGCGTTCCATCAGTTGATTGAGGGCAAGAGTGCCACCTCCTGTGAGAGCTGTACCAATCAGCGTATGAAGCAAGATAAGGTAATTGGGTGACCCTTGGGCACCGAGATAAAATCCTGCAGCAGTCGTAATCAGAACCATTACGACGATACGAGGCTTGGTCAATTCGAGATAATCGATTGCTCGTCGCCGTACCTGGGGCGCGGGAACATCAAGAACGAGATGCGAATCCGTCGATGGTGTCATAACGAAGCCTGCTTCGATAATGCTTGAGATTGTAGCGTCGGGGGATGAGGCGTCAACAGACGATAGGTTTGGAGCGTTAAAATAAGACAGGTAACAAGCATAAGCGCACCTACAACGACATGCATTGTCGCGAGCGGCACCACATAGGGATTTAAGCTAGAACCGGACTGTGTATATTTCCCGAGGTAGGCCCCAGTGCCAAGGAAGAGCTGGACAATAAGAAGTCCACCCAGAAAATGGGCAGGCTTAACCAGTGTCGGGAGATGGTTATAGTTCCAGACCACTCGTGAGGTGAGCAAGATGATATGAATAGTGACGATGAGTGCTCCGACGATATGGAGGACGTCCGCCTCTCCTCGGTGTCGCAGGATGGCTCCGAAAATCAATTGCACGTAAATAAGTCCTGTTGTGATGACCGCAAGCCGATGGATTCTCCCACTCTCGGTAGCAACTTGTGGAACAACCGGCGTGCGCCACTCAGCAGAAGTAAAGAGGGCGATGCTTACGATAAGCGCAAAAAAAGCCTGCGCAAAGCAGGCATGGATAATTGCTAGCGTTTGAGCAAGTAATGTTACTCGGAGACCACCAAGGATGCCTTGAACGATGACTCCGCCAAGGGCAATGATCCCAAGCCAGCGCAACCAGGGACGAGATTCTTTCATCCATAAAGAGGCCGCCAGGAAGATCGTCAAAAATCCAACGAGCGAGCCAAACAGGCGGTGACTATGTTCGTAAAAGATACCACCGACCATCTTTGACCAGGGATAGAGAAACATGTTTTCTCCGAACGTAGTCGGCCAGTCCGGCACGGCCAGGCCCGAGTTGGTACTGGTGACTAATCCACCGATAAACAAGAGCGGCAGTGTCGCTACGGCCGTGAGTAGCGCAAAGCGATGCGGCCACGGAGAAAGCGACGGTGGAGGTGACGATACAGTTTCCATAATCGAGTTAACGTGCTGCACCAGTTGCCGCGGGTAATGCGCGGTCTTGAGGCAGCCAGTCTTCCTTTACTAGAGGGGAGCTATATTCGTAAGGGCCCCGGTATACAGTTGGTGTCGTAGCAAAGTTCCCATGCCCCGGAGGAGAAGGGGCACTCCATTCGAGGGAGTTCGCGAACCACGGATTGGCCGAAGCCCGCTGGCCATAGAAGAAGCTCCACACAAGGTTGACACAAAGCGGCAATTGTACCAGGAATAAGCAAAATGCACTGTAGGTGATAAAGACGTTCCACTCCTGCATAGCATGAAGAAACTCGTATTGCATGGGATTGTAGATGCGCCGCAGGTGACCGGCGACACCGAGGAAATGCATGGGGAAAAAGGTGGAATTGAAAAAAAGGTAGGTGCCAAGAAAGTGAGCTTTCCCCAGCGGTTCGTTTAAGAGCCGTCCGAACATCTTGGGAAACCAATAATACAACCCTGCAAACATACCGAAAACAATGCCGGCAACGACATAGTGGAAGTGGGCAACAATAAAGTACGTATCGTGAATATAGATGTCGACCGGGGTTGAGGCCATGTAGATACCACTCAGCCCACCAATCACGAAGTTGGATACAAACCCCAGGGCGAACAACATCGGACTGGTGAATTGGATACTTCCTCCCCACAAGGTACCGAGCCAATTGAAAGTCTTGATCGCTGACGGCACGGCAATAATCATGGTTGTCAGCATAAAGGCAGTGCCGAGCGCGGGATTCATCCCACTCTGAAACATGTGATGTCCCCAGACGATCCAGGACAGGAAGGCTAGCGCGATCATCGACAAGACCATCGCGTGATAACCGAAGACGGGTTTGCGCGAAAACGTTGACAGAATATCTGAGGTCAGTCCCATAGCTGGGAGTACGAGAATATACACCTCAGGATGTCCGAAGAACCAGAACAGATGTTGCCAGAGTAATGGTTCTCCTCCACCTTCGGGAAGAAAGAAACTCGTTCCGAGGGTTCGATCACACAAGAGCAGTAGGAGTGCGGCGGTGAGCACGGGTAACGCAAGGAGCAACAGAATCGCTGTAACGAAGAGTGACCAGATCATCAGCGGGAGACGAAACCAGGTCATGCCAGGCGCACGCATAGTGATGATGGTGGTGATGTAGTTGATTGAGCCCATCAGTGAGGCCACACTCAGCAACATGAGGCTCATAATCCAGAGGTCTATTCCCAGCTCGACGCCTGTGTACTGAACCCTGGCGGATAACGTGGCATACATGGTCCATCCACCAGAAGCGGCTCCGCCTGGAACAAAAAAACTGTACAGGACGATTACGGCTGCTGGCACTGTGAGCCAGAACGAGAGCATGTTGAGGAATGGAAAGGCCATATCGCCAGCGCCGATCATGAGCGGAATCAGAAAATTACCAAACCCACCGACCAAAAATGGCGTAACAACGAAAAAGATCATGATGGTGGCATGCATGGTAAACAGGGAGTTATAAAACGCTGGGGTCACCGCACCGGTCGGTAAGTTGCGGGCAAGCCAGTTTTGTTCGGCTTCATCTTGGGCAAGCCATTCTTGCCACGTTCGATCCATTGTGGTTTGCGATTCTCCCTTGTCGATAAATTGCGGAGATGCCCCAATCATCGGTAAAGGCGCTTCTGGCCAAGCCAACTCCCAGCGTATGAGCATTGCCAGTAGACCGCCACAGACCAGCATGACGCCACTCAGAAGCAAGAACTGCTTACCAATCATTTTGTGATCGAGCGAGAAGATGTATGTACGCCAGAATCCCAACGGTTCTGGTGTCGTCCTATGCTGAGGCTGCGGAACTGGAGCGACGGCTTCACTCATGCGTATGCCCTTTTCCCGTTTCTCCAGAATCGGGAATTTGTTGGGGCCACTGCTCATGTTGCCAGCGTTGATAATCCGCAACCGTCAGCGCATACAGCCAGCCTTTCATTCCAGAGTGACCAAAACCGCAGAGTTCGGCGCAGGGGACTTCGTACTTTCCAGGTTTGTTGGCTTGAAACCAGGCGTGGATATCGCGCCCAGGAACGGCGTCTTGCTTGAAACGTAAGTTCGGCAGGAACAAGCTGTGAATAACATCTTTTGAACTGAGGATGACGCGAATTGGTTGCCCGACGGGAATGTGAATTTCATTATCAACTTGTTTATCGTCACTCGTACCAAACTGTCCGTCTGGTCCAGGGTAGAGAATCTCCCAGTTAAACTGCTTGGCTGTGACACGAATCATTGTGTCAGTGGGTGGAATTGTCATGCGAATCTGTTCCCATTGCGATTTACTCAGCACCCCCAACCAAATGAAAATGGCGGCTGGAACGACGGTCCACACAATCTCAACAGTGGTATTCCCATGAGTGTACCGTGCTCGTCGACCTGCTTGTGCACGGTAACGTATGAGGAAAACAAGCATGACCACAGTAACGGCAAGGAAGACGATAGCTGTGAGGACGTATATAAGGTGGAAGAGTGCGTCTATTCCCGCTCCGTACGGAGAGACATCCTCCGGAAGCCATCGCAGCATGCCAATTCCTTAACCGTTCCTCTAAGCTGGTGGCCCAGTTATAGCGGAACTCTGTCCGCTCGCAAGGGCACTTTCTCAGGAACGTTTTTGTGGCTGTTGTTCCTTGGGGAGGACAATAATCTCGATGCGTCGGTTGAGTTTGCGACCTTCTTCAGTTGCGTTGCTTGCCACGGGAAGAGATTCTGCCCGGCCAACGGCGCTGAGTTGCTGAGGCGAAAGTTGTACATGGGAGATCAGATACTTGACGACTTCTGCTGCACGAGCACTGGACAATTCCCAATTCGAGGGAAACCGCGCTTTGAGAACTGGACCGATAGGGACATTATCCGTGTGACCTTCAATCATGATACGTTGCCCGGCTACTTTCGTGAGAATCCCGCCAACTTTCTCCAGAACGTGTTCGCCTTCTGGGGAAAGGGTAGCTTGGCCACTCGGAAACAACACGCGATCGAGAATGGTGACAGTCAATTGTTCCTTTGCTTGATGTAACGCAATCTCTTTCTGTGAGATTTCACTTTGCAGTGCGGTGACGAGATGCTCATAGGTCCCCTTTATTCCTTGTAACTCCTGTTCTCGTGCCAGTTGCATCTCATGAACGTGCTGAGCCAGAGCCTCTGCACGTTGTCGTTCACTCTCAAGCCGAGTTGACAACTCGGCTTTCTCTTCGGCGAGCGATGTGACTTGGCCTTGGAGCGTGGTTTGCGCCTCAGTAAGTGAAGCGAGCTGTTGCTGTCGGGTGGTTTCTGTGAGGCTTCGTTGTGTGATCGCTTGGGTCAGCGTCTGTTCGAGCGCCTCGGTGCGGGCGAGGGCTGCTCCCTGGAAATCCTGCAGTTCCGCTGGTGCGGTCTGCGCTGGTTGTGAAATCGTGGGAGGCAGGGCGAGACGTGGCGCGAGTTCAACCTCTGTGACAGGAAAGGCTACTGTTTCTGTTGCTGGTGTCGTGAAGGACAACTGTTGCCACAGGATCAATATCACGGCGAGATGAAAGAGAAACGCAAGTGCTGCAGCAAAAGAGAAAGTCGAGGAGTGGCTAGTCCGACGGTGGGGAAGGGGACTCGCAGGTTCTCTTGCCGAAATACGAGCAGATCTCTCGGGATCGGTCGAGAAATCGCCGAGAACCCATTCTTGGGAGGACGGGTCATTACGAACGAGATGATTGTCTCTCCGCATAGGGCCCACTTGGTGTGACTGAGAGGGGCGTTATTGTCATGAGTGCACGTTGTCGTCGCAACTGGATCAGGCTTACTGCAGTGCATAGGAACCCCAGCCCCATCATCAAGCGTCCGGCACTGAGGACGACTTGATAAAAATCACGCTTTGCCCGCGCAATTTCCCAGCGTTCCCGTGCTTCACTAGGAAAATAGGCTGTATTTTTGTGGGGAAGAAACGTCGAAGACGACGACTGCAGCGCGGCAATGGTGTTCATGGTCCGTTGGTAGTGGTGAGTTTTCGAATTAGCGGCCAGATAGTTGCCTATTCCTAACAGGATCAGAGCGGCCCCGACCACAAACATGGAGTTTTTGTATAGCGAACGGACTAGCGTCATAATGTTATACACACAGCGGTACCCCCAAGAGCAGACTGAGTCAAGACTTGTGCGTTGTGTCCGCAAACGAGGTACGCTAGGCTCGTGACCAACTCATGTGGTGTGTATGGAGATTCAAGTCGTCTCGCTAGGATTAACCGACTATCTGGCTGCGTGGCGGTTGCAGCAAGCCGTTCACGCCTGTTGCCAAGCACGTGGAGAGAATGTGCTCCTTGTCACCGAGCATTATCCCGTTGTGACGTTGGGCTATCGCCAGCAAGCTGAGCATCTCCGACTTTCTCGTAGAGAACTGGAAGCAAAGGGCATTGCTGTGGTGGAGAGTGGTCGTGGCGGAGGGGCAACCTATCACGGTCCTGGGCAACTTGTTGCCTACCCGATTTTTTCGACACTTTTCCGGCGACGTGGAGTTCGAACGTTTATCTCACTTTTGGAGGACGTGATGTGCGGGCTGGGGGCCAGCTATAGTATTGCAGCAACACGTCGACATGGATTTCCTGGAGTATGGGTAGAAGAACGAAAACTAGGTGCTGTAGGTATTGCAGTGCGGCACGGGACTTCGCTACACGGGATTGCCTTGAATGTCAGCATTGATCTTACTCCGTTCTCATATATTATCCCTTGTGGAATCCCGGATCTGGTTCCCACAAGCATTGCGCAAGAAGTGAAATGTGCAGTTGCCATAAACGAGGCTGCGCAACGAATGTGCGATGCGTTTGCAACCGTTTTTGCTGTTCCGGTAGAGGAGGCGAACAATGAGTGGCGTAGTGGTAAGCGAGAAACGCTCTGGCGTGCGGTGGATCACGATTAATCGACCTGAGCGGAAAAATGCGCTTGACCGTGAAACGATCCTTGCGCTCCGTGATCATGTTGTGGCGAGCCGGGAAGACGCTGAGACGCGTGTCGTGGTTTTAACAGGAACAGGGAAAGCGTTTTGTTCGGGAGCTGATTTGCGCTCGGGACAAAGTGAAAAATCTCCGGCCCATGAAGACCTGCTTGAGGATGGGTTTAACGATACGATCCGTGCCATGTGGAATTTACCGAAACCCGTCATCGCTGCAGTGGATGGCGTGGCTGCTGGATTTGGTTGTTCTCTGGCTCTTGCTGCTGATGTACGATTGGCCTCGTCAATCTCTCAGTTTGCTTTACTGTTTGTGAAGCGAGGCTTAACTGTCGATGGCGGAGCGAGTTACTTTCTGCCGCGAATTGCTGGATTGCGTGGAATGGAGATGGCATTAACGGGCGATATGGTGCATGCCGACGACGCCTTGCGTATGGGCTTAGTGAGCCGTGTTATTGCTGAAGCTGAATTCCACGATCAGGTTACCGCGTATGCTGAACGTCTGGCGAAAAATGCGCCCTTAGCGTTGGCGGCGATAAAGGCATCAATACAGAAAGCACTGACGAGTAATCTTGACGATATGCTCACCTGGGAAATGAAAGAACAGCGTCGGGTCAGCAAGAGTGCAGACTTCCGCGAAGGAGTTGCCGCCTTTCTTGAAAAACGTGAACCGGTGTATAAAGGAAAGTAGAAAGCAGGATGGCATGGGCCAGGTTTTTATTGTCGGAGACATTCATGGATGCTCTCAGGAACTCGAAGCGTTAGTAGCGAGTCTCCCTTTGCGAGATGAAGATCGCCTGATTTTTCTGGGTGATTATATTGACCGTGGCTTGGAGTCTCAAGAAGTTGTCGAGTTTCTCCTGCGCGTGAAGGCTGAGGCGCGGTATCAGGTAACGTTCCTGAAAGGGAATCATGAAGATATGTTTCTCGATTTTCTTGGACAGCCAGGACATTACGGTGAGGCGTTTCTGCACAACGGAGGTGGGGCGACGCTACGAAGTTATCGCATCCCACAAAATGTGAGAGGCCCGGCCGCTCTCGCTGAGTTGCCGCCGGAACATGCGGTGTTTTTCCAGACGCTCGAAATGTATGTTGTTGCCGACCAGGTACTGTGTGTTCATGCTGGTATCAATCCGCTTGTACCTTTGCAGGATCAACAGTCGGAGGAGCTGTTGTGGATTCGTCAAGAATTTTTGGCAAACCAACATTTGTTGCCGTACACCGTTGTCTTCGGACATACCCCACACCGCGCTGTGCGGTTTGAGCTGCCGTATAAGGTGGGAATCGATACCGGCTTAGTCTATGGCGGTAAATTGACTTGTCTGGAGGTGAGTGAAAAACAATTGTATCAGGTCGCTAAAGGGAGTACTCGGGTGCAGGTGACCGATATTTCTTCGACCTGGCCACAGACGAAGTTCTTTTCGCAGTTAGGAGAAACCCGGCCCGCAGGGAAATGAGAAGGCGCGAAACATGGCGCGAGCGTTTATTGTTGGGGACATTCACGGTTGTGCCCAAGAACTTGAGGCGTTAGTAACGGGCTTATCGCTCCAGGATGACGATCGCCTTATTTTTCTTGGCGACTACATCGACCGTGGACCGAGTTCCCGCGACGTGATCGATTTTTTGTTGCGACTCAAGGCAGCAAAGACGTGCCAGCTGACGTTCTTGAAGGGAAATCATGAGGATATGTTCCTCGATTTCCTCGGGAAGGGTGGACACTTCGGGCAAGGATTCCTTGATAACGGTGGTCGGGCGACGCTTCGGAGTTATCGGATCTCGCCAGACGAGAAAGGCTCAGAGGCCTTGGCGGCATTGCCACCGGAACACCTCGAATTTTTGCAAACACTCGAAATGTTCACGATCGTTGATAACGTGCTCTGTGTACATGCCGGTGTGAATCCGCTGGTGGCACTGGGGGAACAAAGTCCGGAAGAGCTGTTGTGGATTCGTCAGGAGTTTTTAGCCCATTCGCATACCTTGCCGTACACAGTAGTGTTTGGCCATACGCCACATCGAGCGGTGCGGTTCGAGTTACCGTATAAAGTGGGGATCGATACCGGGTTAGTGTATGGCGGCAAGTTAACCTGCCTGGAGGTGCGAGAGAAACAACTGTACCAAATCGCCAAGGGGAGCACGCAGGTACAAGTCACCGATGTCTCTGCGACGTGGAAGCAAGCGGCGGTCTTGCCCATGATGACAGCGGTGCACCAACTCCTTCCGCGAAGTATTTCGCTTGATCCGGGTGTCTTAAAAACAGTTTTTGCTTCAGCCCCTCGTTTTTTCTACACCAATGCCGTTTATGAAGAAGCGTATAAAACTATTCTTGAGGCGATTCGTGAGAGAAAAGGGCTCATCGCGCTCCTTGGCAAGCCAGGGACGGGAAAAACCAAACTCATCCACTTGCTGACCAACTCTTTAGAGGAAACGGTGCATGAGGTTGTTTGCGAATCGCCCAATACGACCTTCGAGACATTGCTTTCGGCGTTGTGTGACCAACTGTCACTCCGCATCTCGCGGACGGACGATGAAAAGGTCAAGCTCGAAGCGATTGAGGACGCGTTGTGGGCGTGGACCTATCGCGGAGGGACCGAAGTTCTGGTTCTTGATAATGCGCACAATCTTTCGTCGGATGCGCTGAAGAAATTAGGGCAACTCCTTGAACTTGAAGGACCGCATGGGAAGCTCTTGCAAATTATCCTGGTCGCGCGTCCTGAATTTGAAGCGAAGCTCACAAGTAAAGAATTACGCTGGTTGCAGGAGCGTATTGCTGTTCGTTGCCGAGTGACGCCGCTCAACCCGAAAGAAATCGACACCTTTATTCACCACCGCTTTCGCGCTGCTGGTTGGGATCAGGAAGGCCTATTTGATCAAGATGTTATCGAAATGATTGCGCAACACTCCGAAGCGATTCCTCAACAGATTAACGCTATATGTAACAACGCCATCGTGGCCGCCTATGCAACAGGCCAAGAGAAGATTTCTCCACACATTATTCAAGAGATGGCCGTTGCGCTCAAACATGAGTCCGGCACGGTACTCAATATGGAGACGAGCTCTCGTCAGTCCCTTGCGCAGATTGTTCAACAGCTACGGCGCTCATCGATATCACCTGGGCAGTTGGCCTTATGGAGAATGCGGTCCGCGCTTGGTCGTATCACCCGGCGCCAGAGGCTTGGCGCTGTCCTAGTGCTTTGCGCTGTGCTGGGTTTGACCCTGATTAAGCCATTCTCAGGAGCGTGGCGGGGAAATGCTCTTCAAGGGAAGAGTGGCAGCGAAGAGTCGGAACTGAGGCGAATTCTGGAAAAGAAAATCCCCCTATATCAGTCAGGAGTAGCGGGGCGGATGAAGATGTCCCACTTGGGCAACTTGGGATGACGCTCCAGTCGCGCTTCGACCGTCCGCATGGCTGTCTTGTTCAGGGTAATGCCGCGCA
>Ga0194132_10003581_pt1 | contig 27486 bp, 26 predicted proteins | sample TA2KigOf80mmetaG_FD_148612 | JGI IMG/M metagenome (GOLD analysis project Ga0194132, IMG submission 148612) | Freshwater microbial communities from Lake Tanganyika, Tanzania - TA2015054 Kigoma Offshore 80m | ecosystem: Environmental > Aquatic > Freshwater > Lake | place: Tanzania: Lake... | reverse complement strand
GTCGGCCTTCAGTTGATTCCAGATCAGCTCGAACTCCTGATCGACCATGCCCTTCGGCACGGGGAAGCTGTACCTGTTGGCCAATGAGTCGAGCAGATTGCGCTTGAGGCGCATGCGCGACAGGTTTTTGTAGTCCTGGCTGAGCCGCTCGCGAATGTCCGCGCGCATCGCGTCCATGGTGTCGTGGTTGAAGCGCTTGGCGAACTCGTCGTCGATGGTGGCCGGCGCGCGCTCGCGCAGCTCCTTCACGGTCACGTCAAAGCGCGCGGCCTTGCTGGCAAACTCGGCACGCCCATAGTCGGCCGGAAAGGTCACGTTGACCGTGCGCGCGTCGCCCGCCTTGGCGCCGATCAACTGATCCTCGAAACCCGGGATCAGCGCGCCAGAGCCCAGCACGAGCTCGAAGTCCTCCGCCGCGCCGCCTTCAAATGGCTTGTCGTCGATCGAGCCGACGAAATTGATCAGGACCTGATCGCCGCTCGCCGCTTCGCGGTCACCCTCAACCTTGTTGAAGCGCCGCTCGGAGTCCGCGATGCGCTTGACCGCCTCATCGAGCTCGGCATCGCCCGGCTCGGACACCGGACGGGTGATCTCGATCGAGCCGAACTCGCCGATCTCTATGCTCGGCAGCACCTCGAAGTCCATCTTGAACTCGAGGTCCTTACCGACATCGAAGCTCGTCACCTCGATCTTCGGCTGGGCCGCCGGCCGGTCTTTCCGGTCGGCGATCGCTTTTGCCGAGCCGGTCTGAACCTGACGCTCGATGACTTCACCAAGCACCGCGCCCTTGAACCGCTGGCGCACCACGTTGAGCGGCACCTTGCCCGGGCGGAAGCCTTTGAGGTTCACGGTCTTGCTCAACTCCGCAAGGCGGGCCTCAACGGCCGCCTCCAGATCCTGGGCGGGCACCACAACCTTCAGCTCCCGCTTCAGCCCCTCGGACAGGGTCTCAGTCACTTGCATGTCGACAAGCACTCCTTGAACGATTTAGTGCGCCGCGCGCACCCGCCAATCCTGAACGGCCGACGGGCCACGGGCCTCTCCCGATTACGCTTGGCGGGGCGTGGTGCGGGCGAAGGGACTTGAACCCCCACGACTTGCGTCACCAGATTCTAAGTCTGGCGTGTCTACCATTCCACCACGCCCGCCCCGTAGGTTTGGTCCCTCGTCAGCAATCAGCCTCGATTCCGGCCACGCCGAATCGACGCCGCCCGCGTGAACCCCGTAACATAAGTGGCACGGGCGCAGGCCTCAAGGGCCGCGGTCTCGTGCCCAAATGGTTAATTCAGCAGCGCCTTCACCGCAGGCGCCGTCGCGATCCTCCCTTCGCCCCGGTAAGCCTCGTGATTGGCTTCGATTTCCTCGGGTCGGTAGCGATAGTTCACCATGACGCCGAAGGACTGCTTAAGGCCGTTGGCCGAGCTGTCGGCGAGCCAGTTCAGGCGCTCCACGCGAGCGCCGTTGTTAAGGTGGAAGCGGGCAACACGATCGAGCGGCTCATCGCCCTGCTTGGCCGTCACAAGGTAGCGCGCAGCCAGACGCAGCAAGGGCTGCATCAGGGCGCCGCTGACGCCGGGATCGCGTTGCCAGGGACTGGCGAGCACGGTCGCGAGCATTTCCGCCTGTGTCGTCGCGCTGCCAAAGGGCTTCAGCTCCTTCAGTGCCGCCGGCGTGAGCAGGGTTTCGTCGCCGGCGGCGATCCGCCGCTCGAGCCAGGCGCGAAAGCCCGGGATGGGCGAGAGAGTCGAGAAGACCTTGAGACTAGGCAGCTCGCGCGTCAGATCATCCAGAACGCGCTTGATCAGGAAGGCGCCGAACGAAAGGCCGACAAGGCCGCGCTGGGCGTTCGAGATCGAATAGAAGATTGCGGTGTCGGCCTTGGCCGGATCGTCCGCCGGCGCGCCCATATCGAGCAGGGCTTGGATGTTGTCGGCCAGCCCCTCGACCAGCGCGACCTCAACGAAGATGAGCGGCTCCTCCGGCATGTTGGGGTGGAAAAAAGCGTAGTAGCGCCGGTCGGAGTCCAGGCGGTTCTTAAGGTCCTGCCAAGAGTGCACCCGGTGCACCGCCTCATAGGCCGCCAATTTCTCCAGCAACGCCGCCGGCGCGCGCCAGGTGATGCGCTCGAGGCGCAGGAACCCGATGTCGAACCAGCCGGCCAACAACTCGCGCAGCTGATCATCGAGCGCGTTGAGCTGAGGGGCCTCACCCATCACCTCGCGCAGCTCGGTGCGCAGATCGACCAGGAACTTGATGCCATCCGGCAAGGACGTGAACTGAGAGAGCAGCCGGATGCAGGGCGGCGTCAGCGCGGCCTTGAGCTTCCGCTGAGCCTTGAGCACCGAGCGCTGCTCATGCGCGCCATCGAGCACGTCGATCGCCTGCCTGATCTCGCGGTCGTCCGTGCCGAAACGCTCGGCCAGGAGCTGAAAGAACCGGTGTCGGCCGGTCGGGCTCAGCCCGAGATAGTGCCGACCGAGATCGGCAGCCCGCGCGCGCGCGGAAACTTCGCCGCCCTTCCCTTCGAGGCAGGCGTCGATCCGTTCGATCAGCCCGGCCTGATCCTCCTCCGGCAAATCGGGGTCGGTCGGCGCCGGCTTCGCGGCTCGGCCGCTTGCGGTGAGATCGCGCCACGCGGTACGCAGACGCGAGACTGCGCGCTCGATGAGCGCGCTGCGGGTCGTTTCTTCTGTGGTCATCGGAGTTCCTTCGTCCGCCTGCGCAGATCGCGCAACACATCGGGCAGGTTGTCGGGCAAATCCTCCGCGATCAGGCCGGGACCCAAGCGATGCGCAACCTCGCCATGCATCCAGGCCGCAGCACACGCCGCTTCGAACGCCGGCATGCCTTGGGCGAGCAGACCGAGCACGAACCCGGCCAGCACATCACCCGAACCGGCAGTCGCGAGATCGGCCGGCGCGTTGCTGTTGATCACCGCCCGGCCATCGGGCGACGCGATCACACTGTCGCCGCCCTTGAGCACGATCACCGCGCCGCTTTGCTTGGCTGCGGCGCGCGCGCGGGCGAGCTTGTCACCCGTCACATCAAACAGCCGCGTAAACTCGCCCTCATGCGGTGTCAGCACGGCCGGCCCGCGAATGGCGCCGAACAGCCGCTCCGCCTGCCCCGCGAACACGGTCAGGGCATCTGCATCCAGCACGCACGCCTTGCCGGCGCGCAGGGCCGCCAACGTCCGCTCAGCCGTCTTGTCGATCACGCCGGCGCCGGGGCCGATCAGCAACGCATTGCGTCGGGCATCGGCCAACAGCGAGTCATAATCCGCGAGTGAGGCGGTCATGACGGCTTCGAGCGCGCTCGCATAGATGGGCAGCGATTCCTCGGGCACCACGACGGTGACGAGACCCGCACCCATCCGGAGCGCGCCACGGGCGGCGAGGCGTGCGGCCCCAGTCGTTTTTGCGCCGCCGACCACGAGCGCGTGGCCGCGCTGATATTTGTGACCGTCGAGGCGGGGCTTGGGCGTGAGCCGACACCAGAGGTCCGGCCCATTCTCAGCCAGGGTCGGCAACAGACCGGCCACCGCCTCGTCGGCGATGCCGATGTCCGCCACAACGAGCTCGCCACAGAGCATTCGGCCGGGCAACAACAAATGCCCGGGCTTCTTGCGGCAGAACGTCACCGTGAGCTCCGCTTCGAGCGCAACGCCCAATGCCGCTCCGGTGTTGCCCGAAAGCCCGCTCGGCACGTCAACCGCTACCTTGACGAGATCGTCGCGGGCGTTCGCGGCCTCGATCAGCGACCGCGCCATGCCTTCGAGCGGGCGTGCGAGGCCAGCGCCGAACAGAGCATCGACCAGCAGGCTTTGCCCCGCCAATAATTCGAGGGTGACCGGCTCGATCGGAAGCGGGCAACGCGCCGCCGCCTCGGCCGCGTCGCCCTTCAAGACGGACTTGGGTGTCAGCAGCGCCAGCCGCACCGGCCAGCCGCGCTCGGCAAGCAGGCGCGCGATCACGAAGCCATCGCCACCATTAATGCCGGGCCCGCACGCGACCAGGGTTTGGCGCGGGCGATAGCGCCGCTCGATGGCGGCGACGACCGCGCGCCCGGCGTTCTCCATCAGCACGATGCCCGGCGTGCCCGCCGCGATTGCCGCCGCATCCGCCCGGTACATCTCAGCGACGGGCAGGACGGCATGACGCGTCCACGCGGCGTTCGATGGCGGCTCCGAGGTCATGGCGTCTGGTCCGACTCCGGCGCAAGATCGCGCACCGGAGAATAACCGAGCCCGAGGCTGGCCGCAGCATGACCCACGGCGTACACCAGAGGATCAGCGTTCGCCCCTGCCCGACCGCGCGCGACGTTGCGGCTCAAATTCGCCGCGGTGAGACGAGCGCACGCGCCGTCATCGATGCAGCGATCGAGCGCGTTCAGGCGAACGAGGAGACCCTCGGCGCATTCGCCCATTTTGAACCCGCGCTCGTGCGCGCGGCATCCGATTCCTGCGATCGCGCCGGCCCGCATGGCCTGCTCGCCGGCGTGCCGATCGGCGTCAAGGACATCATGGATACACGCGACATGCCGACCGCCCATGGCTGCCGGCATTTGACGGCACGCCAACCCCAGGCGGACGCGACCGTGGTCGCCCGACTGCGGCGCGCGGGGGCGATCGTGCTCGGCAAGACGACAACGACCGAGTGCGCCTATTTCACGCCCGCCAAGACCCGCAATCCGCACGACCTGGAGCGCACGCCGGGCGGCTCATCGAGCGGATCGGCGGCTGCGGTCGCGGCCGGTATGGTGCCGATCGCGCTCGGCACCCAGACCTCGGGCTCGATCATCCGGCCGGCCGCGTTTTGTGGCGTTTGGGGCGTGAAGCCGAGCTTTGGCCTCGTGCCGCGCACCGGTGTTCTCATGCTGTCCCACACGCTCGATCACGTCGGCGCGCTCGGGGGCACGATCGAAGACGTCGCGCGCACGATCGACGTCATGTCCGGCGATGATGGTATCGACCCCGCATGCTTCCTGCAGCGCCCGACCCGGCTGGAAGCGGCCCTCGATTTGCCCATCGAGCGACCCAGGCTCGGCTTCGCGCGCAGCTTTGCCTGGCCCGAGATGGAGCCGGGCGCGGCGAAGCGCTTTGAGGAATTGGCGACCTCACTCGGCGCCACGGAGATCGAGATGGGGCCGCTTTTTTCTGACTCCGCCGCAGTCCATCGCGCGATCATGGCGCGCGAGATGGCGCACCACCTATGGCCAATCTATCGCGAGGGCGGCGAACTCGTCTCCGAGCCGCTGCGTGCCTTCCTGGTCGAGGGACGCAGCGTCGATGCCGAACACTATCTCGAGGCGCTCGACCGCCGCGCCCGAATGCGGGCTGAGGCTGATCGGCTGTTTGCGCCATTCGATGCCGTGCTCACCCCCGCTGCGCCCGGCGAGGCGCCGCTCGGGGTCGGCTTCACCGGAAGCCGCATGTTCTGCTTCCTCTGGACGTTCCTCGGTGTGCCGGCCGTCAATGCCCCCGGCCTCAAAGGCGATGCCGGCCTTCCGCTGGGCGTGCAAATCGTGGGCCGGTTCGGCAGCGATGCGGAAACGCTGCGCGCCGCCGCCTGGGTCGGCCGCACGATCGCGCCGAGCACGCCTTGAAGTACTCGCCCTGCGACCCTAGGCTCTTCACCTAGACAGGGAGTCGAGAACCGTTGAGCACCTACAGCTTTACCCAAGCGTCAGGACGTGACGCATCAGCGCTGGCCCGACGGTGCGCCGGCGAACTTGGGCGACACCGTGGCGGTCTCGGCTTCCTCTATCTCTCCGATCAACTGGCCGACGATCTGCCCGCCACCTTGGCGACTCTTCGCCAGGAGACGGGCGTTGAGGATTGGGTGGGCTCGGTCGGGGTCGGCGTGTGCGCCACCGGTCATGAGTATTTCCGCGAGCCCGCGCTCGCCGCCCTTATTGCCGAGATCGACACGCCTGACTACCGCGTGTTCGACACGGTACGGGGCGATCTCTCGGGCTTTCGCGCGCAGTGCGGCAGCTGGTTGAAGGCGGCAGGCAGCCGCTTCGCCATCGTCCACGCCGATCCACGCAACAACGCACTGCCATCGATCGTCGAAAACCTCGCCGAGAGCATGGACGGCTTTCTGGTCGGCGGCATCAGCTCGAGCCGCAGCCAGGCGCTGCAGATCGCGGGCGGGGTGACCGAGGGCGGTGTCTCCGGTGCCTTGCTGTCCGAGAACGTCGCGGTCGCGACGGCGCTCAGCCAGAGCTGCAGCCTAATCGGCAGCAAGCATGTCGTCACCCGCGCCGAAGCCAATGTGCTGGTCGAGCTCGATGGCCGGCCAGCACTCGAAGTCTTCCGCGAGGACATCGGCGACCTGCTCGCGCGTGATCTGCGCCGCATCGAGGGCTACATCTTCGTGGCGCTGCCGATCGCAGGCACCGACACCGGCGACTATCTGGTGCGCCACATCATCGGGTTCGACAAGGCGCGCCAGCTTGTCGGCATCTCGGACATCGCAACGGTCGGCCAATCGATCCAGTTCTGCCGGCGCGATGCCGAGGCGGCGGAAGCCGACCTCGTGCGCATGATTGGCACGCTCAAGCGGCGCGCCAACGCGGCGCCGAAGGGTGCCGTCTATTACTCCTGCGTCGCGCGTGGCCCCAACATGTTCGGCGATGACTCGAATGAGCTTCGGCTGATCCAGCGCGAGCTCGGTGACGTGCCGCTCGTCGGATTCTTCTGCTATGGCGAGATCTCGCACAATCGGCTCTATGGCTATACCGGCGTGCTCACACTGTTTCTCTAGCCATGGCAAATACCGGCCCGATTGTGATTCTCACGGGTGCAGGCATTTCCCGCGAATCCGGCCTGCACACGTTTCGCGATTCCGACGGCATCTGGGCGCAGCATCGTATCGAGGACGTCGCGACGCCCGAGGCCTTCGCGCGCAACCCGCGTGCGGTCCACACCTTCTACAACACGCGGCGGCGTCAGCTTGTCACAGGGAACATCCGGCCGAACGCCGCGCACGAAGCGCTCGCGCGGCTCGAACGCGCCTGGCCGGAGCCGGTGCTCCTCGTCACCCAGAATATCGATGACCTCCATGAGAAGGCCGGCTCAAGGGCACTGATCCACATGCATGGCGAGCTCCGGAAGGCGCGCTGCGCGCACTGCGGGCATGTGCAAGTGGAAGACGGCGATCTCGGCGTGGAGCAACCTTGCCCGGTCTGCACTCGGACCGGCGGCATGCGGCCCCATGTGGTGTGGTTCGGCGAGATGCCACTCGGCATGGATGAGATCGCCGAAGCCATTGATCGCTGCACGCTGTTCGTGTCGATCGGTACGTCCGGCAACGTCTATCCGGCCGCGGGCTTCGTGCAGGAGGCGCGCTATCGCGCGCGGGCGCATACGGTCGAGCTCAATCTCGAGCCCTCCGCAGGCGAAAGCCTCTTTGCCGAAAAGATCTATGGGCCGGCGACCCAGGTGGTGCCGGCCTTCGTCGAGAGGTTGCTAACGCAGCGACTTTAGGAAAACGCCTTGAACGCGATGATCGTGAAGGTATCACGCACGCCAGGCAGGCGTTGCACCTTCTCGGTCACGAAGTGACCGATATCGATCTCGTCATCGAGGTAGCATTTTACGAGCAGGTCGTACTGCCCGGAGATCGAATAGATCTCCGACACCTGCTCGACCGTTTCGATCGCCTTGCTGGCCACGTCATAGGCGCGGCCCATCTCGCACTTCACCATCACAAAGATGGTCTTCACCGCTTCACCCCCTGTGCTCGCACCGGTCTTACCGGCTGGCGCAGGAAATCAGGCACGTGGTCGCCCCAGCCGGCGAACGCGGCATCGAGACTAGCACGAACCATGGGTGCCGCACGCGGCGCGAGCGCGCGAACCGGTGCCTCATGACGCTTCGCGCGGTCAGCAGGGCGACGCTCGCTCGGCCGCGCGCTCGGCGCAGGTATCGGTTCCGGCGCTTTAGCTTCCGCCGGCGTGGCCTTACGCCTGCTGCGCGAGGGCGCGGCCGGCGAAGCCCCGGCCAGCGGCGAGGCTGCCTCCGGGATGGCGCGACCCAGCAGTCGCTGAATAGCGTCGAGCTGGCGGCCTTCCTCGGGCCCAACCAACGTCACCGCACGACCGGCGCGGCCGGCACGACCCGTGCGCCCGATGCGATGCACATAGTCTTCGGGGTTGACCGGGACGTCATGGTTGAAGACGTGCGAAACCTTGTCGATGTCGAGACCGCGCCCCGCGACATCGCTCGAAATCAGGAGCTTGACCTGGCCCGATTTGAAGGCCGCCAGTGTCTCAGTGCGTTGTGCCTGCGGCAGATCGCCGTGCAGCTCGGCCGCGTCGAGCCCAAGCTTCTTGAGCTGGGCACAGAGCGGGCGAATGTCCTTCTTCCGGTTGCAGAACACGATCGCGCTCGAGATCGGCTCATCGCGCAGGAGCGAGACCAGTACGTCGCGCTTCTTCGAGTCCTGAACGCGGATGATCTTATGGTCGACCGTCTCGGCCACGGTGGCCGAGGGCGCGACCGAAACCTCTTTCGGGTTGATCAGGAAGGCATCGGCGAGCCGCCGAATCTCGGGCGCCAAGGTGGCCGAGAACATCAAAGTCTGACGGATGCGCGGCAACAGCCCGACAATGCGCTCGACATCGGGAATGAAGCCCATGTCGAGCATGCGGTCAGCCTCATCGATGACCAGAATCTTCACGCCGCCCAACATGACCGCGCCACGCTCGAACAGATCAAGCAGTCGCCCGGGTGTGGCGATCAGCACATCGACGCCGCGATCGAGCAGGCGCTCCTGCTCAGCCATTGCTTCACCGCCGATGATCACGGCGTGGGTGAGCTTGCTGTATTTGCCGTAGCGCTCGAAGCTCGCAGCGATCTGGTGTGCAAGCTCGCGCGTCGGCGCGAGCACGAGCGAGCGCGCCATGCGCGCCTTGGCGCTGCCCTGCGAAAGGATATCGATCATTGGCAGCGTATAGCCCGCCGTCTTGCCCGTTCCGGTCTGCGCGCAACCGAACACATCACGCCCGAGCAGGATCGGCGGAATCGCTTTTTCCTGGATCGGCGTTGGCTGCGAATAGCCACAATCGCGCACCGCGTCGGTGAGCGTTTGGCTCAGGCCGAGGTCATCAAAGGTCATGGGGCGGTTGACGGGGATGATCCGTTCTCAAGCGGAGCGCGCTCTCGCGAGCGGGGGCTCTGGCGGCGGCTATCGTGCTCCGTGGTTGCCGCGAGATTTGCGCCCAATGAGCCGCAAAAGCAAGCGCTGCGAACAGTGTTAACCCAAGATTTTTCAGCTTTAGCACGGTAACGTTAACGACCTGCCTCGAAGTTCCCGCTAAACCCCCAAGAGTCAAGGGCAACTGTCACAAGATGGCCCAAGATTTGGATTGCTGAGCGGAAAGAGATCGATCATCACGTAGCGGATCAATTCACCAAATTTCGGATCATTCGGCCCGCTGAGCGAAACAACTCCCTCGGTGCCACTCAAGAGCTTCTGGGTGCTGCAAAATGCCGCAACCACCCGGGCCGCCTCACCCGGCTTGGGGCCACCGCCGGCGCTGGCCACGCGCTCTGGCCTGCACGCGTCATAGCTGCCGAAGCCGCTCTCGGGATTGAAGACGAGCGAAACATAGACAGGTCCTTTCAGGTCCGACGGCTCGGCCGGCTCGAAGGAAACCTCTCCGACGCCTAGCGGCTGGTCCTGCATTTCACTGATGACGGTGTCCGTGAACGTACCGGGCGAGACATTGTTGAAGGCATTGCCGCGCACCACGGTTTGAATCGGCCCCCTGCCCGCGGCGTAACGCAGATAGTCCTGGTGATAGGCGTACCAATCGCCCTTCACCGTGCGCACGCCACCGTCGTTGCAGCCGCTCAGTCCGAGCGTCAGCCCGGACAGCAGCGCGAGAGCGACGCCCGCGAACATGCTCGTCCGCTTCATGGCAGCCTCCTTAGCTTTGGCTGAAAACTTGGTGCCCCCAGACCGCAGGTCAAGCCCGGCACGCCGCGCGCTGGGGCTGCCGGCGCCCGCTACACGTCCAGGTCGGAAACGACGCTCGCATGTTCCTGGATGAACTTGAGCCGCGCCTCAGGCTTGCGCCCCATCAGGCTTTCCACGCGCGAGCGGGTGGAATCCTGCGCGCTATCGGGGATAGTGACCCGCAACAAGGTGCGGCGCTTCGGGTCCATCGTGGTTTCCTTCAGCTGCGCTGGCGGCATCTCGCCCAGGCCCTTGAAGCGGCTGATCTCAACCTTGCCGCGCCCCGAGAACTCCGACTTCAACAGGCGGTCGCGATCGGCATCATCGCGTGCATAGGCCGATTTGCCGCCTTGGGTCAGGCGATAAAGGGGCGGCTGGGCCAAATAGAGGTGGCCGCGATCGATCAGCCCCGGCATCTCGCGATAGAAGAAGGTGAGCAACAGCGCCGCGATGTGCGCGCCATCGACGTCGGCGTCGGTCATGATGATGACGCGCTCATAGCGCAATCCGTCGAGCGAGAAGCGCGCGCCAGAGCCGCAGCCGAGCGCGAGCACGAGGTCGCTCAATTCCTGGTTGGCCTGGAGCTTGTCCGAGGTCGCGCTCGCGACATTGAGGATCTTGCCGCGCAGCGGCAGCACCGCCTGGGTCGCGCGATCGCGCGCCTGCTTCGCCGAGCCGCCGGCCGAATCACCCTCGACCAGAAAAATCTCGGTGCCCTCGGCCGAGTCATTGCTGCAATCGGCGAGCTTGCCCGGCAGGCGCGCGCGCCGGTTGGCGTGCTTGCGCGCGACTTCCTTCTCCTGGCGCCGCCGGATGCGATCTTCCGCGCGCTCGATGATCACGGCGAGCAATTGATTGGCAGAGGTCGGGTCGGCGGAGAGCCAATGGTCGAAGTGATCCTTGACCGCGCCTTCGACGAGGCGCGTCGCATCCGCCGATGACAGGCGCTCCTTCGTCTGCCCCTGGAACTCAGGGTTGCGCAGGAAGAGCGAGAGCACGACGCAGGCGCCCTTGATGATGTCTTCCGCCGTTACCTGCACGGCGCGCTTATTGCCGACAAGCTCGCCATAGCCTTTTAGGCTGCGTGCCAACGCCGAGCGCAGGCCCGCCTCGTGCGTGCCGCCCTCCGGCGTCGCGATCGTGTTGCAATGGGAGACGACCGAGCCTTCTTCATCCGCCGGCCAGGTGATCGCCCATTCGACGCGGCCCTGGTCCTCGCCGAACGAGACCTCGCCGCTGAAGGGCTGTGGCGTCAGCGTGCGCCGCTCGCCCACGATCGACGCCAAATAGTCGGCGAGGCCGTTCGGGAAGTGCAGCACGTCCTCGGCCGGCGTCGGATCGTCCTTGCGCAGCAGTTGCGGATCGCACGACCAGCGGATCTCGACACCACGAAACAGATAGGCTTTGCCGCGTGCCATGCGATAGGCGAGCGCGGGCTTTAATGCGGCATCTTTGCCGAAGATCTCGCGGTCGGGCTTGAACGTGACCGTTGTTCCACGCCGGTTCTTGATCGCGCCGAGCGCTTCGAGCTTGCCGAGCGCCTTGCCGCGCGCATAACGCTGGCGCCACAGCCTGCCCTCGCGCGCAACCTCGACCAACAGCGCCTCTGAGAGCGCATTGACCACCGAGATGCCGACGCCATGCAGGCCGCCTGAGGTAGCATAGGCCTTGCCGCCGAACTTGCCGCCCGAGTGCAGCGTGGTCATGATCACTTCGAGCGCCGACTTGTCGCGGAACTTCGGGTGCGGATCGACCGGGATGCCGCGGCCGTTGTCCACAACCGTCGCCGTGCCGTCGGCCTTGAGCGAGAGCTCGATCCAGTTGGCGTGACCGGCGACCGCCTCGTCCATCGCGTTGTCGAGGACCTCGGCCAGCAGATGGTGCAGCGCGCGCTCATCCGTGCCGCCGACATACATGCCCGGACGCCGCCGCACCGGCTCGAGGCCCTCGAGCACCTCGATGTCCTTCGCGGTGTACGCGCCGGTCGAGGCCGGCGTCGCCCTTTTGGCTTTGGCGGCACGCTCGGCGCTCGCCGGGGCACGCGCCGAAGCGAAGTCGAACAGGTCGGCGGCTCTCTTCATGGCCCTCTTGGCCCGTTTGGTGGGGATTCGCGCCATGTATACGGTATGGTGATTCGGTTCTTCAACAAGATATAGGGCCGGCGAGGTCACCCGCCGGCCCTGCGAACAGGTGGCGCCGGCTCAAGGCCGGCGCAAGGTGCACTACTCGACCTTCAGGATCGCCTTGGCCTTGGCCAGCGTCTCGACCGACTTGGCGTGCTCGCCGCCATTGTGCTCGGCCTCGCCCTCGGCCCTGAGCCTCATGACCTCGGCCATGTCGGCCTCGCTCAGCTTCGCCGTCTTCATCGCTTCATCGATCTTGCCCATGTCGACCGGGCATTGCGCCGCGAAGACAGGCGTCGCCGCCAACAGCCCGACAACGGCCAGCGCCGGCAAAATCCGCTTCAGGATCATGGCATTCTCCCTGTGTCCGAATCCAGATCGCGAGATCACGACCGCCAATGACCGTGGCATGCGAGTCGCCAAGCGGCCAAATCAAATATTTGTGGCAGACCCGGCGCTTACGCCTTGTTTTTCGTGCTGCGCTTTGGTGCCGCCTTCTTGGCGCTTGCGCCAGTCTTGGGCTTGGCGCCCTTGGGCTTCTTCGGTGGCAGCGACGCCGCATAGTCGAGCGCGCGCACGACCCAGGGTCGCGTCTTGGATGGATCGCCGCTCAGCATCGCCTGCGGCAGCGAGACATATTCTTTCATCTGCCTGCCCGGCATCGGCTCGAAGATCGAGGCGCCCGGCTCCTTGAGCAGCTTTGCACGGTCAGCCTCGGCCAACCGCACGATCAGGTTTTCCTGGTGCAGGCCGATGAACATCTGACCGCCGGTGGTAAAGGCGCACGGATAGCCGAACATCTTGCGCCGATCGACCCTGGGATCGTCCGGCAACACCTTGTCGAAGAAGGCGATCAACTCGGGCGGTGACTTGCGCCAGCTCGGCACGACGGAACTCCCTATCTCGGCCGGATCACCGGTTCCTTGACCTGTCGCGGTGGACACGGTGCATCGGCGTAGGAGCAGAACACGCAGCAATCACCGGCCAAGGGCGTCAAACCCTTTCCGCATGCGGGGCAATCGAAGAAATAGACACAGGCGTTCTCGGGCATCGTTGTCAAGGTGACATGACCACAGGCGGGACAGGACAAACGTGCCTCAAGCCGGATCGCGAGGCCGTTCTTTTCCAACGCCTCGTCCCCTGATGCGCCACAACAGTCCGGCGGACTCATGACGCGACTCTAGCCAGACCATTCATGTTCGTCGAGCCGAACGGCCGTGGTCAGGCGCCTCGATCACGCTCAATTGTTGAGCGGCTGAACCTCGATCTCCTCGCCCGCTGCGGGCTCGATGTCGTTGGCCCGCCGCGCCCGCCTGACCACCGCCTCTTGCCGCGGTGCCATGGTGATCGAGACGCGGGAGCCGCCGAAGGTGCGATCCTCGATCTGCACGGTCGCGACCCGCGCGGCCCGCGCGAAGGACAGCACGCTCACCTCGGACTGGATGGAGGCCAAGGGCTCCCAGCCGAGGCCCGGCATCCGGTCCTGGTAGAACGCGAAGGCGTCGACGGGGTCGAGCTCGGTTTTCAGTACCAGCCGACCGGTCCAGCGATCCGCGCCACCCAGAACCAGCGAGTCATCGAAAACCTGATCGGCTCCGCTGGGAATGGCGACGTCCGTGATCGTTCGTGCGGAGGCGGTTTGAGTCGCCCCATCGCCTTGCGGCTCGACGGGCTCAGGCGCGCTGCACGCCGCGACGGCGAGCGCCGCAAGCGGCAGGAGGAGCGCCAGGATCCGACTCGAAATCATGCCGGAATCCTAGCATTGCGGGCGCCTAGGTTCAGGGAATTTGGGGCGGGCGACAGAAATCAGACCCCACAAGACGCCGAGCCTGAAGGCTCGCGCCGCGAGACATCCCCGGCTTCACGGCAGGACGCTGCCGCTGATAATGTTCGTTTCAGCTTCGGAAATATGCCCCGGCCGACCAAATCAACGTCTCACCACGAGGGCTGTCGATGAAGAGTTCATCCGGTGGCCGCGTTTGATTGCGCAGCGCAGGTTTATTTCTGTTGTCCTGGTTCGTCCTATTTGCGGCTGGCACGGTGACCCTCACGCCGCAATCCGTCGCGGCAGAGGATGTGTCCGCCGAGGCCGGCGTGATTCTGGGTGAGTGGAACGACCTGTTCTTCGGCTTCAGCTATTTCTCACCGGATGATGATACGGGCGATCACGCGACCGTGACGCCGTTCAAGACCGAGCTCGACCCATCAGGTGGCGTGCTGCGCTGGTCCGTGCACAGCGTGTCGGGGCAGGCCGACATGAAATACACCTACGAGTTCCCGCTGTCCGACCTCAGGAGGACGACCCTCGAGACCGCTGAGTTTTGCGGTGGCTGCGAGAAGATCCCGCAGGGCACGGCCGTCCATTCGATCTACATCGAGTGCGCGGTGGACAAGGATTGCGTGCGATACGCCGCTCATCAGCGCGTGGAGGGGGATTGGCGGCCCTATTTGACAGACGAGCTTCGGCATTTTGTGATCGACTGCCCGGCCGAGAGCTGCGGTTCGCTCGAAGAAAAGCTCAAGGCCATGGCCCGGCTCTATCGGGTGAAGCGCTCCGGAAGCTGAGCAGCCATTCGATGTTGCCGCGGCGCCCCGCTCGGCCTTCACGACCTGCGCCAGAGTGCAGGTACGTATTCGGAAATTTGGGGCGAGCGATGGGACTTGAACCCACGACCCCCGGATCCACAATCCGGTGCTCTAACCAGCTGAGCTACGCTCGCCACACAAAGGCCGCGTCTAACCTTGGCGGCCGGGCTGAATAATATGGGGCGGGCCCGCGGTCAAGCAACCGCGGCCTTGCCCTTCTCGCGCAGGAACGCCTTGATCCGCCGGCAGGCCTCGAGGATTTCCTCGGTGCTCGCGGCGTAGGAGAAGCGGATATAGCCCTCGCCGTGATCGCCGAAGCTGGTGCCCGAGATCACCGCGACCCCCGCTTCCTCCAGAAGCCGCGATTGCAGTTCGCGCGAGCTGAGCCCCGTGCCCTCGATGTTCGGCATGGCGTAGAACGCACCGACCGGCTCGACGCAACGGAAGCCTGGGATCTGGTTGAGCTTGCGCAGGATGACCTTGCGTCGCTCGTCGAACGCGCTCCGCATTTTCTCGACTGAGTCTTGCGGCCCGTTCAGCGCCTCGATCGCCGCCCACTGGGTCGCGGCATTGACGCAGGAGTTGGAGTTGACCGCGAGCCGGGTCGCCTGCACTGCAAGCTCCTTCGGCCACACGCCATAACCAATGCGCCAGCCGGTCATCGCATAGGTCTTGCTCCAGCCATCGAGCAGGACCACGCGATCGCGGATCGAGGGATAGGCGAGCAGCGAGACGTGCGGGTTGCTGCCGTAGGTGAGACGTCCGTATATCTCATCGCTCATGATCGCGACGCTCGGGTGCTTCTCGAGCCCCGCGACCAGGCGGTCGAACTCGCGCTTCGGCACGACGCCACCGGTCGGGTTTGCCGGGCTGTTGAGCATGATGAGCCGCGTGCGCGGCGTGATCTTGGCCAACACCTCTTCCGCGCTGAACGAGAAGCCGTTCTTCTCGTAGAGCGGCAGGGCGACTGGCGTCGCGCCCGCGAACTCGATGACCGAGCGATAGATCGGGAAGCCCGGTTCGGGATACATGATCTCTGTCCCCGGCTCGCCGAACATGAGCGCAGCGAAGAACATCGTCACCTTGCCGCCCGGCACGACCACGACGTCGTCCGGGTTCACCTCGACATTCCGATAGCGACGGATGTCGGCCGCGACGGCCTCGCGCAACGGCAGAATGCCATTGGCCGGCGTGTAGCCGTGCTGGCCGTCACGCAGCGCCTTGATCGCGGCCTCGACGATGTTGTCGGGCGTGCGGAAATCAGGCTGGCCGATGCCGAGATTGATGATGCTCTTGCCGGCGGCCTCAAGCGCCTTGGCGCGCGCCAATACTTCGAACGCGGTCTCGGTGCCGAGCCGCTCCATGCGCTGCGCAAGTTGCATCGTCACTCTCCTTGGTGCCAGGGGCGCGCACTATGCCAAAGTCGTTCACTCGCGGGTAGCCTGCGCGGGCGTGCCTGCCCAAGATTTGAGCAGGTTGCCTATGCCCCGAGCAGCGCCACATGTCGGGCTGTCCTGCCCCTGTCCCAACCGGCAATGATTCCAAGCGCTTAAGCCGCGACGCTCTCTGGCACGGTTCGTGCTGAAGACAAGGATGAAGGAACCGGGAGCCATCAATCGATGAAAAAAATCGAGGCGATCATCAAGCCGTTCAAGCTCGACGAGGTGAAGGACGCGCTGCACGAGATCGGGCTCCAAGGCATCACCGTGACCGAGGCCAAGGGCTTCGGGCGCCAGCGCGGCCACACCGAGCTCTATCGCGGCGCCGAGTATGTCGTCGACTTCCTGCCCAAGGTGAAGATCGAGATCGTGTTGGAAGACCGCCTGGTCGAGCGCGCGATCGAGGCCATTATCCAGGCGGCGCGCACCGGGCGCATCGGCGACGGCAAGATCTTCGTCAGCAATGTCGAGGACGTCATCCGAATCCGTACCGGCGAGCGCGGCCCCGACGCCATCTAGTTCCGCACAAGAAGACCAACCCCGAGACGAAACGAGCACCCCATGAGCGATGTGAAGAGCGTTCTGCAGACGATCAAAGAGAAGGACATCGTCTACGTCGATTTCCGCTTCACCGACCCGCGCGGCAAGTGGCATCACACGGCGCAGCATGTGAAGACCGTCGATGAGTCGATGTTCGCCGATGGGCTCATGTTCGACGGCTCATCGATCGCCGGTTGGAAGGAGATCAACGAGTCCGACATGATCCTGATGCTGGACCCCTCGACCGCAACGATCGATCCGTTCTCGGCGCAGCCGACCATGATCATCACCTGCGACGTGATCGAGCCCTCGACCGGCCAGGCCTATCCGCGCTGCCCGCGCTCGATCGCGAAGCGCGCCGAGGCTTATCTCGCCTATTCCGGCATCGGCGACACCGCGTTCTTCGGACCCGAGGCCGAGTTCTTCGTGTTCGATGACGTGCGCTACGAGGTCTCGGGCCATCAGTCCTTCTTCTTCCTCGACCAGGAGGAAGGCCAATACAACTCGGGGCGCAAATATGAGGACGGCAACACCGGCCATCGCCCCGGCGTGAAGGGCGGCTACTTCCCGGTGCCGCCGGTCGATTCGATGTCTGACATGCGCGCCGAGATGCTCTCGCACATGGGTGACATGGGCCTGCGCATCGAGAAGCACCACCACGAGGTCGCGCCCTCGCAGATGGAGCTCGGCTGCACCTTCGAGACGCTCGTGAAGTCGGCAGACTTCATGCAGATCTACAAATACGTCGTGCACATGACCGCGCACTCCTACGGCAAGACCGCGACGTTCATGCCGAAGCCGGTGTATGGCGACAACGGCTCAGGGATGCACGTCCACCAGTCGATCTGGAAGGACAAGAAGCCGCTCTTCGCTGGCAGCGGCTATGCTGATCTCTCCAACATGGCGCTCTACTATATCGGCGGCATTATCAAGCACGCGCGCGCACTCAACGCCTTCACCAACCCGACGACCAACAGCTACAAGAGGCTCGTCCCGGGTTTCGAGGCGCCGGTGCTGCTGGCCTATTCAGCGCGCAACCGCTCGGCCTCGTGCCGCATCCCGCACGCCTCGAGCCCCAAGGGCAAACGCGTCGAGGTGCGCTTCCCCGACCCCTCGGCCAATCCGTATCTCTCGTACGCCGCGATGCTGATGGCCGGCATCGACGGCATCGAGAACAAGATCCATCCGGGCGACGCGATGGACAAGAACCTCTACGATCTGCCGCCCGAGGAGCTGAAGAACGTGCCGACCGTATGCTCGAGCCTGACCCAGGCGCTCGACACGCTGGAGCGCGATCACGCCTTCCTCTTGAAGGGCGAGGTGTTCTCGAAGGACGCGATCGAGGGTTACATCGCGCTCAAGCGCGAGGAGCAGCAGGCGTTCGACCTGTCGCCGCACCCGATCGAGTTCAAGATGTACTACTCGGTCTGACGGTTATCGACCGGCATATTGGCGGAAGGGCGGCTCAAGAGCCGCCCTTCTCTTTTGTGTGATCGCCTCAGGCGGCTGCAGCGCATTAACCATCCCGGTCTATAATCCCCGCATCCAAAGAGACTGCGCGAGCGAGCCATGTGGCGAGCGTTGCTTTCCTTGATCGGCCTCCTGTGTTGCGTGTGGACGATCAACCCCGCCAACGCCCAGGATGAAGCGCGCGCGAACCTCGCGGTCGGCGCGGACAAGACGGTCGCGCACGAGCGCATCGGCTGGTACGTCGACCGCACGACCGACGCACAGAAGCAGGCGCGCGAACTCGGCCGGAAGCTGGTGCTGATCCTAAGCCCGGCGCGCTGCGAGGACTGCCGCGAGCTCGAGCGCGACGTGCTCGCCTGCCCGGCGATCAACCGCTTTGCCGGCCATGCCGTGTTCGCGCTGGCCAATCCGAGCCGCGATGCTCTGGCGCGTTCGATCATGGGCACGCTCAAGGTCGCGATTTACCCGGCGATCCTCATGATCGACCCGGCGAACCCCGGCGCCGCGCCGCTTGTCCATGTCGAGGGTTATCTCTCGGCCGGCAATCTCTCGCTCTATCTGCACGAGCGAATGGCGATCGCCGATGCCGGGTTGCCGAGCCTCGATGACGGCGTCGCGCTGTGGAAAAGCAAGATCAGGAGCCGGCCGGGCGCCCCGCAGGATTGTGCGATCGATCCCGACGGGCCGCTGCCGGGTCTTTCGAGCGATGACCTGTTGACCACCGAGCAGGCGAGCAGCCTCGAAGACGATATCGGGCTCGAGGTTGCCGGCGCAGATTGCCGGACCAAGATCGATGAGTATGACGATCTCGCGGTCGACTGTGCCTCGGTTTGGCCCAAATGGTCCACGGCAGCTTCCGCCATCCCTGCTCTGATTGACGGAGCGGCGCTCGCTCAGCCCGGCCTTGCGCTCAAAGCTGGATCGGCGCTCTACGGCGTTTTCGGCTTCGACGACGAGGTCGAGTTCGGCCGCGGCAATGGCCGCTTCCTCGGCCTCGCTGTTGGGGTCGGACCGCGTACGTTAATCGCGACCTGCCATGCGCTGGGCAATCACGCGCTGCTTGCCCTCTCGAAGGACGGGGGCGCGACCTCGGGTGCCATGGCGGAGGTCAAGGTCAGCGCCGCCGACGCCGCGGGCGATCGCTGTTGGCTCAGCCTCGAGGCCAGCGAGCAGCCGATCGAAGTGGCTGCGCAGGCCAACGGTGTGCGGCCGATCAAATCGATCGGCTCTGCGGAATCCATGACCGCGGTGAGCCTGCTTCAGGGCAATGAGCTTTCGAGCTATCAGGTGCGGCTTGAGCGCGTCGGCGAATCGGATTCCTTCATCGTGCCCGATGCCGATGTCGTGCTGGATGCCGCGACCGCGGGCGCCGTGCTGTTCGACAGGCGTGGCAATCTGGTCGGCTTCATCCCAGTCAGCGTGAAGGATCAGGTGCGGCCCAATCTGGTGCTGCCGGCCGAGAGATTTTGGCAGCCTTAGCCCTTTGGGGCGGCGGCATCGAGGCCGCCTTTTGGTTTTCAACCCCCAACCCTTGCCCTTCCCCCATTCATGGGGGAAGGGAATCTCATCTACTGCGTAGTGCTGAATGACTCCCCACACCCGCAGGTGCTCTTCACGTTCGGGTTCTTGAACACGAAGGAGGAGCCGAGCTTGTCCTCCTTGAAGTCGAGCTCGGTGCCGATCAGAAACATCACGGCGCGCGCATCGACCACGACGGTGACACCCTTGTCCTCGATCACCTCGTCGAACTTCTCGACCTTGGTGGCGTAGTCCATCGTGTAGCTCATGCCGGAGCAGCCGGCGTTCTTGACCCCGATCTTAAGGCCAAGCGCGGGCTCGGGCTCGCCGCGCAGCGCCATCAACGCTTTCACGCGTGCGGCGGCGGAATCGGTGAGCGAAAGAATGTTCTTCTTCATCATGCCCATGGCCTTAACCCAACTCGTCCTCAGTCAGTCTCATCCTTCGACGGGCTCATCCTTCGACCAAGCTCATCCTTCGACAGGCTCAGGATGATGCGTGGCGAGGTCGTAGGGCGAACCATGAGGGTCATCGCCTTACCAACCCGCTAAAACATCCCGGTCTCGAGGCGCGCGCCCTCGCTCATCATGTCGGGTCGCCAGGGCGGGTCCCACACGATCTCGACATCGACGGCACGCGCCTCGGGCACATGCTCCTCGATCGCCGCGCGCACCATGCCGGGCATCTGGCCGGCGACCGGGCAACCCGGCGCGGTCAATGTCATCTTCACAAACACGTCGTTCTCGGGGCTGAGCTGCACGTCGTAGATCAGCCCAAGCTCGTAGATGTCGACCGGGATCTCAGGGTCGTAGACCGATTTGAGCGCCGCAATCATCGCCTCCTGCAGCGGGTGCCCCTCGATCGAAATCAAATCGGCAGGCTCCGCACGCGGTGCCGGGGCCCCGGGCTTATCCGCCTCAGCCGTAGGCGTAACGGCCGGCTTCGGCTCACCATCGGGCGACCAGGGCTCGCGTGGGTCTGCCGCTGCCGAGCCGGCACCGCTCGCCTCCCGATCCTTGAACAGTGACATCAGGCGCCTCATTCGGTTGAAACCTCATCGGCCTCGCCGGCGAGCGCGGCCTTCATCGTGTGCCAGGCCAGGGTGGCGCACTTGACCCGCATGGGGAACTCGCGCACGCCGGCCAACACAACCAGCTTGTCGAGGTCGGCGGTCTCGAAGCCGCCCTCACACGCCTCATGGCCGGTCGTGACCAGACCATGAAAGCGCTCGAACATCTCCTTCACGTCCGCCACCGAGCGACCTTTCAGGATCTCGGTCATCATCGAGGCGGAGGCCATGGAGATCGCGCAGCCACGGCCATCGAAGCGGATGTCTTCGACCACGCCGTCCTTGATCCTCAGATAGATCGCGACGGTGTCACCGCACAGCGGGTTGTGGCCATGCGATGCGCCGGTCGGCGCCTCTAGCTTGCCGTAGTTCCGCGGCGCCTTCGAGTGATCGAGGATCACCTCCTGATAGAGCTCGCGCAAGCCGGACATCAGCCGAAGATCTCCCGAACCTTGGCGAGGCCGCGTGCCAGCGCATCGACCTCGTCCAGCGTGTTGTAGAGCCCGAAGGACGCGCGCACCGTGCCCGGAATGCCGAAGCGATCCATGATCGGCTGCGCGCAATGATGCCCCACGCGCACCGCGATGCCCTCGTGATCGAGGATCGTGCCGATGTCATGCGGGTGCACGCCCGCGAGCGTAAAGGATACGATGGCCGCCTTGTCCGGCGCCGTGCCATAGAGCCTGACACCCTTGATCGCCGAGAGCGCCGCCGTCGCGTGCGCGAGCAGCGCCTCCTCATGGGCGAGCACGGCGGCGCGGTCGAGCCCGTTCAGAAAATCGATCGCGGCGCCGAGCCCGATCGCATCGGCAATCGGCGGTGTGCCCGCCTCGAAGCGCGCGGGCGGAGGGGCAAACTCGGTCGCCTCGAAACTGACCGAGAGGATCATGTCGCCGCCGCCCTGATAGGGCGGCATGGCCTCCAGCAGCTTCGTTTTGCCGTAGAGCACGCCGATGCCGCCCGGGCCATAGAGCTTGTGGCCCGAGAAGACGTAGAAATCGCAGTCCATCGCGCGCACATCGACTGGCTCGTGCACCACGCCCTGCGCACCATCGATCAGCACGATCGCGCCGGCCGCATGCGCCAACCGCGTGACCGCGGCGATCGGCGGCTTGATGCCGAGCGCATTCGACGCCTGGGTCACCGCGACGATTCTGGTGCGCGGGCTGAGCAGGCGCTCATAGGCATCCAGCTGAAACGCGCCCGTGTCATCGACCGGCACGACCTTGAGCACAATGCCATTGCGCTCGCGCAACAACTGCCAGGGCACGATATTGGCGTGGTGCTCGAGCGCCGAGACGATGATTTCGTCGCCGGCTTTCAGAAACTTAACGCCATAGGTGGCAGCGACGAGGTTGATCGCCTCGGTTGCGCCCTTGGTAAACACGATCTCGGACGGCGAGCCGGCGCCGATGAAGCGCTGGACCTTCACGCGCGCGGCCTCATAGGCCTCGGTTGCGAATTGGCTCAGCTGGTAGACGCCGCGATGGATGTTGGCGTAGCGCGACTCATAGACCGACGAGATCGCCTCGATCACCGCGCGCGACTTCTGGGCGCTGGCGCCGCTGTCGAGGAACACCAGCTTCTTGCCATGCGCGGTGGTCGAGAGGATCGGGAACTCGCGCCGTACCGCCTCGACGTCGAAGGCGGGCACGTTGCGCCGTGCGGCCGTGCTCGCCCCGGTCATGACAGCGCCCCGCCATGCGCGCGAAGCCCGTCGCCCGCTGCGCGCGTGAAATAGGCACGGACTTTCTCATCCGCAATGCGCTCAATCGTCTCGGCGATGAAGCCCTCGACGAGCAAGGCACGCGCTGCCGCTTCGCCAATGCCGCGCGAGCGCAGATAGAAGAGCTGCGCCGGATCGAGCGCGCCGGATGACGCCCCGTGGCTGCACTTCACATCATCGGCGTAGATCATGAGCTCCGGCTTGGCGTCGGCCTCGGCGCCGACCGAGAGCATCAGCGTGCGCGAAAGCTGGTGCGCATCGGTCTTGTCCGCACCCGGCTCAACCACGATCGTGCCCTGGAACACGCCGCGCGCTCTGCCGTCGAGCACGCCCTTATAGACCTCGCGGGTCGAGGCGTGGCCAACCTTGTGCACGATGCGTGTCGTGTGATCCGAATGCTGCGTGCCGCCGATCAGATAGCCGCCATCGAGGGAGACTTCGGCATGCTCGCCCTCGATCGCAACGTCGAACTCATGGCGCGCGAGCCCGGCGCCGATCGCGAGCAGCACGCTCTCATAGCGCGCACCTTGGGCCAGCGACACCGCGTTAAGCGCAAGGTGCGTGGCATCGCGGGCCTGATCCTGAAGGGTCCAGTGGCGAACCGTGGCGTCGCGCGCCACGGCGATCTCGGCGACCGGATTAGACCAATAGGCCCCCGCCTCGCTCACATGGCTCTCGATCAGCGTAAGCGCGCTCCCCTCGCCCGCCTCGATCAGAACGCGCGGGTGAAACGCCATCGCGCGATCGGACGCTGTGGCAATGAACACGAGGTGGACGGGTTCCGTGAGCGACGCCCCACGCGCAAGCGCAATGACCACTCCCCCGCTGCCATGAGCCGCATTGAGAGCTGCGATGGCATTGCTCGACGCGTCGGCCAGCGCACCAAAGCGGCGCGCAACCACAAATTCGTCGCTCGAGATTGCGTCATCGAGCGAGCGTATCGTCACGCCGGACGGCACCGCGCCAACATTGGAAAGTGCCGGTGCAAATCGCCCGTCGACGAACACGACGCGATGGCTCGGGCGATCAATCGTCGTTTGCTTCAGCAGAGCGAGCGGCGCATCCGCCGGCCCATCCGATAGCATTGCAAATGCCTGGGTCGCAAACGCCTGCAGGTTGGTGTACTTCCAGCTCTCCACCCGCGGGCTCGGCAGACCGGCAGCCAGCACGGCGCGCGCCGCCGCGCGCTTGGACGTGAGCCATGCCGGCTCATTCGGCCGCGCCACCGCCTCGGCGCCATAGCCGAAGGGAATGGTGGTCGCGGGCTTTCGGGCGAGCGCTGCCATGGGCCGATCCTTTACGCAGCCGCGCCCGGCATCACGCCGGCGAAGCCCTTGGCCTCGAGCTCGAGCGCTAGCTCCGGCCCGCCCGAGCGAACGATGCGGCCCTTGGAAAGAATGTGTACGACATCGGGCCTCACATGGTCGAGCAGGCGCTGATAGTGCGTGATCACCAGCATGGCGCGGTCGGCACGGCGCAGCGCGTTGATACCGGCCGCCACCACGCGCAGCGCGTCGACGTCGAGACCTGAATCCGTCTCATCCAGCACCATGAAGCGCGGCTCCAAGAGCGCCATCTGCAGCACCTCGTTGCGCTTCTTCTCGCCGCCCGAGAAGCCGACATTGAGCGGACGTTTCAGCATGTCCTCGCTCATGCCGAGTGCATCGCGCTTCGCCTTCATGAGTTTCAGGAACTCGAACGCGTCATATTCCTTCTCGCCGCGCGCCTTGCGCACCGCGTTGACCGCGGTCTTCAGGAAGGTCGCGCTCGGCACGCCGGGCACCTCGACCGGATATTGAAACGCGAGGAAAATTCCGGCGCGGGCGCGCTCCTCGGGCTTGAGCGCGAGCAGATCGTGTCCTTCGAAGAGCACGCTGCCCGCCGTTACCTCATAGCCATCGCGCCCCGCAAGCACGTAGGAGAGCGTGCTCTTGCCCGAGCCGTTCGGCCCCATGATCGCGTGCATTTCGCCTGCATTGATCACGAGGTCGAGGCCCTGGAGGATTTCGCGCCCGTCGACCTTGGCGTGGAGATTTCTGATTTCGAGCATTGTTCTGTCTTTCAGCAATCGCTGCCTTGTTGCTTTTCTTCTCCGTCATGGCCCGACTTGATCGGGCCATCCGGGGCAGCGGCACAGTCAACACCCGCGGCCCTGGATCCCCCGGTCAAGCCGGGGGATGACGATTGGGGGAGTGGCACCATCACGGTCATTTCTGCCACCAACTCCTTGCTTACCCGACGCTGCCTTCGAGGCTCACGCCGACCAGCTTTTGCGCCTCGACCGCGAACTCCATCGGCAGCGCCTGGAGCACCTCGCGGCAGAAGCCGTTGACGATGAGCGCGACCGCATCCTCCTGCGCGATGCCGCGGCTGCGGCAATAAAACAGCTGGTCCTCGCTGATCTTCGAGGTCGTCGCCTCGTGCTCGACCCGCGCGCTCGGGTTGCGCGATTCGATGTAGGGCACGGTGTGCGCCGCGCACTTCGCGCCGATCAGCAGGGAATCGCACTGGGTGTGATTGCGCGCGCCCTCGGCACCGGCCTGGATGCGCACAAGGCCGCGATAGGTCGCGCTCGAGCGCCCGGCCGAGATGCCCTTCGAGATGATCCGGCTCGAGGTGTTCTTGCCGATATGGATCATCTTGGTGCCGGTGTCGGCCTGCTGGAAATTGTTGGTCACCGCGATCGAGTAAAACTCGCCAACTGAGTTGTCGCCCTGCAGGATGCAGCTCGGATATTTCCAGGTGATGGCCGAGCCGGTCTCGACCTGGGTCCAGGAGATCTTGGAGTTGCGGCCGCGGCATGCGCCGCGCTTGGTGACGAAGTTGTAGATGCCACCCTTGCCGTCGGCGTCGCCGGGATACCAGTTCTGCACCGTCGAGTACTTGATCTCGGCGTCATCGAGCGCGACGAGTTCGACCACCGCGGCGTGGAGCTGGTTCTCATCGCGCATCGGCGCGGTGCAGCCCTCAAGATAGCTCACATAGGAGCCCTCATCGGCGATGATCAGCGTGCGCTCGAACTGACCGGTCTTGGCCGCGTTGATGCGGAAATAGGTCGAGAGCTCCATCGGGCAGCGCGTGCCCTTCGGCACGTAGACGAACGAGCCGTCGGTGAAGACCGCGGAGTTGAGCGTCGCGAAGAAGTTGTCGCCATAGGGCACGACGCTGCCGAGATAGCGCCGCACCAGCTCCGGATGCTCACGCACCGCCTCGGAGATCGAGCAGAAGATGATGCCCATCGCGGCGAGCTTGTCCTTGAAGGTCGTCGCGACGGACACGCTGTCGAACACCGCGTCGACCGCGACACCCGCGAGCGCCGCGCGCTCGGCCAGCGGAATGCCGAGCTTCTCATAGGTCTTCAGGAGCTCGGGATCGACCTCGTCCAGCGACTTCGGCCCCGCCGCCTGCTTAGGCGCGGCGTAGTAGTAGGCGTCCTGATAGTCGATCTTCGGATAGCGCAGATTGGCCCAGCCGGGCTCGTCCTCGCCGAGCGAGAGCCAGAACCGGAACGCCTTGAGCCGCCATTCGAGCAACCACTCGGGCTCGTTTTTCTTGGCTGAGATGAAGCGAACGATGTCCTCGTTCAGGCCCTTGGGCGCGAAATCGGAATCGATGTCGGTGACGAAGCCGTAGCGATACTTCTCGTTCACCAGCGCATCGATCTGCGCGGCGTTCTCCTCGGCCCGGGTCAGCACAGGGGTCTCAGCCATGGCGTGTCACCTCCGCGCGGGGGCGAGGCGGCGGCTCGCCGGGGGGCGGCACATAGGCGGTCGCGGCGATCATCTCGGCGAGCGAGACCTCTTCGAGTGCCACCCGAATCGCGTCGCTCACCTTCTGCCAGGGGCTCCTAATCGAGCAGAAGCTCTCCAAGCCGCAGGCCGCACCTTCGTCGCCATGGAGGCAGTCGGCGAGCGCGATCGGCCCATCGATCGCCACGATCAAGTCTGCGACCGACACATCGGCCGGGCGGCGCTTCAACGTGTAGCCCCCGTGGGCGCCCCGCTGAGACGCCAAAATCCCTTGCCTTGCCAACAGCTTCAGGAGCTTTGTTGCACTGGGAAGTGGAACCCCGGTGGCGTCCGCCACGCTCGCGGCGGTATGCAAATCCTCCGCCCGGCGGGCGATATGGGTCATCGCCACCACGCCATAATCGGCCATCCGGCTCACGCGAATCATCTAGGGCCCCAAATAGGACGAATTTCGTCCTATTTAGATAGCCGATCCGAAGCCGATGTCAACCTCACGGAAGCTGGGCCCATTGCTCCCACTCCCTCACCCTGACGAGTCCCGACGAGCCCCCGGTATTGCACTTAGTTCGTGAACGGCGCTTCGGTGCGCTTGCGGATCTCATCGACCGAGATGTCGGGCGCCTTCTCGACCAACCGCATGCCCGTCGCGCCGATCTCGAACACGCCGAGGTCGGTGATCACGAGGTCGACCACGCCCTTGCCGGTGAGCGGCAGCGAGCAGGACTTCACCAGCTTGGCCGAGCCGTCCTTCGCGTTGTGCTCCATCAGCACGACCACGCGCTTGACCCCGGCAACCAAGTCCATCGCGCCGCCCATGCCCTTCACCATCTTGCCGGGGATCATCCAGTTGGCGAGATCGCCTGCGCCAGACACCTGGAGTGCGCCGAGAATCGACATGTCAATGTGCCCGCCGCGGATCATGGCGAAGGATTCCGCACTGTCGAAATAGATCGATTCCGGCAGCTCAGAGATCGTCTGCTTGCCCGCGTTGATCAGGTCCGGGTCAACCTCGTTCTCGCTCGGGAACGGGCCCATGCCGAGCATGCCGTTCTCGCTTTGCAGCGTCACGCTGACGCCCTCGGGGATATAGTTCGCCACCTCGGTCGGCATGCCGATGCCAAGATTGACGTAGTAGCCATCCTTCAGCTCAGCCGCCGCGCGGCGGCACATCTGCTCAAGCGTCCAGGGCATGGATTCCTCCTTCGACGGGCGCACGCCGGGCCGGCGCCAAGAAACGGATCGTCATGCCCCGACTTGATCGGGGCATCCAGCCACCTTCAGGAAAACTGGATGGCCCGGTC
>Ga0194132_10003580_pt1 | contig 27488 bp, 24 predicted proteins | sample TA2KigOf80mmetaG_FD_148612 | JGI IMG/M metagenome (GOLD analysis project Ga0194132, IMG submission 148612) | Freshwater microbial communities from Lake Tanganyika, Tanzania - TA2015054 Kigoma Offshore 80m | ecosystem: Environmental > Aquatic > Freshwater > Lake | place: Tanzania: Lake... | reverse complement strand
TGTTCGAGTCAAGCTTCGTTACTAAGTGGGGACAAAATATAATACATAGAAAATTAAACACTCATATTTGGTCAGTAGAAGATAAAGATAAATGGGTTCTATCCGACGATGACAGTTTTAATTATGAAATTATAGAGCATCAAGACATTTCTGGCACTTACGACGTGCAAAAGCGAACGTGATCATTACGACCTATCCTTGTCGTCCCTCAAGAAAATTTGAAAATTTGAAAAGTAGACTAAATACGCCTTTTCAAGAAGAAGGTTGTTTGTTATAGTTCCATCAAAGGAACTTGGCTCAAAAAAGGGACTTAAGAATGACGATTGAGAGAGGAGGGCCGATGAAGGTGGAGATTACTGGTTTTGAACATCTCCACCTTCATTAGCTACACGGATTTCAGTGTTCTTGATGGGTATGGCATGGTGGAAGAATATGCCACCCGTGCCCCGCTAATCAATCAGAAATTCCTCACGATTAGCGATCACGGCATGTTGGGCGCAGTCCCACGGCAAATTAAGGCTTGCGAAAAAATATGTGATAAACATGGGAAGGACACTCTCTCCCCCATTTTCGCATGTGAACTTTACGTCAATCGAATGCAGCCTGCAATATCTTCATTGCAAGAGATGCAGAAATATCTTTTGGACCTCAGTGAAGCAGACGCAGCCGAAGCCAAACAATCTGGTGCGCATTTACTCGCTATCGCTTATAACGAAACAGGGTATAAGAACCTTGTTCGTCTTACTTCTTGGGGTTGGACAAAGGGATTTTATCGTAAGCCCAGAGTCAATTACGAACAGCTTCTAAAGTATAAAGAAGGTTTATTTTTCACGTCTTGTTGCTACAACAGCGAAGTAGGCAAAGCCTTTGATAAAGGCGGCGAAGAAGCTGGATTCGCTATGATTGAGCGATACATCGAGATGTTTGGCAAAGATCATTATTTTTTGGAATTGATGGTCTTGGATTTCAATAAACAAAAGCCTTACGACGCTTTTATTGTGAAGGCTCATGACCGATATAAACTCCCGCTTATCATTACCAATGATTGTCATTATTGCAAACAAGAAGATAGCAAATATCAGCGTCTCATGTTGATGGTGCAAACGAAGAACACCATTGTTGATATTGAACGCAAAATGAAAGAGGAAGGCATCAGCGACTTTTTCGAGTTGCAAGATGCAAACCTTTGGATGAAATCTGAGGAAGAAATCAATGATAAATGGTTCAAGGATTATAAGGATATTATTCCTTATGAGTTGTTCTGTGAAGCTAAAAGAAATACTGTTAAGATTTGTGAGCGTGCTAAGGGCGTACAACTTGATCGTTCTTTGAAGCTGCCTATTTTCCCAGATTCCGATGATAAGTTGAAGGAAGAAGTCATGCGTGGTTTCAAGGCACGCAATCTTCCTCAAAATCGAGAATATGTTAATCGTCTCAAAGAAGAGTTGAGTTTGATTACTCGCAAAGGGTTCAGCACCTACTTCCTTATTCAGAAGATGATGACGGACGAAGCACGCCGTTGGTGTCGTGATGTGTTGGGTGGCGATGGCACACAGGCTGTAGGTCCGGGTCGTGGAAGTGCCGTTGGTGCTTTGACTTGTTATTGTTTGGGCATTACAGATGTTGACCCAATTTACGAAGGTCTGTTGTTTAGTCGGTTTATGAGCGAGGCTCGTGGTGGACGGAGCATTATTTTAGAGTTTCCAAAGAATATGGACCCGCTTTCACCAGAAGAGATTTTTGTAGCTTAGATAGGCCATTTGATTAAGGTTACAGTTCCATCCCCGTTGTCTTGTACCTTTAGTTTATTCGTGTTAGCAAACATCCGAATTTCTTTCATCTTTTTATCGACATTCTTCGGGTTGCTGCTCTTGATGGTGATTTCGCCATGTCCTGTTCTAAGTGCTTTCTCGGCAGCGATTTCCATATCGCTCTTTGTGGCAGGCGGGGCTATATATCTAAGGGGATTGTTAGGAGCGCCGGACTGAATAGCTGGTACGGTTTGTTCATCCTGAATTGGATAAGCCTTTTGAACAACACTATCGACAGGGATAAAGGCCATGACTTTGAATGGAGTGAAACTGTCTGGGTCTTTATCTCTAGTCGGTCTTAGTTCGGTTCCGTTGCTTGCGGGAAATGCTCGTGTTAAATAACCTTGCATTCTTCTATCAGCATCTAGTTCCGCAATAGCGGCATTTGCTGCTGCTTTAATGGCACTGGCAAGAACGTGATAAATTTCCGTTTCTGCTTGGTTCATTACAAAGTAGTGTTTTACCTGCCCTTTGTAATCTCTGCCCTGCTTATCTACATTTCTAAGCTGGTCGGATAACTTGAAGATATTATCGTGGTTTCTGCATACTTCAAAAGAAATATCATTTCTGCCAGCTATGCCGCTACGTCTGAGCTTAATTTGAATAGGGTCGTTGTTCCACATGCCGTCAACTTTTTGGGTCTTATCCATTCTGGCGGGCACACCAGAAATTTTAATCCCGTGCATGGCCAGTTGACGCTTTATAAATGGTTCACCAATATCTCTGCCTTGGGCCATACGGTCTGCCAGAGATAATCCAGTAAAGTCTGACCCGGCCAACCCGGATTTTGTTTTATCAGCCTCTATTATTTGAAGCCATTCTGCGAAACTGAAACTAATCATTTAGCTTTTTTTCATTTTCTTTTTCATCATCATTGGGGCATCCATAGGGGCATCCATAGGGGCAGGTGGGCCTTGCATTGCATTTAAAGCGTGTGCGGCATGAGGGTGCTTTTTCTTTTTCTTTGGTTTTGGCATAGGCATATCCATGTCGCCTTCTGGCTTGCCAAGTGCCGAGCCTTCGTCATCGCCCATGTCGTCGCTCATGTCGTCGCCCATGTCGTCGCCCATGTCGCCTAGATCATCTTCGTTGTCCATTTCGTCGCCCATATCATCGTCGCTAGAAATGTCCATGTCAGAGCCGTCGCCCATGTCATCGTCCATATCGCCTTCTGGGGCGTCCATTTCTCCATCAATGTCATTCATTTCATCGTCATATTTATGAAGTGGTGGAGCGATTGCTTCGGAGAGTAAAGGCAACAGGTCGTTACGCTTCATTTCACGGACTAAATTATTGATATATTTGTTATTGCATTGGCAAAGTTCAACTACATTGCGAATGGTTGCATAAGCGTTATTGCCACATTCGTCTTCGACTTCTTGTTGCATACGCTTGGTGAATTCGGACATAGATACGCCCTTATTTTTGTTTACCCATTCTTGTGTCTTTGTTTTCGGCCATGTAGATACATTTTTGCCGCCCGGTACGCCATTTTTGCTGTTGGATACACCGTCTTTGCCGCCGACCCAAACTTCGCCCGGCTCATATTTGAGGGCTTTATCGCCTTCATCAGCGAAGCCTTTGCCGTCCTTTTTGCCCTTATTGGGGTCAATTGGACTGTTGGAAGGCTTATAGCCTTTTGTTTCGCCAACTTGACCCGAACCACCAGCATCTTTGTGTTTCTTTTCTTTTGCTGGTTTGGTATCTTGTGGGCCGTGGTAATCAGCGACTTTTTCGATTTTTGGATCATTTTTTACTTTGTTTTTGTGATCCATATACTCTTGAAAACTTGAGAATGCCATGTTTTGCTCCATTTCATTTTGTGCCAGATTGTTTATTTACTATTTCGCCTCGCAAAACTTTGCGAAATCGAAATATATACTTTGTGTCACTTGTTAATATATAGTAAAGCAGGGGAAATAATATCTTGTGGTAGAATGAAAGTGCCAGACGGGGCCGCAAAGGTTTCGACATGGTGGATGAGTGTTATGGTGGCACGCAGCGGTTTGTCGAAAGGCCGCTCTAAAAATCGACAAAAACTTCAAACGGCGATAACATCGTTCGTTTCCCCAGCGTTGCTCCGGTAGCGTTGGCTGCCTAACCGAGAGGTTAGGGTTGGCTGAGAGGGCGATGCAAGTAGCGCTCGACTGCCGACAACCGCCAAATCTTGCTGGTCTTGGGCTGGGCGACTTAGCTTGAGACGAGAAAATAGGTCGATAAGGTTGACGGACTTTTGCTCGTAGTAGTCCCAAAACCTGACACTCGAACAACGAGATAAGCGTGTAGAGACTGTAATGCCGACACTTATGGACAGGGGTTCGTGAGTCGAGCCGTCTATATCTGAAAAGATATAGAGAATAATCGGGTGAATTCAGGGAAACCCTAACGTAAAGTCGAGGGCAATCCTGAGCCAAGCCAGAAGTACACTTCTGGAAGGTGCAGAGACTACTGGTGAGGTTTAGCCCTCTTAATTACCAGCTTGAGCGCCCGACACCTAAAGTTTTTACTATGGTGAAAAGATAGTCCACTAATCTAAGAAATTAGATGGGGAAGTATCGACTCCCCTCGGCTCCACTAAGCCCGCTCGAAAGAGCGGGCTTTTTTCATTCAATCACGGAAAGAATTGACAATAGCTTCTGCTTTTTGCCGCCGTGATATTCAATGCCTATATTCTTCTCAATTAAGAATTGAGTTAGGTCGGTCCCATCCATCAACTCCACTTTTGCTCTTGCCCGGCCATATTTCTCGGCCCCCGCATCTTTCAATATCACTGATTTGCCCTCGATAAGATCACGCACATATTCTTTGGCTTTAATGCCTTTGGTTGTGCTTGTTTCAGGCGTATCAATACCATCTAAGCGGACGTGGAACTTCTGAGAGACGCCAAATCCTAGCTCTACTAGGACTTCAAATGTGTCTCCGTCGATAACCGTTCCAGAAAACCTACGGAAATCTGGTTTGAGCAATCAACCACCTAACCTTCACCGTTAGGCTTTCAATGGATTGATTACTACTGGCCTTGCGACAAGGCTCCTATCCCCTATTCCGTAGAACTCAGGGATTACTTTTCGTCCAATGTTTAGGCTTCCGTTCACGTCAGCATTGACAGCGAAACCATCCTTGCTGACGTACAACCCACGATGCTTCCTGCGACCACTAAACTCAGGTACAGTTTCCCCGTACTTCGGCAATGGGTCACGGTCGTAGAAACTCGCCTTGCTGGTGTACGCTTCCTCCGTGAAGGTCACGTCTATTCCAGCAATCGCTGCCTTGTACTTGATCTTCTCCAACAGCAAGTATGTCGGTACGAAGCAGAACGCTTGGTTAGTCTTCTTGCCCAAGTTGATACCTGACTTCCAGCCATGATTCTTGCCCACAATTATCCTGCCAATGCCGTGTTTTAGGCACAGATCAACGATCAGTTTAGACACATGATGGAAGTAGTTCTCCAACCGAAAGTACCTTTTTCTCAACCGCTTTTTGCAGGGACGTTTGTTGTACCATTGGTTAAAACTCTTGACGATGCGACCATTGACCAGTATTGGACGGTTCTGGTCGTAAGTTATCGCAGCCAAACAGTTTAAGCCGATGTCTATTGTACAAACCTTGTCTTTGCTGACCTTCGGTTTTTTCTCATTCTTGTCATTGCTTTCGTACTGAACTTCAATCACGAACCCAAAGGCTTTAGGCGTGATGACCACCTGCTTATATCCTTCTCGATACGGCACTGAGAAACAGTTGTTGGTAGCCGTCAATTTCTCAAGTGGGATGCCTTTTTGTCCTCCTTTTATGGTTTCGTTGTAGAAGATGACCTGAGCCATCTTGTCCTTGTAACCCGGTGCTTTCGGGCATCGCACGAACTTAGAGCGGTCCTTGCCATAGGCAGTGAGTGCTTTGCGGAAGTTACTCCAGTCGGTCAAGACCTTGCGGACAGTTTGCTTGGCAGTCTTGGTATTGTGCAGTTTCTTGAAGCATTCCAAGTCCTTGACGGCAGCTACGAGGATGTTGATGTCGGGCAGTCTTTGCTTGGTGAACCATGCTTGACGCATGAGAAAGTTGGTACGGTTGTACAACTCCTTGCTTAGAGAGCAGAGTCGTGCAATCTCGGAGTTGCCTTTCGTATAGTGTCGTTCAACCAATAGCATACCTTTATTTAGGGTATGCCCTTCATTTTTCAGACCGAAATCTGGATTTTAGGCAAGATTTATCTACAGGTTTCCGTAGATTTCCTCATATTTCGGCTCAACTGTTCTCAACCCTTAGAACTTGTCCAAAGTATTTGTTTGTAAATTTTCTTGCCATAATTTTCTTTATGTATCAATAGGGCTGGTAGAATTTCTACCAAACGTCAGGTTTGGACGTAATCTTATATCTGGATTGCGGTAACACCAACATTCTCCAGTTTCATCTATGAATACGATCCATATTAAGTCGTGTTCGGTGGAATAGTCTATAATAAAATGTGCGTAACCTTTTCCCTTTGGCGTATTTAGTGGTAGTGGCGGGTCTATTCTTGTAATCATGGAGTTCCTATGTTAAAAGACATTTTACGATTAAGCGCTATATTGCCTGTAGCCTTTTTCATTGACGAATCTTTGCATAAATCCCTGAAATAATTCATGGGCTTTTTGCATTTTCTGGGCGAATTGCGGGAATTGTTTTTGTATATTCGGATTGCCCAGCTTTTGGGCATAACGCATCATTTTATTGTCACTTAATTCTTGAGCCAATTTGACGAGCAGTTGTGGATCATATTTTTGGCCGGGGTATTTGTTCATATACATAATGGCATATTGGCGAGCATGAGCTTTGACTTCGCCTGTATCGGTGTAGTAGTTTAATTGTCCGTCTCGATATTCTTGAGAGTTTTTTGGATATTTCCACCACGGAGTATTTTGCATTTTGCCCCCATCTCCAACTTGTCCGCTCATTAGGTGGGTTGCTTCGTGATAAAGCTGATATTGGATTGTGGCAATGATATTCTGAATTTTTACATCGTTCGGGCTGTGTGCAGATTGAAGAGTATCTGGGTTGTAATGGATTCCAATAATCCCGTGTCCTTGTGTGGCTCCTGCTCCATCTTCGTTGGGATTTGGGTTTACATCAACACAAATTCTTAGATCGACCATTTCTTTGGGGAATACTGTATTTTTCCCGATTCTTGGAGGCAGATAGAATCGAATGCCTCCGTGATTGTTTGGTTTATTTTGACCCTCCCAGCTTTCTTTCATGTATTCTTCTACTTTTTTTCTTTTCCCATCCGAGAAAAACTTGTTTACTGCCTGCCGAAAATGGTAAAAAGTGTACGCAGCGATAGCTTCTTCGTAGACTTCGTATTGATCGTTTTCCAGATACAGCCACTTTTTGAACTCCATGTTTTTATTTAGGGTTGCTTGACTTTTTATTTCGGCTATACTTATCACATATGGAGACTAAAAATGCATACTGACGACAAAGAGTTACTTGATTGGGATATACTGAAAAATGCTCCTGCGAAACATTCTTTCTACGGAATTGATGCGTCCTGCGAATCACCAATTGCTGTTTATGGGGATCAGGGACCAAAGAAAGAAGAGCAAATTTTGCGTGGTTTGGTTCAATGGACGACTTCGGATGGCAAGACATTTATTCCTGCCTCGAAAACCGCTGAAAAAATTACGCCCGGCGTTTATGAAATTCAGCATTCCGATACCATCGGTATTTATTTTCAGAAAATTACCGTGCTTGCACAGGGGTTGCTGCGTTTCCCGCAAACCAATTCTGAACGAGTTGTTACAGAAATTCAGAAGTTTTGGGAGCGTGAATCTCTTTTCCGTGAATACAAATTGACTTATAAAAGAGGGATTATCCTCTGGGGACCGCCCGGTTGTCATGCTAAGGGCACCAAAATTGTTATGTATGATGGCACGAAGAAAAATGTAGAAGATGTAGCTTTGGGCGATCTTCTTATGGGGCCTGATTCTAAGCCCCGTAAAGTTTTGGAGTTGCGGCGAGGGCGAGACAATATGTTTCGTGTTACGCCGATGAAAGGGGAATCATTTGTTGTAAACGGGCATCACATTTTTAATCTTGTTAGGACAAGACAAGATGACCGACGTTATCCACCTAGTATGAATATTAGCGTGAATGATTTTATGTCATTGACTAAATGCTCTCAGAGATCATTCAAATTGCACAGAACAGGAGTGGAATTTTCAACAAATTCTAAACTATCAGTAGACCCGTATTTTTTGGGAGTGTGGTTAGGGGATGGCACAGAAGGCAATACTCAGGTTACGACTGCCGATAAAGAAATAAGGGAATTTTTGTATAATTATGCTGGTTCATTGGGTTTATCTGTAACTGAGAACAAGAAGACCGATTCGATTTGTTCGTCATTTACTATTGTTGGAAATGGACAGAAGGGTGGTAATTCTCTTCGAACGATAATGAATTCTATTGGTGTTTTGGATCACAAGCATATTCCAGAAGAATATATGACAACTACACGTCAGTCCCGCCTTGCTTTATTGGCTGGACTGGTAGATACGGATGGCGGATACTCTATGGCCACTTGGCGATCAAACCAAAAATTCAAAAAGAAGGGTTATAATGGTTGTTTTGAAATTATTCAAAAGCGTCAGGAACTTGCTGAACAGATTGTTGAATTGGCTCGTAGTTTGGGATTGGGAGCGACTATCAAGCTAGTGAAAAAGAGCATTAAGAAGATAAATTTTGTGGGTGAATATTGGCGGGTCAATATTTTTGGGAATATTTCTGAAGTGCCGGTTCGTTTAGCGAGAAAGAAAGCGTTGTTGGGACTTCCCAATAAAGACCCTCTTCGGACAGGAATTAGGAATATTGAGCCATTGGGAGACGGCGAGTATTTTGGATTTACATTATCGGGAGATCATTTATATATTACCTCTGATTACATGGTGCATCACAATAGCGGCAAAAGCTGCACGATTCAACTTATCATGAGAGACGTTGTTGATCGGGGCGGTATTGTCGTTAAGTTTACACACCCATCCCTTTTCACGGAGGGAATGAGAGTTTTGCGGGAAATTGAGCCACAAACGCCCATTGTTGTGTTGATGGAAGATATTGATTCCACCATAAAGCATTACAATGAGTCCGAAGTTCTCAATATCTTGGATGGTGTAAATCAAATCGAAAAGGCCGTCTTTTTGGCGACCACCAATTATCCAGAGGAATTGGGCGAGCGTATTATCAACCGGCCTTCTCGCTTCGATAAGCGATTCAAGATTGACCACCCAAATCCCGAATCTCGGAAAATGTATTTTGAGTATTTGATCGGTTCAAAACGCATTGCCGAATTGAATATTCCTATTGACAAATGGGTGCAAGATACAGAAGATTTCAGCTTGGCCCATTTGAAAGAATTGTTTGTTGCAGTTGTTATTCTGGGCGATGAATATCAATCCGCTATTGACACTCTTTCTGGCATGAGAGAAGAGCAATTGGATTCATCCAAAGATGATTTTAAACCAACTATGGGCTTTGGCAAACCTAAAAAACGTGGTTTCAGAGATTGAGGTACTTATGAGCGAACCTATTCTGATTTCTGAGAAGTATATGTTGGTCATCGACACCGACTCTCATGTTGGAGAGTTTGGTTCACAACTCTGTGCGTACTGCACAGGGTTTGATGATGAAGATGGCGACCCCGGTTATGCCAATATGTTCTATATGGAGATGGGACTAGAAGATGAAGGGGACGAATTGGCTCTCGAAAAGAACCCATTCAAAGATTCGATTGTCGAAGAAAACGATGGAGAAGGTTCTTTTGCTTGGAGTTATTGGTTGAGTCGTAATTGGGGCACGGATGACAGAGGAAATTTTGGACGCATAACTCAAGACAATTATGGGAATTATAGCTATCCTGCGCCTTTCAGTTTTGCTATATTGTTCTGGGTCGAACCTACAATAGAGCAAGTTAAAATAATCAAAGAAAGAGCGGTGAAGTTCTTCGCTGAGATGTGGCCGGAAGCGAAAGAAAACTACGCCCAGAAAGAGGTTAAAATCGAAGGTTTTCGGCTTATCAAGCACACAAAATACGGCGAAGAAAAGTCCCTCTAAGGGGAGGCTGTATGTCGATGGAAAAACTCACAGGGCTTTGTCAAAAAGCCCTGAATGATTTTTGTCTAGCACATGACCAAAGATATGTAAAAAGACTCCGCTGGGAGCTTGGCGAGATAGAAGCCAAAGGTAAGTGGGATTACTTTCTCGATCTTATTGGCAAGAAATACGCCAAGAACGTCAACAACCTTCTGGTTGTTTATCTTCTCAAGATAACTAAAGATTATACTATCGAGAATGAACCCCATTGTGAATATGGGGAATATCCTGATATTGACGTAGATTATCTTTCTGAGGCTCGTGACTATCTTAAGCACGAGTGGGCACCCAAAACCTTTGGCGAAGATTTCGTTTGCAATATCGGTAATTACACCACGTTCGGCATCAAGAACGCCCTATTGGATATGGCTCGTGTTCACGGCGTTCCTCGTGAAGAAATTCAAGAATTAACCAAGAACCTTGAAGCAAAAGACGACGAAGGAAAAGCTCTCACATGGGATGCAGCCATGAAGTTGTATCCCGAATTGAAGAAATATTGCGAGAAATATCCAGAAGTCGCTGATTCTGCTCGGAGAATGTTGCATCGCAATCGTGGCACCGGCCAACATGCTGGTGGTTTGATTATTGCGTCTATTCCTTTGCACGATCTAGTTCCGCTCATTAAGCGAAAAAATAATCCTCAAGCATCGGCTTGGGTAGAAGGTCTACACGGTCAGGACTTGCAGCCCGTTGGACTTGTTAAGTTCGACTTGCTGGTTATTTCTAATTTGCTGCAAATTTCTCGTTGTTGTGAGCTTGTTAAAAAGCGGCATAATTTACTTTCTATATGCGGTTTGCCCGGCCAACCGGACTGGACGGATGTAGCCAAGTGGCGCAATGATCCCAAAACCTTAGCGATGGCAAATCAGGGCGATTTGAAGTGTATCTTTCAGTTTGACAGTGAAGGTATACGAAAGATGGTTCGTGCTGGCGGCGTTACCCAATTTGAGGATTTGGTCGCTTATACTGCTCTTTATCGCCCTGGTCCTCTCGGCATGAAAATGCAGGAGAGATATATTCAACGCAAAAAAGGGCAGGAAGAGTTTCACCTGCACCCGCTCGTAAAGCCCATTTTGGAGACGACTTACGGGGTTTTAACTTATCAAGAGCAAATTATGAGAATCCTCAACGTGGTGGGCGAAATCCCGTTGAAGGATTGTGAGGCGGTGCGTAAAGCTATTTCTAAGAAAAAGGAAGAGGCTTTCAAGAAATTTGAAGAGATGTTTATTCGCAATGGTGTGAAGAATTTGAACGTCTCTATCGAGGAAGCTACGAGTCTTTGGGACCAAATCAAGGCTTTTGCCGAATACGGTTTCAATCTTAGCCACGCAATGGCTTATACTTATATCTCTGGACGTTTGCTTTATTTGAAGGCTCATTATCCGCATGAGTTCTACGCTGCGGTTCTGAGTTGTGAGAAGACTTCTGATAAGGTCAAAGAATACAAGGTCGAGGCTCATGCTCACAACATCGAGTTGGCCCGCCTAGACATTAACAAGTCTAAGATTACTTTTGAATTGGTGGGCGATCAAATTTACTTTGGCCTCTCCAACGTTAAGGGCATTGGTGAAGCTCCTGCTCAGAGAATTGTAGAGAGTCAACCCTACGCATCATTTGAAGATTTCTTGTATCGTTTTGGCACCGATGCCAATGTTTTGAAGCCGTTGATTGGTTTGCGTTGCTTCAAAGATGCAGACCCGATTGTGCTTTGGAAGTTCGTTGAATATTACCGTGATAAGACCAAGAAGTATGAAGACAAGATCAAGCGTTTTGGTAAGTCTATGAATAAGTATGATGATTATTTTCATACTATTTGCCCCCGTGAAAACATCTCTCTTCGTGAACTGGCCGGACAGCAACCATTTGACGCAGATTATTGGAAAAAGAAATACGATGTAGATGAATATATTGAATCAACTAAAGAGATGCAGTGCGGGCCAGAAGAACTCGGAGCTTACAGGAAACGTGATCCTGTTGAGGGCGAGTTCATTGTCGAGGTTGAGCATATTGAAGAAGATGGTGTAATCATCGAAAAGGAAGTCATCCGATATTATCGGATGGGTACAATTACTCGAACATATAATCGTTGGAAAGAATTACGCAAGCTGTGGAATCGTCGTCAAAAGGCAATTGAAAAGAATGAAAATATCGGGCCACAAGTATTTCCAAAATTGGTGGACTTCGATCCAAGTTCTTGGCCGATCCAGAAGTCTTTGTTGGAAGAATTGCGTGATCCCGTAGAGTGTGAAAACAAATATTACGGTTTTGCTTGGGTTCATGATTTGGAAAAGAGTCCAGACCATAACTCAAATAACACCTTTGAAAACCTGCGTCAGAACCCAGACTTTATTTGTCCGGTCGAAGTGAAGATTATTTCTATCACAAGAGCGGAATCTAAGACTAAGAAGCCTGACGGCTCGCCAAAGACAATCTTCTATCGGACGAAGATTGAAGATGTAATGAGCGAATTGAATACAGTTAATATTTGGGAAGATGATTACGAAAGATGGGGCGGAATTTTGAAGCCCGGTAACTTAGTTAGATTGAGATTGCAGGCTCCCGAACATCCGTATAACACTTATACCTTGGAAAGTAACCGGAGCAGCAAGCCGTGGATCAAGAGATACCCAGACAAAGAAAATGATTTCCGGGTTTACTTGATGAAGCCTCCTGTTGTGGAAATTGAAAAATATCAAACAGAGGATGAGACTTTTGAACAATTAGAAGAATATGTTACAGGATCAAAAAATGAATGAAACCAACAATGAAGTAGTAATTGACGAAACTAATTTTGAGCAATATTTTTTTGATGTAAGGATGCATACGCCCAAGAAAGGTCAAGTGATGGCTCGGTACGCAGCCGTTGCAGAATTTGTAGACGGCATGATGAAGAAAAATATAATTGATTTGCTCAAGAAAGACAAGGCGATTGCTGCTACTCAGGTTTTGCGCAAGCTGGGTTGTGCGACCGAAAAGGATTCGTTGCGTCTTTGCAAAGAGATTTGCGAGGATATGTTGGTGGGTTTAACCGACGCTCAGATTGAGGAAAAGAGTTATAGATATATGATAGAAGTCTTCTATTATACAGAACAGAAAAACATTCCTTTAGACGATCCGCATTGGAGCGTCATAAGCATTAGAAACTTGGATAATTTTTTGGATGCGAACAACAATGTTCTTAATATAAAAGCTACTATCGTAGAGGAAAATAAGAATGATTGATTTTAAAACAACTCTTTACGTTGAGACGGGGTATCGCCCGTCTCCCGGCTCTTTTGGAAGGCCGAAGTTGTCTGAGAGTGATTTAAATAACAAGTATTATGTAAATTGGTTTGATTGTAGGGAGTTGTGGCACAATCAGCTTTATAATTTGAATTTGTTTTTCTATACACACAAAGCGAATACCGGAAGGGATATTGCCACATTTCTTTCAAAAGTGGAAGACGTTCTTCGCCTGAAAAATAGAACTAAATTCGGCCCAACTCAAAGAAAAACAATTATGTGGGTTGAGCCGAGTAAGTGGTGGACGAAGCCTCCTATGCGTCGTTCTTTGTTTACGGTACTTTTGCGATCCGCTGCTTCTTACTCCATTGAATCAGACAACTTTGAGGAAGCTCTTTTTAGTAACTTTTATGCCGCAAAAACTAGGCCAGCAATTGAATGGTTTTTGAAGGGTAATACTGTTTATTGTGGGAAAAAGATTGGTTGGTTTAAACAGTTTGGAGAATCAATAATGCCGGGTTCTCAAACTGTGGCCAAACTGTTGGTTCCCGAAGTGAATAGGAAATAATTTCATAATTGTATAATTGTATAATTGTATAGATTGTTTTTCGCAAAAACTATGATTTAGGAACAATATGGAAATATCAAAAAACCGCTGGGATAACGCTGCCAATAACAGAAAAAGAATAATTAACGACAAAAAAGAGATATGGGTAGAAACAGAATCACGTTGGGAAGAAGTGACATTCATCCCTGTAGAGACATCACCGATCTATGGAGCATTAACCATAGAAAGCCCGTGGGAGGGAAATTGCAAATTAAAACCGTGGGATTATTATGTAACAGCCGTAATTCCATGCCTAAACACTTCCGAAACCTTGCCTATTTGCATAGAATTATTAAGGCTCCAAACTGAAAGGCCATTCATTGTTATAATAGACACAGGAAGTGTGTCTTGCCAACTTGAGAAAATATTGTCGCTGAGGGCGGAAGATGTTGAAGTTCACAGTATCGCATTAAATGGGGTAAGACACCCATCGGATTATCCCGCAATGGCGATGGACTTGGCAATGACAATTTGCCGTACCGAATATCTTTTCGCAACTCATGCCGATTGTTTCTTGAGAAAAAGAACTCTTTTGGATGAATTTGTCAAACTTTGTCAATGCTCGTCACCCGTCGTTGGGTATGAATTAAGCCCCCGTGCCCACCACGATTGGGAGGGCATGGTGTCACATACAGCGAGTATGTATCATATACCTACGATGGACAAAATTGGATTTGGATGGAGCCTCAGAAGGTTGTGTAACGACTATGGAATCGTAGATTACAAACCCGACCCAATGCGACCCAATTGGCCGGATACAGAAATTTTGGGTAATTATATTCTTAGAAAGAATGGCATTTTTCCTCATTTAGTAGGCAAAGAAGACAACCAGTGCAGAACTGTAGATGAAAACATTGACCACTTTAGGAGTTATACGGCAGGCAAAATGTATAGTCCGCCATATTATATCAAAGTGAAAGAATGGTATGAATCAGCACGAAAAGAAGCAATCGACAGAATTGAAGAGTGGAAAGAATATGATAAGTCTAATTTGTGTGATTACAACAGCGAGTGAGCCTCCACACAGATGGAATGCTAGATTTCTAGCTCCGATTCTTTCGTATGGTTTACTTGCCATTATATGTTTTGAGTTATAATGTTTGCAATCCCTAGTCAGAAATGAAAGCCAATTCATGTTTTTTTCTTGGCACCACATATAAAGCATTGATCCTGTGTCCAAGATTTTTTGTGGCCCACGTCATAATAGGCGTTTCCATAAGGAAATTTATCTCTATGTGGAAATTCAAAGTTTTGATGGCCGATCATTTGGCATCGAATTCTCGGAATACAGACAAAAATTATGGGAAGAAAACAAAAACATACTAATAGAAGAATACAAAAAATCAGAATGGCAATACAATGAATCAAAAGATGTGTTTGTCTATTGAAGATTGTGTGGACAAAACCACCATAAAAGACAAAGTAAATTTCATTATACAAAGCTATAACACGCCCATGAAGAAATTCATGCTAAGTGTGTTTTCGGTTTTACTTAATTCCAAAGAAGGAGGGATGTTTGAACATATCTGCATCTGCATTAACGGCCCAGACAAAAGGACTGGCGATACACAATTGCAAGACAACAAACAAAAATTCATAGAAGAACTCAGAGCATACGGTTGGCACCCATATAATCACGAAGAGCTTCGATCTGCCCCCATAACCTTAATCCGTGCATGGAGCAGAGTAGGAAAATCGGAAAGTATAGAGATGGCGACAAATTGGGTCCATACAAACCATTTTATTGTCATGGATGATGACGTGATTTTGAATAAAGGTTGGGAAAACGATTTAAAGGAATTTTTAGAGGATGACAAAATCGCCATTGCCGGTATAAACATAGAACCGGAAAAAGTGGTGGCAGAACACAATCGGGCGATGATAAAGTACCCAAGAATGAACACTAAATTCATCGCTTGTAAGAAAAAACATATGATCGGAAGTGGCGGAAAATTCAATCAATACTTTATTCCGAGCGAAAATAATTATTTTGAATTTGACCACAAAGAATTCTTTGACTTCTGGGGGCTGTCGCCGGATGATTTCCAAATGTGTTTAGAAAAATACAATTATATTCATCATCAATTTGGCAGTTGGATTTATTTCAACCTTAAAGCAAATGGCTTGAAAATCAAAAATATAGAAGAAAAAGTCTTGTCGCAAAACGAACAAGAAATTGAAGATCAAATCAAAAAATATCCAAAATTTGAAGAGATTTATAAAAAGTACATCGGAGAATAACATGATAATTTTAGCCGGAAATTCAACGAATAACATCGAAAAATTCTTACTTTTGATGGGGCACTCCGTCACTACCCAAACCAACAATTGGGAGAAATTGAAAAGCGAATATGGCGAAAATTTAAAAGCTGTAATTGTATATGAGAACTTCTGGGATGCTGCTCAAAAAGTGACGGCCAACGACAGAAGAGAGACATATAAAATAGCATCTCAACTTCAATCCGAGTACAAACAAACAATAAAAACCCTCAATGACCTTCAAATAAGATATGAAACCTTATTGTTCCCAAACTTTCTATTTGAGTTCAAAAAGACGGGATACCTACTAAAAAAGCTGGGTGTTGATTTAGACAAATCAACAAGAGAATCAATTTGGAAAGAAGTAATGCAAACGTGTCTGAAAAACCACATTTACAAGCCTAACTTTGAAATAAAAGAATCATTTATCAACTACACAAGCCACAACCAAATGATCGTGAGCCAAGAAGATGCTATTACATTGACCACCTTGAAAGACAAAATAACAGCAATCATTCCGACGTTTTCCGCACCAATGGATTGCCTTATGTGGACTATGTTTTCTTACCTTCTCAATACGAGGCCAAATGATGCCTTAGAACATATCATTGTGTGCATAAACGGGGCAGACGAAAGAACTGGCGATGTAAGTCTACAAGACAAAAAACAGGCATTTCTCGAAGAATTGAGAGACTTAAAATGGTATCACGAAGACAACCCGGCAAATTCAAGAGATATGCCACTCACAGTTATTCGAGCGTGGAGTCGAATCGGACATCCAGAAGGCGTGGAAATGGCCTTGCCTTGGGTCCATACAGACAACTATATCATTTCACACGACGATATAATCATCACAAAGGAATTTTGGATTGAGGAAATCAAAGAAAGATTTTTCAAAAATCCGAAAGCCGCAATCGCTTATTCAAACCCATTGCTTTGTGCCTTTTGTGCCAGTGCCGAATATAAAAACAAAAATCTACTACGATTCCCACATCTTCTCACTACGTTTTTGGTTTGCAAGAAAAAATTGATAGATTCTTTACCATCCAGATGGTGTGGCTATCACATAGAAATGCCAGATTTCAAAATCGAAGAATTAGCTGGCGATTTTGACAAATTTATGGCAGGCAACCTCAAAGCTCTTACCCCTTATCTGCCTGAAGATATGGATGCAAAAACTATTTGGAGTTATCTACCTGAGCCACCACCAAAAAAAGATTTAAAATACAATTACATTAGTATGGAAATTGGTGCATGGCACTTCTATAATTTAAAAGAAAGAAATCTAGAATTCATGCAAATTGATCCAAATCTCATTGTTCACTTTGTAAAGATGAGTTGGGATACAGAAGAAAAAAAGAAATCGAAAGTACAAGAGAAATACCAATGGGTAGAAAAAATAGAACAGAAAATCCTAAAACACCCAGAGTATTCAAAACTATTCCTGAAATATCGAGACCCGGCGTAACTCTGCTGGAAAATAATCCAGCAGAATTTAAGAGCTTGCTGCCGGGCTTAGATAAAACTAGCAAAAGTATGATTTGCATCCCATCTGGATGGTGGGTACATCAAAAAGACCGAGAATATATTGTAGAAACCATCAAAAAAGGATGGTAATTAGGCTCAGTATTTGACGGGCCGGAAAAAGGTGGGTTGACCACCGTAGTACTGTTTTCCAAACTTCCACAATTCTCTTAGACGGTCTTGTGTCACTGCGTTTTTGTGGTGAATGTCACTTGCAGATTGATATTGGTTTAACCAATTTGGATCTTTCCAACTTGGGCGTATTGCCTGACCAGCAGATGTGCCTGTTAAAAATTGTCGTCGAGAACGCCCGACCGTGACGGAATCGTGCTTCCAGATCTTGTTAAAAATTGTCCCGCATCGTCAGATGTGACGGAATGCCTCCCTCCAGTATTCATGGCATCCATATCACTTGTAGCCTGTTGTTGCGGTTGCCCTGCTGGTTGCTGTCCTTGTTGTTGAGCTTGTTGTCCTTGTTGTTGAGACTGTTGTGGCTGTGAGAAGGCATTTTGTAATGCTCCTGCTCCCATAGCTCCTGTTATACCACCAGCCAAGGCAGAACCAATATTAAGTGCGGCGGCTTTCTTGGGATTTTTTTGTGCCATAAAACCAGAAGATGTTAAAAGATTTACCGATTACTATGCCAAAAATATGACCGGAAAATACAACGACATCCGAATCACCTTCAATTTAGACGAAAGTAGGTAAAAAATCGTGGAAATAGGACTGAACGAATTGCGTTGCTTTTTTCATATATAGGGCATGAAGTCATTTGAAGATTTTTTACAAGAATGGGTTGAAGAAGGCCAACCAATTATCAATAAACTGAAAGCCACAGGGTTGAAGTTTGTCGAGTTCCCCAATCCTTTTCACGTTGCACATGGAGGTCGGCTTAAAGGTGATAGTGCCGGTGCGCCAAGTTCGATCCTTGCGAAGTATTCGTACCGACATATTGCCTTGATTAACATCAATGGAGTTAATATGCCGTTTTACCAAAGTACCGGCGAAGGTGGCAAAGAAAATGTTGCTGCGGGTAAATGGTATCCATTTTTTGGAATAGGCTCCGATGGCTGGCTGAATAAAGGACAACAAAATCAAATCATTGACTACTACGGTAGCCCCCAATTAAAAGCCGTTGCCTCCAAACTGGATGCGGCAACCGGAGATATAAGAGATTTACACCACAGCAAACTCGTAGTCACAGCAAAAGAAGGTGGGCCAATTTTCGCCATTATCAATCAGGATATGAATCCATCTGTACATAAAGGCGGGGGCGAAGCCACAGCACAAAATATACAAGGTGTACTACAAAAATTGGGCGTGAAAACTGCCCCAACAGCCCCAACTAATGGTGGTTGGAAATATGGAAGCAATGATCCCGCTTCCCCTCAATATGGTGGTTGGAAATATGGAAGCAATGATCCCGCTTCCCCTCAATGGGGTGGAAATGATTCACGCAATTTCCAAAAACAACCAGAACCAGCAGTAGCAGGTGGTTGGAAATATGGAAGTAATGATCCCGCTTCCCCTCAATGGGGTGGAAATGATTCACGCAATTTTGAATCAATCAGTTTCAAAGATTGGTTGCTCAATGAAATGCCTATCTCCAAGTTCCAACTTACGGGACAATGGGGACAAAGAATAGGAAAATTATCATGAAAAGTTTTATTGAATATGTTGAAAATAAAAATAGAGCAGTTTTAGAGGACTAAACCTCACCAGTAGTCTCTGCACCTTCCAGAAGTGTACTTCTGGTTTGGCTCAGGATTGCCCTCGACTTTACGTTAGGGTTTCCCTAAATTCACCCGATTATTCTCTATATCTTTTCAGATTAGACCGTATGCCATTTTGCGAAATCTGCTTTGTTGTGTATATAATTTAGTAAGCAGATTAGGAGTTTAAACATGAAAGATATTAGAAGCGATTTAGAAAAATATACAGATCAATGGGACAAAGCCATTAAGGATGGGATTTTTGATGATGCTCTGAAATCTCCGAAATCTCCAAGCCCTCGCCATACATCTTGGTTTGGCCACAATACCAATGCTTCTGAAACAGAAATAAACGATGAAGAAGCTGAATATTGGAAGCAAGTGATGGATGAAGGTGGCGGTGAAGAGCTTATTCAGGAAGAAACTGAGCCAACAAAAAAAGAATTGAAGAAAATGACTTCACACATGGCTAATGCACATAACCCGGTATCGCAGCAATCTTTGGGCAATGACCAAGATGTTGTTGTTGCTAAAAATTGGGGAGTTGGCGGCAAAGAAATTGAAGAATTGGCCGAAATGAAAGTAAAGTTAGAACAGCTTGAAAGCCGCCTCAATGCCGAGGAAGGCATGGGAAAGAGCGGCAAAAGCATCTCTGAGAAAATCAAAAATCTCAAAAAACAAATTGATGAATTGAGCAATTCCCTTAATGGGGATCGCATGGGTGAATCCAAAGAGCGATTAAAGTCTTGATTTCTTAGATGGTATTTGTTAAAATCGAAAATACCAATTTAGGAGAAAAACATGGCTAATCCTTGGAAGGCTCCCCAAGACGTTTTGGAGCTTATAAATCACGTCAAAGAGAAGTTCCACGTCGGAAGGTTGGCCGAAGCATCCATTGTTGGGTGTTTCAATGACAGTAAGGCTTTCGTAAAAAACAAGATCAATTTGGGCAAAGTCTCTAAATTTAGCACTCTAGCCCGCCTCTGGCAGAACCAAAAGCACGATTTCTGTCTTGTGATATGCGCCGATCTGTGGCATGATGTTCTTGGCAACTCTGAACGAGAAGCACTGGTTGATTTGCTTCTTTCCCGCTGTGAAGTGGAACTCGTTCCAGAAACTATCGAAGAAAATGGCAAGAAGAAACCCGTAAAAGATGAGTGGGGAAGAATACAATATACTAAAGAGATTAAACTCGATGACGAGGGTAATCCAAAGTGGAAGGTGGCCCCTTTAGACTTGGAGTTGTTCGCTAAAAATGTCCGTCGTTACGGACTTTGGCTTGACGATCTTTTAGAAATGAAAGAAGCTATAGATTCCGCCACAAATGAGGTTGGTAATGAACCAAAATAGACTAATAATGGTCATTATGATCGGCGGGCTAGGTCTTGTATTGGGTCGTTTGGCTTGGCCTAGAATAGAAGCGTATCTTGGGTGGAATGAAGAAACTCCCGTTATTACGGCCCCGCCCGATGTAAGAGGAAACATGGTTGGCAAAACATATTCCATCAAAAGAATTCAGGTTCTTAAAGGGGATTATTTTGACATTACCATTTCAGAAGATAAATTAGACAAGAGAATTCTTGGAAAGTTGTCGGTTTTAGCCACAGAGGATTCAAAGACCAAAGTGTTAGATTTGATGAATCACTGTACACAACCCAAAGTGACTCTCACATCTAAAGATAGTGAAGGCTACTGGATTGTGGAGATTAACTTCGTCCATGAGAGCAAGGATGTGAACCTTGCTCAGTGGCTTACTCAAAATGGTTTAACTTACAAATGAACGAAGATGCCAACAAACCCCCTTCTAAGGGCCGTAGAGCCGTTGATCGTAATCCAGAACAAAAAAAAGAAGAGGAATCTTCTTATAAAGGAAAATCTTGTTTAGGGAAGGTAAAAAAGTCCCTCTTGGACTTTTTTGAAAAGAATAAGGGGTGTAAGGTTGCAATCTTCACCCACCCCTCTCCCGATCCCGATGCCATCGGTTCGATGATGGGCATGGCATGGATGCTGAAAAAGGTCTATGACATTGAAGTTGACTGTTTTTACGACGGTCATATTTCACATCCACAGAATCAACGAATGTGCAACCTGCTTGATCCAGAAATGGGTCTGGTGGACGCTTGCGAGCCGGGCCAATATGCTTATAGAATTGTTGTAGATACAATTCCTTGCCACGCCTGGTTACCCGAAGGTATGAGACCCGCTAATATTGATCTAGTTATTGACCATCATAAAGAAGCCCCTAACGGTGATTTTAAGGGTATTTATCTGAATTTGAAGGCTGGCAGTTGTTGTGCTACCGTATATCAACTCATTAAAGACTACGATGCCACTTTCGAGGATAACAACGAACGTGACTCAAAAGTAGCGACAGCCATGATGGTTGGTATCATCACGGATACTGAATATCAAACCTCAGACGATACGACCATTTATGAACACGAAGCCTATAAGGAATTGTTCGATTTTAGAAGCCCTGCCGCATTGAAACAAATTACTCGATATAAACACCCGAAGGAATGGGTTCAGGCCAGAGCCTGTGTTGCTATGAAGGCCCATGATCGTATCAAGGATGGTATATTGATTCATGGCATCGGGTTTATATCCGCCAGTAATCGTGACTTGATTGCAGCAGTTGCAGACGAAATGCTGTCTTGGGAAAATGTCGAGACTTCTGTTGCTTTTGCGGTCGTTGATGGCGATAGAATAGAAGGTAGCGTGCGAAGTAGTAATGCGGCTATAGCTGTTCCTTCTCTCTGTAAGGAGTTGGGCGGCAAGCACGGCGGCGGTGGTGGAAAGTTGGGCAAGGGTGCGTACAATTACGAATTGGGATCAATGGCGTGTGACGCCGATATAGATGAATCCACAAGGGAAAAAATGTGGGAATTTGTGAACGACCGAGAATTGAAGAGGGTGATGAAAATCCTCAAGAAATAATCCATCCGGCCACAGGGATACTTCATTATTCCCGTGGGTAGCGAAGGGTTCTGGAAGTACAGGCGTGGCGTGCCTACAAACCGGACGCAAGTTTGTCGGCATCGAGAACGAGCCTAAGTATTTTGATATTGCGTGCAAGAGGCTGGAAGAAGAGTTGAGAAAAGGAGCGGTGTGAAGGTACAGAAGGGCTATAAGACCGAGTTAAAGTTGAACAACGTCCAGAAGACGGCGTGCCTCAAACATGCTGGAGCAGCACGCTACACTTATAATTGGGGTTTGAACCAGAAGAAGATGGCATACGAGAACGGCGAGAAAACGCCCAATGCTATCGAACTGCATCGCCGTCTGAACGTCCTCAAGCCTACTGAACTGCCGTGGATGTACGAAGTCAGCAAATGCAGTCCACAAGAAGCCCTGCGGAACTTGGACCGTGCCTTCGACAACTTCTTCAAGAAGCGAGGCAAGTTTCCAAAGTTCAAGAGCAAGAAGAACGGCATCGGCGGCTTCCGACTCACGGGTACGATCAAAGTTAGCGACGGTCATGTGCAACTACCACGGCTCGGACGCCTGAAACTCAAGGAGCGTAGCTACTTGCCGACCGATGCCAAAATACTGTCTGCAAGCGTCTCAGAGCGTGCTGGACGGTGGTTTGTGAGCATTCAGGTGGAGGAAGACCTACCAGAATACAACGGCATCAAGGATGAGCATGATGTGGTCGGCGTGGATTTAGGTATCAAGACGCTGGCGACCGTCTCGGACGGCACAAAGTACGAGAACCCGAAGCCGTTGAAGACGAAACTGAGGAAGTTGAAGAAACTACAACAATCAGTGAGCCGGAAGGTAAAAGGTAGCAATAACAGGAAGAAAGCGACAAAGAAAGTAGCACGACTGCATCTCAGGATCAGCAATGTCCGCAAGGACACACTGCACAAGATGACGACGACCTTAGCGAAAACCAAGCGGGTTGTCGGCATCGAAGACCTGAACGTGTCGGGCATGATGAAAAACAGATGCTTGGCACGAAGCATCGCTGATCTTGGTTTGTTCGAGTTGCGGAGGCAGTTGTCCTACAAGGGCGACTGGTACTCCTGCAAGATCGTGCCAGTGGACAGGTTTTTCCCTTCCAGCAAGACGTGCAACGTCTGCGGGTTGGTGAACGAGAACCTGACGCTCTCGGACAGGGAGTGGACATGCGAGTGCGGTGTCCATCACGACCGGGATCACAACGCATCGGTTAATTTGGAAAACGTCGCCGCCAGTTTGTCGGAGACGTGAAACGCCTGTGGAGAGGAAGGCTCTGGTTCAGGACTCGTCGTTCTGAACGAAACCGTCTTCTGTGAAGCAGGAATGGAACAGGGGATTTGGAGCGTTTTTGCGTCTTCCAGATTTCCGTAGGTTTTCAGGAACGGTTGGCCTATTTATCCGTATCAGCACTAGGCTTAACAGGCTTTCGTTCAATGTCGTTCGATAGGCTACCATTGGGGTATCGTTCCCGTATGAATCCATGTCGCTTATACCAAGCATGAAGCTGGTAATTTGTCAGCCCTCCGCTTCCCTGCTGATCAACCGTGCCAGTAATCGCTACGCCGTGCTTATCAGCGAAGTGAAGTATCTCTTTGAGCGCTTTGGATGCGAGTCCCTTCCCTCGATACTTTTCCGCCGTGCCAATGAACGCAAGATGCCAATTTCCATCGAACGGCTTCATTTCTAGGTTAACATTGCCTTCCTTGAACCTGCGTACAAATAACGGGCCTTCGAGTTGAAACGCTTCAGTCTCTTTTTGCCAGTCTCTAATAGCGTCCATCACAATTTTCTTCTTGTCCCAATCGGTAGTAAGGGCTATTCTTATCCCTCTTGCCCGCCGCCACCTGGACTAGAAGTTGACAACAAAGCCCTAATATTCTTTTCTAAATCTGGGTTTGAGTTCCATTTCTGGATCATGCCCTCGATGGATTTTTGCGGAACGCCGTGCTGGTTACGACGGGCAAGTTCTTGCGCATCGAATTTCCAAGGTGTTTGTGGTTCATGGAAAGCCACTTCATAGCCGAATTCTTTGGCAAGCAGAGCGTATGGCCTAACATCACGTTCCTGAACGTTGGTATTATCGATAACAACCGGCGATATGCCTTTTGCCATTGCTTCTCTGGCTCTATTCAGGTTTGCTTGGTGATGTTTCCCCAGAAGTGAGGGGTCGAATTTGTATTCGCCCTCTGGGGACATAAAGAATTCGTCCGTGGAGTAGACCACACCGCCTCGACCTAGTTCTTTCGCTAGACTGCTTTTGCCAGAACCGGGCAACCCCCTCATAATGATGAGGATTTTCCTCCCTTGTTCTTCAGTCAGCCATAGTTTGAAAGACAGCATATATTATGTACCGTTTTGTTTTCGCTTTATCTATATATGGTCATGCAGTTATTTAGCTTCAAATCATGGATGGAGAGTTCACTTCGGGACATCATTAAGCCTGTTCCACAGTCTCCCAAGCATCACGCCGAAGGGGATGTGTTTATCCATACCAGTATGGTTAGACAACAACTTACCGACGCTATAGCCCATTTCCAGCAAGTAACTGCCGACAAAGATTCAGTATTTGGCAATTTGGACCCTAATCTCAGCAAGTCTGACATCAATCTTCTAAAGATTGGGGCGTGGATGCACGACATCGGCAAAGCGTCGGCTACTACTTTCACAAGAACAGCAGGCGGCGAAAAAAAGACTATCAAATACGGGCAAGGGCCGCTAGAGCAAGGGGACAAAATTCAAGCCATTGGCCACGAACAACCCTGGCACTTCGAGCCAATGATGAAAAAGCTCGGCCCGACATGGAAGCAGATGTATGAGAAGGCTTCTCCAGAAGATAAAGCAGACCTATGGTTTGTGATTCAACACCATATGGATTTGAAGTCCTCTGGGTTTGGTAAAAAGATACTGGCGCAACTTCTGGACCCGACCGGGAAGTTCAAAAACGACAGGAAAATTAAGCTGCTGCTGATCCTGATTATGATGGATCAATCTGGCAGGATCGGTTTGGGCGAACTAAACGGCAGTCCAGCTTTGCCGGGCATATCTGGCCGTATGAAGCAGTCGGCGCTCGACTACCATCAAAATCGTATGGACATCGCCGCAGCCGACCAAGCGAAGCGTCAGCAGTCTCAGGTCTACAACGATCCCGAACAATTCACTGCAATGCTAAGAGATAAGGGCCTCGATCAAGCAGCAATTCAGAAGGCATTCAGGAGCAAATTCGGCAGAGATATGCAGGAGTCGTTCAGGTTTTTCTTGATGATGGAGGAATCTGGAGGACTGACTCCCGAAGACAAAGAAGCACTCAAGGTGATTGTTCAGAAGGTAATGGAAGGCGATCAGGAGTGGTTTGACGGGCAGGATATTGTGGTAGGCAAAAAGGACAACTACCGAATATTGAACTATATCCAAGGCAAGCCAACGAACCAGTTTAATTTGCTTACTCGTGGCCTGATTATCGACAGTGAAACTGGCAAGATCGTCTCGATGCCATTCAAACGGTTCGGTAATTTCGGTGAGGATATTGGCGGGTATAAATCTTCAGTAGACTTCAGTAAGTCTGAAGTTATCGAGAAGTTAGACGGCTCTATGCTGGGCGTGGCTTTCCCTTCAGGCGATGTGAGCAATCCTATCTGGCACACCAGGAAGATGGTATCAACCACTGCCAATCCCAAGCAGCGTGGATTTGATGGCGAGGAAGTAGACATTATGGGGTTGGCCGGACAATATGTAAAGAAGTTGCGGTTCTCTCCCGAAGATGCCGATAAGACCTGGATATTTGAATTTATCCACAGCGAAAAGCCGGTTGTGACCAAATATAAGCCGGAGCAACTAGGGTTGCACCTGATCGGCGCTCGCAATCTTCAGACATACGAGGAATATTCTGAAGAAGAACTTGACGCAATGGCTGCCAAGATAGGGGCCGGGCGTCCTCGTCGTTGGGGTGTGAAGGGTTCGCACGATGCCGTGAAGCAGATGATGGATCAATTTGCCGATGATTTTGAAGGTTTCGTGATGCGACAAACGGACACTGGTGATCGGGCCAAGGTCAAGAAGAAAGAATACTTCAAACAGCACGGCATGATCGACCAGACGGGGTGGAAGGATTTGATCCCGAAATGGATCGAAGGAGAGACTACAGAAATAGCAACCTATTTCCCGCATGTCAAACAGAAGTTCGAGCAGCTAGAAGCCGCCTTCCAGAAGAAGGTGTACGAGTTGGCTGAAGTGGCTCACCTGTATTTGACTCACTTTACAGACCGCAAACAGTTAGCGATGGCACTCCGTCAGGACCGTATCCCAGGAGATGTCGTTCAGTTCGTGTATTCTGGGTTCGGTAAACCGCTGGCACAATTACCAGCCATTATCGGAAACCAGATCAAAAGTATGTCACCGTATGCAATTATGGAATTATTGGGGTTAAGATGAAAGACACAACAACCGCACTCTACATGATATAGATATGGATTTAGTCATTGACAATTGGCTCTCAATATCCACGCTTCCAGAGGAATTCAGCAAACACGGCGGTGTCTGTAATAATTGCCAAGAATACTATTCTATATTATGGAAAAAAACTTTATACTTAGATGTTCTCGGTGTAAATGGGCCAGAATGTCCACGGGACTAACTTCTGACCTTACCGATTTAAGGGAAATTAAAGGTTGTGTAAACTGTGGCGGTAGGAAATTCAAATGCCCGACATGCGGACAAATCGTCAAATTGCTAAGAACCAAAAAAAGTTCTTGATCCCCGGAGCCGTATACAACTCTGGCGACAAGAAGAAGGTAAAGCCCGAAGCAAATCTTGATGAAGTCGAATTTAACATCTTTAAATTCAATAATCGTACACGTCCAAAGGATAAGAAGAAGATTCTTATCGTATTTTCGTTTTATGAATTTGGAACAGAGATATTGAGTGTGCTTTATTGTGTTCCCAGATTGATCCACCTGAATCCGGGTTACTATGTTATCGTAGCTGGATGGTACGGGAGGGAATATCTTTATCGCCATCTTGCTGATGAATATTGGGAATTAAAGGAGGAACATCAATGGCTTCGTGAGTATGCCGATTCATACAACCACAATTCGGTAAATCTTAAAAAATTATCTGATCGGTTGAGCGGCATGGGCGTCTTGGCTACGGGAAAGGAAATGACCCATTTTTGCTTGGGACACAAATGTTTGGATTGTGGCAATTATTTTATGACACATGAATATTTGTATCCAAAATGTTGTAAATGTCAAAGCAGCAATTTGAATCGACCTTTGT
>Ga0194132_10003577_pt1 | contig 27493 bp, 30 predicted proteins | sample TA2KigOf80mmetaG_FD_148612 | JGI IMG/M metagenome (GOLD analysis project Ga0194132, IMG submission 148612) | Freshwater microbial communities from Lake Tanganyika, Tanzania - TA2015054 Kigoma Offshore 80m | ecosystem: Environmental > Aquatic > Freshwater > Lake | place: Tanzania: Lake... | reverse complement strand
CGTGACGTCGGGCTCACCGTCGACCCGACGGAGCGTCCTAACGCCGACCCCCACGAGTGTTGCCACGTCCCGTTGGTCGTGCCCTGCCTGCCGCAGGACCTGTATCGCGTGCCGCGTGAGCATGGCGATCAGCCCTTCCCTCGCTGCTTGGTGCAGCGAGTGTCTGCGCCGAGGGGGTCAGCTCAGAGCGGCCAGCATTTCCGGAAAAGGAACGGTCAGAATTTACGGAACCCGCAACTGACACCCCCGTCCGCGGTTCAGCTGTTGGCAGCCGGCCGGCTCGATGCCCTGGACAGCGTCGCGCGGAATCCGCTGAGCATCATCGGAGCCGCCTTCAACAACCGCCTCCTTTTTGGCGGGTTAGCCGGAGAGCCCGACCAGACACACGGCGCCCTCAACCCGTTCCAGCATCCGGCGCAAGAGAGCGTGGCGCTCCTGCTGCTCGACGCGCACCGGCTGCTCGATGACGATCCGTTGCGTGGCGCGGTACGCTTCCAGTCGGCCGTGCTGGAGCAGATTCCCGTCTATCGGAAGCTCTTTCGCGACGCGTTTCCAGCGGAAGCCGCGATGTCGCCTGGGTGCGTTCCCGAGTCTGCCCCAGTAGCCGGCGCGTGTGACAACCTCATCAACAACGTCACCGTCCTTCGCGCCACGGCTACCTTCATGCGCGCCGTGGTCACCCGAGACACCCCTTGGGATCGGTTCCTTGCTGGAGAAAACAAGGCACTGACGCCTGCGCAGCGGCGCGGCGCCCGATTGTTCTTCACCTCCGCTCGGAACGGCGGCGCCGGGTGCTACACCTGCCACAGTGGCCCGATGCTGAACAAGCAGGTGAACGACCCCGACGTGGCCGGCATGGGTCAGTTCGTGGAGCAGAACTTTTATAACCTCGGGCTAGGCGACCACCCAGTCCAGGCGCTCAATCGAGCGGCGAGGAGTGATCCCAACCACCTGGATGAGGGCCGCCGCGAAATTACGTTCCGCGACAGCGACGCCTTCAAGTTCCGCACGCTCACGTTACGGCAGATCAAGGACGCCAAGTTCTACTTTCACAGCGGTTCGTTCACGAGCGTCAAAGACGTGGTGCGATACTTCAACGCCGGCATGCCGCAGAACCCGAGGTCCGGCGCGGCCAGCACGCTCACGCGCCGGTTCACATACCCCCGCGGGCCTGGCTCGCCGCGCGGCCTGGGTCTGAGCGACGCTGAAGTGGAGGATCTCACCGACTTCATCGAGAACGGCCTCTACAATCCGGCGTTCGTCCACTTCGATCCGAAATCTCCGACGGACACGATTAAGCTGAACCCGCGCGACGTGACCTACTCAGTGTGCCGTCCCGACCTCGCGGCGCTCGGCGCCGTCGACGGCCGGCCAGGCAGCGGCGCAGCGCCGGATAACGACGATGCCCTGTCGCGGCGCGATATGGGACTCGAGTTCCTGGACGTGACCCCGCAGGTCAGCACCGTGCTTATGAGCTCGACGCGGAACCGCGGACGGCGGGAGGACGTGTATCGGATCACGAACACCAGCTCGTCGATCGTGGACACGCATCTCCTCATCATCGCCCGCGGCCTCTCCTTCGACATCGAGATGGAGAACGCCAGCGGCCGGACGCAAGCCGGGGATCCGTATCTCCGTGTGTTCCTCGACGACGGCGTCCTCCTCCCGGGCCAGAGCATCGTCCGGAGGCTGAGGTTCAAGCCGCGTTCCCACGCGCCGGTCGGCTACTCGCTCCAGCTGCTCTCTGGCCAGGGCAACCCGTAGCCCAGAGAGGCTGACGACAGCCTGATTCTGCGTGCCACGCCCGAGACCTTGCCGACAAGCAAGGCTTCGGGCGGCCGCATCCTGTCATCGTTCGTCAAAACCCTGGTCGACGCGCACGGCCACCGCGAACCCCTGAACCCTCGAACTCATGACAGTGTGAGAGGTGTGCAAGCGCCGTGTTAACAGAGTGTTAACTCTGCGCTTCGCCGGCTTATCGTCGATACGCTGTGGTATCTATCTCTAGGTGCGGCAGCGACGGTGGACCGTATCGCTGGAACGCCCGCGCGTGAGTCGAGGACCCACAACCCTTCGCAACGCGCCGACCTTGCGTTTGATCGCGCTCATCGTTGTCATCGTCGGGTCCGCCTCACACGCGTTCGCACAGGCCGACCCCGAGCACCCGGGCGAGGCCCAAGCCGCAAGCCCGCGACCGGCAGTCCGAGAGCCGCTCCAGGATCTCGGCCTGATCCACCGAGGCAGCTCGAATACGCTGGTGCAAGAACTCTGGCTCTTGGGTCGCTATCACGGACAGCTCCACCGGTCCGATGGCGACGATGCGAGTGATCAGGATTGGGAGAATCGGCGCTTTCGCGTGGGCGCCCAGGCACGGCTGCTGCGGAACTTGACGCTCCACGCGCAGATGGTCTCTGGCAACGATCTTGAGCCGTTCTACAACGGCTTCACCGAGCTGTGGGCGGGTTGGCGGTTTCATGACGCCCTGGTCTTGACGATCGGCCAACAGAAGCACCGATTCACGCACGATCGTAATGTATCGAGTCGCTACATCAACTACCTCGAGCGGGCGCTCCTGACCAACATGTTCGACGAGGACTACACGCCGGCCGTCACGCTCTCCGGTCGGCGTGGACCGTGGAACTACTACGGTGGCATTTTCTCTAACAAGGCCACGCGGAACATGAAGGCGACGTTCACCGACCTCGACTCTGGCTACTCGCTCCTCGGGTCGGTCACGCGGGACATTGGCGAGTACATCGGGAGTGACACCGCGTTTCTGTCGATCTCCTTCGTGCACAGTGATGCGACAAGCGATGCGACCAATCTGAACCGCTTCGACAACGGCCTCGCGGCTGCATTGATCCTCACGCAAGGCAGAACGTCGCTCGTCGTCGAAGGGACGGTCGGCACCGGTAGCGCCAGCGGCAATGCCGTGGGTATCAACGTACAGCCGAGCTACTTCTTCACTCGGCGAGTGCAATTGGTCGGCCGTTATCAGTTGGCAGGAGGGACCGAGATGGGCACTTTGGTCGCTCAGCGGCGGTACGAGCGCGAGGTAGGGCTGCGCACCGGTGACCGCTACAACGCCGCGTACGCCGGCCTGAACTTCCACGTGGCCGAGCACCGGGTCAAGCTGATGTCCGGCGTGGAGTACGCACGCCTAAGCGGCCGAAACGCCGTGACCGGATCGGTCGCACTACGCCTGTTCTGGGGGCCGCATTCGAGAGGCCCGTTCCCGATGCCATCGGTGCTGGGACGCTGAAGCACCAGCCGGGCCACCGGCCTCCACACCAAAGCTCGGGTATCCTGTTGCACCTGACGGTCCGCTCAGGCATCGAGTCCGACCTCGCTGGAATGCAAGACCTGGCTGCAGCCGGAAGGTCTGACTGGAATCCTGTGTCGATGATCGCGATCGACGATACCTGGTCGGCCGTGCGATACAAGTACGCGCCTGGCCTCGACCGACGTCGACGCGAGCGGCAGTCGCAGAGCGTCGTCGACACTGACGGAACCGTGGTCGTCGACCGCGAGAAACGCGTCGTGACGCCGCTGAAGGACTTGCAACGGCGGTTCGCACGGAACGCGGCAGCGCGGTCGGCATTCGAGGCGCTGCCGTTCAGCCATCGCAAGGAATACGTGGTGTGGATCGCGAGGACAAGAAGGCCGAGACGCGCGAGGCACGAGTGGTGAAGACCGTCGACATGCTCGCGGCGAGCAAGAGGAGTCCGTCCGATCACTGACGTGGCAGACGTTCGTGCCATGAACACGTGATCGCCAACGAACACGGTCGAAGCCGGCCATCAGCCAGTTACTGCCCCGACCTCCACCCGCGCGTCGTAGAGGCCGCTGCCGCCCCCCCAGTCCGTCGGTTCCTCGGCCGTGAGGATGTTCACTGACCGCCTTCGTCCGGCGGCGTCCGTCAGTCCACCATACGGCATCCACGCGACACCGGGCCGTACGCGATCGGAGATGCGGCACACAGCACGCACTTCGCCGCGCTCGTTCCACACCCGAACGACCTCCCCTGGTTGCAGCCCCCGCTCCAGGGCGTCGTCTGCGTGGATCTCGATCGGCAGCTCGCCTTCGCCGCGGCGATGGCGATCGATGTGGCCGTAGCTGGAGTTGAGGAAGTGTAGAGCCTTCCCGGTGATGAGCTGCAGCCCTTGGCCCACCGCGATATCGCCGGCCGAGGGCAGCGGATCGAGGCCCGCTTCGTTGAGCGCGTCAGACCAGAGCTCGGTCTTGCCCGAGCGCGTCGGAAATCCACCGTTGGCGAACGGTCGCCAATCATCCGGGCAGCGCAGCCGGACGTGTCCTTCCTCCCACAGCCGCTCGTAGGTGATTCCTTCGAGCCACGGGTGTCCACTTCCAAGGGCCGCGCGGATCATCGATTCGTCGCTCTCGGAGAGCCACGGCTCCGTGCGCCCAAGCGCCGCCGCGAGTCGACGAAAGAGCTCCGTGTTGCAGACGGACTCGCCGCGCGCTGGAATCGCCGGCCGGTTCAGCGCCAGGTAGAGGTGCCCCCAGGCCGGTGAGAGGTCGAGGTGTTCGATCTGGCTCGTCGCCGGCAACAGGTAGTCTGCGAACCGCGCCGTCTCCGTGAGGAAGAGATCGTGGACGACCGTGAAGAGATCCTCCCTGCGCAGTCCTTTCTCGATTCGAGACTGATTCGGCATGGACACCATGGGGTTGCTGCCGTACAACATCAGGGCCCGGACGGGCGGACGCAGCGAGTCGTCGCAGAGGTTCTTGCCGAGGTCCCGCATGTTGAGCGTCCGAACGCCCGGTCGGTACACTTCTGGCATCAGCACACGGTCCATGGCGAGGGCGGCGAAGTGGAGGGCGTGGGTGGAGCGCGCCAGGCCACCGCCGCGATGCCGCCAGGCACCACTGAGCGCAGGCAAGCATGCAAGCGTCCGGAACTGCATCGCGCCATTGCGATGATGCTCGATGCCGATGAGCGGCCTGATCAGCGATGGTTGCGTCGTCGCGTACTCGCGCGCAAAGCGTTCGATCTCGTCGGCCGACACTCCGGCCAGGGGCGACACGGCCTCGGGCGAGTACTCGCGCACGCGGTGGACGAGCGCGTCGTAGCCCACCGTGTGCTGCGTGACGTACGCGGTGTCGACAAGCCCGTCGCGCACCATCACGTGCATCATCGCGAGCGCCAACGCGGCGTCGCTGGACGGCTTGATCGCGAGATGCCAGTCGGCCTCGGCCGCGGTGCGGGTGCGAATCGGGTCGACGACCACGAGCTTGGCGCCGCGGCGGCGTGCCTCACGCACGTACGGCCAGTAGTGCAAGTTCGTGACGATCGTGTTCGTGCCCCACAACACGATGTAGCGACTGTGGACGATTGATTCCGGATCGATCCCACTGCCCGTCCCGATGGTCGCAGAGAGACCGGCAGCAGCGACCGCACCGCAAATGGTGCGGTCCAGCGCACTACACCCCATCGAGCCCAAAAGACGACGATCGAGTGATGCTTCCTGGATGATCCCCTGCACGCCGGCGGAGCTGTACGGCAGGATGGCCTCCGCCCCAGATTGCGCGACGATAGCCTTCCATCGAGACGCGATGTCCGCCAGCGCCTCGTCCCAGGAGACGCGGACGAACCGTGTGTCGCCTTTCGGCCCGACGCGCTTGAGCGGATGCAGGACCCGATCGGTGTGGTACACGCGCTCCAAGTAGTGATTCACCTTCGCGCAGAGCGTCCCTCGCGTGAAGGGATGCGACGGGTCGCCCCGCAAGCGCGTGGCGACCTCGCCCTGTACGTCGACAATCCAGCCGCACGTGTCGGGACAATCGTGTCCGCACGCGCCGCGGATGCGAGCGATCCCCTGGTCCATGTCCGGACTATGGCACTCGCCGCGCGAACCGTCAAACGAACGATGGTCGAGGCGCGCCGTACGGAGCGCGCGATCCACAGACGTCACGTGACAATCTTTTTTATCTATATGTTGTGTCTCGACTATCTATTTGCCAGAAGATCCAGATGGCCGGTAGATTTCGTGAGTCAACGCGCTGGGACCCATGGCACCGAGCACCGCGTAGACAAGAAGCACCGACTCATGTGGCGGGTGTCGACATTGTGGACTGTGCTGGTCGCCGCGATCACCCTGTCGATTGACCGGGTCGGGCGCATCCTTGCGCCGCTGCCACGACGATGAACCAGTCGCTACCACGGCGATCAGGTTCGCCGACGATGACCGCGTCGCGCACCGGCATGACCAGTAGGGCGTTGGCGCGAGCGGTGCGTGAGCACCTGTTCTTTCTGACCGGGCATCATCCCTACACGGCGTCCACGAACGACGTGTATCTGGCTGTGGCCCACGTCGTCCGCGACCGACTGTTCGCGCGCGGCGGCGAAGCCATCGATGCTCTCAGCTCGAACGTCGAAGCCAAGCGCGTGGCGTACCTCTCGGCCGAGTTCCTCATGGGGCCGCAGCTGGGCGCCGTCGCACGCGACCGAATGGGCGACGTCGGTGGGGCAGGGCCTCGCCCTCGTGATGGGCGTGTATGGACTGCTGACGGGACAGCTCAACCTGTTGATCATCGCCACTCTGGTGCTCCTCGGAGCCGGCGCCACCCAAAGCGAAGAGCGCACGCGAGCGGTGCTGGAGGCACGCCGCTTGGGGGACGCGTGCAATCGCCACGTGCTCGCATTGTCGGAATCGGACCGGTTGAGCACCGTGGTCCGCCACCTGCTGACGAGCTATCAGCCCGACTTCCCCGTCATGCGTGGTGCTGAGCTGGTCGGTGTCGTGCTCCGGACCGACGTGCTGCGGGCGCTCGAACGTCGGGCCGGCGACGTATCGGTCACGGACTTGATGACGACCTGCCCCCGGCTCACCGCGGATCAGTCGCTTGCGGACGCCCACGCCATACTGCAGGACCTCAACGCACCCGTCGCCGCGGTGCACGATGTGCGGGGTTCCTCGGGCTGGTGGGTCCGGAAGATCTTCGCGAGGCGCAGGCCCTGCTGCAGTTCTTGACACACCCAATCCGGCCGGCCGGACGGCAAAGCCTTGCATACGAGGCAGTGACCGGACGGGGGCGCGCGTGATTGCCATCCTGACGACTCTCGCCGTGGGGCTCGGCCTGCTGGTGCTTGGGGCCGAGCTCCTCGTGAGGGGCGCGTCCCGGTTGGCCGCTGCGGCGCGACTCTCGCCGCTCGTGATCGGACTCACCGTCGTCGCCTACGGGACCAGTACACCTGAGCTGGCCGTCAGCCTGGATGCCGCCTGGCAGGGAGCGTCGGACCTGTCGCTCGGCAACGTCGTGGGCTCGAATATCTTCAACGTGCTCTTCATCCTCGGCCTCTCGGCCGTCGTCATGCCATTGCTCGTCGCGTCGCAGATGGTGCGCCGCGAAGTGCCAATCATGATCGCGACGTCGTGTGTGCTCCTGGCGCTCGCCGCCGACGGTACCCTCAGCCGACTCGACGGCGCGCTGCTCGTGTGTGGCCTCGTGGTGTACACCATCGGCGCCATCGTCTCGAGTCGCCGCGAGACGGCCGACGTGCGAGCCGAGTTCGCCGAGGCGTACGGCGGTACGCGCGGCCGGCGGCTGGGGCACGCGGGCCTGGTGCTCCTGGGCCTCGTCCTGCTGGTTGTCGGCACGGAATGGGTGGTCGACAGCGCCGTCGCCTTGGCCCGTAGCGTGGGTGTCAGTGAGCTGGTGATCGGGCTCACGGTGGTCGCGGCCGGGACGTCTCTTCCCGAGGTCGCGACCTCACTCCTGGCGGCTGTCCGCGGCCAGCGCGACATCGCGGTCGGCAACGTCGTCGGCAGCTGCATCTACAACATCCTCGCCATTCTCGGCATGTCGACCCTGGTGGCGCCCATGACCGTCTCGACGGCGGCGCTGTGGTTCGACCTTCCCGCCATGGTCGGGGTCGCACTGGCCTGCCTTCCCATCTTTCTCACCGGGGCTCGAATTACACGAGCCGAAGGCGTGTGCCTGCTGGTGGCCTACGCGGCGTACACCGGATATCTCCTTCTCGACGCCTCCGACCACGAGCAGCTGCCGCTGTACCGCACGGCGCTCACCGTCGTGTTGGTGCCGCTCGCGATCGTCGCTCTGTTGGAGATGCTGCGTCGCGCCCGGTGGAGCACCCGCCTTCAGTAGCCGACGACATGAGGAAGGTTGCCGTCTTCTCGGTACTCCTCGTCGCCGGCCTCGCGATCAGCCAACTGGCCGATGGGTTACCTAGCACCGTGATTCGCCTGGCGACCACAGTGTGCCTGGCGTTCATCATGATCCACGTCGGCTACGAATTCGACATCGACAAGAGTCGACCTCGTACGTACGCGTGGGACTACTTCGTCGTTTTTACCGCCGCCGCCTTCCCGTGGGTCTTCGTCGCGCTGTATTTCGTCTTCGTGCTCGCACCGCCGGAGCTCTGGTGGCACCCTGACCTGTGGAAGGAGACGTTGCTTCAGGCGCGGTTCGCCGCGCCTACCAGCGCCGGTGTGCTCTTCTCGATGCTCGCCGCCGCGGGACTCGCGGCCACGTGGGTGTTTCGCAAGGCGCGCATCCTGGCGATCTTCGATGACCTCGACACGATCTTGTTCATGATCCCGCTGAAGATGCTGCTGGTTGGCAACCGATGGCAACTCCGGCTGGTCATCGCCTTTATCGGCGCGCTGCTCGTGCTCGCTTGGCGGCACCTGCACCGCCTGACGTTCCCTATTGCGTGCCGTGGGTGATCGCCTACGCGGTGTTGATCTCGGCCGCGAGCGAGGCCATCTACATTGGGAGCTCATTGGTCGACGCGACGATGCCGGTTCACCTCGAGGTGCTGCTGCCAGCCTTCGTGTGGGGCCGTGTCTTGGCTCGCCCAGCGGGAGCCGACCCGCATCGCGATGATGCCAGGATCGGCCATCAAGAGGGTCCGGAAGATGCGTCGGAACAGCGTGTGTCTACCATCATCTCGGGCCTGTTCATGCTCTTGGTCGGCCTGTCGATGCCACGGTTCGACGCTGGTACCGCGGCGGGAGTCGCATCGCTCCTGACCTTCGACGGCGTCTCACCAGCCGTGCTGGCGGCCCGGCGGGAACTGCCTGGTCGGTGGACGCTCGCCTGGCACGTGCTTGCCGTCACCGTCGTGGCCAACCTGGGCAAGATGTTCCCGGTGTTCTGCTACCGGCGCGAGGCGACGCCGCGTGAGCGACTCGCCGTGGCCATCGGCATGTGGCCACGTGGGGAAGTTGGAGCCGGCGTGCTGCTCGTGTCGATGTCGTACGGGATCGGCGGCCCCGCCCTCGCAGTTGCCGTGCTGTCGCTCGCCATCAACTTGCTCCTGGCAGGGTTGTTCATTGCCCTTGTCCGGCATCTGGTGCGCCGGTGACGCCGATTGGATCAAGGGATCGACAGTTGGACACACCCAGTATCGGCGCTGAGGCGATACAGCGGGGCCGGGCATCAAGAGAGGAAACTGCCGTAGAATGCGCGCATGTCAACCAAGACCTCGCGACGAGGGTTCATCACAGCGCTCGGCGCTGCCGCCGCGGGAGCAACCGTGAGCGCGCAATCGACGGCATCAACAGGACGCGTTCGAGGCCTCGACCACGTGGCGCTGCCTATGCGCAACACCGACGCGATGCTGGCCTTCTATCGCGGGCTGGGATTCACCATGACCGAGTCCAAGGCAGCTGTGTCGGTGCACATCAGCGACACACAGATGATCAACTTCCACCGCCCCACGCTGTGGCAAAACACGACGTTTACGCTGAAAGCGCCCGCTGCCACCCCGCCCTGCGGCGATCTGTGTTTCGTCTGGGACGGCACCGCTGCCGCATTGAAGACGATGCTCGACGGGCTCGGCGCGAAGGTCATCGAGGGGCCGGTTCAGCGACAAGGCGGACGACGCACGGCCGGCTCGAGTGTCTACGTGAGGGATCCCGATGGTAATCTGCTCGAGTTCATCATCTATGCCTAGCGATCGGCCGCCTTGCCGCCGTGGCTGGACGAGCGAGTGCGAGTCAGGAGCTGTCGGGAGGTGCCTTGGAGATGGCAGCCTAACCGTTAGCTAGTTCGTCGTCGCTCGGATGATGGTGTCGCCCTCACGGAGCTGGGACGGTACGTCCGTGCCCTCAAGCACCTGGCCAAAAACGGCGTACTGTCCGTCGAGTTCGGAGCGAACGTAGAGAGTGATGTAGATCTGGCTGTCCGCCTGCGCGGGCAGTCCCCTGTGCGCTACGCCGACCGCCCCAGCGCGGTGCTTCCGCTTCTCGCTGATCTCAGACACCCCGATCGGCGTCCCGCTCGACGCGGCCACACCGCGTCCCCATACGCTTCGGGTGGATTCGTCGCGGGTCTGCGGGTCGCCGAATTGGACGACGAATCCTGGGAGGGCGCGGTACACGCGCTGGCCGTCATAGAACCCCGATTTCACGAGGGACGTAATGTGCGCCACAGTCCTTGGCGCCTCGAGCGGATACGTCTCGATGACGAACGTGCCAGCGGAGGTCTCGAACCGGATACGCGGCGCGGGCCCCGATGACGGTCTGGCGGGCTGCGCACCAGCCATGGTGACGGTCACCGGGCCGACGGCGACAGGCACGAGGATTCGGGCGATGCGCATCCAGAGAGGATGCCCCATGGCCGCTTCCTGCCTCACGCCGTCCGTTCGGCGCGGTGCGGCGCTGCGTCCTTCGAGACCCGTGTGACACCGCGCTGCGGGCACTGCGGCCTGAGCACGCATGCACTGCACTTGGGATACACGGGCCGGCACACGTTCTGGCCCCACGTGACGAGATAGAGATTGATGTACGGCCACCATCTCGAGTCGGTGGCTTCGTAGAGCGAGAGCTCGGTGTCCTCTGGTGTCCGGGTCCTCACCCAGCCAAGGCGGTTCGAGATCCGATGCACGTGGGTGTCGACGCAGATATTTCGCTGGCTCTTGAACGAGAGAATCAGCACAAGGTTGGCGGTCTTCCGACCCACGCCTGGGAGAGTGGTCAGCTCCTCCATCGTACCAGGCACTCGACCCCCGAACTTTTCGACGATCATTCGACAGGCAGCTTTGACGTACCGCGCCTTGTGGCGATAGAAGCTCACCGGGTAGATCAGCCTCTCGATCTCCCTCACCGACAGCGCCGCAATCGTCTGTGGCGTCCGTGCGCGTCTGAACAGGCGCGTCGAGGCCGCTAGCGTCGTCGCATCCTGCGTGCGGGCGGAAAGGGCTGTCGCGATCAGCACCTGAACGGGGTCTTCTTCCTGACTCTCCGCGATCTTCTCGACGGCAGGAAGCTCGAGTCCGGTGATCGCGCGCGCAAGCGACTCCATCACCCATCGGACATGCTGTTCTCGGGGACACAACGACCGCGTGCGACGAGTGCCGCTCGGGCGTGGATGCACGCGCGAGGCCGTGCGCCCGCTGGGACCGGGGGCCCTCCTCGCGCTCACGCGAGGACCGGCGTGAGCGGCGCCTGACCGCGAAGGACGGCGATGGCGTTACTCGCAGCCAAGTCGGCCATCGCGGTGCGCGTCTCTGTGGTGCCGCTCCCGAGATGGGGGACCAGCAGCACGTTCTCCAGGGGAAGGAGATCCGGGTGAACGATCGGCTCCTTCTCGTACACATCGAGTGCCGCCCCGGCAATCAGCCGTTCTCGGAGGGCCCAAGCGAGCCCCTCCTCGTCGATCACCGGACCGCGAGCCGTATTGATCAGATATGCCGTGCGTTTCATCCGCGTGAGCGCTTTTCGATCGATGAGATGAGTGGTTTCGGGAGTCAGCGGAACGTGCAGTGACAATATGTCTGACGTGTTCAGCAAGCGGTCGAGTGACATCGGCTCACCGGGAAACGCGACCTCACGCCGGCTGTAGTATGCCACGCGTACGCCGAAGGCCCTCGCACGCTCGGCGACCGCCTTCGCAATGCGGCCCGCACCAACCAGACCCAACTGCTTGCCCCGCAGTTCAGCCCCCAGCATGAAATCGAAGGCCCACCCCTTCCATTCGCCTCGTCGGACGAGACGATCGCCTTCCGCCAGACGACGGGTGATGTCGAGGATCAACGCCCAAGTGAAGTCCGCCACGGACTCCGTCAGAACGTCGGGCGTGTTCGTGACCACGACTCCACGCGACCGGGCATGGGTCACGTCGATGTTGTTATAGCCTACTGCCACGTTGGCGATGATCTTCAACCGATCACCGGCATCGATTGCCGCGCGATCCATCGTGTCGGTCAACATGCAGACGACCGCGTCCTTGCCCGCCAACCTGGCTCTGAGCTCAACTGGGTCCATGGCCAGCAGCCCCTCGAAGAGCTCCACGTCAGCCGCCTCACGCAGCTTCGCCAGCACCGACGATGGCAAACGGCGAGTCACAAGAATGTTCATTGGTCGTTGGTCATTCGATTAATGACCATATGTTTGGCAATAGCCGCAGTGGTTGCAGCGGACAGTCGGTTCGATGAGGCAGGCGCCGTCGTCGGCGCTCCGTGAGAGAGCGAAGAGCGCCTGGCTGGGGTGCAGTCGGGCCGCGGTGGTCATCGGAGAGACATCAACCATGGCCAGTCCTCCTGCGCCGGGAACCGGATGCCCTTGCACGCGGGCGATCGCTTCCCGTACCAGCCCGCGCAGCTCGTCCTCTGTCAGCCCCATCGCACATCACCTCGCTTGTGTTGGGCGGTCGGATTCCACATCAACCCGATCGACTATCCCAACGATTGCGGCGTCAACCGGCGCGAGTTTTCGACCCAGCACCTGGGCGGCCGCTCGCCCTTCGACCACGAGCAACACCGTGTCGTTGACGCCAGCCCCGACCCCGTCGACCGCCAATAAGACCGGACCGCGCGGCGCATCGTTCTCGGTCAGCGGCTGCACCAAGAGCAGCTTGGCCCCTTCGAACTTCGGGCTCTTCTGCGTCGCAACCACATTGCCTACGACACGTCCCAGCAACATCTTCTGCACGCGGGGCTCTGCCCCGGACCCCGGCTCCGTCGCTGTGCGGCCCCACGCCCCACCCCGCTCTTCCGCGGCCGCGCCGTACGCGCCGCCGCCCCGCGGTCCTGGTGACGGGCTCGTACTGCTCGTCCGGCGCCGCGTGGCGGTTCAAGCTTCAATCCCAAACCTTCGAGCTTCAACAGTTGATGGAGTCCACGATCCCAACGATTCCCGCATCGACAGGCATCTCGACTGGATGGAACGGGAAGCTCGCTTCCTTCCCTCGCACGAAGAACACGTCCTCTCCCACCCCAGCTCCGACCGAGTCCACCGCTACGAGCGGCTTGCCCACGGGCGCGCGTGAAGGCGTCAGCGGCTGGATTAGCAGCAGCTTCGCCCCAGTCAGGTTCGAATCCTTCGGTGTGACAACGACTGTACCGATGACGCGGGCAATCTGCACGTGGAATTCCCGGATCGATGTCAGGGCTCGGAGGTTTCTACCGAATCCACGATGCCGACGATGGCGGCGTCGACCGGGCAGTCCTTCATGCCCGCCGCCATGCGGGCCGAACTGCCGCTCACGATCAAGACGGTCTCGCCCACGCCCGCATCAACGGTATCGACAGCCACCAGATACCCACCATCGACCGTGCCCTTGGGATCGACGGGTCTGGCGAGCAGCAGCTTGTTGCTCTCCAGTCGTGGATCCTTGCGCGTGGCCACGACCGTGCCGACGATGCGCGCGAGAATCACGTGAGCCGCTACACCTTGGCGGCGCTGGACTTCCCGATGGGCAGCGCCTCTTCCAGGTTGGCGTGCGGTCGTGGGATGACGTGGACCGACACGAGCTCGCCCACGCGTCGCGCGGCCGCCGCCCCTGCGTCGGTGGCGGCTTTGACGGCAGCAACATCGCCGCGCACGATGGCCGTCACGTATCCGGCACCGATCTTCTCCCAGCCGACGAGCGTAACCTTGGCGGCTTTCACCATTGCGTCGGCCGCCTCGATCATCGCGACCAGGCCTTTCGTTTCGACCATTCCGAGCGCCTCACCCATTCGGATCTCCTTCGACGTGGTCACCCTACGGCGTACCCGTCGGCGTCTGCCGCAGACACCCACGCGAGCGACCGCCCGCGACCTATGCCAGATTCTTGATCGCGTCTTCGATCAACGCGGAAAGCTCGCGGTATGTTAACCGAATTTCCCGATCACCCCAGTCGCTCGGTCGGTCAACCCATCCGGATCCCGCGACGAAATCCGGGACCAGCCGCAAGCCGCTGCCCGCCGGCGCCTGGACGACCTGGCACACGGCCGCCCCGTCGGGTCCATCCGTCGGACCGTCCGCACAAATCGGGGCAGGCGCCTTGATGCCATAGTTGCCGCGCAGCTGCTGCAACCGCTCGACCTCCTCGCGCGCGATGAGGTTCTCTCGACCCAGCTGGCGCGCCACAAGGCTGATCTTGGCGAAGTGCTCGACTGTCTCCATCTTGTAGTAGGCCGAGAACAGGTCGGCACCGACCGTCAAGGCACCATGGTTGGCGAGGAGCATCCCGTCGTGTGCCCTGACGTACTTGCGCACGGCCGCCGGGAGCTCGGCCGTCGAAGGCGTCGCATACTCGGCAATCGGAATGCTCCCTAGCGTCGTCAACACCTCGGCGAGGACGGCTTTGTCGAGTGCCATGCCAGCCACGGCAAACCCTGTGGCGGTTGGCGGGTGGGCGTGCACCACGGCCCGCACATCAGGTCGCTGACGGTACACCTCGAGGTGCATCAGCATCTCGGACGATGGATCACGAGCGCCCTCTATCTTCTTCCCGTCGAGGTCGGTGACGCACATCATGTCTGGCGTCATGAAGCCCTTGCACACGCTCTTCGGGGTCATCAGAAGCCGGTCGTCACCGATCCGAACGCTGATGTTGCCGTCGTTCGACGCGGTGTAACCCCTCGCGTACATCCGCCGGCCGACTTCGACGATATCGGCGCGAAGCGCGTCGACAGCCGCGTGATCGAGGGTCATGCCGTGCGGCCTCGCGCGGAAGACGACTCGGTGCGATCCGGCGGGTAGGCGTCCCGGCACCGCGTTGAGCAAAAGAAGACGGTCTCTCCACCTGTCGACAGAGTAACCGCTCGATCGGGCAGTACGAACGTGCCACACACCGGGTCGCGCGCCATCGGGACGCTTCGTGGCGTCCCCTGCTGCGGTACACTGGGCGACCGCCCGCCCCGCACACCGTCGATGACGCCATCCATCAATCGCCAAAATGCGCGCGCGATGAACGCGATCAGCACAAGCAGCAGGATCGAACGTAGCATTACCCACCCGACTTCGCGCCGGTACCACCCGGATGTGCCGACCGAAGACTGTCGAGGGCGCGCTTCGCCGAGAGCCCTTCAGGGCTGTCGGGCGCGAGTTGGAGCACCTGTTGCCACGCCGCTTCGGCGCCTTCCAAGTCCTGTTTGCCAAACGCTTTCACGATGCCCATGTTGAGCAGCGTCTTCAGGTGCTTAGGATCGGCGGCCAACGATTTCGCGAACTGTTCGAGCGCTTTGTCTGGCTGATTCGTGTAGTAGTACGACACACCGAGATCCGTACTGAGGTTCGGATCCTTCGGATCGAGCTTGAACGCGTCAGAGTACCAGCGAATCGCCTCGTCGTAGCGCTCCGCGTCGAAGTACAGGTTCCCGAGCTCGGTTCGAGGTCTGGCGTTTGACGGCTCCTTGTCGGCGAGCGCCTCGAGCGCCGACACTTTGGCCATATCGAGCCGTTCGGCGCGCGCGTTGGTTTGCGGGGCCGCAGCGGCCGACTCAGCGGATGCCGACGCGCCGGAGCGGACCGCCGTGGCCTGTTGGGAGCCGATGATCCAACCGGCCAGGAGACCGAACAGCACGCCAGCGATGGCGAACGCGATCGACTCGGGCTTCATGACAAAGAATCATCATAGCAGGAGGGCGAGATACTCCCCCACCACGGTTTCGAGCCCCACGAAGAGCGCGCGCGACATCAACGCGTGACCGATGGACACTTCGTCCAGGTGCGGGAGCGTGCGAAACAGGCGGAGATTGCCGAGGTCGAGGTCGTGCCCGGCATTGACACCCATACCGAGGGATGCGGCGAGCTCTGCTGCAGCGACATACTGGGCGAACGCCGCATGGGCCGACTCGAGCCCGCGCTCGAAGGCACGTGCGAACGGCTCGGTGTACAGCTCGACGCGGGATGCCCCAACCAACGCCGCCACGCGCACCGCCTCCGGATCGGGGCCCACGAAGAGACTGACGCGTATACCGAGGGCACGGAGGTCCCCGACGACGTCGGTGAGACGGGCCGTTTGTGGACCCGATCGCCAACCCGCCTGACTCGTGATTTCGCCGGGAACGACCGGCACGAGTGTGCACTGATGCGGGCGGACCGCCTTCACCAGGTCGATGAGGTCCGGTCGGGGGTCACCTTCGACGTTGTACTCGACGTGGGGATGCCGCACCAGCTCCTCGACGATCTCGTGCACGTCGGCTGACGTGATGTGCCGCTGATCGGCACGTGGGTGAACGGTGATGCCGGGCGCACCGGCTCGCACGCAGACGCGCACCGCGTCAATCACGCTCGGCACGCGGCCGCCACGTGAGTTGCGCAGCGTCGCCACCTTGTTGACGTTCACCGACAGCCGAACCATATCCTGTTAACCGAGCTCCTGTCTCACGACGTCGACGATTTCCTGCGCCCACGCGTGAATCTCGCCCTGATCCTTCCCTTCCAGCATGACGCGTAGCAGCGGCTCGGTTCCGGAGTAGCGGACCAGTACACGCCCCTGCCCATCGACGCGTCGCTCGACGCGCGCAATGGCCTCGGCGACGGCGGGCACCGCGGCGAAATCCGTCTTCTCGCGGACCCTGACGTTCAGCAGCACCTGCGGATAGCTGATGAGGTCGGATGAGAGGTCCGCCAAGGTCCGGCCTGTGAGCACGACTGTCCGCAACACGTTGAGCGCCGTGCAGAGACCGTCGCCCGTAAAGAGGTAGTCGGAGAAGATCACATGACCGGACTGTTCCCCCCCGAGGGACAGCCGGCGCGCCATCATCTCTTCCATGACGTATTTGTCACCGACGGCGCACCGAACCGCTTGAATGCCGGAGGCCGCGAGTGCCAGCTCCAACCCGGTATTGCTCATCACGGTGGCCACGATCGCGTTGCCATTTAGCCTGTGCTCTCGCTGCAGTTGACGGCCACACATCAACAGGACCGCGTCGCCGTTGACAACGTGACCAAGATGGTCCACGAAGATGGCGCGGTCGCCATCGCCGTCGAACGCCACGCCCAGGTGACTGCGGGTCTCCAGTACCCTCTTCACGAGCGCCTCCGGGCGCGTCGAACCGCACTCGAGGTTGATGTTGCGCCCGTCAGGTTCGGCGCCGATCACGTGCGTCGTGATGCCGAGGCTTCGAAACAACCCCGGCGCGACCGGTGTCGTGGCCCCATTCGCGCAGTCGATCACCACCGTCAACCCCGCCGGCAACGCCACACCCTCGAGCACGACCTTCAAGTGCTCGAGATACTCTCGGACCAGGTCGCGTCCTGTGACATCGACAGGGGCACCGTCCCGCGCCTGCCACGTCTCGTCTGACACGATGCCTTCGATCGTCCGTTCGACCGACTCGTTGAACTTCTCGCCACGGCCGGAGAACACCTTGATGCCGTTGTCCTCGAATGGATTGTGCGAGGCAGAGATCACCACTCCCGCGTCGTAGTCGCCCTCGCGCGTGAGGTAGGCAACGGCGGGCGTGGGCACCACGCCGACACTGGTGACGCGAGCGCCCTCGCCCGAAGCCCCGTGCGCCAGCTCACTCTCGATCCAAGTACCCGATTCACGGGTGTCTCGCCCGATCAAGAGCTGTGTGTCGCCGGCCGCCCTCTGGGGGAGCCCGCGGATCAGCGCGGCGCCCAGCCGTCGAACCGTTCGCGGATCGAGGGGGAACTGGCCCGCGATACCGCGTACGCCGTCGGTGCCGAACAGTCGCAACCGCCTATCGGGATTTGTCATTGGCTATCGAAATATGAACCGTCGCTGGATCGATCCGCACGACCCCCACAGCGGCCGGAGTCTCGACCTGTACCGGCAGCGTGTAAGCCCCAGGGCCCAACCCTCGGAGATCGACCCACGCGACCACGTCCGACGCGTCAGTCCGGCTCACGCCGGCCCGCGAACCGCGCAGGAATACTGCCACAGACGGCGGCAAGGCTTGTCCCATCAACGACGGACCGAGGCCGCGCAGATGCACGGGGGACGCTCTGAACGTGCGCTCGCTGGGACCCGGAGCGATGGGAACCGTCACGGACACGCTCCGCGGCGCTCGCACCCGCACTAGCGGGTTGAGCACGCCGACGTTTACGGTTGCTGTGACTGATGCGGTTGCACCCTCCACTGCGATAGGTTCGGTGAGCACCTCTCGGGCCGTCTCGACGGCTGATGCCGGACCGGCAATCTCGACCTCCGACGGCGCAACAGTGACCGAACCCATGACGAAGCCCGGTGCCGGATTCCCCTCGACCGAGGGTGCGACCGGGACCTTTCTCGTTGCCGACGCCTCGAACTCGAGTGCGATGGTGGCCGGTGTGATCTGAACGACTTCGATGCCGAACGGCGCACGCACCTGCTCGGGAGTGAGCTGGAACAGCCGTCGGCCGGCGCGAGCATGACGCAAATCGATCACGGCAATGATGTCGCTCGGCACCGTCAGCGCCAGCGCTCCGGACGTGCCGCGCACACGGACGTCCACGAGCGTTGGTGGCTCGTCTATCAGTTCGAGGTCGGGCGGGAACTGCTGCAGCTCGAGCGGGACTCGGAGGCCGCGCTCGACGGTGTCCTCTCCGGCGACGGCCATCCAGAGCGCGATCGCGATACCGATCGAGACGGACTTGAGCCCGACGTGCCCGAACGGCCACGGAAGCCTCATCGGGTGGCCTCCGCACGGAGGGGCATCCTCATGCGGCTGCGGTGAATCACCATCGATCGCAGTCGCCTACGAAGGTCGTCAACCGAGAGCCCCCGCTCGATCGCGCCGTCAGACGCGAGCGAGATGCTGCCGGTCTCCTCGGACACGACGATCGCCACCGCATCGTTCTCCTCGGTTAGACCAATCGCCGCGCGGTGCCGGGATCCGAGCTCCTTCCCCAGTCTCGGATTGACCGTCAGCGGAAGAAAGCAGGCGGCCGCAGCAATTCGGTCCTCCTGAATGATGACGGCACCGTCGTGGAGCGGCGAAGACGTCTGGAAGATGCTCAACAGCAGGTCGTACGTCATCGTCGCGTCGAGTGGAATACCGCCCTCGACGTAGTTCCGCAGTCCAATCTGTCGCTCGATGACGATGATCGCGCCGATGTGCTGGGAGGACAGCATGCCCGTCGCCACCACGAGCTCTTCGATCGATTCTTCGGCCGATTCCGCCTTGGCGAAGTAGCGAAAGAACGGCGCACGCCCCAGGTGGGCCAGCGCCCGGCGAATGTCGGACTGGAACAGCACGATCAGCGCAAAGACGATGTATGTGAGGAGATTGCGGAGCAGCCAGTTCACGGTCTCCAGGCGCAGCCAGCGCGATCCGTAGAACAACACGATGAACAGGCCTCCGCCAGTGGCCATCTGCATGGCGCGAGTGCCACGAATCAGCTTGAGCACTTCGTAGACGAGGACCGCCACGACGAGAACGTCGAGAAGATCCCGCCAATCCATTGCGGGGCGCCCCAGGAACTCGGTGAGCCAGTTCATCGTGTCTTGCCAAGGTAGGGGGCGGAGGTCGTCTCAGCCCGTCGCACCCGCCCGGCGGATCATCTCTGCGACCCGGACGACCTGCACCAACTCTTGTACGGCGTGGACGCGCACGATGTGCGCGCCGACGAGCACGGCGGTGCTGACAGCCGCCGCGGTCGCCCAGTCGCGTTCGGGAGCCGGGCCATCCCCGACGGCAGCCTGTAGGAACGACTTGCGAGAGGGCCCCAGGAGCAGAGGCCGGCCCAACGCCCGCCCCAGCTCGGGGCATCGCGCTAACACACCATAGCTGTGCTCGGCGCGTTTGGCAAACCCGATTCCCGGATCGACGATTAGACGATCGCGTGAGACCCCCGCGGCGATCGCACAGTCGATACTGGCCTGTAGTTCGGTCGCGACCTCCCCAACGAGATCGTCGTACCTCGCTTCCGCGTACATCGAGGCGGATCGTCCGCGAGTGTGCATCAGAATCAGCCCTGCGCCGGTTCGGGCGACAACGTGCGCCAGACTTGGCTCGTAGCGCAAGCCACTGATGTCGTTGACGAGTGCGGCGCCGGCATCGACGGCACGAGCCGCGACCTGCGGCTTGTAGGTGTCCACCGACACCGGAATCGTCACGCGAGCCGTGACCGCGCGGATCACGGGGAGCACGCGCGCCAGCTCCACGTCCGCCGGTACGGGCGTCGCACCCGGCCGCGTCGACTCCCCACCGATATCAAGGAGATCCGCGCCAGCCGCCTCCATCTGAAGAGCCAGCGCGACCGCGTGCTCCACGTCCGCCGACGCACGGTGACTGTCGATGACGTGCGCCGCGTCCGCAAAGGAGTCTGGGGTGACGTTGAGGATGCCCATGACCAGCGGGCGCTCGCCAAGAAGGAGCGTAGACCCACTCTGGGCACCGGCTAAAGGGACGGCGAAGTGTGGGCGCTGGGGAAATGACCACCCCCTAAGGTTGTCGATAGGCCTATTCCTGCGTGACCGGCTTGTTCAAGGCGGGCACGATTGGGGCGCGCTCCGGCTTTCGCGAGCGAGCCTCGCCCTCGGTGGAACCAGCTACTGGCGTGCGAGCCGCCGCCGGTCGCGGCTCGTCGATCGTCAGCCCCGCGGCGAGACGCCGAACCTGTTCGGCGTCCAACACCTCGCGCGCGAGCAGCTCGTCGGCCATCGTCACAAGGATCCCCTTGTGCTCGGTGAGCAGCTGTCGAGCGCGGTCGTAGTTGGCGGTGACAAACCGCTTGACCTCATGGTCGATCTGCAGCGCAGTGTCCTCACTGTAGTCCTGATGCTGCGCGATCTCACGGCCGAGAAAGATCTGCTCTTCCTTCTTTCCAAAGGTCAGCGGACCCATCGCGTCGCTCATGCCCCACTCGCACACCATTTTCCGCGCGAGCTCCGTGGAGCGCTCCAAATCGTTGCCGGCCCCTGTCGTCAGGTTGTCCATCGTGATCTCCTCGGCGATCCGGCCGCCGAGCAGAATGGCAATCTGATCCTCGAGGTACACTCGAGAGTAGTTGTGCTTCTCGTCGACTGGCAGCTGCTGGGTCAGGCCGAGCGCCATGCCGCGCGGGATGATGGTCACCTTGTGGATCGGATCAGCGTGCGGCAAGAGCACCGTCAAGAGCGCGTGCCCCGCTTCGTGGATCGCCGTGATGCGCTTCTCGGCTTCGCTGATGATCATCGAGCGGCGCTCGGATCCCATCAGCACCTTGTCCTTCGCGAACTCGAAGTCGTGCATGCGCACGACCTTCTGGTTGTACCGCGCCGCGTTCAGCGCCGCCTCGTTGACGAGGTTCGCCAGATCGGCGCCCGAGAACCCCGCGGATCCTCGTGCCAAAACCGCCACATCCACGTCGTCGGCCATCGGGATCTTTCGCGTGTGGACGTGGAGAATGCCTTCACGCCCCTTGACGTCCGGCCGATTGACGACGATGCGCCGGTCGAAGCGACCGGGCCGCAGGAGCGCCGGATCGAGCACGTCGGGCCGATTCGTCGCGGCCACGAGAATGACGCCCTCGTTGGACTCGAAACCGTCCATTTCGACGAGAAGCTGGTTCAGCGTCTGCTCGCGCTCGTCGTGCCCGCCACCGAGCCCCGCCCCACGATGACGACCGACCGCGTCAATCTCATCGATGAACACGATGCACGGTGCGTTCTTCTTGCCCTGCTCGAACAGGTCACGGACGCGTGAGGCGCCCACGCCAACGAACATCTCGACGAAGTCAGATCCGCTAATGGAAAAGAACGGGACATTGGCTTCACCGGCCACGGCGCGTGCCAAGAGGGTCTTGCCGGTGCCCGGGGATCCCATGAGCAGGACACCCTTGGGAATCCGGCCACCGAGTTTCTGGAACTTCTGCGGTTCTTTGAGGAACTCGATGATCTCTTGAAGCTCTTCCTTCGCTTCGTCGACCCCGGCCACGTCCTTGAACGTCACCTTCTTCTGCGAGCCAGACGACAACTTCGCCTTGCTCTTGCCGAACGACAGCGCCTTGTTGCCGCCGCTCTGCATCTGCCGCATGAAGAACACCCAGAAACCGATCATGAGCAGGACCGGTGCCCACGAATAGAGCAGCGACGCCCATGGGCTAGCCGTCGGATCCTTCGCCTGAACGACCACGCCACGCTCGATTAGCTTGTTCACCAGGCCTTCGTACTGCTCGGGGACGTAGGTCCGGAAGGTTTCGTTGTCGGTGGTGACGCCGGAGAGCTCCTGGCCGGTGATTACGACGTTCTGAATCTTCCCGGCTTCGGCGGAAGCCATGAACTCGCTGAAACCCTTCTGCTGCTCCTTCTGCTGCAGTGTGGTCGAGACATTCCAAATGAGCACGCCGACAACGAAGAGCACCGTCCAGAACAACAAGCTCTTTAAGGTCGAATTCAAGCCGGGCCTCCCCAAAGCCTAAGTGTCAATGTTAGCATGGTTTGCGCAGAGTCGGTCACTCGAAAATCCCCCGAGACGGCATGACCAATGACCCACACGATCCTGTCGTGCTCGTCCACGACAATAGGCACGAAATCTCGCGCGTCGCGCGGAACCTTCCGGTCAACAAACAGGTCCTGCAGCTTCTTTCGGCCCGTCGACGCCGAGAGGACGATTCGGTCGCCGGGAAGCCGCCCACGCACCGACCAGATAGCACCAGACCAGCGATCTCCACGAACGACAACCGTTTCCTGATGTTCCGACGCGTTGTCTGACCCCAGCGGCGCTGAAGCCACTGCGGCCGACACTGTCCCCCGGACCTCAGCCACACGAGCCTCGCCAGGGATGGGCAGCGGATAGCGGAAGAAGTGCGCGCTCCCTTCGACCGTGCGAGCCCGCTCTGCATCGGGTCTAATCGTTAAGACGGCGCAGTCGGCCCGGCGTTCCCAGCGATGGCCGGGAAAATCGACTCGGCCTCGAAACTCGGGCGCGCAGCACGCCAGAGCACGGGTCACGTGTTCCCAAGTGATGGACCGACCGCCTGAGGCTCGCTCCAAGATGTCGCGAAGCGCGGCCCGGGCCACGGCCGGGTGCGCGCGACGGACCGCGTCGATCGCCACGCTCCACTCCGGTCCGTCGCCCCGTACCGCTCGGTTGAGCAACTCGCGCGCGGCGGCATGCAGCCATTGCCATTCGTCGCGCGCCCGGTCCGCATGCTGACCGAGAATCGGCACGATGCGGGGGTTGTACGAACGAGCCAATAGCGGGATGAGCTCGCTGCGAACGCGGTTGCGCGGAACCCGCACATCGGCATTGGACGGGTCCTCGCGAAACGCGAGACCGCGATCGACGAGAAAGGCGCGGATGTCCGCTCGCCGGACGTCGAGGAACGGTCGGACAAAGGGACCACGGCGCGGGGACATCCCCGAGATACCGCGGGATCCGGCGCCACGGATGAGGCGTAGGAGCACGGTTTCGGCCTGGTCGTCGAGGCTATGGCCCAAGGCAATGCGATCGGCGGCGAGTCGTTCCGCCGCGGCACCAAGGAAGGCATAACGCGCGTCATGCGCCGCGGTTTCGATCGAGCAACCTCGCTCGGCTGCCAGCCGGCCCACATCGCCCTCGCCAAGCTCGATAGGCAATTGAAGAGACCGTGCGAGCTCGGCGCAAAAACTTGCGTCGGCCGCCGCGTCAGGGCGCAGCCGGTGGTTGAAGTGCGCGACGCCGACCATCGTCACGTCACCACGCTCGTGGAGCGCGCGACAGATGTGTGTCAGCGCCACCGAATCCGGACCTCCGGACAGCGCGACGATCACGCGATGCTCGCGCCGGATGAGATCGTGGCGACGAATCATCGCTCGAACGTGTTCGATGAGATCCATGGCCTGCCAGGCCGACGGCGAAGGTGGGCCGGGTAGGACGGCCCGCCATGCCGGGCCTATCCGCCCCAGAGTGGTGCCGGAGGACGGACTCGAACCGTCGACCCCGCGCTTATGAGACGCGTGCTCTCACCAACTGAGCTACTCCGGCCGGATTTGTGAGTTTATCACGCCCCAGCGGTGCTGGTCGCGGGCGTGCCACCGTCATCACACGCCGCAATGATCGCTGCCGCGAGCCAGGGAATCATCAGCTCGTGGTGGCCGACGAGCGAGTATCCCCGACCAATGCCTGCCGTGGGTCTCGTCACCACGTTCGTCGTCGGTCGATAGCCGCGGATGAAGTCCAGGTTCACGGTCGTGAGTCCATCGAGCCCGATGCCCCGATTCCGAGCCAACGCCACGGCCTTGAGGAACACCTCGGGTAAGACGACGGCGGATCCACAGTTCAAGTACACCCCGCCCGCCAGGCGAGCGACGTTGGACACGAAGTATCGGAAGTCACGCAGGCTCCCCGCCCCGAGTGCTTCTCCCGATGCAGCCGGGTGCATATGGGTGATGTCGGTGCCGATTGCCACGTGGACGGTCACCGGTACGCGAAGTCGTGCCGCGGCGGCCAGTACGCTGTACCGACCGAACGCCGGCTGGCTGCGGAGCAGAAACCCGCCGACCGCCTGGCCCAGACCGAGACCCGCCGCCACGCCGTCGTTGATGGCGCCATTCACGAGTCGCCCCGTCTCCTCCGCCAGGCCGAACTGTCCTGGCCCAAGCGCCGCATCGACGTCCTCCGACGTCGCGCCGGACCACGCGATTTCGAAATCATGAATGACGGCGGCACCGTTGGTGGCGATGGCCGAGACGAGACCGCGCTCCATGAGATCGATGAGGACGGGCCCGAGGCCGACCTTTACGACATGCGCACCGAGGCCCCACACGATCCCGCGGCCCTCGCGTGCCGCGCGGGCGATGGCGTCCACAACCGCGATGAAATCCGCAGCCGCCAGCACCCTCGGCAACCCCCGGAGGATCTCAGCCACCGATGCGTGGGGGCGGCTCGGCTTCGCGAAGTCCTCTACCTTCGCCTTGCTCGGGCGAGAGGCGAGCGGATACGTGCGCACGTCGGAGAGATCGAACTCTTCGTAGGAAAACACGCTGGTCATTGGTCGTTGGTCGTCGGATTAGACAATCAGCATCGCATCGCCATAGCTGTAGAACCGGTAGCGCTCGGCCACCGCGGTTCGGTACGCCTCTCGGATCGGCTGAAGACCGGCGAACGCACATACAAGCATCAGAAGCGACGACTTGGGCAGGTGGAAATTGGTCAGCAAGCCGTCAAGCACCCGAAACCGGAACCCCGGGTAGATGAAGAGATCAGTACACCCGCTCGCGGCGACGATACGACCAGCGTTCGCCTGCGCCACCGACTCGAGTGTGCGCGTCGTCGTCGTCCCAACCGCGATCACGCGACGACCCCCAGTGCGAGCGCGCTCGATCGCCGCCGCTGCGCGCTCATCGATCTCGAACCGCTCTGCCTCGATCCGGTGGGATTCGACGTCGCCAACTCGCACCGGCTGAAAGGTGCCGAACCCCACGTGGAGCGTGATCGACGCGATCTCGATGCCTGCCGCACGCAGCGCGTCGACCAGCTCCGGCGTGAAGTGCAGTCCAGCCGTCGGCGCTGCGACCGATCCTCGGTGTGCGGCGAAGACCGTCTGATAGCGCTTGCGGTCCTCCGAGTGGTCCGCTCGCCTGATGTAAGGCGGAAGCGGAACGTGGCCGATCGCGTCTACGATGCGTTCGACGGATCCCCCCGGCTGCGTCCACAGACGCACCAGTCGGCGTCCGTAGGCACCGCGGCCGACCACTTCTGCAGACAGCGCGCCGTTGCCGAACTCGACGCGGGCCCCCGGCTTCAGCTTCTGGCCAGGATGAACGAGCGCGTCCCAGACCTGCTCGGCTGCCTGTGAATCCGCAGTCTCAGCGTTCACGCGTGCGATGAGGAGACACTCGACTGCGCCACCGCTCGGAACGCGGTGACCAAGCAGCCTCGCTGGAAACACGCGGCTGTCGTTCACGACGAGAAGGTCACCCCTCCGCAGCAGCCGTGGAAGATCGCGGATGCATGCATGCTCCATCACTCCGGTAGCTCGCGACAGTTGGAGGAGACGGGCGTCGCTCCGGTCGGGCGCCGGAACCTGCGCGATTAGGTCTACCGGGAGGTCGAAGTCGAACTCGCGGACGAGCATCTGCGATTCATAGTAGTGCAGGCGGGCCGCTCAGTGGTACGGCGGGAAAGCCCGAAGCTGTGCCTGACGCCAGTCGTCGGCGAGGAGCGACCAGAGCACCTGATCCATGTACTCGCCGCTCCGGAAGAAGGCTTGCCGGAGCACACCCTCTTGCACGGCGCCACGCTTTCGTAACGCCGCGTTGCCGCGTCCGTTGCGCACCACCGCACGCGCCTCGAGCCGATGCACCCCTAGCTCGTCGAACGCGAACTGAAGCGCCAGGCGCGCGCTGCTGGTGAAGAGACCTGTACCCCACAGCTCCTGAGCGAGCGCGACACCCCACTCGGCCACGCGGAATCCGCCTTCGAGCGCCCGGAATTGAATGAGCCCCACCGCCGTATCCGTGCCCGGACCAAGAATCTCGAGACAGACGTTCGTACCGGCAGCGCGCTCACGATGTGCCCACGCGATGAAACGGTCGAAGCCCTCGACAGTGGATGGCGGCGGTGAGATGAACCGCGTGACGTCGGCGCGGCTCATGGCTTGAAAGAGGTCGATCCCGTCTCCGAGACGTAGCTCCCGCAGTGCCGCGAGTCCGTTCTCGAGACGAGGCAGACCGGATCGCCAGTTGTGGGGGCGCCGACGCTCGGTGAACGATGCGGGCGTCGTGCCGTGTTCGGATCGCAGCGCGACGGTAAGGTCAATTTGACGAGCTCGAGTCATCGGCGTGGTTCCGCGTCAAGGCCGCAAAGTGACGCGGGTGCCCCACACGATGTTGTCGTCGTCGATGGAATCGGAGCACGAGGTGTTCAGGCCGTCAGCGGTTCCCCAGACGATGTTGTCGGCATCTTGTTGCTCTGTGGAGCATGCCGATCCGTCGTCGCCGAATCCCCGCTCCGCGAAGACGCCAACAGTTCCGACGACTTGAGCCGAAGCCGCGCTAGAGGCCAGTATGACGAGCGGTGCCGAGAAAAGTGCGGTGACGAGGGGAGACAGATGTCGCTGATACACGCCCAGCTCCAGAGATGGATTGGCGGGCATTCGGTTCGCGCGTGGTGCGACCGAACTTCCGCTGTCGAGTTTGGACGTTGCGGGTTCCGTAAATTCTGACCGTTCCTTTTCCGGAAATGCTGGCCGCTCTGAGCTGACCCCTTCGGCGCAGACACTCGCTGCACCAAGCAGCGAGGGAAGGGCTGATCGCCATGCTCACGCGGCACGCGATACAGGTCCTGCGGCAGGCAGGGCACGACCAACGGGACGTGGCAACACTCGTGGGGGTCGGCGTTAGGACGCTCCGTCGGGTCGACGGTGAGCCCGACGTCACG
>Ga0194132_10003574_pt1 | contig 27507 bp, 27 predicted proteins | sample TA2KigOf80mmetaG_FD_148612 | JGI IMG/M metagenome (GOLD analysis project Ga0194132, IMG submission 148612) | Freshwater microbial communities from Lake Tanganyika, Tanzania - TA2015054 Kigoma Offshore 80m | ecosystem: Environmental > Aquatic > Freshwater > Lake | place: Tanzania: Lake... | reverse complement strand
CAGGGCCACCCGTGCGAGCGCGGCCGCGGTGTAGCGCTTCCGCCGAGCGCGGACGGCCCGTGCGGGACGGTGAGCACGCCGATCCGCGCCGCGGCCCCGAGGAACAGCGCCGGCACCGCCGGGGCCGGATCGGGCAGCGCCAGGACCCGGGACACGCACTCACGCCGCGCGACGAGGAAGCTCGTGAACCGGAACGCGAGCGGCTTGCGGAGCGACACCGCGGCCACGATGTCGATGGCGAGGCTGGCCGCCTTGCGCCACGCGCGGTGGTAGCGGACGCGAGAGCGGCCGAACACGACGTCGCGCGCCGGAGGCCCCGCCAGGGCGGCGAGCAGCGCGGGAATGGCTTCGGGAAGGTGCTGGAGGTCGTCGTTGAGCATGATGACGACGTCGCCGGCCGTGTGCCGCAGTCCGGCCAGGGTCGCGTAGCCGCCGCCGTGGTTGCCGGCGAGTCGAATCGCGGCGACACGCGTGTCTGCCCGTGCGATGGCCGCCAGCGCCGTCCAGCTCGCGTCGGAGCTGCCGTCGTCGACCAGCACGATCTCGAAGCTGCCGCCGACCCGCTCGAGGACCGACACGAGCCGGCCGCAGAGCGTGGAGACGACCGGTGCGGAGTTGAAGACTGGGACGACCGCGGACAAGGCCACCCTGGCAGCCGGCGGAGAGATGCCCGTACGCCTTGCGGCAGCCATGTGTGGCGCGTATGATACCGCCTCCGTACGGCCCCATCCGGCGGCCCACCGTGTAAGCTCTTCACCACGCGATTCGACGATGCCGGAGATGGGGACCAAAGACCGACAGACCGTGATGCCGGACGGGCGGCGCTCCGAGCAGCCGGCGATCGCGGGCGTGTACGTGCGCGAGCTGGGCAACGTGCTCACCCGCAGCGGCTTCATGACCGAGATCTGCCGGAGCGACTGGGCGGAAGTCGGGATCACGGTCCGTCAGGTCAACTGGGTGTGCCTGAATCCGGGCGCGGTCACCGACTGGCACGTGCACAGGCGGCAGACCGATCGCATCATCGGCGTCGGCGGCTCGATCAGGCTTGCCCTCTGGGACGGGCGGGAGCAGTCGCCAACGTGCGGCGCGACCGAGGTGGTGCGGTTGAGCGCACTCCGACCAGTGCTCGTCGTCGTGCCCCCCGGCGTCTGGCACGGTCTGCGCAACGAGAGCGGGGACATGGCGGGCTACGTGAACGTGATCGACCAGCTCTACGAGCACGAAGACCCCGACAACTGGCGCTCGACTCCGGGCTCGGGGGACATGCCGGACATCCTGTGAGCGGCGACCGTGCAGCCGGGTTCGGCGACGCGTTCTGTCTCACGCTCATCACGAACGATCCCGCTCTCGCCGCAGCGGCCGATCGAAGCGGCTGCAATCGCGTCGGACTGGATCTGGAGCAGCTGGGCAAGGCCGGCCGCCAGTCGGGGCTGGCGTGCCGCCTGTCCCGGCACGACCGGCGCGACCTCGCGGCCGTTGCCGCATCGCTGAGCCGGGCGGCGCTGTTCGTTCGCCTGAACCCGATCAACCCCGGCACCGAGGTCGAAGTCGAGGACGTGCTGGAAGGGGGCGCGGCCGTGGTCATGTTGCCCTTCTTTCGGAGCGCGGCGGAGGTCGATCGGTTCGTGCGCATCGTGGACGGCCGGGCCCGGGTCGTCCTCCTGGTGGAAACCGCCGCCGCGGTCGTCCGGATCCGCGAGGTGCTGGCGGTTGCGGGGGTACACGAGGTCATGATCGGGCTCAACGATCTCCGTCTGGAGCTCGGCGTGCCGAGCCACTTCGAGGTGTTGGCGTCGCCGGTCCTGGACGCCGTCGCCGCCGAGGTGCACCGCGCGGGACTCGCCCTCGCGGTCGGTGGCGTCGCGCGCGTCGGCGACACCTCGCTGCCGGTTCCTCCGGATCTCGTGTTCGCCCAGCTTCCGAGGCTTGGTGCGAGCGGCGCCTGGATGTCCCGCTCGTTCCTGCGCGGACTGGAGGCCGGCCCCGCGTTCGCCGATGCCGTGACGGCGCTTCGCCAGAGGCTGACGTATTGGGCCTCCGTCTCGCCCGCGGCGCTCGAGCGTGCGCGCGACGAGTTGGCCGCCCATGCCCGGTCGGGGGAGTACCAGCCTTCGCACGCCATGCGGAAGCCCGGTCCCGGGAGGACGTCGAAACCCGGAGCGGGCAGCGCTGGAATCTGATTGCGTCGATGTGCTGACGGCGCGACACTCGACGCGAGACATCACGCTTCGTGATTGTCGGCGCAGGAGGCCACATGACACGACGACGTATGCTGCTCGGCGGAGCGCTCGCACTGTGCAGCCTCTCGGTCGCCTTGATCCCCGCCGGCACGCTGAGCGCCGGACAGGCGACTCCGATCGTTGCCGTCGATGCCGACGACATCGGCGGCAGGGTGACCAGCGTGCAGGGGCCGGAGGTTGGCGTCTGGGTGATTGCCGAGACGACGGGCCTGCCCACGCGATTCTCCCGAATCGTGTCGACCGACGATGAGGGACGCTACCTGCTGCCGGACCTGCCGAAGGCGAGCTACAGCGTGTGGGTGCGCGGGTACGGGCTCGTCGATTCGCCGAAGGTCACCGCGACACCGGGGTCGCAGCTGGACCTGACGGCGATCATCGCGCCGACCCCGCAGGCGGCGGCGCAGTATTACCCGGCGAACTACTGGTACTCGCTCGTGGACGTGCCCCCGGCCGGCGAGTTTCCCGGTACCGGCGAGTCGGGCAACGGCATCCCGGAGTCGACCCGTACGCAGTCGCAGTACGTCAACTCGCTGAAGGCGAGCGGCTGCTCGGTGTGCCACCAGATGGGCAACAAGGCGACCCGCGAGATCCCTGCGGCGCTGGGCCGGTTCGAGTCGTCCGTGGACGCCTGGACGCGCAGGCTCGTGGCCGGGCAGGCCGGCGGCAACATGGGCGGCATGCTGGGTCCGATGGGCCGATCCCGCGCGCTCCGGATGTACGCGGACTGGACCGACCGGATCGCGGCGGGCGCGGTGCCTCCGGCGCCTCCGCGGCCGCAAGGGATCGAGCGGCACCTCGTCGTCACGAACTGGGACTACGCCGAGCCGCACGTCTACGTGCACGACGCCATCTCGACCGACAAGCGCCAGCCGACGGTCAACGCGAACGGACCGATCTACGGCGCTCCCGAGGTCAGCGCCGACAAGCTGTACGTCCTCGATCCGGTGCGGCACGTCGCTTCGGAGATCCCGATCCCGCTGCGCGATCCGGAGACGCCCCATGCCTCACGGCAGACGTCGCAGCAGCCCTCCGTCTACTGGGGCGACGAGGTGATCTGGAGCGGCCGGACCAACCCGCACAGCTCGATGTTCGATCGCCAGGGTCGGCTGTGGACGGCCGCGACCATCCGCGGTCCGGAGACCGCGGCGTTCTGCCGCGAAGGGTCGGACCACCCGTCGGCGAAGCTCTGGCCGATCGAGCGGAGCGGCCGGCAGCTCAACATGTACGACCCGAAGACGGGGCAGTTCACGCTGATCGACACCTGCTTCATGACGCATCACCTGCAGTTCGCCGAGAACGACGTGATCTGGTTCTCGATGGTGGCGGGCGACATGGTGGGGTGGTTCGACGTGAAGGTCTACGAGGAGACGAAGGACGAGCGGCGCGCGCAGGGCTGGACCGCGCTCGTCGTCGACACCAACGGCAACGGCCGGCGCGACGAGGGATACGTGGAGCCGAACGACCCCGTGGATCCCGCCCGGGACACGCGGTTCCGGGCGGGGTTCTACTCGGTGATCGAGAGCCCCGTGGACCAGTCCATCTGGGGGTCGATGAACGCGTTTCCGGGCGCGGTGGTCCGTCTGGTGCCAGGTGCGAAGCCGCCCGCCACGGCGTTGACCGAGATCTTCGAGGCGCCGTTCGGCAACCCGCGCGCTGCCGTGCAGGGGTACACGCCTCGGGGGCTCGACATCGATCGCAACGGCGTCGTGTGGACGAACCTGTCGGGCAGCGGCCACCTGGCGAGCTTCGACCGCCGCAAGTGCACGGGACGGCTGAACGGGCCCGAGGCCGTGGGGCAGCACTGTCCGGAGGGGTGGACGCTGTACGCGCTGCCCGGACCGCAGTTCGCCGGTGTCACCGAACACGGCAGCGCCGAGGCGAGCTACCTGAACTGGGTCGATCAGTGGGACACGTCGGGCATGGGCGCGAACACGCCGTTCGCGATCGGCAACGGGTCCGACTCGCTGCACGCGCTCGACGTGCGGACCGGTGCGTTCATCGTGCTGCGCGTGCCCTATCCGATGGGCTTCTATGCCAAGGGGATGGACGGGCGCATCGACGATCCGGACGGGGGATGGAAGGGGCGCGGCCTGTGGGCGAGTTCCGGCACCCGGGCCCCGTGGCACATCGAGGGCGGCAAGGGACAGCGTCCGAAGATCACGAAGTTCCAGATGCGGCCGAACCCGCTGGCGCGGTAGGCGGACGGGGCGAGCAGGGCGGAGAGGGCCGGACAGGACGGAGGGAGACAGGGGGCGCGAAGAGGCGTGCAGACAGGCGAGTGCGCCAACCAGGCTGACAGATGGCGCCGTTCGCGTTCTGGGTTCGGGTTCCGCGAGTTGGGCTTTGGATTGGGCCTTGGGATTCGGGCTTCGGGATTTTCAAGCCCCCGCGCTCCCCGCTGTCTGCCGCGCCCACTCATCCGCCTGCTCATGTGCGTGGTACGAGCTCCTGACCAGCGGGCCGGACTCCACGTGGACGAAGCCGAGGTCGAGCGCGGCCGTCTTCAACCCGGCGAACTCGTCGGGGTGGTAGTAGCGCGCTATCGGCGCGTGCTTCGGCGTGGGCTGCAGGTACTGCCCGATGGTGAGGATCGAGACGCCGGCAGCACGGAGGTCGCGAAGGACGTCCAGCACCTCATCCGGTTCCTCGCCGAGGCCGACCATGATGCCGGTTTTCGTGGCGATCGCGGGCGCATGGCGGCGCGATCGATCGAGCAGCTCGATCGACCTGGGATACCGGCCGCCCGACCGCGCCATCCGGTACAGCCGCGGCACGGTCTCGATGTTGTGGTTCAGGACGTCCGGGCCGGCGTCGAGCACGGTGGTGAGCGCGGCCTCGCTGCCCTGGAAGTCGGGGATCAGCACTTCAATCCGGCAGCCGGGTGTGCGCGCGCGCGTCTCGCGGATCGTGTCGGCGAAGATCGACGCGCCGCCGTCCGGCAGGTCGTCGCGATCCACCGACGTGATCACGGCGTGCCTCAGCGCCATGTCCGCAATGGCGCCCGCCACGCGCGCAGGCTCATCCAGGTCCACCGCGCCCGGCTTGCCGTGCGCCACGGCGCAATAGGAACACGCACGCGTGCAGACGTCACCCAGGATCATGAACGTCGCAGTGCCGTGGTGCCAGCACTCGCCGATGTTCGGGCAGCGGGCTTCCTCGCACACGGTGTGGAGCTTGCGCTCGCCGAGCAGCCCCTTCAGCCGCAGGTAGTTCTCGGACCCGGGCGCGCGCACGCGCAGCCAGGGCGGCTTGGGCTGGCGCGGGCGGACGAAGGTGAGCGGTTCGACGACGGACACGGCCCTCTCAGTCTAGCGGAGGACATCGGGCCGGCTGAAGCCGGCCCCTGCGAGGGTCGCTGTCATCCGCCTTGGGTGACGGGGCTGCGTGACACCTTGGGATTCGGGATTTCGCGTCCGCGCGCTCAGCCGCGCGGAGGCGGGACGATGACGCCCCGCGCCACCAGGTCCACGAACGGCCGCACCAGGTCGGCGTGGAACCGCCCCTCCCGCGCGCCACGTTCGAGCTCCGCCACCGCCTCAGCCGCCGGCCTCGCGGCCTGATACGACCGATCGGTGGTCATGGCGTCGAACACGTCCACGATGCCGACGATCTGCGCCAGCACCGGGATGCGGTCGCCCGTCAGCCCGTCGGGGTAGCCGCTGCCGTCCCACCGCTCGTGATGGTGCCGGATGATCCCCCGCACGAGCCGCAGCGATCGCAGCTCGTGGCACAGGTGGTCGCCGATGACGGTGTGCTGCTGCATCGTCTTGCGCTCGGCCGCGGTGAGCCGGCCGTCCTTGTGCAGGATGGCGTCGGGGATGCCCACCTTCCCGATGTCGTGCATGTACCCGCCGCGTTCCAGCGCGGCGATCTCCTCCTGACCGAGACCGATCTCGCGGCCCAGGGCCGCGGCATAGCGCGCGAGCCGGTCGCAGTGGCCTTCGGTGTAGGCGTCGCGCGCCTCGATGGTCATCGCGAGACTGCGGATGATCGCCTCGGCGGAGTCCAGTTCGTCGATGTAGTGCTTGAGCCGGACGAGCGAACGCACGCGCGCCCGGATTTCGGCCGGCTTGAACGGCTTGTTGATGAAGTCGTCGGCACCCGCCTCGATGCCGACGACCTTGTGGTCCTCGCCGATGCCGGCGACCAGAATCACGGGCATGAGCCGCACCGGGGATTCCGGGGCCTTCAGCCGCCGGCACACCTCGAAGCCGTCCATGCCGGTCATCTGGACGTCCAGCAGCACCAGATCGGGCGGGTTCGCCGCGATCATCTCCAGCGCCGTCTCCCCATCGGGTGCCGTGGAGGTCTGGTACCCGTCCTCGCGCAGCAGGCGTTCGAGCAGCGCGCGGCTCGGCGGTTCGTCGTCAACGATGAGCACGCGCGTCCGGCCTGGCGACGGCGTGGCCCCTGAAAGGGGATTTGCTGGCGGCCCGGTCATCATTCGCCCCGACAACTCCTTGACAACACGACGGTTAGCCGGCAGTATGCACCGAGTTGCGCGGGTGCGGCCCGGAGAACCGACGGCGGCCGAACGGGAACACTCGCAGTACTATGAACGATGACCGTCGGCGAGCGCCCCCGGGGGCGCTGCCGGCAGCCGTACCGTTCGAATCGACAGCCGCGTCTCGTCCGTTTCCGGAGCACTCATGGGCCTTCTCGACCACCGGTTCGAAGACAACTTCATCACGACCAACATCGACAAAGTGCTGACGTGGGCGCGCTACTCCGCGCTCTGGCCGATGGGCTTCGGCCTGGCCTGCTGCGCCATCGAGATGATGGCGGCGTCGGCGTCGCGCTTCGACATCGCGCGTTTCGGTGCCGAGGTGTTCCGCGCGTCGCCACGGCAGGCCGACCTGCTGATCGTGGCGGGCACCGTCACCAAGAAGATGGCGCCGGTACTCCGGCGTCTCTACGACCAGATGCCGGAGCCGAAGTGGGTCATCTCGATGGGGAGCTGCTCCAATGCAGGCGGCCCCTTCCCGACCTACAGCGTGCTGCAGGGCGTGGACAAGATCGTGCCGGTGGACGTGTACGTCTCAGGCTGTCCGCCGCGTCCCGAGGCGCTCCTGTACGGCCTGATGCGCCTGCAGGACAAGATCCGGAAGGAGGGCACCGTGCTGCGGAAGTCGCGGGTGATCCGCGTGGGTGAGACCGAACCCGTGACGGTGGCGAGCTAGAGCGCGGCCGGGCGCCGGAGACCTGCCGATCATGGTGAAGCTGCTCAAGAAGATCTTCCTCGTCGACCTGCTCCGGGGGCTGTGGGTCACGCTCAAGTACACGCCTCAGCCCGCCTTCACGTTCCAGTACCCGGCGGAGCGCCGGCCGGTGGCGCCGCGGTTCCGCGGCGTCCTGCGGCTCCAGGTCGAGCCCGCGACCGGCGCGCAGACGTGCATCGTGTGCGACCAGTGCGCGAAGGCGTGCCCGGACGACCTGATCGCGCTCGGCGGTCACCGCGAGCCGGGGCACAAGATCAAGGTGCTCGACTACTTCGACTTCAACCTGTCGCGCTGCAGCTTCTGCGGCCTGTGCTCCGAGGTCTGTCCGACCAAGCCGGTCAAGGCGCTCATCATGAGCGAGGACTACGAGCTGGCGACCTACGGCCGCGAGACGCAGATCGTGCGCGTGGACCAGATGTACGACGGCGTGCCCATCGAGCAGTACACCCACTAGCCCGATGGATGACAGAGTGGCCGCCCTCAGCCGGCAGCCGCGGATTCCCGGTCGCAGCGTGCTCGGGTCCGCTGCCCGTCGGCGTGTGACGCCCCCGTAGATCGACCCTGTGGAGGGGTCCTGCATGCGCCGAATCCTGCGCTCGTCCGCCCTGGCCGCCGCCTTCGCGGTGTCCGCCGTCCTGGCCGGCCGTGCCGACGGCCCCATCACCGAAACCGACGCCGAGTTGCAGTTCCAGCTCGGGACCCTTCTGTCGAACGATCTCCGGTACTACGACGCGCTGGACGCGTTCCAGCGCGCGGCCGGCTCGCCCGAAGACGCCCTGGCGCACCGGGCCCGGAAGTCGCTCGTCCGCACCGCCCTCGTGGTCGCTGAATTTGACATCGCGAAACGGGAGGCCGACCGGCTGCGCGAGGAGCGGCCGGGCGACGTCGAAGTCCTGACGCTGCACGGCGACGCCCTCTGGGCCGCCGGGCTGTTCGACGAGGCGGACTCGGCCTACGAAGAGGCGCTCACCCGGGAACCGGGGCTGTCGCGCGCGCGGTTCGGGCGGGCCCGGTCGCTGGCGACCCGGAACCAGCTCGACCTGGCGCTGGACGAGGCGCTCGGCGCGCTCGCAACCGCGCCGCGTGACGGCGAGCTGCACTTCCAGGTGGGCGACATCTACGAGCGGATGCGCCGCTACGACGAGGCGGCGAACGCCTACACCAACTACATCAACCTCCTGCCCAACAAGGACCGGAGCGAACGCGCGGCCTGGTCGAGGTCGGAGGTCACCTTCCTGCGCGCGTTCGAGGGGAAGGCGCCGGTCGCGGTGGACGGGAATCCCGACCAGCTGCACACGCTGCCGTTCCGGCTGGTGAAGGACAAGATCATCGTGCGCGCCCGCATCAACGGCAGCCGCATGCGCGAGCTGGTGCTCGACACCGGGTCGGAGGAGACGGTGGTCTCGGAGGACACGGCCCGGCGCCTCGGGGTCAGGCCGATCACCTACACGCTCAGTGCGGGCGTGGGGGGCGTCGGCCTGCGCGGGCTCCAGCTCGGGCGGCTCGACTCGATCGAGATCGGATCACTCAGGGTCGAGAACGTGCCGGTGCTGATCAAGAGCCCGGGCCTGAGCGTCCGGCTGCCCACCAAGGAGGCCGACAGCTTCTCGCCGCTGTCGCTCGGCCTGTCGATGCGGATCGACTACCGCAAACAGGTGCTCACGATCGGACGGGACCTGCCGCCGGAAGCCGCGGACTTCACGCTGCCGATGCGGATCCACCGGCTGGCGCTGGTGCGGGGCCTGCTGAACGGCGAGCGGCCGGCCTACTTCGTGGTGGACACGGGCGGTGAGGTGATCTCGATCAGCACCGCGGTGGCCAGCCGCCTCGAGACGCGGGCGCCACGGCACATCCCGCTCAAGGTGTACGGCGTGTCGGGCTGGGACGAGGACGCCTTCCTGCTGCCGGGCGTGGACCTCGCGTTCGAGGACCTGCGCTACACGAACACGCCGCTCGTCGTGCTGAACCTGCGCGTGCCCAGCGCGCTGCTCGGCTTCCAGGTCGGTGGCATCGTCGGCCACCGGTTCCTGGCGCCGTACCGCGTCACGATGGACATGATGCGCAGCGAGCTGCGCCTGGCACGGTACTAGTTTGGTCCGCCTTCGCGCGCTCGGCGCTTCGGCGGGGCTTCGGCGGGATCAGAAGTCGTAGCCGATCCAGAGGGAGAAGCGCGGCTTCCTGAACTCCGCGCTGCCGCCCGCGGCGGCGAACACCACGTCTTCCCACGCCTTGTTCATCAGCGTGCGCCACGCCCAGTCGAAGTGCACCGGGAAACCGAGCACGAAGGTCTCCAGCCCGATGCCGTAGGAGGCGCGGCCGTCCACGAAGCGGAGCCCGGAGATCGTCTGCGGCGCGCCTTCGATCGGCTGCAGCGTCGTGGGGTTGTAGGTGACGGGGCGGTGGACCTCCGTCTTGTTCGACAGGAACGTGAACGGCTGGCCCTCGAAGCTTGCGCCCCCGGCGTTGGCGAACAGGACGCCGCGCACGCCGCCGAGGATGCCGATCGGCGTCAGCATCGCCTCGATGAAGGGAAAGCGGAGCTCGGCGTTGAGGAAGAACGCGTTCTGCCCGATGAACTCCAGGTACTCGTACCCCCGCATCTCGGAGTTGCCGCCGAAGTAGGTGAAGTCGGGCGAGGCGCCCCAGCTCTTGAACCCCTTCGCCCTGAGCGCCAGCAGCCCGGTGGCCCCCATCCGGAGGTAGTAGCGTCCGTCGGCATCGACCGTCTGCCGCGAGAGCGAGTTGCCGATCTTCGGTGACACCTCGTAGGACAGGCGCACCGTGTTCCCCGCGAGCGGACCGAACTCGCGGAACACGGTGGTCTCCTGCACGAAGGTCAGCCCGAAGGGGTAGGACATGCCGTTGCGGAACAGCTCCGTGTCGCAGTTGCAGAGCTGCTGCTGGTACTGACGGGAGAACTCCTCGAGCCCCGGGTCGTTGTACTGCTCGCGGTAGTGGAGCGCGCCGCCGAAGAGCTCGATCCGGCGGTACCGGTTGAGCGGGTAGATTCCGAACGCCGTGCCACCCTGCACCGTCCGCGTGGCCACGGCGAGGTCGCGGTCGATCAACCCGGAGAAGCGCGGGTCGTAGAACACGCCCTCGAGGTTGCCGTAGAAGAACTGCGTCTGCGAGTAGCCCTGCACGGCGTACTGGAACCGCCGCTCGAGGTTCGTGTAGCCGAACAGCAGGGTGCGGTACTGCGACACGGACGCGGCGTAGAAGGTGAACTGCTTGTCGCCCAGCACGTCGCTGAAGGAGATCTGCGATCCGCCGAACACGTCGCCGCCGCTCGTGACGCCGACGTTGACCGGCGGCCGGCCGTCGACGAACAGCTTCTCGAACGTGCCCTTCCGGCGCGAGTTCGCGGGGATCAGCGTGTGCGACAGCGGCGCCTGGAAGTCGATGACCGGCCCGGGCCCGCCGAAGTCGGCGGAGGCGGTCGTGGTGATCGGGTCGTCGCGCTCGAGCAGGTGCAGCCCGTAGCCGCCCTTGCCGTACGCGATGAACGCGATCCGCTGGTCGCGGCCCTGGTTGAGGACGACCGGCGACATGTTGCCGCCCAGGGCGTCGGTGTACTGCTTCAGCGCGCCCGTCTTCAGATCCAGCGTCCACACGTTGTAGATGTTGCCGTTGCTGGCCACTTCCGGCGTGACCGACACCGCCGGATCGAGCGCGGTCGACGGAAACACCACGGTCGTGGCGTCGAGGAACTGGGCCTGCCCGTCGTCGTGCGTGCCGAAGGTCACCTGCGTCTTGGTCCGCGTGTCCACGTCCAGCCGGAAGAGCTTCTCGCTGCCGCTGATCCGGGCGATGTAGATGAGGGCGCTGCCGTCGGGCGTCCAGGTCGGCCCCGAGTCGGCGAACCCGTCGCTGGTGACGTTGGTCACCTCGCCCGTGCCCAGATCGACGATGAAGATGTCACCCACGCCGTCGCGGAGCGCCGAGAAGGCGACGCGCCGGCCGTCGGGCGAGAAGTCGGGCGACTCGGGATCGTCCACCGAGTCCATGACGACCCGCTGGTCCACGTTGCCGGTGAGGATGTTCTGGATGATCAGCGTCCGCGACTTCTCGGCGCGGGCGAAGTAGGCGAGGCGATCGCCGTCGGGCGCCCACGACATCCACGAGACCGTGTTGTAGCGCATGCCCGGCTGGACGATGAACTCGAACCCCTTGTCCTTGTCGAACCCGCGGGTGAGGTTGCGGATGAGGGAGCCGTCCTCCGCGGACACCAGCACGACGTCCAGTTCCTGGTCGCGCATGTTCACCGTCACTTCGGCCAGGAGATCGCCCGACGGAGACGGCTCGATCGACAGCGCCTCGCGGAAGGTCGTCTGCTCGGGATCCGGGGCGAGATTCTTGCCGTAGTCGGCCGGCCGCTCCTTGTCGCGGAACGGCTTGAAGCGATCCTTGAGGTACCGGTCGAACTGCTGGTCGAACTCCTCGGCCGACAGGTCGAACGACTCCTCGTAGGCCGACTCGCCGCCGCCGATGACCGACTTGCGCAGCGAGAACATGAACTGGCGCACGCCCTCCTTGCCCCAGCGCGACTCGATGAACTCGAAGACGGCGTGTCCGAGGTTGTAGATCAGGCGCGGGTTGCTGAACTGGCCGTACCCCTCCAGCTGGCTCATGCGCGGCACGATGTCGGCGACCGCCGCGTCACGGACCGTCATCAGGTCGATCGGACGCCAGACGCCGGTCAGGTAGTCCGCCTGCCCTTCGTTCATCCAGAGCGGCACGTTCCGGCGGATGAGCGAGGTCGGGATGATGTCGAACTGGAACTGGTGAGTCAGCTCGTGCACCATCAGGCGGTACAGCAGGTCCGGCGGCTCGTCGAGCGGCATGACGATGCGATCGCGGTACGGCTCGGCGAACGCCCCCACGCCTTCCTGGGCCGCGCCGGGAATCACGTTCTGCTGCTGGAACTCGCTGCTGGTCTTGAAGAGAATGAGCGGGATCCGGCGCGCCAGGTCGTGCTTCAGCTCGCCGCTGATGTGCTGGTACGCGCTTTCCGCGTAGCCGGCCATCCGCTCCACGTGCTCCTCGATCTCCGGGTAGTAGTAGATCTCGAAGTGATCCGTCGTGTAGATGTGCCACTGGAACCGGTCGTACCGGATCTGGTTCTTGCCGAAGTACGGGACGAACGGCGTCTGCGCGAAAAGGGCAGCCGGAACGAGCGCCAGTAACAGGGCGGCGGAAACGGCGAGGGCGAGACAACTGCGACGCCGGCTGCGGATCATGAGGGTCTCCTTGGAGGTGCGGTGATCTTACTGCGAGCATCCCACCCCGGCCAACGTGTCCGGAACAGGGGCCAGCGAGCAAGAGATGTACCGCGGGCGGTGCCGCCAACGTGCTGGATGGGCCGGTCTCCCGGGCCTCGTCTGTCTCCTCCCGTATACTGGCTGTCACCGTGCGCGGCCAGCGCGTCAGCGGGCCGCGTCACCACCGGCATGCCCCGCCGAACCCCGTCCAGAACGCTCCCCGCCGCCAGATTCGGCGACGAGGTGCTCGCGCTGCTCTCCCCGCTGTACGGCACCGCCTTCCGCCTGGCCCGCGATCGCGCCGCCGCCGAAGACCTGGTGCAGGACACCCTCGTGAAGGCGCTGGGCGCCCGGGATCGCTTCGAGGCGGGGACCAACCTGAAGGCGTGGCTGTTCGCCATTCTCCACAACACGTGGCGCAACCGCCTGCGGGACGCCGGCCGGGCCCGGGTGGACGTGGACAGCGGCCTGGTCGACGGGGCCGCGGCCCTCGGCGCGGGTGCCGCTGCCGACACGCCCGAGAGCCTGATGCTCCGCGACTCGCTCGACGTGGACCTGCAGGCGGCCCTGGACGAGCTTCCGGAGCACCTGCGGGAGGCCGTGTGGCTGCGCGACGTGGACGAGTTGTCGTACGCGGAGATTGCCCGCGTCCTCGACGTCCCGCCGGGCACGGTGATGTCGCGCATCTCCCGGGGACGCCGCGGGCTGTTCGAGCGTCTTACGGGTCGGACGAAGGAGTCAGGTGCGCCCGCTCCAGCCGCGGGTGGCGGGGGCCGGATCTGAAAGGTAAGGGCCCTGGCCGGAATAAGATTGCCGACTCCCGGGCGGCGAGGCGCCCGGATCGCCAGGCGCGGGGAGGGGGCAGGCCGGGTGCCTGTGACCGACGAGCAACACCGCGAGGCGGGATGCCTCTTCGGCCGAGATGGCAACTTTATTCCGGCCAGGGCCCTAAGCTCAGAGCGGGATGGATGACTGTCGCAGCATCGGTGGCCTGATCACCCCGTACGTGGACGGGGAGCTGGATCAGGCGGGGCGCGCCGCCGTCGAGCGGCACGCCGAGGTGTGCCCGCCCTGCCGGGGGCACCTGGTGCGCGAGGGCGCGGCGCGTACCGCGGTGCGGCGGTCGGCCGCCGGGCTCGAAGACGTCCTGCTGCCGCCGGGACTGGAGACGCGCTGCCGCGCCGTGCTCGCCGCCGCAGCCGGTCCCGCCCCGGTCCCGGCCTGGCGCCGATGGTGGATTCCCGCGGGCGCGGGGGTCGGTGCGCTGGCCACGGCGCTGCTGGTGCTGGTCGTCCTGACCGACCGGACGACCGCGGCTCTCGCAGCGCAGCTCACCGCCGATCACGTGAAGTGCTTCGCGGTCTTCCAGCCGGACGCCGTCGCCGCAGACGACGTCGCGGCAGCTGAAGAGCGTCTCGCTTCGTACGGCTGGACCACGCGCGTGCCCGGGTCGGTGCCGGAAGAGCACCTGCGGCTGCTCGGCGCGCGACAGTGCCTCTACGCGAAAGGCAAGATCGCTCACGTGATGTACGACGTGGACGGAGAAGCGGTGTCGTTGTTCCGGCTGGAAGGCGTGCAGGTATCCGACGCGACGGTGTCGTCGCTGGGGTACCGGTGTCGCATCTGGGCCGGCGACGGCTGCACGTTCGTGCTGGTGGGGCCCGAAGACGGGGGCGCACGCCTGACCCGCGTCGCTGAATACGTGAAGCGAACCGCCCGTTGAGCCACAAGCCCCGAGCCGCAGGCTGTCTAGAATGAGGTCATGCCGATGAGCATCGCGGAACGCGGAGTGTCCATGCTGGCCGTGGCGGCTGCCGTGTCGCTGCTGGCGTTCGAGGCCGGCTGCGCGTTCGGCGGAGCCGAGCACGCGGCGGCGCCGCCGCCGGCGGAAGCCTGCGATGCCGAGGTCAAGCCGGCCAGGCTCGACCTCACGCTCAAGGACATGCACGGCAACGACGTGAATCTGGCCTCGTTCAAGGGGAAGGTCATCCTGATCAACTTCTGGGCGACCTGGTGCGCGCCGTGCAAGGTCGAGATCCCGGACCTGGTCGAGCTGCAGGAGCAGTACGGCGACGATCTCCAGGTGCTCGGGATCTCCGTGGACGACGAGCCGGCGGACATGATTCCGTGGGCGGAGCAGCTCGAGGTGAACTACCCGTTCCTCGTGGGGCTCAATCGCGACGACGTCGACGAAGCCTACGGCCCCTTCCTCGGGATACCGCAGACCTTCATCATCAGCCGCGACGGCACGCTCTGCCGTACGCACGCCGGCATCGCACCGAAGGAGACGTTCGAGCGGGAGATCAAGGCCCTGCTGTAGTATGATCCCGCTATGTTGAAGGGTTTCACCGGCGCGCGCCTCGCCTGCGGCTGCCGCCTCACGTTTCGCGAGGGCGTCGAAGGCAGCCCGGTGACGGTGATCGTCAGCGAGAAGGCCCCCACCTGCGCGATCCCGCTCCACGTCAGCAATCTTCCCGTCTACGACTACCGCGAGGCGATGCGTCCGCCGACGCGGTTCCTGTCGATCGGTGAGGAAGGCTTCGAGGAAGAGGGGTAGAGCAGCTGAGACTGGTGATCGAGGATTGGTGATCGCATTGACGATTGCCGATTCACAATCGCCGATCGACCACGGGACGCTCGTTGCGGGGGCTGGAGCCGGCCCATTCAGTCTCTGAGTGCCTGGGTGATCGGCAGGCGCGCGGCGCGCAGCGCCGGCAGCAAGCCGCCCACGACGCCCATCAGCACGGCCAGTCCCATCCCCAGCACCAGCGACGGCGGCGTGATGCGGAACGCGAACGCCACTTCCGCGAAGTTGGCGCCGCCGGCGGCTGACGTCAGCCCATCCGCCGGCAGGGCGAGCAGGCACCCCCCGACACCGCCCACCAGCGCGAGCACCGTGGATTCGATCAGGAAGGCGCCGAGGATCGCGGCCTTCGAGAACCCGAGCGCGCGCAGCGTGCCGATCTCGCGCGTGCGCGCGGCGACGATGCCGTACATGGTGTTCATCGCGCCGAACACGGCTCCCACGCCCATCACGACGGCGACGAAGATGGCGAGGCCGAGGAGCTGCCCGGACACGCCGCCCGACTGGTCTTCGTAGTACTGCTGCTCCTGCACCACCTGGAGCTGCATGCGTGGATTGCGCTCCAGCTCGGCATCGAACGCGGCGACAGACGACGGGTCGGTGAGGCGGAGCGTGATCGACTGGTAGCCGCCGCCCCGGTTGAACGCGGGCGCCATCACGTCCACGTCGCCCCAGAGCTCGCTGTCGAAGCCGCTGCCTCCGGCATCGAACACGCCGACGATGGTCCAGTCGCGACGCTGCAGGCGGACGGTCCGGCCCACCTCGAGGCCGACCATCCGCTCGTTGAGGCTGCGGCCGACGACGACCTCGTAGAGTCCAGGCTGGAAGCGGCGCCCTTCGACGATCTCGATCCCGGTCCGCACGTCGAAGGCGGTCTGTGTGACACCGCGGACCACCGCATTCACCTCGGCGCCGTCCCGGCGCTCGAACACGGCGACGACGACGATCTCAGGCGAGGCCAGCGGCCGGTTGTCCGGCCCGCGCGCCACCCGGTCGTCCACCATCAGCGCGTTGGCCTCGTCGCGGCCAACGCCGGAGGTCAGCTCGGACCCGGAGCCGCGCTGCGTGACGATGGCGTTCGCGGGTGAGCCGGTGGCGCGGAGCGCCAGGCGGAAGCCGTCCGCCATCGAGACCAGCACGATCAGCACGGCGATCACCAGCGCGATTCCGCCGACGGCGAGCAGCGTGACGCGCCAGCGCACGCGCAGGTTGCGGAGGTTGTAGGTGAGGGGCAGAGCCATGGGGCGCCTCAGGCGTGCCGGAGCATCTCGGTGATGCGGCCGCGGTACGCGGTCAGCGCCGGCACGAACCCGGCGCCCAGCGACAGGACGACGGCGACGGTGAAGGTGAAGCCGGCCACGGGGGGCGAGACCCGGAGGGCTGGGAAGTTGCCGAGCAGCAGTCCCATGAACGGCAGGTCGGCCAGGCCGCCCACCAGCGCCTGTGCCAGCAGCACGCCGAGGGCGCCGGCCAGCACGCCGAGCGCGGCCGCCTCGATCATGACGAGCGCCAGGACCCGGCCTCCAGAGAAGCCGAGCGTCTTGAGCACGGCGATCTCCGTGCGCCGCTCGCGGACGGCCATGCTCATCGTGTTGGCAGTGACGAGGAGGATCGTGAACGCCACCGCCAGGCCCACGGCACCCAGCAGGCCGGCGAGGTTGCCGACGAGCGAGATGAACCCGGAGAGGAACGCGCCCTCCGTTTCCGTCTTCGTCTGCACGTCGCTGTTCTCGAAGTTCGTGTCGACCGCGCGCATCACGGCCGTCGCGAGATCGGGGTCCCGCAGCTGCAGGTTGAACGTGCCCGCGCCAGCGTAGTCGCCCACGCCCTCCGCGCCCTGGATCGTTTCGTACAGGTAGCGGTAGTGGAAGTACATCGTGGTCATGTTGACCGAGCCTTCCCTCCCGGGCGCGGCGCCGTAGATCCCGCGGACGACGAAGGTCATCGGCCCCCGCACGCGGTAGGGCGGAATCACGCTCTCCATCTGGAACTGATCGCCGATCCGGAACCCGTGCTTCCGTGCGATGTCCGGCCCGATGAGCGCTCCCTGCATGTCCTGCAGGTAGGCCTGCATCTGATCCGGCGGCACGCGGATCTCGGGGTACATGGCGAAGTAGTCTTCCGACTCCACGGCGAAGTTCGGAAAGAAATCCTTCATGTCGCGGTACACGCCCATGAACCAGTTCGAGATCGCCACGCGATCCACGCCGTCGATCGCCTGGATGCGCGCCTTGTAGGCGAGCGGCATGTTGAAGGTCAGGCTGACGGCGTGGCGCGTGACGAGGCGCGACGGGCTCGCGCCGGCGATCGAGGACTCGATGGCGGCGAGCACGGTCTGCAGCACGCAGATGAGAAACACGCAGAGCGCCATGCCGGCCACGGTGCTGGCGGTGCGGATCCAGCTCCGGCGCAGGTGCTGGAGCACGTAGGGCAGGAACTTCACGCCGGCACCTCGTGCGCGTCCCGGCTGGCAGGCACGTGGCGTTCGACGGACGCGGCCAGCACGCCCTTGTCGAGGTGACGCTCGACGTGCGCCCGCGCGGCGGCGCGCGGGTCGTGCGTCACCATGACGATCGTCTTCCGGAAGTCCCGGTTCAGCGTGTCCAGCAGCGTGAGGATGTCCTCGGCGCTGGCGGCATCGAGATCCCCCGTCGGCTCGTCGGCCACCAGCACCGAGGGGTCCGTGACGATGGCTCGGGCGATCGCCACGCGCTGTTCCTGTCCCCCGGAGAGCTGACGCGGGTAGTGCTTCGCCCGATCGGCCAGCCCGACGATCCGGAGCGCCGTCAGCGCGCGCTCGCGCCGCTGGCGCTTCGTGAGCCGTGTGAGGAGCAGCGGCAGCTCCACGTTCTCCACCGCCGTCAGCACCGGGATCAGGTTGTAGAACTGGAACACGAAGCCGACGTGCCGGCTTCGCCACTGTGCCAGCGCGGCATCGGACAGCCCGGTGACGGTGGTGTCGCCGACGCGGATCATGCCGGACGTGACGCGATCGATGCCGGCGATGAGGTTCAGCAGCGTGGTCTTGCCGGATCCCGAAGGGCCCATCAACGCGACGAACTCGCCGTCGGGTACCTCCAGGCTGATGCCGTCGAGCACGACGATCGTCTGTGTGTCGCGCGTGTAGATCTTCCGGACGTTCTCGACCTGTACGGTTGCCATTCCTCGCTCCCTTCCCGGAGGTGCCGGCGCCGTCATCTGTGGGGGCCGCCTTCAGGCGGCCCGAGGGGCCTGGCGCCTGGTTCCCGGCCGGGCCGGCTGACGCCGGCCCGCACGTCGAGGCCAGCCCGCTCGATGACGGCCCTGCGGGCTCGGTCCTACTCCCTCACAGTCACCCGGTCGCCGTCGTCCAGCGTGTCTGGAGGGTCCAGCACGAGCGTTTCCGATCCGGCCAGGCCGTCGGACACGGCCACGAGGTCCTGTCGGACGCTGCCGGTGGACACGGGCCGCAGCCGCGCCACGCCGTCCACCACCTGCAGCACGTGCGGTCCGCCGTTCCGCTCGACGATCGCCTGCGTCGGCACGAGCACCACGCGCTCGACCGGCGCGTCCGGCTCGGCGGCCGGCTCGAGGAACGTCGCCTTGGCGCTCATCTCGGGCTTCAGGTCCGGATCCGTGTCGAGAATCGTGACCTTCACCTGTACGGTGGCCTTCGTGCGGTCGGCTGTCGGGATGATCTGGCGCAGCTCCGCACGGTACCGCCTGTCTGGAAAGGCTTCGACGGTGACTTCGGCCGCCTGCGGCTGCGAGAGCTTGGCCACGTTGGCCTCGGCGACGTCCACCTCCACTTCCAGCGTGTCGAGATCGGCCAGCGCGACCACGGCTCCGGACGAGGTGGACAGGTTCACACCGGGCGGGATCGGTGCGACGCTTTCACCGACCTCGGCCATCTTCTTCACGACGACCCCGGTGAAGGGCGCCCGGATGACGGTGTTGTCGAGCTGCGCCCGCGCGAACCCCAGGTCGGCCCGGGCCTGCTGCCGTGCCGCTTCGGCGCGGACGACGTCGGCCTGCGCCTGTCCGAGCGCCGCTTCGAGGACACGTACCTGGCTGCGGCTCGCTTCGAGCGTGTCGGTGGGGAGGATCGCTTCGTCGGCGAGCCGCTGGTTGACGGAGAGCTGCCGCCGCGCCTCGGCCAGATCCGCTTCCGACCGCCGGACCTGGGCCTGCGCGCCCGCCACCTGCGCGTCGGCCTGCTGGACCTGGGCTTCCGCGCGGCGGACCTGGGCCTGGAAGTCGTCGCTTTCGAGGCGCGCAATCACGTCGCTGGCCTCGACGCGGCTGCCTTCCTCGACGCGCAGCTCCGCGAGGCGGCCCTGGATCTTGGCCGACACCACCGCCTGCCGGCGGGCCACGACGTACCCGGAGGCGGTGAGCAACGGCGCTCCCTGAACGCCGCCACCCGTGTGCTCGACGATGGCGCGAGCCGTCTGGACTTCGGTGGCGCCGAAGGCCGACCGGTTCCACCAGGTCGCGGCGCCCGCTGCCAGCACGAGGATCAGGGCCAGCGCGATCCAGAGGCCGCGTCGCGACGGGGGCGGTTCGTCGTCCAGGCGCAGGGACGCCAGGTCGCTTCTCAGATCGCTCACGACAACATCTCCATCCGGCCAGGACGGGCGCTGGCGGGACATGGATTCAGGCGGGAGCCGCCTTCTCACAGCAGTTCCTGCAATCGAGCATATCCGGTCCGGCTGACGGGCAGTTGCCGCCCGTCGCGCAGGACGGCGGTCCGCGTCTCCTTGCCGCGGTTCTCCAGTTTCGCCAGCCGATCGAGATTCAGCACGAACGAGCGGTGGATGCGCACGAACCGGCGTGGATCGAGCGTGGCCGCGAGCGCGGCAAGTGTCTGCTCCTTGAGCAGCACCGTGCCGCCCGTGTGGATGCCCACGTAGTCGTCCTGCGCTTCCACGTAGTCCACCCGGTCGATCGGCACGACGTGCACGTCTGCGCCGTCGCGGATGACGATCCGGGAGGGTCTGGTGCCGGCGGGCCGGGCTGCGGCCGCCAGTTCCGCCGGAGAGAGACGTGCGCTCGCGGGGGCGTCCGCGCCCGGGGAGGACGGCGGCGCTGCCTGCAGCCGTTCCCTGGCGCGTTCCAGTGCCTCCTGGAAGCGGGGCTTCGAGAACGGCTTCAGGAGGTAGTCCACGGCGTGGACGTCGAAGGCTCTCAGCGCGAACTCGTCGAAGGCCGTGGCGAAGATGACGGACGTCTCGCGACCGACCAGCTCCAGGACCTCGAACCCGTCCAGTTTCGGCATCTGGACGTCGAGGATCAGGAGGTCCGGGGCGAGGTCGGCCACCGCCTTCACCGCCTCGAAGCCGTTGGCGCATTCGGCGACGATCTCGACGCCCGGTTCCTCGGCCAGGTACTCGCGGAGCACGAGCCGTGCGGGCTCCTCGTCGTCTACGATGGCGACCCGCAGGCGGGTCACGCCTGGACCTCCTCGCACGGCAGCGTGAGCGTCACGGTGAAGCAGTTGCCCTCGGCACCGGCGCACAGGTGCGCGCGGTCGCCGTACGAGGCAGCCAGCCTCGATCGGACGTTGGCCAGACCGACGCCCGTGCCGGGCCGCCGGTCGTCGGCGTCGAACGGGTTGTCGACGCGGACGCGGACATCGTGCCCGTTCCTGGCGATCGCGATCGAGACGTCGCCGCCGTTCACCAGCGTCGAGATGCCGTGCCGCACCGCGTTTTCGGCCAGCGGCTGGAGGAGCAGGGGCGGCACGCGAACGGCCTCCACCCCGGGCTGCAGGGTGACGGTGATCCCGAGCCGATCGCCGAAGCGGACGCGCTCGATGTCGAGGTACCGGCGGACGAGTGCGACTTCATCTGCGAGCGGGATGCGTGACTGCGAGCCCGCGCGCAGGCTGTCGCGGAAGAACTCCGCCAGCTCCAGCGCCATGCGGCGCGCGGCACCCGGGTCCACGCCGGTCAGCGCGCTGATGGAATGGAGGCAGTTGAACAGGAAGTGCGGGTTGACCTGCGCCCGCAGCGCCCGCAGTTCCGCCTCGCGTGCGGCAACCTGGGCCTCGAGTACCCGGCGGGCGGCTGCCAGGCCTTCGTCCGCTTCGTTCAGCGCGTAGTGCACGGCGGAGAGGAGCAGGCACACGAGCGTGGCTGCGGCGAAGGCGTCGGGCGCGAGGCTTCCGAAGAGCGCCGCCGGCTGCGGGGCCGTCTCCGCCATGACCTGCGTCCAGAGCCGGCCTGCGCCGACCCACACGCCCGCGGCGGCCAGCGAGACGATCGCCGCGGTCACGAGCACGCGTCCCCGGCCGGCGCGGATCGGGACGAACCGCGTGACGTGCCAGGTCGCCAGCGCCGGCATCGCGAGCACTTCACCCCACAGCACGAGGACCCAGGCCTGGTCGAGCGGGCCACCGGTGCGCCAGAACGGCAGCGTGCCGATGGCTGCGCCGGTCGGCACCCAGAGCAGGATGAACGTGCGCAGGCGCGAGACGTCCGAGAAGATCGGGTGCATCGATACGAGGCGAGCCGGCTAGTTCTTGATCTCCACGCCGCCCAGGATGGCGTGCCCCGTGAGCACGAGCCGCCGGGTCGTGCCTTCGACCGGCGGTTCGGACTGATCGTCCACGCCGCCGAGAATGGCGGGGATCTCCGATTCGACCGTCCAGTCGCGCGGGATGCGCAGGCTGACGCCGCCCATGCAGGCGAACACTTCGATCCGCGCCCCGTCTTCCGCCATCCGGCACTCACGCAGATCGAGCTGCACGCCTCCCATCACCGCGGTGATCTCGCCGCCGCGGAAGGTCTGCGACGTGTTGCGGCGATCCACGCCGCCCATGAACGCGAACTCGCGGAGCGAGGCCGAGCGATCCTCGCGGGGAGCGCCTTCCTCGTCTGGAGCCGCTCCGGGAGGCGCCTGGACGCTGACACGCACGGCCCGCCGGCGGTGGCTCGTCCAGGGGCGAGGCGCGAAGATCAGGTGGAGCCCGGCGACGATCAGCAGGGCGGGTACGAGCAGCCTGAACGGGTTCAGGTCCCAGCCGAACAGGTTGTTGCCGAGGAAGAGCGCGCCGGCCAGCACGGCCAGGCCGCCGAACCAGCGGCTGCCGCGGTGCGTGACCAGGCGCGCCGTGCCCCAGGCGATCAGCAGAAACGGCCAGAGCACGCCCCAGAAGCCGCGGAGTCCGAGGATCATCGTCACGCCGAAGGCGATGAGCAGCGCGCCGACGAGAACCGGGCCGGTGCGGCGACCCTGGGTGGCGGATGTTGGGCACATGGTGGTTCAGGTCCTCACGGACAATCGGGTTTCAGACGAGCAGCCGGATCAGCGCCATCGGGTGCGCCAGCATCCAGATGACCGCGGCGGCCGCTGCGGCCGATGTGGCCGCCAGGACCGTCATGACGAGGAGGCGTCTGCGTGGGCTCATGGTGCGCGCTCGCTCTGTGAGGAGCATACGGGCGGCTGGCGGGGCGCGACAGCGATTCCCGGCGAACGGCGGCTCGGTCCCGGCAAGCGGGGGGCGCAGACTCGCGCAGACGCGAAATCCCAGGTCCCCAATCCCCTCCCAGGCCAGGCCCCGAATCCCAACACCCAAAGTGCATGGCCGCCGCTATACTCTGCGGCATGACGACCCAGCTCATGTTTGCCACGGTTGCGGTTCTGCTGCTGGCGCCCCTGCCGGCCTCCGCGCAGAACCCGATGACGTTCTTCCTGACCAGCACCGGCCCGGGTGACGGCGCCAACCTCGGCGGGCTGGCCGGTGCGGACAAGCACTGTCAGGCGCTGGCCGAGGCGGCCGGGGTGACCGGCCGGACGTGGCGCGCGTATCTCAGCGCGCAGGCCGCCGACGGCCAGCCGGCCGTCAACGCGCGTGACCGGATCGGCAGGGGGCCGTGGGCGAACGCGAAGGGCACGATCGTCGCCCGCGACCTGGCCGATCTCCATGGCGACACGCTGGATCAGGCGCGCCGGGGCAACAACCTCAGTCGGACGACCGCGTTGACCGAGAAGGGGGAGCGGCACAAGGGCGTGGGGGACTCGCCGAACCAGCACGACGTGCTGACCGGCTCGCAGCCCGACGGCACCGCCTTCCCTCCGGGCCAGGATCGGACCTGCCGCAACTGGACCAGCAACACCGGCGACAGCGCGATGGTCGGTCACTTCGACCGGACGGGCGGTGGGGGCACCCCGGGTCCCACGGCGTTCCCCGGCTCGTGGAACGCTGCGCACGAGAGCAAGGGCTGCAGCCAGCAGAACCTCATCGCCACGGGGGGCAACGGTCTCTTCTACTGCTTCGCCGCGGACTGACGGGTCGTGCGGGGGCCAGCGTTCCCGGCCTGAGCGAAGCCGACGGCAGACTGATGCAACCGGGTCACTCGAACCGCACGCGCAGGTCGGCGACCAGTGGCAGATGGTCTGACGCGATCAGCGACAGGCGCGAGCGAGGCAGCTCCAGCCGCACGACCTGCACGGTGCCGTCGTAGTAGATGTGGTCGAGGTGCAGCAGCGGCAGCACGCCGGGATAGGTGCGGCGCCGCCGCAGGTGCGTCCGCATGTCGATGCTCTCCAGCCGCGCCGACAGCATCTGCGTGGCCAGCCCCTTCGTCCACTCGTTGAAATCGCCCAGCACGATCTTCGGGCGCCCGATCCGGTGGTCGTTCACCGCCGCGCTGAGCCTTCCCGCCTGGTAGCGGCGCTCGAGCAGCGCCGTGCCGAGGTGCACGTTGTAGAGGTGCAGCGTGTCGTCTTCGAGCGCGATCGCCACGCGCTGGCAGCAGCGCGGCTCGCACGTCTTCCAGGTGAGGTCGTACTGCGCGTGGTGCTGAATCGGGTAGCGGCTCAGCACGACGTTCCCGAACAGCGCGCCCCGCAGGTGCCGCGCCGGGGCCATCACCCAGCCCATGCCGAGCTGGGCCCCGAGCTCTTCCGCTTGGCCGGGCGACGAGGGGCTGGCGCCGATCACTTCCTGCAACGCGATGATGTCCGGGTCGAGGGCCCTGATGACCTCGGCTGTCCGCGTGGGGACCGTCCGGCCGTCCAGGCCGCGGCAGCGGTGGATGTTGTAGGTGGCGATGCGGAGCGTGCGCCAGCGGGCGGTGGACATCTGCGGGGAGCGGGCGGAGCTAGAATACCGCCATGACGAAGCTCGAAAGCGAACTGGAGGTGCCGTGCCCCTGCTGCGGCAGCCTGCTCGTCATCGACCTCAACCTGCAGCGGATCGTGTCGCACAAGGAGCCGGAGCGCGGCGACAAGCCGGAGCTCGGCCAGGCCGAGCGGCTGCTCGCTGCCGCGGCTGCCCGCCGCGAAGCGCTCTTCGAGCGGTCGGTCGAGGCGGAACGGGGGCGTGACGATGCGCTGAGCCGGCGGTTCGAGGAGGCGCTGCGGCAGGCGAACGCCGAGCCGGTCACGAAGCCGATCCGCGACTTCGACCTCGACTGACCCCGTCTTCCCGGTACTTGCGGGGCAGGGGCGTCCAGCGATCCCGCCCCTGGTAATACCGCCACGGCTTCACGCCGTGCGCCTCGCGAAAGGCCCGGTAGCGCCGCCGCAGGCGGTCGATCCGGACGTCCGAGCTGCGGATCGACCGGTGGGGCCAGTCGATCAGCAGCCGCTCCACCTTCCAGACGTTTCGATCCGACAGCCGCCAGTCGTACGGATCCAGCACGCGGAGATCAGCCACCCCGTAGCCTTTGATGCGGCCGGTGTCGTCCACGTACCCCTCCACGTAGCTCAGGGCCAGCGCGCGCGGCGTCGCGAAGAGCGGCTTCCGCCCGTGCAGCCCGGGATCGCGCGACCGCGCGACGGATCCCCAGCCGGTGGGCGTCCGGTACACGAAGATCACGTGGTCGAGCAGGTCGATCGATTCGAGGCTCATCACCAGCGGGGCGCAGCCGTGCTGCTCCAGGATCGTCGCCGCCGAGAGCGCGGCTTCGAGGCAGTGGACGGCGCCGGTGCGGACCACGCCCCGGAAACTGCGGAGCGTTTCCCCTCCGGCCTCGTCGTTGTAGGGCAGGTCGTTCAGCCAGCGCTGGACCGCGAGCGGCGTGCGCAGGCGGGCGATCAGCCGCCGTTCACGCGCGGTGAACGGCAGGCGCGGCGCCGCCGTCAGCGGGTCAGTTGACGGGAGCGGGAACCGCCTTGAGGTCGGCAATCAGGTCGGCGGGCGTCCAGGCGTTGCCCGAGTAGCTCTTGACCAGCGTGCCGTCGGGCGCGATGACGGCCGTCCGCAACGTGTGGCTGATGTCGATCGGGTCGTTCTCGTTGCGGACGATGGCCACGCCGAAGAGCGCCGCGAAGCGCGACAGGTTCGCCTCGTCGCCGGTCACGAAGGTCCACACCGACGGGTCCGCATCGAGCGTCGCGGCGTGCGCCTTCAGCACCTCGGGCGTGTCGATCGCCGGATCGATCGTCACCGACAGCAGCTGGACGTGGCCCAGCTCGGGTGACGCCTGCACCGCCTCCTGCACCTCGGCGAAGTTCCGGTCCATCAGCGGGCAGAAGTTCGGCATCGGGCAGTTCGTGTACGTGAAGGTGAGCGCCACGGTCCTGCCCTTGAACGAGGCCATGGGCCGCGCCTTGCCGTCCTGGTCGAAGAAGATCTCCTGCGGGACCGGGTCGCCCTCCGTGAGCACCTCGAGCGGCGTCATCATTTCGGGAGGCGGCGATGTGTCGAGCGGGGCGTGGCCGGTGGTCGTCAGCGTGGTCAGGATGCCTTCGGTGTCCGTGACCTGCAGCGTGGCCGTGACCAGGTCGCCCGGCTTCTTGCCCTCCAGCAGCGCGTCGTCCTGCACCTTGAAGGGCATGGTCATCGCCGGCATGAAGCCTTCGATGTCGCCGTGCTTGACGAGCACCTCGCCGTCATCCGCACGGATGCCTAGGATCTGCCCCTGCAGCTCGTAGCTCCGCACCTCGGGTTCCCCGGCGCAGCCGGCGAAACCGAGCAGAACGAGGCAGACACCGGCAGCGCGCTTCATCCTTCGTGCCTCCACTGTCGAGACCGGACGCTCCAGTAGAATGGCCACTCTATCAGATGATCTGGATCGGCACCTCCGGCTACAACTACCCCGAGTGGAAGGGCAGCTTCTATCCCGACACCCTGCCGGCCTCGCGCATGTTGCCGTATTACGCCGAGCGCTTTCCGACGGTCGAGATCAACCACACGTTCTACAGGATGCCGAACGAGAAGACGCTCGCCGGCTGGGCTGCCGCGACGCCGTCACCGTACCGGTTCACGCTGAAGGCGCCCAGGCGCATCACGCACGACGCGCGGCTGAAGGCCTGCGGCGAGGCGACGGCGCGCTTCGTGGACGTGGCCGGGGTCCTGGGGGACAAGCTGGGGGCGCTCCTGTTTCAGCTTCCGCCGAGTCTCAGGCGGAATACGGAACTGCTGGACGCGTTCCTCGACACGCTGCCAACCGGCGTTCGCGCCGCGTTCGAGTTCCGGCACGCGTCGTGGCTGGAGCCGGAGATCTGGGCGCGGCTCGGCGACCGCAACCTCGCGCTCTGCGTGGCCGACAGCGAGCGGCTGTCCACGCCGGTCGAGATCACGGCCGACTACGCCTACTTCCGGCTGCGCGACGAGGGGTACACGCCCGACGACATCACGCGCTGGGCCGACATCATCCGCGAGCGGACATCGCCGTGTGCGGACGTGTTCGTGTACTTCAAGCACGAGGAGCAGGGGAAGGGACCGGAGCTGGCTGCCCTGCTGCGGGAGCGCCTGGGCGTCTGACGTCATCGAGCTGGGCGGTCGCGAAGCGGACGACCTCGCGCTCGGCCCAGTAGCCGTCGTATTCCGCCGTCGGCCGCTCCACGTACGCACAGTGCCCCCCGTACGGCGTGACGACGACCGTCAGGTGGGGGTTCGCCGTTACGATCGGGTGCGTGAACGGATCGGGCGGCACGAACGGATCGTCGGCGGCTGCCAGGATGAGCGCCGGCACCCGGATCCGATCGACAACCCGCATTGCGCTCGCCCGGAAGTAGTAGTCGGTCGCGTCGGCGAAGCCGTGGTGGGGCGCGGTGTACACCTCGTCGAACTGGCGCACCGTGCGAACGCGCGCGAGCGGCGCCAGGTTGAAGACGTCGGGAACCGCGGCGGCTTTCCGCCGCATGCGGCGTTTCAGGTTACGGACGAAGTTCCACTGGTAGACGACGTTCGCGCGCCGTTCCAGTGCCTCCACGCAGCGACCCAGGTCCATCGTCGGCGACACCGCGCACACCGCCAGCAGCTCGGAGGG
>Ga0194132_10003573_pt1 | contig 27528 bp, 26 predicted proteins | sample TA2KigOf80mmetaG_FD_148612 | JGI IMG/M metagenome (GOLD analysis project Ga0194132, IMG submission 148612) | Freshwater microbial communities from Lake Tanganyika, Tanzania - TA2015054 Kigoma Offshore 80m | ecosystem: Environmental > Aquatic > Freshwater > Lake | place: Tanzania: Lake... | reverse complement strand
TCTATGGTACTGGCCAATTCCTGCATGGCAAAAAACTGGTTGGATTTCTGGAACACGCAGCTAAACTCTCACCTCCCTGGATTGCATGCCCAGAGCATCACCCACTGGATTAATGATGGGTTGATGACCATTTTCTTCCTGCTGGTAGGGCTGGAGATAGAACGGGAACTTCTTACCGGCGAACTCAGTGACCGACGTACGGCCATGCTGCCCGTGATTGCCGCTGTTGGCGGCATGCTGATTCCGGCACTGGTATTTTTTATTATCAATGGAAATCACCCTGAACTTTGGCGGGGTGCGGGCATTCCCACCGCCACCGATATTGCCTTTGCCATGGCCATCATGAGCGCACTGGGTAGCCGCGTACCCAATTCATTGAAAATTTTTCTTACTGCCCTGGCTATTATTGATGATCTGGGGGCCATACTGGTCATTGCCATATTTTATGGGCAAGGCGTCCAATGGTTGTGGCTTTCAGCGTCACTGGGTGTTTTTGGTTTTTTGCTAATCTGCAAGCGCAGCAGCATAAAAACCCTTTGGCTGTATTTACCGGCCGGGCTATTATTGTGGTATTTCATGATGCAAAGTGGTATACACGCCACCATTTCCGGGGTATTGCTGGCTTTTGCCATTCCTTTTGGTAAAAAGGAGGAAGACAAATCACCATCATCCTACCTCATGGATAAACTGCACGAACCCGTAGCCTGGTTCATTCTACCTGTTTTTGCACTGGCCAATACCGCCATTTCTTTGCATGCCGGCGGCATCTTAGAAACCCTCACAGACACTCTACCATTGGGAATTGCAGCCGGACTGGTTTTGGGAAAACCGCTTGGGATTTATCTATTATCTGTATTCGCTGTACGAACTAAAATAGCACAGCTACCCTCCGGCGTTAACGGAAAACACATTTGGGGCGCAGGATTACTGGGTGGCATCGGCTTCACCATGGCCATATTTGTGGGCAACCTGGCCTTTACAAACAACCCCGAACTTGTTGAACTGAGCAAGGTAGCAGTGCTTGGTAGCTCTACGTTAGCGGCGGTGGCAGGATATGCGTTTTTGCGGGTAGCGGGGAAAGAATGAACAACCTAGAATATAACATAAAAGCCCCAACATGGGGCTTCAGTTGCGGACCGGACGGGGCTCGAACCCGCGACCTCCGCCGTGACAGGGCGGCATTCTAACCAGCTGAACTACCGATCCATTAGAACTTTATGTTCACCATTCTTTCGAACGGGACTTCAAAAATAAGACATCCTTTCAAATTGTCAAAAAACTGCCGAAAAAATATTCATAGGTTGGCGGACCAGACAAGGCTCAAACCCATACCGGCTAAACCGGAACCCTGCCAGGGCGGCATTCTAACAAACAGAGAAACCGGCCATTATATTTTTAAGCTTTCCATAGTCTCGAAAAGGACTCAACAAATAAGACATCCTTTCAAATTGTCAAATGACTGGTTTCTTTATCCGCGGACCCTAAAAATTTGTTCTCTCAAAACTTTTCCATATATTCATTCCTCTATGCTCGCACCCTCTCTTATTGTCCTTTTTATTATAATTCTGGACAGACGCAACGCCGGCTGACAATCTTTTGCCGCCAAACACAGTTTGCGTATTTTCGCAGCTCCCATTATGAAGAAACTCCTCTTTATTGTCACACTGGCACTGGCATACGTGCCCATCTCCGCCCAGCACAACGATCTGCTCTGCTACCACGCCGATCCTGGAAAACACGAACGCAACCGCAATATAGACATTATACACATGAAACTCAATGTGGCGTTCCAGCCTGCTCAGGCCACCGTGCTGGGAACCGTTTCTCACCAGTTTCGCTGCCTGCAGGACAATATAGACACCATCTTCCTCGACGCCCCCGGCATCACTGCCGACAGTGTATGGCTGAACGGAAAACCCATCATATTCCGTTACAACGCCGCCGGTCTGATTTGCAATACCGGCCTCAAACAAGCTTACAATAGCCAGCATACCTTAAAAATAAAGTATACCGCCAAACCCAAAAAAGGTATTTATTTCATCGGTTGGAATGTACCCAAAATTGATGACCCCGTGCATCAGACCCGCCGCCAGATATGGACACAAGGACAGGGCATCGACAACCGCCACTGGATTCCCATGATCGATGACCGCAGCGATAAATTTGTTACAGAAGTTCAGGTAACATTTGCAAAAGAATACAATGTGCTCTCCAACGGGCAATTGCTCTCCAACAAAGAAAATAAAGACAAAAAAACCCGCATCTGGCATTACAAAATCAACAACCGCCACGCCGGATACTTGCTGATGCTGGCCATAGACAAATATGCCATTAAAAAAACCATAACCAAACGAGGCACCCCTATTCAGTTTTGGTACTATCCCGAACACCCCGAAAGACTGGAGCCTACCAGCCTCTACAGTGAGCGTATTATCGAGTTTCTGGAAGATGAAACCGGCGTAAAATATCCCTGGGGAAGCTACAGCCAGGTTATCATCCAGGATTTTATGTTTGGCGCCATGGAAAATACCGGTGCCACCACCCTGGGGGATTTTTCATGGGTTGACAGCCGCACTTTCCTCGACCGCAACTATGTTACCACCAATGCCCATGAAGCCACCCACCAGTGGTTCGGCGACCTTATAACCGCCCGCAACGATGCGGACCACTGGCTACAAGAAAGCTTTGCTACCTACTACCCCGGTTTGTTTGTGGGTTCGGTTTACGGCCCTGATGAATCCGCATGGTATTTCCGCGGAAACATGAACGGCGCCATAGCCGCAGGCGAGAAGAACAGCCTGCCAGTGCGCAACAGCGAAGCAGGTAGTGCCCGACATTACCCCAAAGGTGCTTCTGTACTGCACATGCTGCAACATGTAATGGGTCGTGACAATTTCCGCAGGGGTATCAAATTGTACCTCGACCGCCATGCTTTCGATGGTGTAATGACCGTAGACCTCGAAAAAGCCATGCTGGATGCCACCGGCATGAACATGGACTGGTTCTTCGATCAGTGGATTTATCGGGGCGGAGAACCCCATTACCACGTGGGCAGACAATCCACAGCAGCCGGTACTGAATTCACAGTTGAGCAAATCCATAAAATGGAGCCCACCGTGGGCACTTTCAGAATGCCTGTGGATTTTGCGGTTTATTATATCGATGGCAGTGTATCACGCCTCACAACCACAGTTGACAGGGGATTTCAAAAAATTATTGTTCCCAATCCCAATAACAAAACCATCGCTTTTACCCTGTTTGACGAAGGCAGCCACATCCTCAAAAAACTAACGTTCGAAAAAGGCGCCGAAGAATGCATTCAGCAATTGCTGGGTGCCCGTGACATGCTGGATCGCTATGACGCGCTCATTGTTCTTTCTAAAGTGCCCTTTGACAAGAAAAAAGACGCCCTGAAAACGGCATTTGTCAAAGAAACCCACAAAGCCATGCGGGCCGAAATCACCAGGCAGTGGCTACAGAACAACGAAGACGTGAATTTTGCCGGCCAGGCCATGAATGCAAGACAGACAGAAGTTCGCAGAGCAGTAATTGATATGCTGCCTGTTGATGCCAACACCCAGCACATTTTCGAATCAGCACTCAAAGACAGCAGCTATTTCATCATTGAAACTGCCCTTCTGAAACTTTGGGATGCAGTACCCGACGAAGGCAAGAGAACCCAATACCTGCAGGCCATTGCCGGACTTGACGGCTACACACACAACCTAAAAATCCGCTATCTGGAACTCAGCACAGAGGTTTTCCCGGACATGAAAGGCAACGCCATCATGATGCTTACAGACTATTGCAGTGATAAATACGAATTCAGAACCCGCGTGCTGGCCATGCAGGCATTGCAACGGTTGAATATTTGCAATGAAGCAGTGATTAAAAATCTCTACACCTGCATACTCAACTTCAATTCCAGACTGGCTGGACCCGCCAAAGATGTGTTGCAGTATTTCAAACAGCAATCTGCCTGCCAGAAGATTTTGAAAAGCACCCTGGAAACTGGCGGTTATTCTGCAGAACAGAAAAAAAGCATAAAACAAACCTTGGCCTTGTAAATGTGGCACATACTTTGTAACTTTGAAAGTATGAGGCTCTGCAAATCCGTTTTCTTAGCACTGTTTATGTTGGCGGTATTGCCTGCACGCTCGGGAGATATCCGCATGGGCCTATTGCCTAATCCTGCCAACAATCAGGTAACAGTGAGTATTGAAGGCGTATCAAATGCTGTTCAGATACATCCTGAAATTTATACCGTTTTGGGCGAAAAAGTGGCTCCAATCCAATGGCGCCGTGAAGGCAACATATTCATTTTCAATACTTCTTCCATTCCTGATGGCATATATCTGGTTAGGTACGGATCCGGTGACCAGGCCGTGGTTAAAAGACTGAAAATTCAGCATCAATAACACATTCCTGCACCTTAAGGCAATATTTTTTTACTATTTTCTGTTCAATTCTTTTTAAGTTTGAGAGTTATTGTATTATTTAGCGTTTTATTTAGTAGTACAAAAGGCATGATGAGGTTCCAAAAGAACAAGGTTTACAACCATTTCAAACTAAAATATCACAACCCATTTGGTTGGTTTATTATAACCGGACTGGCCATAGGTCTTACCCTCTCAGGTTGCGGTGGCGCAAACTACAAAGAGGCTATGAAGCTCTATGGTCAGGGATATTACGGTCAGGCAGCAGAAATGTTTGAGGCCGTTTCCAAAAAAGCCAAAGATAAAAATCAGAAAAAAGATGCCACATTCTATGCGGCAGAGGCCTATCGAATGAATAACAACTACGAAAAGGCCAATCGTCTATACGAAAAAGTACTGAAAACCGATCCCAAAAACACCCGTTCCCTGCTAATGCATGCCAATATGCTGAAGAAAATGGAAAAATACCGCGAAGCATCTCAGGCTTACACCAATTACCTGCAGGAAGTTCCTGGTGACAGTATCGCCCTAAATAAAAAAGAGGGCGCAGAACTGGCTTTGCGCTGGACTCCCGACAGTTCGCGTTTTGAGGTTGAAAATTTCAAGGCAGCCAACACCAAAGAAAACGACTGGGCTCCTATGATTGCGGACAAGAAAGACAAATTGCTGTTTTTCTCGTCAGACCGTGAAGGTGGCAAAACCAAGCGCATTTATGCCGGTACCATGAATTTCTGGAGTGACATTTGGTACATCGAAAAAACTGGTAAAAAGAACAAAGAAAAATGGGGCACACCTGTATTCGTTGAAAAATCAAGCACCAAGTATAACGAAGGCGGCATTGCCTTCGATTCCCGCTATGCCAGTATGTATATTACACAGTGTGGCGGATACGACGGCAAGGCTGAAAAATGCGCCATCTACCAGATGAAAAAGGTAGGCACAGACTGGGAAATGGGCAATCCGCTGGATTTCTGCAAATCTGACACTGCACATAGCTACGGCCACCCGGCTCTGTCGCCCGACGGCACCAAAATGTATTTCTCCAGTGACCGCACAGGAGGCTATGGAGGCTTCGATATATGGGTAGTAAGCTATAGTAAGCGTTCAAAGTCATGGGGAGAACCTGTGAACCTTGGGCCAATGATCAACACGACCGGAAGCGAATATTTCCCCTATTTAAATGACCACAACAACCAGCTTTACTGGTCTTCAGACGGATTGCCCGGTCTGGGTGGCCTTGACCTCTTTACCGCCATCCCATCAGATGAGATAACTGTATGGAACGAGGTAGAAAACCTTCGCGAACCCCTAAACAGCGGCGGAGATGACTTTGGTATTACATTTACCAATGGCAACTCAGAAGAAGGTTACTTTACCAGTAACCGTGGTGACCGTAAAAACAACGATGACATATATCACTTCACTATCAAACCACTTGTAATTACAATTCGTGGTGTGGTTACAGATTGTAATACCAAAAAGACACTTCCCAACGCCACTATCTATATTACCAACGATAAAGATACAGTTAAACATGTACTGAAAGCAGATGCACTGGGTGGCTACTTTCAGACGCTGAAAGCCAATTACAACTACACCCTTCAGGCTAAATATCCCGAAGAATACTACTTCGACGGAACCCCTGTGGGTCGCACTACCAAGGGCATAAAGTTCAGTACCGAACTGATACAGGATTTCTGTCTGAAAAACCCTCTAGATGAAATCATCACCCTCCCTATCTTCTATGATCTTGATTCTGCCCGCATTCGGCCGGATGCTGCACGCGTTCTTGATACTTTCGCTAGAAACGTTTTGGCCAAATATCCCAAACTGAATGTAGAACTGGGTTCTCACACTGATTGTCGCGCCAGTAAAGAATACAACGAAAGACTGGCTGGACGCCGCGCAGATAGCGCCGTTTCTTACCTAGTACGCATACATAATGTCGACCCCAAGCGCATTGAAGCAAGAGGTTACGGTGAAACCAAGCTCACCAACGATTGTAAGTGCGAGGGCTCAGAGATTACCGGTCTGACGCCCTACTATGATTTTGTTGACTCTACCGGTGTTCGCAAGAAAACCCGCAAAGCAGTAGTAACTAAAGACGACGGAGGCAACGTTGTAAAAATGGAGTACCAGGATTACATGCCACAGGAAATTAAGGTGCAGGCAGGCAGATACTACGTTCCCTGCGACGAATTCCAACACCAGCAAAACCGCCGCACTACAGTTCTTTTCTCACGCGATGGTCTTTCCTCTCGCGTGAAGGTAGATACAAAAATTGAAGGTAACAATACCAATAGTCCCAGTGGGAATAATGTAAATCCAGCCAAACCCACCACCTCTGACAAACCTGCCATTGATGAAAGCAATGCACTGAAAGTGCGTATTTTCAAACAGGGCAATAGCAATATGGTTTCTGCCATGTTGCAGGAAACCGAAAGTGTTGAGTTTGCCTTCGATCTGATTGGTAAATACACCGCTGTTCCTGCTGAAGTAGCTGCCCAGTGGATGAAGTCCAAAGTCATAAACAAAGGCATGTTCCTGGAAGGTGAAAAAATCAAAGCCGGTGACGTAAAACTGCCAAGTAACAAATTTGAGGTCCCAAAAATCACCATTGGTTCCTACGTGGTTGAAAAAGTGCAGTTCATCATTACCGACAAGGTTGAGCAACCCACCCTCGGTAAGAACTTCTTCAAACCTTTCAAGGCAGAGTCCTACAAAACCGATACTGATTTGGTTCTGCTTCCCAAAAAAACTCCCAAAAAGCCCAAGGAAGAGTCTGCCAAGGAAACCAAACCCAAGGAAGAGCCTGCCAAGGAAACCAAAGTGAAGAAGAAAAAATAAACCGCAATGATATTACAAAAAGAAAGGCTGCTTCTGCGGCCTTTCTTTTTGTGGCAGTTTAGACAACAGCCCTGCGTATTTTTATAAGTTTCTGCAGCAAAGGTTCAAGCTTATTCAGGGGCAGCATGTTGGCACCATCGCTTTTGGCAACGGTCGGATTGGGATGGGTTTCAATAAACAAACCATCTGCGCCTACAGCAATAGCTGCTTTGGCAATGGTTTCAATTAATTGAGGCTTACCACCTGTAACGCCGCTATCCTGATTGGGCTGTTGCAGGCTGTGGGTAACATCCATGACCACCGGCACACCCATGGCGGCCATTTCGGGGATATTGCGGAAATCCACAACAAGATCGGTATATCCGAATGAATTGCCGCGGTCGGTTAAAACCACATTGCTGTTGCCACTGTCTATGCATTTCTGCAATGCGTGTTTCATTGCGCCTGCGGCAGCAAATTGTCCTTTTTTTATATTAATGCACTTCCCTGTCTTGGCCGCAGCCACCAGCAATTCGGTTTGCCTGAAAAGAAAGGCTGGAATCTGCAGCACATCCACATAGGTGGCGGCAAATTCGGCTTCGTACGATTCGTGAATATCAGTTATAGTGGGGATACCATAAGTTCGGCCCACTTCTGCCAGAATTTCAAGCGCAGTTATGTCACCAATCCCTGTGAAGGAATCAATACGCGAGCGGTTGGCTTTGCGGTATGATCCTTTAAAAACAAGCGGTATCTGGTAGCTATCAGAGATTGAAACGAGTATTTCGGCAATCTGCAAAGCCATGTCACGGTCTTCGATGGCACATGGACCCGCCACAAGGAAAAAATTGCCTGAATCGGTGTATTTCAGGCCTGGGATGCTTGGTAATGGCATGTTGCAAAGTTACATCCTGTAATCCAATCCGTGTCAGTTGCTGTAAAAACTGAAGCTGCTGCGGTTCCCATTGCGGTCCATACCGTCAACGCGGATGCGGCCTGTGGTGGTTTCCATGGCACTGATAAGCTCTTCCGCCTCGGTGTAGTTGCGTCCATTGAATTGAAGAATGATAAACCCTTCCACAAGCCCCATGCGGGCAATATAACTGCCCTGGGTAACGTTCAACAACCGTATTCCTGAAGAAATCCTGTATTTACTCAAATCGGAGGCACTAAGCGGCTGAAAATCTGCCCCAAGCATCTTGCTATTTACCGCACCTTTCATAGACAATGCACGGTTATCTTCCTTGCTGATGAGCTTCAGCGTCACATTTTTCTCCTCACCGTTTTTCCAGAGCGCCAGGCGGGCCTCGTCGCCCGGGCGCAGATACGACAAATATTCATCATACAAGGCTTTAGAAGTAGTAGCGTAGCCATTTACCGACAGGATAATATCTCCTTTGCGGATGCCTGCTTTCCAGGCAGGACCATCTTCCAGCACCTCACCCACTCCCACAGCTTCCTGTGTCAGTTTCGCAGCCACTGATTTGGCTGATGTCAGGTCAACAATATCCATACCCGGCAGGGCGCGTTTCACCACACCAAACTCCACCAGATCCTTCACAATTTTTTTTACAATGTTTACTGGAATGGCAAATCCGTAGCCTGTATAACTGCCTGTATTGCTTTGAATGGCGGTATTAATGCCCACCAATTGACCATTTGTGTTTACCAGTGCGCCTCCGGAGTTCCCGGGATTGATAGCTGCATCTGTTTGAATGAAGCTCTCTATCGGAAACTGATTCTGCACAATGTTTATGTTGCGGCCCTTGGCGCTTACAATACCTGCCGTAACCGTGCTGGTTAGGTTAAACGGATTTCCCACGGCCAATACCCAGTCGCCCACCTGTACATCATCGCTGTTGGCCATCACAATAGCCGGAAGGTTATCGGCTTCAATTTTCAGTAAAGCCAGATCAGCGCCGGGCTCTGTGCCTACCACTTTAGCGGTAAATTCCTGCTTTTGCTTGTTCAGCACCACTGTAATCTTGTTGGCATTGGCAATCACATGATTATTGGTTACAATGTAGCCGTCCTTGCTCACTATCACGCCGCTGCCGGTGGAAGTGGCCTCTCCACGGCTGCCAAAGGGATCAAAGTCCCAGAACCAGCCAAACGGGCTTTGCATCTGCACAGTGCTCTGCGTTTTGATAAACACCACCGAGGGGGTACTGATGGCAGATGCTTTAACAAAACCGTTGGGCAATTCTGACAAATTGACATTTCTGTATGCACTAATAGGATATTGAATTTGGGAATAGTCATTTTTCCTGGTTTGCTTTACAAACAGCCAGGCACCGCCAAAGCCACATAAAAATGGCAATAGCACTGAGAAAACGATTGTTGCAGAGATTCTTTTTTTCATAATAAATCCAAAACAGCTTAATAAGCCATTAACAAAAAATGTGCCTGATAGATTTGGGTTAATTATCTTTGTGCTTCATGCGTTTAATTGGATTTGTTATTTTAGTGTCTATTGCTGTCTTTCTTAACAATTGCAACCGTGAATGCAGAAACCTGGCCAATACCCAATCGGGTGACATTGTAAAAGTGTATGAGTTTGGCGATTGCTTCCTCTACACCAGTTTAGACAGTCAGGTGGTGATTGACGATGCGACCAAATGGACAGCTTTCAAGCAGAAATACCTGAAATATTGCGACACACTGAAACTTGAAAGTATTGATTTTTCAAAACATATGCTGGTGGGCTACAAACTGAGGGTTTACGCATGTAATGTAGCCTTCCACCGCAAATTGATCATTGATGACAGTGCCAAAACCTACACTTACAGTATTGAAACAGAATTATGCAGGGGCTGCAACTCAGAACTCAATAGCCCTAATTGGGTGATTATGCCGAAGTTACCTGCGGGGTACAAGATGGATTTTAGGAATAAAGTGAGGTAGCAGAATGTATTTTCAGCTTGCGGCTTAATGGTATAAAAGGATAATCTTACAGGATGGTCAATCGGTTTATTTGTCGCTTTTAATAATTATCATTAAAGATACTACAAAGAGTTATTCAGTTCCGTATAAACAACAATCTCAACTATACACTGTAAACTTTTAACTGTAAACTAAAATCAGTGTGTTCTCGTCATGTCTTCCGGCGTAATAATAATAAAATCCGCGAGGCCTTTGTTTTCGGATTCCAGAGATTTTAACTGCGGTTGCATGGCCGTGCTGATGATTACAATTTTCAGGGCTGGATTCAGCTTTTTCAGATACCAATAAATGCTTTGATAATTATTGCTGTGATAGGCGCCGTTGTAGTGAATGAAAATTTGTCCTGCTTTGTAGTTCTTCACTATAAAATGCGCCATGGTGGCATCCTTGATGGCCTGCGCTTTGGGCAGATTGGGACCACCATGCATGCCTACTGCTTTCCCGATTTCGGCGTAGCAGGGCAAGGTACTGTCATACATGGGCGGCAGCGGGGCTATCCAACTTTTTTGTAGTGCTGAAAGGGTATCCAGGGCTTCAAAACCACCTTTGAACACGGTACTGGCAAACTTGCGAGGAATGTTGGTAGCCACAAACGGAATTCGCTTTTCACGTGCAAAATCCAGTAGGGGTTTGTAATCTGTTTTATGGTTTGGCCAGGGCCTGGCGGTTTTTTGAAACTCTTTTTCTGGCAGGCTGTCAAACACATAGTGGTCTACCAACGTTTGTACATCGGCTTCAAACATTTCGGCTCCCAGCACCATGTTGGGGCGTTGTGCAAACACATCACGGGTGCTCTCAAACTGCAACCAGTGCACAATCGGATTGTCGTGGTATTCGCCAAACAGCACCACATCCGCGGCCTGCATGGCTTTCAGCATTTGGCCGTAGTTAGCCTTTTTCCCCTTTACGTTAAACATGGTGTATGCGTGTTTATCCTGGGCCTTTACTGCAAACGCACTAAGCACTAACGCGGTTAAAATGAGGATATTTTTCATGTTTACCAACCCAACACCCAGGCAAAAATCAGCGGTGCCACAATGGTAGCATCGCTTTCCACGATAAATTTTGGAGTATTCACATCCAGTTTACCCCAGGTAATTTTTTCGTTGGGCACCGCACCGCTGTAGCTGCCGTAGCTGGTGGTGCTGTCGCTGATCTGGCAGAAATAGCTCCAGAAGGGTACATCATGCCATTCCAAATCCTGATACATCATGGGAACTACGCAGATAGGGAAATCACCGGCAATACCGCCGCCAATCTGGAAAAATCCTACCCCCTTGCCACTGCTGCTCTTGCGGTACCAGTCGGCCAGCCAAACCATGTATTCAATACCACTTTTCATGGTGCTTGCCTTAAGCTCGTTTTTGATAACGTAACTGGCAAAAATGTTACCCATGGTGCTGTCCTCCCAACCCGGTACCACAATGGGCAGATTCTTTTCGGCGGCGGCCAGCATCCAACTGTTCTTGGGGTCTATTTCGTAATACTGCTCCAGTTCCCCCGAAAGCAGCATTTTGTACATGTATTCATGCGGGAAATAACGTTCGCCCTTATCATTGGCATCTTTCCATACGCGGTGAATATGCTTTTGCAGTCTGCGGAAAGCCTCTTGTTCAGGAATGCAGGTATCGGTAACACGGTTGTAGTGGTTTTCAAGCAAATCCCATTCATCCTGCGGACTCAAGTCGCGGTAATGCGGCACGCGCTTGTAGTGGCTATGCGCCACCAGATTCATAATATCTTCCTCGAGGTTGGCACCGGTGCAGCTGATAATGTCAATTTTCCCCTGACGTATCATTTCGGCCAGGCTTTTGCCCAGCTCGGCCGTACTCATTGCACCGGCCAGGGTTACCATCATTTTTCCGCCTTCGGTAAGGTGGGTTTCATATCCTTTGGCGGCATCCACCAAAGCGGCCGCATTGAAGTGCAAATAGTGTTTTTCTACAAACTGAGAAATAGGACCTTTTTGTAGCATGACCACAAAATTACGATTAATTGCACAGCAAATTGGGAGTAAAGTTGTTACTTTGTAGTATTGTCAAACATGCGTTTTACGAAAATTTCTCTGGTACTGCTGGCAATATTGTCGCTGATGCAGACCCAGGGCTGCAAACACGAGAACGTGATTGTGCTGACAGATTGCGATAGTACACAATTTAAATTTTCCACCCATATTCAACCTATGATTGACAGGTATTGTGCGGGTTGTCACACTTACCCCAATGCTTCCGGTTCAGTGGAACTTTCTTCCCACACCGGGGTTGCCTTTGTGGCTAAGAACGGCACCTTAATGAATAGCTTAACCCACCCTACCAACTGGATGCCCAAAGGGGGTAACAGACTCAGCGTTTGCCAGATAAAACAATTTGAAAAATGGATTAAGGCCGGTGCCCCCAATGATTAAGTTGCTAAAAAAACTTGTAATTATTGCTGTTATTTTCTCATCTTGTTATTACGATAACAAGGAAGATTTATATCCGGGACAGGCCGACTGCGATACGGTAAATGTAAGTTTTGCCAAAGACATCAAGCCACAGATTGATGCGCAGTGTATAGGTTGTCACAATACGCAATCGCCCACAGCAGGTGTGGCATTGTCTACCCATGGGGAAATTCTGGCCTATGCCAAAAGTGGTCAGCTTTATGGAGTCTTAACCTGGATAGCACCCTACACCGGCAGCAAACAGATGCCGCCCAATGGCCCCAAATGGAGCAATTGTAATTTGTCTAAACTAAAATCATGGATTGATAAAGGTGCGCCGAATAATTAATTATATCGTTCTGCTGATTGGTTTTTCAACCAATATTTTTTCACAAACCGATAGCATTGTAAAATATAAGGCTGTTGCCCCTAAGGAAGACAATATCACGCATGATATTTTAATTCTGCGCAGAACCATTCATAACAGTTTTCGTATTATTAACGGACACGGAACACTGACTCTCGATAAAAAGCAATTGGAATTTTGCATACAGCACCGTTTTGGATTGCTGAGTTCCGGATATCAAGGTGCGTGGGGTTTGGACCAAAGCAACATCAGAATTGGTTTGGATTACGGCCTAAATCACAATATTACGATAGGTGCAGGGCGCAGTGGTATGGGTAAAACAAGCAATGCCTATATAAAATGGGGTATTGTAAAACCCGATGGCACAAATCAATATAAAACTGCCGTAACCTGGCTCAGCGATATGGCTTATTTGTTTGAAAAGAATACCACGGGCCTCAATCCTTATTACAATACGCACAGAATGAGTTATACGCATCAGTTGTTGATAAGCCGCAATTTTGTTTTGGGTCGACACATGTTTACGCTGCAGATGGCTCCTACACTGGTGCACCGAAACCTTGTAGAAACCACTGCCGATGCCAACGATGTTCCTTTGCTGGTTGGTAACGCACGTTACCGCATCAATGACCGTATTCATGTCACCGGCGAATTTGTGCAGGTTTTCAATAAGCGTATATCACAAAACAACAAACCCGCCGCAGGCGTGGGCCTGGAGTTCTGGACGGCTGGACACGTTTTTCAGCTCACGTGCAGCAATGCCAATGCGCTCAATGAATTTCGCTATATGACCGGGGATAACGGTAGTTTTCGCAAAGGTGATTTGAGACTGGGCTTTAATATTGTGAGGCGCTGGTAGCGATATGCCGAACCTACGGTGTTTGGGTGCCGATTGCACTCGGATTTGACAACTTTTAGAAAGTTGGCGAATCACCTCCTGCCGCGGACCCCTGGGCACACTCACTATCCCGGAGGGATTCCAAATCATTTTTCGCCCAGCCACCACAGCGGTTTGTACCTGCGGCGGCGTGTTGCGAAGGGTCTCACTTTTTCTTCAATAAAGCGCACGGCCTCTTCGGGGTCATCCGTAATACAGAGCATATCATCATCTTCAGGTGAGATGGTTTTCATTTTGTGCATCAATGCAATCTGGTCAAGATTGTTTTGCCAGTATTCCTTGCCCATGAGCACCAGTGGAAACCATGGCATCTTTTTGGTTTGAATGAGTGTAAGCGCTTCATACATTTCATCGATGGTACCAAAACCACCTGGCAATATCACAAAGCCAAAGGAATATTTAAACAGCATTACTTTGCGCACAAAAAAGTAGCGGATTTCCACCCAGCGATCCAGATAGGGATTGGGTTTTTGCTCGAAAGGCAACTTAATATTGACACCAATGCTGTATGCCCCGGTTTCCTTTGCGCCTCGGTTGGCCGCCTCCATGATGCCTGGACCTCCTCCGGTCATGATACCGAAGCCCAGCTGACCGATTCTGGCCGATGTTTCTTGGGCTAATTGGTAATATTCGTGGTCCTCGTTAAAGCGAGCCGAGCCAAAAACGGTGACACACGGACCAATAAAGTGCAGGCGGCGGTAGGCTTTCAGAAATTCCACAAACACACGGAACAAAAAACCGAGCTCGTAAAAGCGTCCGTGTGGGCCCTCGAGGTAGGCCACATCAAGTCCGCCATTGCGGGGATTTTTAGAAGATGCGTTCCTAAAATAATGCCCACCAAAGTTAGCGGGCATTTCTGAATGGTTATTAAGGATTTTTAGAAACGCTCGAACTGCGAGAAAAAGAAGTTGCCTTCGATTTCTGCATTTTCATCGCTGTCGCTGCCGTGGATGGCATTGGCATCAATGCTTTTGGCGTAGAGGTTACGGATGGTTCCGGCCTCAGCCTTTTGGGGGTCGGTAGCACCGATGAGTTTGCGAAAATCTTCCACGGCGTTGTCCTTTTCAAGGATTGCAGCGTAAATAGGTCCACTGGTAATAAAGCTTACCAGTTCTCTAAAGAAAGGACGCTCACGGTGAATTCCGTAGAAATTACCTGCCATTTCGGTGCTGAGGCGTGTATACTTCAGGGCTACGATTTTGAAACCAGCCTGTGTGATGTGATCGATAATTTTACCCGCATGTCCGTTGGCAACGGCGTCGGGTTTAATCATGGTGAATGTGCGGTTGGTTGCCATAGTTAGTCACGGCATTAAAATCAAAAAGTGTGCCTGATTGCAATATTTCAGTAAAATGCACTTATTGGCAGGTTTTTCAGACAATTGCATTTTAGTATCAGGTATTTTATTTTCAATTATCCGTGCTGTTTTTGCTTCAGCCGCAGGTCGTTCTTCTATGGTTTTTTCTGTTGAATGAGTGGGCTTATTACCACTGATTCCGCCACCAAAGCGGTCGTAGGGATAGGTTCTCTTTATGCTGCAGGCCGAAAACAGAATGGCAATCAGAAGAATTGAAGTAAGGTAAAGTTTATGTCTTTTCATGGTGTATGTATTTTTTTGAGATGTATTTTTCAAGAGTGTTTTCTATAAAAAGCTGATATGAAATTGACAAGACAAAATACAATATCAGCAAATACATAACCTCCATATCATTCATGGCAGACCAGGGTAAAAACACCATAAATAATAGGAGCCGCAGAGTTTCCCAGCCGTTGAAATGCCGATACGTATTGTTTTTAAAAATCAGGGCCGTCTGGGTGATGGATGTAATGCACAATGCCATGCAATACCACAATGCCACCGGTGGTAAAAAATCTTTATAAAATAAAATTGCAATAAATCCGGGGACACAGCATACCAGCTGCCAGGTTGCATAATACCGCTGTAATGACTGCGAAACACCGGGCTGCCAGAATGCACGCGGAGAAAAGTCGTCCTGCTCCCTAGGTTTCCATTCAGGAGGCATGAGTAATAATTTAATTTTATTGATAATACCGGATGTGTTTTTTATTCCCTTCCATAAATAACGATAGTAATAGGTGATAGCATTTACAGGGTTATTGTCGGAATAATTGGCTTTAACACCGTATTGCACCGCTTCGGTTTCTTCCTGAAATGTGCCAAATATTTTATCCCAGATTATCAGTGCAGATCCGTAATTTTTATCAATGTAAATATCATTTTTACCGTGGTGTACGCGATGGTGCGAGGGCGTAACCAATATATTTTCCAGCCACCCCAGCTTGGGGATATAGGTGGTATGCACCAAAAAATCCCACAGACCGGATACTTTCAGTGAAATTACCAGCAACAAGGGATCGAAACCAAATACGGGTAAGAGCATCCAGAAGGCAATGCGATTAATACCCTGAAACGGCGAGCCGCGGAAACCGTTGGAGAAATTGAATAATTCGGAGGAATGGTGGGTGATGTGCCCGGCCCACAGAATATTGATACGGTGCGAAAAACGATGGTACCAGTACGAAAGAAAATCAACAGCGAAAAAGGCATAGACCCACTGCTGCCAATTCAGGGATAAGGTAAATAACCGGAAATGACTGTAGGAAAACTGCAGGCAAACATATAGCGCGCCGAAATAAAACAGAGACCCAAACTGATCGAAAGCACCAATAGCCATGTTAATGACCGTATTGCCTGTCTGGTAGCGGTTGTCTTTTTGTTTGATGCTAAAACGCCATTCCAGTGCCACCATGAGCAGAAAAACAGGGATGAGCAGGGCGGTGTAGTTGGGCATAACAGGGCTGCGCTTTTACACAAATATAAATACATGTAAAGGCATGCTCATTAGGATTTTCGTCATGTGAAACAGAATGCCCTCGCAAATAGTGCAACTCATATAGCGGTGCTGTATTTGCGCAGGCTGCTTTTTGCAACTATCGATGATTCGCTGCACGCGATTTGCGATTTTCCGTAAAAATATCGTTTGGTGTTTGCATAAAATGCAAAAGATAATGCCATTATCTTTGTCGGCACCCGTGATGCCAACCAAACCCCAAATTCACTGGCACTGCATGCAAGAACTGAAAAACCGCCTGCAAAACACTACCGAGGCCATGGCTTCCGTGCGCGAATCGGTGGCTTCAGACACTAAAAGCAGTATGGGCGACAAGTACGAAACAGCCCGTGAAATGGCGCAGCAGGAACTGGAGAAAATCGAGCGGCAGGTGGCTATGCTGCAGCAATGGCAGGGAATTTTTGCACGCATACAACCCGGCCAAACCCTTGCCTTTGCCGGCATCGGGGCACTGATACAAACACCAAATGGAACATTTTACCTGGCCGCTCCCATGGGGAAAATGGTGGTTGCCGAAAACGAAATTATGGTTATTTCTCCGCAATCACCGGCAGGCAAAGCCATGCAGGGCAAGAAAAGCGGTGATTCGTTCGAACTGAACGGAACCATATTTCAGATTGAATCGGTGGCTTAACCGCTTACGTAATCCTGCAAATAAGCATACGGCGCCGTAAGGTTGCCGTCCTCAGTAATCGTAGCACCCGCAATCATGCGGCTTTGTGCCGCCAACAATTCCGGAAATACATATTGCAGCATGTGCTCGCCAAACTCTTCACTGGCATCGCAGGGCAGTTCGTTGGGGAGGTTGCTCACCGCCATTATGTCTATGCTGTCATCCGTCCAGGGTTCGCAGGGTTTTTGTTCGCTGTGGCTCCAGCCAATAACCGGATCCTGAATGGTGGTGGCTTTCCAAGTGATGGGCACGCTACCTTCCACATCGCAGCTAATATCGGCAATCACTTTCATCCGAAAATCAGCGCTTGCCGTATCTTCTTTGGTAAACAAAGGAGGCAAATCGGCGGTCCAGAAAATGCCGTTCATCAGCAAATCGGTGTGCGGCAGGAAATCGCGGAAGCTGCTCTCATATTCGTTGTGGTTGGCATAGAAATGCTGGGTGTCCCAGGGTTTACCTTCTTTGTGTCTGTAAATCTCAGGGCTGTTAAGGTGCACAAATACGGGCTCATCATAGCTGCGGTGAATGAACTGATAGGGCGTTACCTCACGGATGCGCAGGTTTCGCAAAAAATCCAGAGACCCATTGGCCACGCGGCCACCGCCGGTCAGTACAATCTTGATATTGCCAATATTCACGTTTTCTGCCTGCTGAAGTAATTCGCGGTAATCTTCGCATTGCCAGGCGGGTTTCAGGCTGAAATTCCCGGTTTTTTTGCCCCACACAAGCAGACCATTGTAAGCCCCCACAATACCTGCAAAACGCCCAAAACCCAGCACGCGCTGACCATTTTCCCATTTCAGGGTTTCATAATCTACCAGCCGAATGTGCTTGTGAATGATATCTTGCAGCATTTTTTTGTTGTGGGGCTGCTTTTTTATGGTATGGGAAAAGAAAAAATAAGTTTTACCTGGAATCAGATACTCCGTGGGAACTTCCTTAACACCCAGCATCACTTCGCAATCCGACATATCCTTCTGTACAGCAATTCCTGCACTTTCATATTCTTCATCCGAGAAACAACGTTCGGGTGAAGACTCCGCCACCACGGTTACCTGTGGAAAGCGGTTCATCAAAGCGGCGCATTGAACGGGTGTAAGTGCCACACGCACATCGGCGGGTGATTTTCGTTCGCGGATAAGGACAATTTTCATGCATGGCAAATGTCGGGGATTTTGTAGATTTGACAACAATTGCCATGCAGGTTTGACAACTTTGCAAAAGTTGTCAAATCTTTAGCAATTGCCCTAAAAAACCATGTGTTTCTCCTACTCCGTCAATTTCAAAGCCGAGGCGCTGCAAAGCCGTCTGAACCTCACGGAGGCCTTGCAGGTGCCGGAACCCGGCTATTTCATTTCGGCGTTCACCTACCCCATCATGCCGGTTGTTGCGCCCCACACCCAACTCCATGCCGAAAACATGCAGTGGGGATTGATTCCGGAATGGGTAAAAACCCCTGAAAAAGCCGCCGAGCTTCGAGAATACGGATTGAACGCCAAAGGAGAAACCCTGCACCAAAAACCCATGTTTCACCATTCCTTCAAAAGCCACCGCATACTGATTCCCATGGCGGGTTTTTATGAATGGCGCGAGTTCAACAAAAAGAAATATCCCTACTACATTTTCCCGGCAAACGATGATTTCTTTCTGGTGGCGGGCATTGCATCGCACTGGATCAACAAAGAAACAAGTGAAACGATGGGAACATTCGCCTTAGTAACTTGCCCTTCAGGTACACTGCTCACCGAAATTCACAACACAAAAAAACGACAACCGCTGATTTTGGCGCCTGATGACTGGCAAAAATGGGTTTTTGGCACCGATGAGCAGGCCCTGAAACTTTTAAAACCCTGTGATGATGCATTGCTAAAAGCCCACACCATTGCACCGCTGGCCAGCCGCGTGCGCGAAAACCGCAACATTCCCGAAGTACAACAGCCATATATCTATCCTGAGTTTTCTCCTACCCTTTTTTAATGTCATGTACAAAGTGTTTCGCATCATTTTTGCCCTTCAAATGGTTATCTTTTTTTTAGGATGTCAGGCCAAAACAACCGCAAATGCTGCAAAGGATTCCATCCAACCAAAAACAGCGCAGCTGTTGATTCATGATACTTCAATACGTATACTGGACCTGGAATTTTTAGTTCTTATTCCACGGAATGAGGCTAACGCGAAGGGGGATTTATTATTATTGCCCGGCTGGGACTACAGCAACACCAAGTGGTGCGACAGTACCAATGTGTGTGAAACCACCCTCCAAATGGGATACAGGGTTATTGCACCTCAAATGGGGCGCAGTGTGTATGCCACACGATATTATCCGCAGACACGCAAGGATTTTCTCAAATTCCCCACCCTTTCCCAATTGGATTCCGCATTGGAATTACTAAAAACCCAATATGGCTTCTTCACTCAAAAAAACCTAATATTAGGACTCAGCACAGGAGCTCGCGGCGTGGCATTGCTGTGCGAGCGCAAACCCGACTGGTTTCACGCAGCAGCTGTCCTCAGCGGCGATTACAACCAGACAACCATGCCCAACGACAACCTCATGCGGTACACCTACGGCCCATATTCACTCTACAGAATCTTATGGACAAAAACCGATAACCCACAGACGGATGCAATCAAGCTAAAAACCCCTATTTACCTGGGACACGGCATGAAAGACAAGGTGGTTCCTTTCGGACAGACAAAAAATTTTGCTGCGGTGCTCCAAAAAAACACTACAAATTCTAACGCCATTAAAGTGAACCTTGAGAAAAATGCGGGACATGACTTCAGCTACTGGCGCAGCGAACTGCCTGCAATCTGGCAGTTTTTTGAAAACCACATGAAATAATTATTGCTGTACCTTTTCTAGGCGAGAAATGTCATAGCCCAGTTCACGAGCGGTTTTCAGATAATCTGTATATACATCTTCGGACATGGTTTTTTCGCGGCACAATACCCACAAATAATCATTACCCGGCCCTCCCACCAAAGCATATCGGTAATCTTCACCAATGCGATGAACCCAATACGGAGCCCTAAAAGGCCAGAAAAACTGCACCTTCAGTTTGCCCGGCTGCAATGAATCGGGCACAAATGCTTTGCCATTGACCTCTTTCCATTTGCCTTTGCCGTTTTGTCCGCGGTTGGTAACCTTAATCCCTCCATTTTCAAGCAGGGTATACGTGGCTGTTACTTTCTGCAAATCACGCTCGAAGGAATGAGGGAATCGTGCAATTTCATACCAGACACCTGCATATCGCTTTATGTCGAGGTTATTGACGGTATTCTTCTTTGGGTTCTGCATACAAGCCATCAGCATGGCACTTACAAGCAATAGAATTATTCTCACTTGGTAAATTTAACAACCATAATCTCATTTGGTTGTGAGACAGGTCACATTGTCCCATATTTTTTTACCTTTGCAAGGTAATTATGCGATTTATTTTTGTTTTGCTGGTTATGGTTTTACTGGCTTTCTGTACCGGAAACAACCGCAACACCCCTGATACTGATACAATCCCGAAAAAGGATACCCAAAAAATTACAGATAGCGCAAAATTGAGTGTGCCGGCCAATGAGGAACTCAGCGAATTTTCAAAATTTATTGCCGGAATGCCAAATAACCTGCCGGTCTCCAAAAGGTCCGCCACATGGACCAAAAGCACCACAGCAAATGATGAAAAATGGAATATCCTGCAGCAGCGCATTGGCAATCCTATTGCCAATTGGGTAAAATCTGCCTGCCTTGAACAACCCGGCGATCCCAAAACCCTGTTCTATCCCTTTGCAGGCGGCGATTTTTACTATGCCCATCTTTTCTTTCCAAAAGCCGATACTACCATTATGATCGGACTGGAACCCACGGGAACCGTATTTAATCCGGATGCACAAAAAGACAGTGCACTGATGGTGTATCTGCAAAACCTGTCCAACAGCCTGTTTTTCCCCCACCGGCTTGGTTTTTTTCGCACCAAAAGCATGGCCGTAGATTTTAAAAAGGGATTGCTGAATGGCACCCTGCACACCGTGCTCTTTGACATGGCCAGATTTAATGCCAATATTCATTATATCAGGCATTTTAACCTGGATACTGCCGGGAAAGAACTTATTCAAAACACTCAGGGCATTGCATACAGGGTTGGCTACACCCTGCCAGACGACAAACACGTTCGCGAACTAGTTTATTTTAGCTACGACGTGAGCAATGCAGGCCTGGCACACCAGCCCATGCTGATGAAATGGCTGAACAAGCAAGGGAAAATAATGACCTTCTTTAAAGCCGCCAGTTATCTGATGCATTATTCATCCTTCAGTACCCTGCGCGATTTTGTGAATACCCATACCGTGCGGCTGATGCAGGACGACAGCGGCTTACCCTACGCATTCATGCATGGAAATGGTTTTGATGTGACGCTGCTTGGGCGGTATACCCGCACAATCCCGCTTTTTGCCAAAGAATTTCAACCCGATCTGAAAAAAGCCTACAGCCAGGGCTCTGCAGACTCACTACCATTTCTGATAGGCTACAATGCCCAGTTCAAAGAGTGCAACCTGCAATCCGCAAGAAAAAAGCCATGAGTGCTAGGCATTGTGGCCGAAAAAATAGGAGCAAAAGAAGTACTTGGCATTGACAACGAACCCCAGGGCGTTGTATATTTGAAATTCTTGTCGGACGTAATCAAACTTTTACCGGATTCAGTAGCCAACCAGATTGCAGCGGGTGAGGTAGTGCAACGTCCTGCCAGTGCGGTAAAAGAGCTGCTGGAGAACTGCCTCGATGCGGGTGCTACGGATATTCGGCTTCTGATCAAAGATGGCGGCTCTACCCTCATTCAGGTAATTGACAACGGCCGTGGTATGAGTGAAACCGATGCGCGCATGTGCTGGGAAAGGCATGCCACCAGTAAAATCAGCAAGGCACAGGATTTGTTTTCGCTGAACACCTATGGCTTTCGGGGGGAAGCGCTGGCCAGTATTGCCGCAGTTGCACAGGTAGAAATGAAAACCCGCCGACAGCAGGATGATGCTGCCGTTTTTATCCGTATTGAAGGCAGCAGCGTGCTTGAGCAATCGCTGACCTCCGCCCCGGTGGGCACTTCCATTGCGGTACGCAACCTGTTTTACAACATCCCTGCAAGGCGCAATTTTCTCAAATCCATTTCGGTAGAAACCCGCCATATCCTGGAAGAATTCCAGCGTCAGGCTCTAGCTCACCCGCAGGTTGCCTTTATCATGTTTAATCAGGGCGCTGAAGTATACGACCTGAAACCCGGTACCCTTAAGCAACGCATTGCAGACGTACTCTCGGGCAAAAAAACCGATGATCTGCTATCTGTGAATGAAGTTACCGAACTTGTACAAATTACCGGCTACGTCGGGGCTCCGTCTGCTGTACGCAAAACCCGCGGGGAACAATATCTCTACGTAAACGGCCGCTTTATCCGCAGTCCGTATTTTCAGCACGCCACACAAGCAGCCTATGAAGGCCTCACCGAGGAAGGCAGCTATCCGCTTTTCTGTCTGTTTATACACCTGGCTCCCGCCAGGGTCGATGTGAACGTGCACCCCACCAAAACCGAAGTAAAATTTGAGGATGAAAGATACATTTACAACATCATCAAAGCTTCGGTGAGAAAGGTGCTGGGGCAGTTTGTGGTGCAGCCCGATCCGGATGTCTTCGGCGGTATGGGCGGACTGGAAGAGTTTTTGAGTTCGTCTACTCCTGTTAACCACACCCAACAAGGTTTTCAGGAATTTCAGCAGCCACAGACACAAACCCGCTACAATCCGTTTGAAGATGGATATTCAAGGCCTCAAAACCAGGACTGGCAAAAGATCCTGGGCTCTGTGGAGCAAAAAGGTACTTTCACTACCGGCAGTAAAGGTGTTCCCGATGAGGAAAGTTTATTGCCTGCCAGTTCCGACTGGAAAGTTGAATCTGTTTTTAGCCTATCCTCCGGTTATCTCATCGCAAAAATCAATGGTTCATTGTGCATTGTTGACAAAAGGGCTGCGCATGTGAAAGTACTTTATGAAGGGTTTCTGAAAGGCCTTCAGCAACAGGCCGGGCAATGCCAGCAACTGCTTTTCCCCATTACCATTGAACTCAACCAGGCTTTGCTGCATACGGCTCTGGAACTCATGGATGATATTAAATCACTGGGGTTTGATATGAGCCATTTTGGCGGCAACACTTTAATGATAAGTGGCATTCCGGCTGAACTGGAAAGAGGCAGTGAAAGCCGTGCGCTGGAAGCCTTGCTTGAAGATTACCTGCAAACACAGGGAGATATAAAACTCGGCAGACACGAAAGTCTTGCCCTTTCCATGGCGCGTCAGGCTGCTGTTTCAGCAGATACGCCCATGAATGCCCAAGAAGCGGAACAACTGATTACAAGGTTATTTTCCGTGCAGGAAAACCAATGGTCACCAGATACAAAGCCTGTTTGGATTAAATTTGGAGACAAATTACTTTTTGAGTTGTTTCGCAAACAAAAACGCTGATGCTGCAAAATATTCCACCCGGTCTTCGAAACCTCGTCATCCTGATCGGTTTGATGGGAATGGCCCAGGTAGCCCTGCCGAATATTGGCTTTGCCCCTACACAGCTCTATCTTTTCTACCCCGACAGCGACGCATTCAGGCCCTGGCAAATCATCACGCACATGTTTGCCCACGGCGGTTTCACACATTTTCTGTTCAATGTCATAGCTCTGGTATCATTCGGTGGCATCATTGAATACAAACTGGGTACCAGGCGATTTATAACACTTTACTTTATCAGCGGACTGGGTGCGACATTATTGCATTTTATCAATGTTGGCTATGAAGTTTATCAACTGACCGGAACCATAATCCCGGGGCACAACGGGCTTGTGCAAAACACTATTTATGGCGTTGCCAAAGGTCCTGAAAGTGTTTCGTATGGCCCCATGCTGGGTGCCAGCGGCGCCATTTACGGTATCATGGTCGCGTTTGCCTTCTTTTATCCCAATGAGGAAATGGTGTTCCTGTTTATCCCTTATCCCATCAAAGCAAAATACCTGGTTCCTATCATCCTGGCGATTGATTTGATTTTTGGCTTTACCAATCTGGAAAGCGACCCATTCGCCCACTTTGCCCACCTAGGTGGTGCGCTCACCGGTTTTTTAACCGTAAGGTTCTGGTTCAGAAAATGGTTCCGCAGTAACTGGCGTTAATTATGGCTATGACTTTCCTCGGCGCAGACCTCAATCCCTTTAACCGCCGCAACCCCGCGGTAATAACCCTCATACTGATTTGCGCAGGGGTTTGGATCCTTACGGAATTGCTGGGGTTATTCTGGCCGGATGGCGTAGGTGCACTTATGTTCATGCCACACCTGGAATTTTTTGTCAATCAACCCTGGTCGGTTTTTACCTACATTTTTCTGCACGCAGGGTTTTTCCACCTTTTTACCAATATGCTCTGGTTGTTCTTCATCGGCAGCATACTGGAAGATATGACCGGGAAAAAACATGTCTGGCGGCTGTTTACCGGCGGTGGCATAGCAGGAGCATTCTTATTCATGCTTCTCAACAATATCTTTGGCATGGGAGGTGAAGATGCTCGGATGGTGGGTGCTTCAGGTGGCGTAACCGCCATAATTGTGGGAACTGCCGTGATGTTTCCCAATTACCGTTTGATGTTGTTCGGGATTCTTCCGGTAGAACTGGTATGGATTGCTGTTTTTCGGGTTGTATTGGATTTATTGGGTGCTTCAGGTCCTGTTAATAAGGGAGGCTACATTTGTCATCTCGGCGGTGCGGCATTCGGCCTTACCTACATGCTGCACACCAAAGGCACCTGGCATATTCCAGGCGTGGACGCTGTTGCTGACTTCATCAAGAATTTGTTTTCGGGCAAAAAATCAAAACCCCTGCGCAGCGCCACGGTCATTATAAACAAGGATCGTACTTCAGTTTCCAAAAAAAACGGTGTATCGCAGGAGGAAGTAGACCGCATTCTCGATAAAATCAATGCCACCGGCTATGATAGCCTATCCGCAAAGGAAAAAGACAATTTGTTTAAAGCCGGTGAATGAAAATGGTACTCAGGATATTAAATATGCTTGTGTTTCCGGTTACCTTGATTACAGCGCTATTGTTGGGCATATCCATGATTGCACCTTATCTGCATCCCTCTTTTTCATCATGGATACAGTTGCTGGGGCTCGCCTTTCCCATTCTGTTTCTGTTAAATCTGCTATGGCTGGTGTACTGGTGGATTCAACGCAAACGCAAACTCATATTCCCGCTGGGTTTGGCTATATTCAGCTTTTTCCAGACCGGAAAATATTTTCAGTTTGGTGTTGCCAGCAAACCTGACAACACCGACAAGATTGCTGTGTGCAGTGTAAATGCACAGTTGTTTGGCGCCTACCAGAACCGCTGGTTCTTTGATACCGTTGCTGATGTGCTTGTTTACAAAAATGCAGACATCGTTTGCCTGCAGGAGGTTTACGACCGCAGAAACATTGATAAAATGGCTGCAAAACTCAAAGAAAAAACAGGTTACCCCCACATGCAGCTTTTTAGGCTGGTTCCCGAACGCAATTATGGCATGATAATCCTGAGCCAATACCCCATTAAGGAAAAAGGGCGCGTTGATTTTCCGGGAAATACAGGCAACATGGCCGTGTACGCCGATGTGCAAATAGGTGAAAGAATGATGCGGGTATACAATGTGCATTTACAATCTATCCGTTTCCGTAAAACCGATTATGATTTTGTGAATGGGGCAGACAAAGAAAAAGGTTCCAACCTGGAGCAGGGAAAAGGCCTTTTGCAGCGCATGCGGGATGCCTACGGCAAGCGCGCCGAACAGGCAGATGCCATTGCTGCACATATTCAATCCTGCACAGTGCAAAATGTGCTCGTTTGCGGAGATTTTAATGATGTACCTATGAGCTATGCTTACCATACCGTATCCAGGGGACTTCAAGATGCCTTCTGTCAAGCCGGTAGCGGACTTGAACGCACATATCTAGGGCCTTTTCCTAGTTTTCGCATTGATTATATTCTTTCTTCCACGCACCTGGCTTTCAAAGGCTATAAGAGCTCTAAAGAAATTCCCGGAGACCACAAACTTCTGTGGGCCGACTTTACGCTATCTGAAAATCCTGATTAAGGAATAGTTCAGGGTTCGTATATTCGCGGTACTTTTTAAGACATCAACATGCCGTATTTTTTTACCTCCGAATCTGTTTCAGAAGGCCATCCTGACAAGATTGCCGATCAGATTTCAGATGCACTCATCGATAACTTTCTGGTGTATGATGCCGACAGCAAAGTAGCTTGCGAAACACTGGTTACTACAGGACAGGTAGTGCTGGCCGGCGAGGTTAAATCCAAAGCTGTGCTGGATGTACAACAGATTGTCCGTGAAACAATTACTAAAATTGGATATACCAAAAGTGAATATATGTTCGATGCCAGCAGTTGTGGTATTTTCAGCGCCATTCACGAACAAAGCCCCGATATCAATCAGGGCGTGGACCGCAAGAGTAAGCAGAATCAGGGTGCCGGCGACCAGGGAATGATGTTTGGTTATGCTTGCAGGGAAACCGATGAATACATGCCGCTGGCCATTCACATCGCCCATTTGCTGCTTGAAGAACTTGCCAATCTGCGCCGCGAAGGCAAGAAAATAAAGTACCTGCGCCCCGATGCCAAAAGCCAGGTTACCATTGAATACAGCGATGACCACAAACCTTTGCGCATAGATACCATCGTACTTTCATCCCAGCATGATGACTTCGTAAAACCCAAATCAAACAAAGCGGACGACATTAAAAAAGCGGACGATGAAATGCTGAAAACAATCGACGCCGATGTACGCAATATCCTCGTTCCCCGCGTGATGAAACTTCTGCCCAAGCGCGTTCAGAAGCTGTTTGGCAAAGACATTAAATACCACGTAAACCCTACCGGCAAGTTCGTTATCGGCGGACCTCACGGCGATACCGGTCTCACAGGCCGCAAAATCATTGTTGATACTTATGGCGGTAAAGGTGCGCACGGTGGCGGTGCCTTCAGCGGAAAAGATCCCAGCAAGGTCGATCGTTCGGCTGCTT
>Ga0194132_10003572_pt1 | contig 27530 bp, 29 predicted proteins | sample TA2KigOf80mmetaG_FD_148612 | JGI IMG/M metagenome (GOLD analysis project Ga0194132, IMG submission 148612) | Freshwater microbial communities from Lake Tanganyika, Tanzania - TA2015054 Kigoma Offshore 80m | ecosystem: Environmental > Aquatic > Freshwater > Lake | place: Tanzania: Lake... | reverse complement strand
GGCCTTGCGCTGCTGGGCGTGGGCGCGCCGGAGAAAATGTGATGGCGAGAGCAGGACGACAGGCTGGGCCGGCCCCCTCCCGCTCCCGCGGCGGCTTCCTGCTGGGCCTGTTCGTCGGCCTGTTCGTTGGCCTGGTGATCGCGCTCGGCATCGCGTTTTACCTCAACAAGGCCCCGATTCCTTTCCTTGGCGGCAAAGCCAAACACGCCACCAAGGAGGAGTCCGCCAAGCCCCCGCCGCTGGCCGGAATGCCCCAGTCGGGCGCCCCGGGCGCAGTCAAGGCCGACAAGCCGAGATTCGACTTCTACAAGATCCTGCCGGGAGGCGAAGAAACCGTTTCCGAGAAGGAACTGAAGGACGCCACCAAGGCGGCCAAGGCCCAGCCCGAAGCCGCCCAGGCGATCTACTACATCCAGGCCGGTTCGTTCCAGAATCCGGCCGACGCCGACAGCCAGAAGGCAAAGCTGGCCCTGCTGGGGCTGGAGGCCGCCGTCGAGCCCACCAGCCTGCCCGACAAGGGCACCAGCTACCGGGTGCGACTGGGCCCCTACGCCAGGATCGATGAACTGAACCGGGTGCGCCAGAGTTTGACCCAGAACGGGATCGAAGCGAGCCTGGTCAGGCTCAAGGACCCGGTTACCAAGGGCAACTGATGAATCGCGACTTTCACCACCGGCGCCGCAGCCTCGTCGCTGCCCTCGCCCTCGCGCCTTTGCTTCCCGGCGTGGCACGCGCGCAGCAGCCCGGCGCCGACTACACCCTGCTCAAGCCCGAGCTCGCCGTGGAGACCCCAGGCAAGATCGAGGTGGTGGAGTTCTTCTGGTACGGCTGCCCGGCCTGCTACAACCTGGAGCCGCTGCTGGAGGCCTGGGTGCCCAGGCTGCAGCCCGACACCGTGTTCCGCCGCATCCCGGCGGTGTTCAACGACCGCTGGGCGCTCGACGGCGCGATCTACTACACCTTCGAGGCCATGGGCGCGGTGGACAAGCTGCACAAGCCGCTGTTCGACGCCATCCACAAGGATCGCCTGCGAACCGACAACGGCCCGGCGCTCAGCCAGTGGCTGCAGCGCAATGGCGTGGATCCGAAGAAGTTCGAGGACATGAGCAAGTCCTTCGGCGTGCAGAGCAAGCTGCGCCGCGCCGCGCAGCAGGGGGCCGCCTACCGCATCGAAGGCACGCCGACCATGGCGGTGCACGGCCGTTACGTGATCACCATCGAGCAGGCGCGCACCTTCGAGCGCATGGTCGCCACCGCGGAGCACCTCGTTGGCGTGACGCGCAAGTCGCTGTCGGCGGCGAAGAAGTCCTGACCCGGATCGTCTCGCTCGTGCCTTCCATCACCGAGCTCGTGTGCGAGCTGGGGCTGGCGGACAAGCTGGTCGGCCGCACCGGGTTCTGCATCCATCCGCAGGAAGCCCTCAAGGGCGTGCCGAAGGTCGGCGGCACCAAGGCCGTGAATCTGGCGAAGATCCACGCCCTCGCCCCGACACACGTCATCCTCAATGTCGAGGAGAACACGAAGGCAACCGCCGATGCGCTGGCGCGCTTCGTTCCCAACCTGGTCGTCACCCATCCGCTCGCGCCCGAGGACAATCTGGCGCTGTACCGCCAGCTCGGCACGGCCTTCGGCAAAGAACGCGAGGCGGAGGCGCTTTGCGGCCGGTTCGAATCCGCGCTGGCCGAAGCCCGCGAGCGGCGCTTCCCGGAGCGCAAGGTGCTCTACCTGATCTGGAAGAACCCGTGGATGACGGTGTCGCGCGACACCTATATCTCGCGCACGCTGGCGCTCTTTGGATTGAGCACGGTTCCCGGGGTTGCCCAGGCGCGCTACCCCAAGCTCGCCGACCCGGCGGTCCCCGAGGCGGAACTGGTGCTGGTCTCCAGCGAGCCCTACCGGTTCACGGCAAGGCACCTGCCGGAGATCGAGCGGCTGTCGGGCAGGCCGGCGCGCCTCATCGACGGCGAGATGACCTCCTGGTACGGGCCGCGGGCGATTGCCGGGCTGGAATACCTGTCGGGCTTCGCCCGTTCGCTCTGAGAGGCGCAGGATCGCCGCCTTCCTCGCCTCACTCATCCCGGCCTGCCACTGTGGCCACCTCGAGACGGTGAAAGCGCTGCTGGCGACCGCGATCGCGGCGGCAGGCGGTCGCTAGGGGCTCAGCCCTTCGCCTTCTTCCCCAGCCTCAGCATGGCGTAGCTGCCCGGCGCGTCCTCCAGCACCGTCAGCCCCTCGCCGGGGTTCCTCGCCGGCACCTTCTCACCGCCGTTGTGCTTGTCGATCCACGCCTGCCAGTCGTCCCACCAGGAGCCGGGGTGCTGCGTGGCGGTGGCGAACCATTCATCCGCCGTGGCGGGATTCGAGGCATTGGTCCAGTAGTGGTACTTCTTTGCCGAGGGCGGGTTGACGATGCCGGCGATATGCCCGGACCCCCCGAGGGTGAAGTGCACCTCGCCGCCCAGGTACTTCGAGCCCTTGTAGGTGGTCTTCCAGGGCGCGATGTGGTCCTCGACCGTGGAGATGAAATAGGCCGGCACCTTCACCTTCGTCAAGTCGATCGGCGCCCCGGCGAGCGAGATCCCGCCCGGCACCCCCAGCAGGTTCTTCAGGTACATGTTGCGCAGGTAGAAACTGTGCATCCGCGCCGGCATGCGCGTCGAGTCGGAGTTCCAGTACAGCAGGTCGAACGGGAACGGGTCCTTGCCCATCAGGTAGTTGTTGACGACGAAGGACCACACCAGGTCGTTGGCGCGCAGCAGGTTGAAGGTCGAGGCCATTTCCGAGCCCTCGAGGTAGCCGCGCTGGTTCATCTTCTTCTCCAGGTTCTCGACCTGGGCCTCGTCGATGAACACGCCCAGCTCGCCCGGCGCCGAGAAATCCAGCAGGCTGACGAAGAAGGTGGCGCAGCCGACGCGGTCCTGGCCGCTTTTCTCCTGTTCTGCCGCGAGCCAGGCCAGGGTCGCCCCCAGCAGCGTACCGCCCAGGCAGTAACCGATGAAGTTCACCTTGCGCTCGCCGGTGGCCTTCTCCACCGCGTCCAGCGCGGCCAGCGGCCCCTGCAGCATGTAGTCCTCGAAGCCCATCTGCGCCAGGCGAGCGTCCGGGTTCACCCAGGACAGCACGAACACCGGGTGGCCCTGGTCGGTGGCCCATTTGATGAAGGAGTTCTGCGGCCGCAGGTCAAGGACGTAGTACTTGTTGATCCACGGCGGGATGATCACCAGCGGGCGGCGGTATTGCTCCGGCGTGGTCGGTTGGTACTGGATGAGCTGCATCAGTTCGGTCTGGAACACCACCTTTCCCGGCGTCGTGGCGAGGTTGCGCCCCAGTTCGAAGGCGTTCTCGTCGGTCATGCTGATGTGCAGGTTGCCGCCGCCCTTGTGCATGTCCGAGAGCAGGTTGTTGAGGCCCTTCAGCAGGTTCTGGCCGCCGCTGGAGACGGTCTCGCGCAGCACCTGCGGGTTGGTGAGCGCGAAGTTGGAGGGCGACAGCGCCTCCACGTACTGGCGGGTGAAGAACGCCACCTTCTTTTCCGACTCCGGGGACAGGCCGTCCACCTGCGCCACCGCGTGCTGGATGTGGCGCGAGGCGATGAGGTAGGACTGCTTCAGGTGGTCGAACAGGAAGTTCGAGCTCCAGTCCTGGTCGCGGAAACGGTTGTCGCCCTTGGCCGGCGCCGCCACCGGCGCGCTGTGCACTCCCATCGCCTTCATCCAGCCCGACTGCCACAGCCGCATGTAGTCGAGCATCAGGTTGGTGGAGAACGCCGCCAGCGAGGCCGGGTTCTCCATCATCTTCGCGTACAGCTCCATGTAGGCCTTGGCGATGCCCAGCTCGTCGCCGACGGCGGCGGCCAGGCCCGTGGCGTGGTCCTTCTTCGCGTACTGGCCGATCAGTTTCGCCGAGCGCTCGGCGACCTCGTGCAGGACGCGCACGGTCTGGTCCGGATTCATGGCGGGCTGCTTGTTCTGCTCCACTGCTTTGCTCCTAGGCCGGCGCAAAGCGGGCGACGCCATCGGCGCCGGTACGGCGCGCCAGACGGCCATCGTGGTACAGGCAATGCAGGTGTGCGATGGCCTCACCCATGGCGAAGAAGATCGCCCCGGTGTCCAGCTTGCGCTTGAACAGCACCTCCAGCACCTGGTGCGCGGAACGAGGCGATGCGGTGCAGGCGGCGAGCAGTTCTTCGAGGCGTTGCGCGTGGTGCTGCTCCAGCGAGGCGATGCGGCCGTGGGCGCCGCGGAAGGGCAACCCGTGCGAGGGCAGCACCAGCACGTCCTGCGGCAGCTCGCGGTAGCGCCCGATCGAGGCGAGGAACAGGCGCAGCGGATTGGAATCCGGGTCCACCGGGCGCACCGCGACGTTGGTGGAAATCCGCGGCAGCAGCATGTCGCCGGCGATGAGGACGTTCAGCTCGCTGCAATACAGCGACGCGTGCTCCGGGCAGTGGCCGTAGCCCACGATCACCCGCCACTCGCGGTCATGGACGAGGATCCGATCCCCTTCCATCAGGCGCCGGTGCGCGAGCGGGAAGCCCGGAACCAAGTTGCGGTACAGCTCGCCGCGGCCCAGCAGTACCTTGCCGGCCGCCTCATCCAGCCCATGGCCGCGGAACAGCTCGATCTGGGACTCGGTGGAATAGCCGGCGACGCGGGCGCGGGCCGCGTGCACGGTCAGGTACTCCGCGCGCGTCATCCACAGCTCCGCGCCGTGGCGCTCGCGCAGCCAGGCCGCGTTGCCGGCGTGGTCGGGGTGGTAGTGCGTGACGATCTGGCGCCAGAGCCGGCGCCCGCGGCCTTCGGCGGCGAACACCTGGTCGAGCAGGGCACGCGTGGCATTGTTGCCAAGCCCGGTGTCCACCAGCGTCAGCGCGGCTTGACCTTCGTGCCGGTCCTCCAGCAGCCACAGGTTGATATGGTCCAGGGCAAACGGCAGTGGCATTCGCATCCAGCGTACGCCGGGCGCGACCTCGAGCGCAGTGCCCGGGGCCGCAGGCGCCGCGTGGGGGTAATCGATCGTGGGTTGGCTGGACATCGGGGGAGCCGGGCTAGAATGGCCCCGGCAAGGGCGATTATCGCCGCAGCGCAGCATCCCAGGCAACCAACATCTTCCATGAGCCGCACCGCATTGCGCCTGAAGCCCGAGCCCGGGGACTTCTCCATCGGCGACCTGGCGCGCGAGTTCGACGTCACGCCGCGGGCGATCCGGTTCTACGAGGCCGAGGGGCTGCTCGCGCCGCAGCGCCAGGGCCAGCGCCGCATCTATTCGGCACGCGACCGCACGCGCCTCAAGCTCACGCTGCGCGGCAAGCGCCTGGGCCTGACCCTGTCGGAGATCCGCGAGCTGATCGACATGTACGAGACCGGCCGCGACGAGCGGCCGCAGCTGGAGCGCTTCCTCGCGGTGCTGGAGAGCCACAAGTCGGCCCTGGAGCAGCAGCGCACCGACATCGAGGCTCAGCTGGCCGAGATCGCCGCCTTCGAGAAGCGGGTGCGCAAGCAGCTGGGCGCGCCGCGGCGCCGCCCTGGTTGACGTTGACGTAAACGTCAAGTACCGTCCCGGTTCTCGCCCGCCGCCATGAATGCCCCTGCCTCCCGCTTCATCCCGAAGGACCCGGACTTCGCCGCCCGCTGCCGCGCCAGCTTCGGCCGCCAGGCGGCGATGCGCCTGATCGGCGCCCGGCTGCAGCGGCTCGAGCCCGGCCTGAGCGAGGTCGCGCTCGCGTTCCGCGACGAGCTGACGCAGCAGAAAGGCTTCGTCCACGGCGGCATCATCGGCATGATCGCGGACTGCGCCTGCGGCTACGCCGCGTATTCGCTGATGCCGGCGAGCAGTTCCCTGGTCACGGTGGAGTACAAGATCAACATCCTCGCCCCCGCCCGCGGCGACCTGCTGGCGCGCGGCGAGGTGATCCGCCCGGGGCGCACGCTCAGCGTGACGCGGGCCGAGGTCCACGACCAGCACGGCGCGCACGTGGCGAGCATGCAGCAGACGCTCATGATGCTCGCCGACACCCCCGACGTGCCGGACTAGATTCGCGCAGCGATCATGGGGCCTGCCCTCCTGCGGTTCGACCACGGCGAGACCCTCGACATGCTGCGCGCCACGGTGCGCGACTTCGCGGCAAAGGAGATCGCGCCGCGCGCCGCCGGCATCGACCGCGACAACCAGTTTCCCGCCGATCTGTGGCGGAAACTCGGCGCGCTCGGCCTGCTCGGGATCACGGTCGAGGAGGCCTACGGCGGCACGCAGATGGGCTACCTCGCGCACATCGTGGCGATGGAGGAGATCTCGCGGGCCTCGGGCTCGGTGGGCCTGTCCTACGGCGCCCACTCCAACCTGTGCGTGAACCAGATCCGGCGCAACGGCACCGAGGCACAGAAGAAGCTCTACCTGCCCAAGCTGGTCGCGGGAGAGCAGGTCGGCGCGCTGGCGATGTCGGAGCCCGGCGCCGGCTCGGACGTGCTCGGCATGCGCCTGCGCGCGCAGCGCCGGGGCGACCGCTACGTCCTCAACGGCAACAAGATGTGGATCACCAACGGCCCGGACGCGGACCTGCTGGTGATCTACGCCAAGACGAGCGACCAGGGCATCACCGCGTTCCTGGTGGAGAAGGGCTTCAAGGGCTTCTCCACCGCGCAGAAGCTGGACAAGCTGGGCATGCGCGGCTCCAACACCTGCGAGCTGGTGTTCCGGGACTGCGAAGTGCCCTTGGCCAACATCCTCGGCGAGGAAGGCAGGGGCGTCCGGGTGCTGATGTCTGGCCTGGACTACGAGCGCGCGGTGCTGGCCGGCGGCCCGCTCGGCCTGATGGCCGCGTGCCTGGACGTCGTGGTCCCCTACGTGCACGAGCGCAAGCAGTTCGGCCAGCCCATCGGCGAATTCCAGCTCATGCAGGGCAAGCTCGCCGACATGTACACCACCTTCTCCGCCTGCCGCGCCTACGTTTACGCCGTCGGGCAGGCGCTGGACCGCGGCGAAACCACCCGCAAGGACGCCGCCGGCGCCATCCTCTATGCCGCCGAGAAGGCGACCTGGATGGCCGGCGAGGCGATCCAGTCGCTGGGCGGCATGGGCTACATCAACGAGTCGCCCACCGGGCGGCTGTGGCGCGACGCCAAGCTCTACGAGATCGGTGCCGGCACCTCCGAGATCCGGCGCTGGCTGATCGGCAGGGAACTGTTCGGGGAAACAGGCTAGAGGCACGCATGACCAAGGTTGCCGAACTGCTCGAGCGCAACCGCGCTTGGGCCGAGCGCATGCTGGCCGCAAACCCGTCGTTCTTCAGTGCCCTGGCTCGGCAGCAGGCGCCGGAGTTCCTCTGGATCGGCTGCTCCGACAGCCGGGTGCCGGCCAACCAGATCACCGGCCTCGCCCCGGGCGAGGTGTTCGTCCACCGCAACATCGCCAACGTGGTGGCGCACACCGACCTGAACTGCCTGGCGGTGCTCAACTTCGCCATCGATCTGCTCAAGGTGCGCCACATCATCGTCTGCGGCCACTACGGCTGCAGCGGCGTGCATGCGGCCATGGTCGGGCGTTCGGTGGGCTTGGCCGACAACTGGCTGCGCCATGTGCAGGACGTGCGCGCCAAGCACGCCGTCGAGCTCGATGCCATCGCGGACGAGGCGGCCCGCGCGCGTCGCCTGTGCGAGCTGAACGTGCGCGAGCAGGCGCGCAACGTCTGTGAGTCCACCGTGCTGCGCGACGCCTGGGCGCGCGGCCAGGCGGTCTCGGTGCACGGCTGGGTCTACGGCATCGAGGACGGCCGCCTGCGCGACCTGGGCTGCAGCCAGTCGGCACCTGCATGAGCGAACTTGTCCCGACTTACCAGGGCAGTGTCTACCCCTGGCACTGCGACCAGATGGGCCACATGAACGTCATGTGGTACGTGGGCAAGTTCGACCAGGCGACCTGGAATCTGTTCGCCCTCATGGGCTTCACCACGCAGTACATGAAGGAAAGCGGCAGCGGCATGGCCGCGGTGGACCAGCGCATCCAGTACCGCCGCGAACTGATGCCGGGCGCCACCCTCAGCGTCGCCTCCGGGGTGCTGGAGGTGCGCGAAAAGGCAGTGCTGTTCTTCCACGAAATGCGCAACAATCAGACCGGCGAGGTCAGCGCCACCTGCCGGATCCTGGGCGTGCACATGGCTGCGGTGGTGCGGCGCGCGATGCGGTTCCCGCCGGATTTCGCGGACAAGGCGCGCGCGCTGCTACGCAGCTACGATTTCGGCGACAGAACCTAGAAGGAGTACCTGGTGAACAACGATCCGGTGGTCATCGTGTCCTGCGCCCGCACCCCGATGGGCGGCTTCCAGGGCGAGTTGAAGGGCTTCGCCGCCCCGGAGCTGGGCGCGGCCGCGATCCGCGCCGCCCTTGAGCGCAGCACGCTGAAGCCCGAGCAGGTGCAGGAGGTCATCATGGGCTGCGTGCTCCCCGCCGGCCAGGGCCAGGCGCCGGCGCGGCAGGCGTCGCTGGGCGCCGGTCTGCCGCTCGCGGCGGGCTGCACCACGATCAACAAGATGTGCGGCTCAGGCATGAAGGCCGCGATGTTTGCGCACGACCTGCTCGCGGCCGGCAGCGCCGAGGTGATCGTCGCCGGCGGCATGGAATCCATGAGCAACGCGCCCTACCTGCTGCCCAAGGCGCGCGCCGGGCTGCGCATGGGCCACGGGCAGGTGATCGACCACATGTTCTACGACGGCCTGGAGGACGCCTACAACCGGGACGAGAAAGGCGGCGGCCGCCTGATGGGCACCTTTGCCGAGGACTGCGCCGGCAGCTTCGGCTTCAGCCGCGAGCAGCAGGACGCCTTCGCGATCGAGTCGCTCAAGCGCGCGCAGAAGGCGAACAGGGACGGCTCATTCGCGTGGGAAACCACCCCGCTCGCCGTCAAGGCCGGCAAGGACCAGAAATTCATCGAGACCGACGAGCAGCCCTTCAGGGCCAACCTGGAGAAGATCCCGGCGTTGAAGCCCGCGTTCCGCAAGGACGGCACGGTGACGGCGGCCAATTCCTCGTCCATCTCGGATGGCGCGGCGGCCCTCGTCCTGATGCGCCGTTCCAGCGCCGAGAAGCGGGGCCTGGCGCCGATCGCGGCCATCGCCGGGCACGCGACCCATGCGCAGGAGCCGGCGCTGTTCACCACCGCGCCGGTGGGCGCGATCCGCAAGCTCTTTGAGCGCACCGGCTGGAGCGCGGGCAAGGTGGACCTGTACGAGATCAACGAAGCCTTCGCCGTCGTGACCATGGCGGCGATGAAGGAGCATGGGCTGGCGCGCGACAAGGTAAACGTGCACGGCGGGGCCTGCGCCCTCGGCCACCCCATCGGCGCCTCCGGCGCGCGCATCCTGGTGACGCTGCTCGGCGCGCTGCGCAAGCATGGCGGCCGGCGCGGCGTGGCCGCGTTATGCATCGGCGGCGGCGAAGCCACCGCCATGGCCGTCGAATTGTTGTGAACAAGCCCGGCGTGCGCAAGCCCACCAGGGCCGCGCTGTCGGCGCTGATCGCCCGTTCGCGCTTCATCGCGCAGTACGGCTTCAGGGTCACCGCCGTCGCCGACGACGCCTGCACCATCGCCATGCCCTTTCAGCAGGCCTACCAGCGCCCCGGGGGCACGGTCAATGGCCCGGCCTACATGGCGGCGGCCGACTGCGCGATGTGGATCGCCATCAAGCGCCACATCGGCATGGAGCACGACGCGGTCACATCGGAAATGAACACCGCGTTTCTCAACGCGGCCCGGCGCGAAACGGTGTACTGCACGGCGAGAATCCTGAAACTCGGCAAGCGCATCATCTACGGCACCGCCCGGTGCCATGACCGCAAGGGCCGGATCTTCACGCACCACACCATCACCTACGCCAGGCTGCGGAAATAGCGTGCTCCTTGCCGAACAACACGCCATGATCCGCGACTCTGTGCGCAAGTTCGCGCGCGGGCGCCTCGCGCCCAACGCGGCGCGCCGGGACCGCGACAAGCGCTTCCCGCTTGAGGAAGTGGCGCGCATCTGGCGCGACGTCCTCGTGTGCCAGATCTACGAGGGCGCGAGCGGTATCCAGCGCCCGGTCATGGGACGCGCCCTTGAGGGCGCGTAGAGGAAGAACCTTGGAAGGCGCCTGATGCCCGCGATCAAAAGCAAGCTGGACACCCGGTCGGAGGAGTTCCGCGCCAGCGCCGGGCGCATGAAAGCGCTCGTGGCCGACCTGCGCGCCAAGGTCGAGCGCGTGGCGCTGGGCGGCGACGAGGCCGCGCGCACGAAGCACACGGCGCGCGGCAAGCTGCTCGCGCGCGAGCGCGTCCGCGCCCTGCTCGACCCGGGCTCGCCGTTCCTCGAGATCGGCCAGCTCGCCGCCTGGGACATGTACGGCGGCGACGTGCATTGCGCCTCCATCATCACCGGCATCGGCCGCGTCTCCGGGCGCGAGTGCGTCATCGTCGCCAACGACGCCACCATCAAGGGCGGCACCTACTACCCGATGACGGTAAAGAAGCACCTGCGGGCGCAGGAGATCGCGATCCAGAACCGCCTGCCGTGCCTCTACCTGGTGGACTCTGGCGGCGGCTTCCTGCCCGAGCAAGACAACGTGTTCCCGGACCGCGAGCACTTCGGCCGCATCTTCTACAACCAGGCCAACATGTCCGCCGCGGGCATCCCGCAGATCGCCTGCGTCATGGGCTCCTGCACCGCGGGCGGCGCCTATGTGCCGGCGATGTCGGACGAGACCATCATCGTCAAGGGGCAGGGCACCATCTTCCTGGGCGGCCCGCCGCTGGTGAAGGCCGCGGTGGGCGAAATCGTCAGCGCGGAGGAACTGGGGGGCGCCGAGGTGCACACGCGGGTCTCCGGCGTCGCCGACCACTACGCGCTCAACGACGGTCACGCGCTCGCCATCCTGCGGCGCATCGTCGGGGGCCTGAATTCGCGCAAGGCCATGTCGCTGGAGGTGAGGGAGCCGCGCGAGCCGCTGTACCCGGCAGATGAAATCTACGGCGTCATCCCGGCCGACGCGAAGAAGCCCTACGACGCGCGGGAAGTGATCGCGCGGGTGGTGGATGGCTCGGAGCTGGACGAGTTCAAGCAGAACTACGGCACCACCCTGATTACCGGTTTCGCGCACCTCCACGGCTACCCGGTGGCGATCCTCGCCAACAACGGCATCCTGTACTCCGAATCCTCGCTCAAGGCGGCGCATTTCATCGAGCTCGCCTGCCAGCGCGGCGTCCCGCTGCTGTTCCTGCAGAACATCACCGGCTACATGGTGGGCAGGAAGTACGAGGCCGGCGGCATCGCCAAGGACGGCGCCAAGATGGTGACCGCGGTGGCCACCGCCCGCGTCCCCAAGTTCACGATGATCCTTGGGGGCTCGTTCGGTGCCGGCAACTACGGCATGTGCGGCCGCGCCTATTCGCCGCGCTTCCTGTGGATGTGGCCCAACGCGCGAATCTCGATCATGGGCGGTCCGCAGGCGGCGAGCGTGCTCTCCACCGTGCGCCGCGACGGCATCGAGGCCAAGGGCGGCCATTGGTCCGCGGCGGAGGAGGAAGCCTTCAAGAAGCCCCTCCTCGAGCAGTACGAGCGCCAGGGCCATCCGTACTACGCCAGCGCGAGGCTCTGGGACGACGGCGTGGTGGACCCGGCCGATACGCGGCGGTTGCTGGGTCTGGCGATCTCCGCCTCCCTCAATGCACCCGTCGAAGACACCAAATTCGGCGTGTTCAGGATGTAAGGGAGGCACCACCATGTCCGATCACAGGGCAAGGATCGAGTGGAATCTGCAGGGCGCGTTCGAGCACAGGACCTACTCGCGCACGCACGGCATGGATTTCGGCGCCGGCGTCGTGGTCCCGGGCAACGCCGCGGCCGGCAATGTTCCGCCCACGGTGCCTGCGGCGCACGGCGTCGACCCGGAGCAGGCCTTCGTGGCCTCGCTCTCCACCTGCCACATGCTCTGGTTGCTGCATCTGGCCAGCCGCGCGAAGCTCACCGTCACGCGCTACCTCGACGAGGCGAGCGGCGTGCTGCAGAAGGGACCGCAGGGCAAGTGGATGATGAACCGGGTGAGGCTGCGGCCGGCGGTCACATTCTCCGGCACCGCGCCCGCCGCGCAAGAACACGGGCAACTGCACCACAGGGCGCACAAGGAGTGCTACGTCGCCAACTCGGTCCGGACGGAAGTGACTTACCTCCCGGCCATCGCCTGACCATGTTCCGCAAGATCCTCATCGCCAACCGCGGCGAAATCGCCTGCCGGGTCATCACCGCGGCGCGCGACCTGGGCATCCGCACCGTGGCGGTGTATTCCGACGCCGACCGCGACGCGCGCCACGTCGCCATGGCCGACGAGGCGCGGCGCATCGGCCCGGCGCCGGCGCGCGCGAGCTACCTCGACATGGGTGCGATCCTCGCCGCGGCGAAGGATTCGGGCGCAGAGGCGATCCACCCGGGCTACGGCTTCCTGTCGGAGAACGAGGATTTCGCCGCGGCCTGCGCGCAGAACGGGATCGTGTTCATCGGCCCCTCGCCCGAGGCGATCGCGGCCATGGGCGACAAGTCCGCCGCCAAGGCGCTGATGGAGAAGGCCGGCGTACCGCTGGTGCCCGGGTATCACGGCGAGAACCAGGATCCGGCGTTCCTCGCCAACCAAGCCGCGAAGATCGGCTACCCGGTGCTGATCAAGGCCTCCGCGGGAGGCGGCGGCAAGGGCATGCGCGCGGTGGAGAAGGCGGCGGACTTCGCCGCCGCGCTGGAGGGCGCCAGGCGCGAGGCGAAGGCCGCCTTCGGCGACGAGCGCGTGCTCCTCGAGCGCTACCTGCAGCGGCCGCGCCACATCGAGATCCAGGTCTTCGGCGACGCCAGGGGCAACGCGGTGTACCTGTTCGAGCGCGACTGCTCGGTGCAGCGTCGCCACCAGAAAGTACTGGAAGAGGCCCCCGCGCCCGGCATGACCGAGGCGCGCCGCCGGGAGATGGGCGAGGCGGCGGTGGCCGCCGCCAAGGCGATCAAGTACACCGGCGCCGGCACGGTGGAATTCATTGCCGAATCGGATACGGATCGCACAGGGGCGCTCAGCGGTCGCTTCTACTTCATGGAGATGAACACCCGCCTGCAGGTCGAGCACCCGGTGACCGAGATGATCACCGGGCAGGACCTGGTGAAGTGGCAGCTGGCGGTGGCCGCGGGCGGGCCGCTGCCGCTCGCGCAGGAGCAGCTCGCCATCCGCGGCCACGCCATCGAGGCGCGCATCTACGCCGAGAACCCCGCCAAGGGCTTCCTGCCTTCCACCGGCACGCTGCGCCGCCTGCGCGCGCCGCAGGCCTGCGAGTTCAGCGTCTCGGCCGGGAGCTTGCGCATCGATTCCGGGGTGCGCGAGGGCGACGCCATCTCGCCGCACTACGACCCCATGATCGCCAAGCTGGTGGCCTGGGGCGAGACGCGCGCAGCGGCGCTGGCGCGCCTGCGCGCCGCGCTCGCCGAATACGAGATCGTGGGCGTGGCCTCGAACGTCGAGTTCCTCGGGCGAATCGCCGCTTGCACCGCGTTCGCCGGCGCGGAGCTCGACACCGGCCTGATCGAGCGCTCGCGCGCCGAGCTGTTCCCGGCCGGCGCCGGCGCCGCGGACGAGGACCTCGCCGCGGCGGCGCTGGCCGAGCTGTTCGCCGAGCAGGACCACGCCAGCGCGCAGGCGCGCGCCTCGGGCGACCCGCACTCGCCCTGGCACATTGCCGACGGCTGGCGCCTCAATCTGGGCTCGCACCATGCCTTCGTGTTCGCCGAAGGCAAGCGGGAGCACCGGCTCGAAGTGCATTTCGACCACGGCGGCCTGCGCCTGTCGCTGGAGGGCCGCGAGTATCGGCTTGCCGGCGCCCGCGACGGCGACGCACTGCGCGTCACCCTCGGGACCAGGACCTTCCGCGCCCGCGCCTTCCGCGACGGCGCGCAGTGGCACGTGTTCCGCGACGGCCTGCACCACATGCTGGCGCTGCGCGACCCGGCGGCGGTCGAGGGCGAGGACGCGGGCGGCGGCTCGCTCGCCGCACCGATGCCCGGCAAGGTCATCCAGGTGCTGGTGCGGGCCGGCGCGAAGGTCGCCCGCGGCGCGCCGCTGCTGGTGCTGGAGGCGATGAAAATGGAGCACACCATCTCCGCGCCCCGCGCCGGCGTGGTGAAGAAGATCCTCTACGCCGCAGGCGAGCAGGTCAGCGAAGGCGCCGAACTGCTGGTGCTGGAAGACGCGTGAGCCGTCCCGACACGGTGGCCTCGCCCTGCGTCAGGGTGTGCGTCATGGACGCCGCGCGCCGCTATTGCGTCGGGTGCCTGCGCACGCTGCAGGAGATCGCCGGCTGGGCAGAGATGGCCGAGGAGGACCGCGCGGCGGTCCTCGCGCGCTTGCCCGAACGGCGCCAAGCCTGCGCCATCCGGCCCGAGGAGGGGTAACGCATGACCCGTAAGCCCCGCATCATCCTCGCCCTGGCCGCCGTGCTGTTGTCCGCGCCGGCGCTGTCGCAGGCGAATTTCCCCGAGCGCCCGATCCGCTTCATCGTCTCGTTCCCGCCGGGCGGCAGTTCCGACCTGGTCGCGAGCGCCATGGCGCGGGTGATCAAGCCGGCGGGCGTAAAGCCGAACGAGCCGCCTCAGATCTCGTCGAAACGCCCGCCGCGGCCCTTGCCCGAGGCGAAGCGCGCAGCGCCCGCGGCGCCCTCGGCGAGGAACGCCGGCGCGCCGTTGTCCCACTCGTAGCGCATCGCCTCGCGCAAGGACAGTCCTTCCTGCCGGTATGCCGAGCGCCGGTCGGCACGCAGGCAGGCCTGCGGGAAGCGCGCGATGTCGCGCGCGAGCGCCTCGGCGGCTGCGCGCGACCGGCCATCCGGCACCACGCGCTCGGCAAGGCCGATGCGCAGCGCCTCCTCCGCCTCCACCTTGCGCCCGGTCAGGATCAGGTCCAGCGCGCGCCCGCGCCCGACGATGCGCGGCAGGCGCACCGTGCCGCCGTCCACCAGCGGCACACCCCAGCGCCGGCAGTAAACCCCGAAGTACGCCGATTCTTCCATCACGCGCAGGTCGCACCAGAGCGCAATCTCGAACCCGCCCGCGACCGCCGGGCCGGCGATCGCGGCGATCACCGGCTTATCCAGCTCGAGGCGCGTCGGGCCCATGGGGCCGCGCGGCAGGCGGCCGTCCGCGCCCTCCGCGTACGCCTGGCCATCCAGCGCCGAGCCGTTGCCCGCCGCGTGCTTGAGGTCGAACCCGGCGCAGAACGCCCCGCCCTCGCCCCAGAGCACCGCCACTGCTGCCTCCGGGTCGCGGTCGAAGGCCGTGAAGGCCTCGACCAGCGCCTCCGCGCTCGCCGGGTCCATGGCGTTCCTTGCCTCCGGGCGCGAATGAATCACGGTCCACACCGCGCCCGCCTCTTCGACACGTACCGTCATGGGATTGCCCTGCCGCTGTCGCGCCATTGCACGGCCTTGTGGAACCCGTGCCGCTCGGCGTACTGCTTGAACCACAGGCCCTCGGGCGAGTGGCGCGTGATGCCGTCGAACAGCGTCGCGATCACCTGCGTGCCCGCCAGGCCCATGTTGTCGTAGGCCTGGTTGATCATGAGCTTGTGCATCATGAGCTGGTTCTTCGGCACCCCGGCCATGCGCCTGGCCAGCGCCTCCACCGCCGCGTCCAGCTTCGCCGCCGGCACCGCGTCGTACACCAGTCCCCACTGCTTCGCGGTGCGGCCGTCGATGGTGTCGCCGGTGAGCAGCATCCGCTTGGCCTTCTCCGCCCCCAGCCGGTACACCCACATCGCGGTGGTGGGGCAGCCCCAGACCCGCGCCGGCATGTAGCCGATCTTCGCCTCCTCGGCCATGACCACGATGTCGGCGCACAGCGCGATGTCGCTGCCCCCGGCCACCGCGTAGCCGTGCACCTTGCAGATCACCGGCTTGTGGCTGCGCCAGAGGGAGAAGAAGTCGTCGGTGTTCGCCTTCATGCCCTTGTAGTCCTTCATGGGATCCCAGGGCATCTTCTGCGTCCAGCGGTTGACCTGGTCGCCCTCGGCGAACTGCTTCAGGTCGTAGCCGGCGCAGAAGGCCTTGCCGGCGCCCGCGAGCACGATCACGTGCACCCGGTCGTCGTCGTTGGCGGCCTCCACCGCGCGGCGGATCTCGCGCGGCATGCGCTCGTCGATCGCGTTCAGGCGCGCCGGGCGGTTGAGGGTGATGCGGGCGATGCGGCCCGCGACGGCGTACTTCAGCGTGCGGAACTTCGGTGCTTTGGTCATGGCGCCTCCTGCGCGCTAGGATAGCAACCATGCGCCGCTTGGACTGGTACTTCGACTTTATTTCGCCGTACGCGTACCTGTGCCTGCACCGGCTGGGCGAGCTGCCTTCGGACATCGGCATCAACTATCGGCCGGTGCTATTTGCCGGGCTGCTCGCGCACTGGGGCCAGAAGGGGCCGGCGGAGATCGTGCCCAAGCGCCGCTACACCTACCGCTCGACCCACTGGCAGGCGAAGCTGCTGGGCATCCCGTTCCGCTATCCGGCGGCGCATCCGTTCAACCCGCTGCCGCACCTGCGGCTCGCGATCGCGGCCGGTAACACGCCCGAAGCCGTGCGGCGGATCTTCGAAGCGGTGTGGAGGCGCGGCGGGGATGCGGCGCAGGCCGCGGCGCTTGCGCGCCTGGCGAAGGAACTGGGCGTGGACGAATCGCGCCTGTCGGCGCCGGCGGTGAAGGACGAACTGCGCCGGAACACCGAGGAAGCCGCCGCGCGCGGCGTGTTCGGCGTGCCGACCTTCGCCGTGGACGGAGAACTCTTCTGGGGCTCCGATTCGATCGGCTACCTGAAGGCCTTCCTGGCCGACCCAGCGTTCTTGCGGAACGCGGAGATCGAGCGGCTGGACGGATTGCCTGCCTCCGCAGCCCGCAAGGCGCCCCAAATGTAACCGATCTGTTACATCGACCTAGCCGTACTTGCGCAGGTCCTCGATCACCTTGCCGTCGTTGGGCAGGCCGCCCGGCGCCAGCAGCTGCACCTCGCCGCGCAGCTTGGTGATCTCGCGGATCGAAGCCACCAGCGCCTCGGCGATGCCGTCGGGAGGCGACTTGACCTCGCACTTCAGCGTCATGCGGTCGCTGCCCACCTCGCCCTCCACCACCAGCCGCGCCTTCAGGACCTCCGCGTGCCTGCGCACGATTTCCGCCACCTGCTTCGGCGTGACGAACATGGCGCGCACCTTGGTGGTCTGGTCGGCGCGCCCCATCCAGCCGCGGATGCGCACGTTGGTGCGCCCGCAGGGGCTGCTCCCGGGCAGCACCGCCGAAAGATCGCCGGTGCCGAAGCGCACCAGCGGGTAGTCGCGGTTGAACGTGGTGATCACCACTTCGCCCACCTCGCCCGGCGCCACCGGGTCGCCAGTGCCCGGGCGCACGATCTCCAGCAGCAGCCCTTCGTCCAGGATCATGCCCGGGTGCGGGCTGCCGTCGGGTGCGAGCGATTCGTAGGCGATCGACCCCAGGTCCGCTGAGCCGTAGCTCTGCGACACCGCGATGCCGCGCGCGCGCATCGCCTCGCGCAGCGCGGGTGGCAGGTACTCGGCGCCGACGTGCGCCTTACGCAGCGTCGGGATGTCCACGCCGGACTCGGCCGCCTTCTCCACGATCAGCTTCAGGAACGAGGGCGTGCCGATGTAGGCATGAACGCCCAAGTCGCGGATCGCCGCCACCTGCAGCTCGGTCTGGCCGACGCCCGCCGGCAGCACGGTGCAGCCCAGCGCCAGCGCCCCGGATTCCAGCATCGAGCCGGCGGGGGTGAAGTGATAAGCGAAGGTGTTGGTGACGAGGTCCCCGGCTCGGAAGCCGCCGGCGAAGAGGGCCCTCGCGGTGCGCCACCAGTTGCGGCCGCGGCCCTCGGGCTCGTAGATCGGCCCGGGCGACATGAAGAGCTTGGCCATCTTTGCCGCCGGCGTGGCGTTCAGCCCGCCCAGCGGCCGGTCCTTCGCCTGCAGCTCGCCCAGGTCCGACTTGCGCGTCACCGGCAGCGCGGCGAGCGCCTTGCGGCTGTGGATGCTCGCCGGGTCCACGCCGGCGAGGATGCGCGCGAAGCCCGGCGCCCGGCGCGTGGCGTGCGCCACCTGGCGCGGGAGCGCCGCCAGCAGCGCCGCCTCCCGCTGCCTGGGAGAGCGCGTCTCCAGCCGGTCGAAGTGCGCGGACGAAATCGGGGACGGACCACGATTTCCGCGCGAGGGCTTACGCTTCATCCCGGCCCGCCATGGAAATCGTGGTCCGTCCCTGATTTCCTGGTTTTTCTAGAGCCACCTTTTGCGGCGGCGGTAGGACTTGACGTCGCGGAAGCTCTTCCTGCCGCCGGTGGAGAAGCCCAGGTAAAACTCCTTCACGTCCTCGTTCTCCGCCAGGGCCCGGCCCTCGCCGTCCATGACGACGCGGCCGTTCTCCAGGATGTAGCCGTAGCCGGCGTACTTGAGCGCGATGTTCGTGTTCTGCTCCGCGAGCAGGAAGCTCACGCGCTCCTTCTGGTTCAGCTCCTTCACGATCTCGAAGATCTCAGTGACCAGTTGCGGCGCGAGGCCCATGGAGGGCTCATCCAGCAGGATCATCTTCGGCTTGGCCATCAGCGCGCGGCCGAGGGCGGTCATCTGCTGCTCGCCGCCGGAGGTGTAGCCCGAGAGCAAGCCCCGGCGCTGCTTCAGGCGCGGGAAGTAGGTGTAGACCTTCTCCAGCTCCTCGCGCGCCTCGGCGCCGCTGCGGGTGTAGGCGCCGGTGAGCAGGTTCTCATCCACCGTGAGGTGCGGAAAGCAGTGGCGGCCCTCCATCACCTGCACCACCCCGCGCTTGACCAGGTCCGACGGGGTGAGGCCCTCGATGCGCTGGCCGAGGTACTCGATGTAGCCCTTGGTGACTTCGCCGCGCTCGCCCTTCAAGAGGTTGGAGACCGCGCGCAGCGTGGTGGTCTTGCCAGCGCCATTGGCGCCCAGCAGCGCGACGATGCCGCCCTCGGGCACCGTGAGCGACACGCCCTTCAGCACCAGGATGACGTGGTTGTAGATGACTTCGATGCCGTTCACGGACAGCATCACGGGTGCGCTGACGGATGCGGACATCTGCGGCGTTCCTTCCAAAAGAAGACGCCGGCGACGGGACGTTCCCGCCCCGGCGCCGGCGGCGTTCAGCTTACTGCTGGCTTTCCTTGGCGCAATCGCGCCTGACGATCTTCTTCTCCCCCGCGTACTTCTCGGCCGAGGCGCGGATCATCGGCCGGATGATGGCCTGGTCGGCCACCAGCCTGACGCCCTTCTGCACCACCCACTGCTTGCCGTCCCAGGTGTGGATGCCGGCCTCGCTGTCGCCGCGGTGATCGACGCAGGAGGTGCTGATCGGCGTCATGAAGCCCTCGAACCCGAGCCGCTTGATCGCGGCCTGGTCGATGGCCAGGTTCTCCAGGCCCCAGCGCACCTGCTCGCCGGTCAGCGGCTTCCTGCCGTGCCGGATCTGGGCGCGCCGCACCGCCTCGACGGACATCATCGCCCCGACCATGCCGCGGTTGTAGAGCACCTCGCCAAAGCCCTCCTTCTTGCCAGTCGCATCGCCCTTGTCGTGGACATACTTGATGATGTCCTTGTGCACCTGCCCCTGGCCGGCTGGCGCCAGGAACGTGAGCGCGTTGTAGCCTTTGGCGCCGTCGCCCGCGGGCGTCACGTCCGGCTCCGCGCCCGACCACCACACGCCGTACATCTGGTTGCGCGGATAGCCCGTCGCCACGGCCTCCTTGATCGAGGTCGAGTTCATCACGCCCCAGCCCCAGAGGAACACGTAATCCGGGCGCTGCTGGCGGATCTGCAGCCAGGTGGCCTTCTGCTCCACGCCCGGGTGGGTCACCGGCAGCAGCAGCAGCTGATAGCCGTGCATCCTGGCGCGTTCCTCCAGGAGCGCGATCGGCTCCTTGCCGTAGGGCGAGTCGTGGTAGACGAGGGCGATCTTCTTGCCCTTCAGCTTGTCGACGCCGCCGCTGATCTTGCCCACGTGCTGCACCAGCATGTCCGCGGCGTCCCAGTAGGTGCCGCCCAGCGGGAAGTTCCAGCCGAACACGGTGCCGTCAACGGAGTCCGCGCGACCGTAGCCAAAGGTAACGATCGGGATCTTGTCGACGAAGGACTTGTCGGTCACCGCGAAGGTGATGCCGGTGGACAGCGGGTGGAACAGGGTCGCGCCCGTGGGTCCCTTGCCCTTCAGGCGCTCGTAGCACTCCACGCCGCGGTCGGTGGCGTAACCGGTTTCGCACTCCTCGAAGGTGATGCGCACGCCATTGATGCCGCCATCGCGGGCGTTGACCAGCTTCAGGTAGTCCACGAACCCGTTGGCGAACGGAATGCCGTTGGGTGCGTAGGCGCCGGTGCGGTAGGACAGCACGGGGAAGAACTGCTCGCCGCCGCCTGCCGCCGCGGCCTTCTTGGCCGGCGCACCCTTCTTGTCCTGCGCCAGCGCGGAGCCGGTGCCGAAGGCAACGGCCGCCGCCAGGCCTGCAGCCAGGCCCACGAATTTCGCTTTATGCATCATGTCAACCTCCTCCAGGTTTTGGGTGCTGCGCTTGGACGCAGCCGTGTCCTGAATCATACCCCCCTTTAGTGGGGGAACGGCCAGAGCCGCAACTTCTCCTTGCCGATCGCCCACAGCCGGGCGAGGCCGTGGGGCTCCACGATCAGGAAAAACACGATCAGGGCGCCGAAGATCATGAACTCCAGGTGCGAGATCATCGCCGTGGACATGGGGATGCCCAGGAACTGGGGCAGCTGGTTGAGCACGATCGGCAGCACGACGATGAAGGCGGCGCCGAAGAAACTGCCCAGGATCGAGCCCATGCCGCCGATGATGATCATGAACAGCAGGTTCAGCGACAGGGTCAGGTTGAAGGCGGCCGGCTCCCAGGACCCGAGGTGCACGAAGCCCCACAGGGCGCCGGCGACCCCGACAAAGAAGGAACTCACCGCGAAGGCCGAGAGCTTGGCGTACACCGGGCGGATGCCGATCACCTCCGCCGCGACGTCCATGTCGCGCATCGCCATCCAGGCGCGCCCGATGTGGCCGCGCACCAGGTTGCGTGCGATCACGGTGAAGAGAATCAGCACCGCGAGCAGGAACACGTACTTTTCCTGCGGCGAGTCGATGCTCCAGCCGAACAGCTCCACCGGCGCGGTCTGCACCGAGCCCGAGTGGGCGTAGTTCGTGAACCACTTGACGCGCGCGAACAGCCAGTCCATGAAGAACTGCGCGCCGAGGGTCGCCACCGCCAGGTACAGCCCCTTGATGCGCAGGCTTGGGATGCCGAATAGCATCCCCACCGCCGCCGCCACCAGCCCCGCGAGCACCAGCACGATGAGGAAGTTCAGCTGCGGGATGCGCAGCACGAGGTTGTACGCGGCATAGGCCCCCACCGCCATGAACGCGGCGTGGCCGATGGAGATCTGGCCGCAGTAGCCCACCACCAGGTTGAGCCCGATCGCGGCCAGCGCCAGGATCAGGAACGGGATCAGCAGCGACAGGAAGACATAGTCGCTCACCACCAGCGGCACCACGACGAAGGCGAAGGCCACCAGCGCGAACATGAAAACACGGTCCTGCAGGATCGGCAGCAGCTGCTGGTCGGCTGCGTAGCTCGACTTGAACTGCCCGTTTTCGCGGTAGAACATGTCTGCGATCCGATCCTAGACGCGGTCGATGTGCTTCTCGCCGAACAGCCCCTGCGGCCGCACCAGCAGGAACAGCAGCGCGAGGACGTAGGCGAACCAGTTCTCGATGCCGCCGCCGGCGAGGTCGAAGGTCTTGACGAGCACCGGGCCCAGGAACACCTCGGCCATCTTCTCGCCCACGCCGATGATGAGGCCGCCGACGATGGCGCCGGTGACCGAGGTGAGCCCCCCCAGGATCACCACCGGCAGCGCCTTCAAGGCCACCAGCGACACCGAGAACTGCACCCCCAGGCGCGAGCCCCAGATGACCCCCGCGACCAGCGCCACGATGCCGGCCACCGACCACACGATCACCCACATGCGGTTGAGCGGGATGCCGATGGACTGCGCCGCCTGGTGGTCGTCGGCCACCGCGCGCAGCGCGCGCCCGGTCGCGGTCTTCTGGAAGAAGAGGGCCAGCACCGCCACCAGCGCCACCGCCACCAGCGCGGCGGCGACGTCCTCCTTGTTGATCAGGATGCCGCCCTGGAACAAGCCCTGCAGCACCATCACCGGCTCCTTGGCGATGCCCAGGTCGATCTTGTAGATGTCGCTGCCCCACACCGTCTGGCCGAAGCCGTCGAGGAAGAAGGTGACCCCGAGCGTCGCCATGAAAAGGGCAATCCCTTCCTGGTTCACCAGCGGCCGCAGCACCACCCGCTCGATGACGAAGGCAAGCGCGATCATGACCACGATCCCGAGCAGGATCGCCGCCCACAGTGGCATGCGCTCGGCCAGGCGCGCCACGGCGAGCGCAGCGAACAGCACCATCGCCCCTTGCGCGAAGTTGAACACGCCCGAGGCCTTGAAGATGAGCGCGAAACCCATCGCCACCAACGAGTACAGCACGCCGGTCATGAGGCCGCCCAGCAGCACCTCGACGTAGAACCCCGGTGGCGAGGCGCCGGTGGCCAGGGGCAGCGCCAGGCCCACCAGCAGCGCCGCGCACAGCAGGACGACGGGCCAGTTCCTCGCCATGGCTAGTGGCTCACCCCGAGGTAGGCGTCGATCACCGCCTGGCTGGCGCGCACCTCGTGCGGGGTGCCGTCGCCGATCTTCTTGCCGTAGTCGAGCACCACGACGCGGTCGGAGATGTCCATCACCACGCCCATGTCGTGCTCGATCAGCACGATGGTGGTGCCGAAGTGGTCGTTCACGTCCAGGATGAAGCGGCACATGTCCTGCTTCTCCTCCAGGTTCATGCCGGCCATGGGCTCATCGAGCAGCAGCACGCGCGGCTCCATGGCCAGGGCCCGCGCCAGGTCGACGCGCTTCTGCAGGCCGTAGGGCAGGCGCCCCACCGGGGTCTTGCGCCAGGGCTGGATCTCGAGGAAGTCGATGATGTGCTCGACCCTCTCGCGGTGCTCGATTTCCTCGCGCAGCGCCGGGCCGGCGCGCAGCGCCTGCAGCAGCAGGTTGGCGCGCATGCGCAGGTTGCGGCCGGTGAGGATGTTCTCCAGCACCGACATGCCCTTGAAGAGGGCCAGGTTCTGGAACGTGCGCGCGATCCCCGCCAGCGCGGTCTCGTGCGGGTCCATGTCGTGGTAGGTCTGGCCGAGGAACCGGATGGTGCCCTGCTGCGGGTGGTAGACGCCGTTGATCACGTTCAGCATCGAGCTCTTGCCCGCGCCGTTGGGGCCGATGATGGCGCGCACCTCGTGCTCGCGCACCTCGAACGAGACGTCGGTGAGCGCGCGCACGCCGCCGAAGGCGAGCGACACGCCCTCGACCGAGAGGATCACCTCCCCGATGGGATTGCCCCGCTGGCTCATGCCGCCTTCTTCGCGCCGGCCGGGCTGAAGATCTTCGCGTCGCGCAGCTTCAGGTCCGCCGAGGTGAGTCCGGTGCGTCCGTCCTCGTAGCGCACCTGGGTCTCGACGTGCACCACCTGGCGCCCGTCGTGGAGCGCCTCGACCAGCTCGCGGTACTTGTCGCCGATGGCGCCGCGGCGCACCTTGCGCGTGCGCGTGAGCTCGCCGTCGTCTGCGTCCAGCTCCTTGTGCAGGATCAGGAAGCGGCTGATCTGGGAGCCGGCCAGCTCGGGCTCGGCGGCGAGGTCGGCGTTTACCTTCTCGACGCACTCGCGCACCAGCTCGAAGACCTCGTCGCGCGAGGCGAGGTCGGTGTAGCCCGAGTACGGCAGGTTGCGCTTCTCGGCCCAGCTGCCCACCGCCTCCATGTCGATGTTGACGAACGCGCACACCCGGTCGCGCCCGTGGCCGAACATCACCGCTTCCTTCACGTAGGGAAAGAACTTGAGCTTGTTCTCGAGGTACTTGGGCGCGAACAGCGTCCCATCGGCCAGCGTGCCCACGTCCTTGACGCGGTCGATGATCTTGAGGTGGCCCTCCTGGTCGAGGTACCCGGCGTCCCCGGTGTGGAACCAGCCCTCGGGGTCCTTCGCCTCCAGCGTCGCCTGCGGGTTCTTGTAGTACTCCTTGAACAGGCCGGGCGAGCGGATGAGCAGCTCCCGCTGGGGGGTGAACTTCAGCTCCACGCCCTTGACCGCGGGCCCCACGGTGTCGGCCCGGACCTGGCCGTTGGGCTGGATGCAGACGAACACGCTGGTTTCGGTGGAGCCGTAGAGCTGCTTCAGGTTGATGCCGATGGAGCGGTAGAACTTGAACAGGTCCGGTCCGATGGCCTCGCCCGCGGTGTAGGCCACGCGCACCCGGCTCATGCCCAGCACGTTGCGCAAGGGGCCGTAGACCAGCAGGTCGCCCAGGCGGTAGAGCAGGCGGTCGGCGGCGCCCACCGGGCGGCCGTCCAGGATCGCGCCGCCGACGCGCTGGGCGAGCGCCATGAAGTACCGGTACAGTCCGCGCTTGATGGCGCCGGCGTCCTCCATCCGGATCGAGACCTGCGTGAGCAGCGCCTCCAGCACCCGCGGTGGCGCGAAGTAGTAGGTCGGGCCGATCTCGCGCATGTCGGTCATCACCGTCTCGGCCGACTCCGGGCAGCAGATGCAGTAGCCGGTGACGAAGGGCTGCGCGTAGGAAAAGATGTTCTGCCCGATCCAGGCCGGCGGCAGGTAGGCGATGACGATGTCGCGGTCGCTCAGCCCCTCCAGTTCGGCCGCCGCCGCGGCGCGGTCGATGAGCGCGTGGTGGGTGAGCACCACACCCTTGGGGTTGCCGGTCGTGCCCGAGGTGAAGAACATCGCCGCGGTGTCGGACCCGGAACCCTTGGCGATCTCGGTTTCCAGGAGGGCCGGGTCGCGCGCGAGCGCCGCGCGGCCTTGCTCCAGCAGCGTGTCGTAGGGAGCGAGCTGCGGCTGCTTGTAGTGGCGCATGCCGCGCGGGTCGTCGTAGTAGATGCGCTTCAGCGCCGGGCACTGCGGCAGGATCTCCAGCAGCTTGTCGACCTGTTCCTGGTCCTCGGCGAGCGCGAACTCGACGCCGGCATTCTGGATCGGGAAGGCCATCTCCGCGGCGGCGGCGTCCTGGTACATCGGCACCGGGATCCCGCCCAGGCATTGCGCCGCGCACATCGCGGCGTACAGGCGCGGCCGGTTGTCGCCCACGATGGCAAGGTGATCGCCCCGCTTGAAGCCGGCCGCGGCCAGGCCGCAGGCGAAGGCGCGCGCCTCGTCGGCAAAGCGCTTCCAGCTCCAGGTCTGCCAAATGCCGAGGCTTTTCTCCCGCAAAGCAGGCAGCGCGCCGCGCGCCTTCGCGTGGTGCGCGAGCAGCTTGGGAAACGTATCCAATCCGGCGAGACTGTCCGCCATCCTTGTCCTCCTCCGGGGACTTATTCTTGCACAGGCTTGAGGCGGGGGTAATCGTAGCCGATTCCCGGGCCTTGACGAAACTGCCCGCGGCTAGTGCAGGCGCGGCTTGAGCAGGTAGTCGGCGCGGTCGGCCGATTTCGCACGCACCTCGATGCGCGTCTCGCGCCGCGACAGCGTCAACAGCACCTCGGTCCCGGCCGGCCCCAGCTGCCAGATCTTGCGGAACAGGTCGGCCAACCCGTTGGCTCGCGCGCCCGCCACCGCGAGCACGGTATCGCCCAGCTTGATGCCGGCGCGGTCCGCCGGGCCTCCGGTGGCGAGGCCCCCCACCACCAGGCGCCCGCCGGCCTCCTGCACGTACAGCCCCAGCCAGGCGCGCGGCGGCCGGTTCGGGCGGCCGCGCAGCACCATGTCCTCCAGGATCGGCTCCAGCAGGTCGATCGGCACCACCATGTTGCCCTGTACCTGCCGGCCGCCCTGCTCTTCTTGCAGCAGCAGCGAACCGATGCCGAGCAGCTTGCCGTCGCGGCCCACCAGCGCGGCGCCGCCCCACTGCGGATGCGCGGGCGCGGTGAAGATGGCCTCATCCAGCACGTACTCCCAGTAGCCGGCGAACTCGCGCTTGGCGAACACCGAGGCCTTGAGCGCGTGCTCGCGGCCGCCCTGTCCGATCAGGGTCAGCTCATCGCCCACGGCGCAGTCGGCCGCCGAGCCGCGCACGATCGGCTCGACGCCGATGGGGCCCAGCGGCAGCACCAGTCCGAAGCCGCTGACCTGGTCGTAGGCAAGCGCGTGGCCCGCCACAACCGTGCCGCGGTTGGTGGTGAGCCAGATCGATTGCGCCTCGGTGATCAGGTAGCCGATGGTGAGGATGAGGCCGTCCTCCCGGATCACGACGCCGTTGCCGATGCGCTCGGTGCCGAGGATCCCGGCGGTGAAGGCCTCCTCCGGCACTTCGGCCTTCACCAGCACCACCGCCTCCAGCGCGGCGGCAAGGTCGAAGCCGAGCTCCTCGGGCCTGGGCTGCAGGCTGGCGGGGAACGCCCAGTTCTCGACGGCGGCCATGCGCCTAGGCTACAACAGGCGCAGATCGGTACGAGCGCGGCAGCGCGATTTGCGTTCGCCGCGCGGGCTTGATTCGGGCTTGATTGCCGCAGCCACCGGACCGGGCAGCGCAAGCAACGCGGCGGGGAGCACCAGGAAACGCACGCCTGTGCGCGGCGTCACATCAGTCGGCCTTGATCCCGGCGGCTTTGACGACCTCGGGCCAGCGCTTGAGTTCGCCCTTGATGAAGGCCTCGAACTGCTGCGGCGTGCCGGCGATGATGTCGGCCGACTGCCCGTCGCTGATCGCGGCGCGCACCGCGGGCGCCTGCAGCACCTGATTGAAGACCGCGTTGACGCGCCTCACCAGCGCCGGGTCCATCCCCGCCGGGCCGACGATGCCGTGCCACACGCTGACGTCGAACCCCGGGATCGTCTGCCCCGCCGGCGGCACCTCGGGCAGCTGGCGCATCGGCCGCATCGCGGCGCCGGCCAGCGCCCGGATCTTGCCCTCGCGCACCTGGCCAAGCGAGGTCGAGACCGTGATGATCGCGGTATCTGCGTCCCCGCGCAGGAGCGAGGTCAGCATCTCCGCCCCCGAGCGGTAGACCACGTTGACCTGGTCGATGCCGGCCCGGCTGTTCAGGTACGACATGAACAGGTGCGTCCAGTTGCCCAGGCCCGCCGAGGCGTAGTTGAACTTGCCCGGCTGCTGCTTGGCCGCCGCGACGAACTCGGCGAGCGTCTTGTAGGGCAGCGTGGAGCGGATCAGCACCACCGCCGGCAGGTTGGCGACGTGGATGATGGGCGTGAACGCGGTGTGCGGGTCGTAGGGCAGCTTGGCGAGGGTATGCGACACCGCGTTGGGGCCGACGTCGGCCAGGAACAGCGTATGGCCGTCGGGCTTCTCGCGCACCACCGACGCCGCGGCGATGGTGCCGCCGGCGCCGGGACGGTTCTCCACCACCAGCGCCTGGCCGTTGGCGAACTGGGCAAAGCCGCTGGCGAGATTGCGCGACAACAG
>Ga0194132_10003570_pt1 | contig 27543 bp, 19 predicted proteins | sample TA2KigOf80mmetaG_FD_148612 | JGI IMG/M metagenome (GOLD analysis project Ga0194132, IMG submission 148612) | Freshwater microbial communities from Lake Tanganyika, Tanzania - TA2015054 Kigoma Offshore 80m | ecosystem: Environmental > Aquatic > Freshwater > Lake | place: Tanzania: Lake... | reverse complement strand
CTTGCAGTGGCACGAGGGCTTCGCCTGGTTTTCCAAGCCGGAGTTTGCATTCCCCCAGACCTGCGTGACCCCGCCATTCGCCGGGTTCGCCCCGCGTCAGTTCCGCGAAAGCAGCCTCGGCTTCGGCTGCTGAACCCCGTGCCAGCAGGGCAAATCCGAGCCGGTAAAATCCAGGCATGAACTGCGGGTGTTCCGTTGTGCACCGCCGGAACAGGTCGATGGCGTTCTCGAGTTCATTGATTTCCTGGGCCGCCACCCCCCAATACATCAAAGCCAGGGGTTGGTCAGGCTTGAGCACGACCGAGTTGGAGAAGGCGAAGGCAGCCTCGTGCCAGAGCCCGTTGACCGCGGCGATCAATCCGATGCGGGAATGATCCTCAGCCCTCCGGGATCGCGAACCCATTCGATCCAGTTCGGAGCTCAAATAGGCTGAAAGTTGCGGCTCGAGTTGGTCGAGCCTCGGGGGGCGCGGCAATTCGAGGGCGGGATTCCGAGCCACGAGCCACACCAAGGCCAGACCCAAGCTCACTGCTCCAAGGCCGAGGAACAGCTTGAGTTTCCGGCTTTTCACAGGTTGCGATGCGTTCGTTGTGGTCACGGAAACATCAGATGAGACTCAGGCCGAACTCTCCGACAAAGCGCGCTCGACGGGAAGAAAGGAGTTCTGCGGACCCGCCCTCCTTTCTCGAAGCGATGATGCACCCATTTCTTGGATTCCAAAAAGAAAAGATGGCTCACGCTCGCGCGTGAACCATCTTGACAAAAACGATGTGGTCTTAATGCCGCCGGCGAAACTACTGAGCACGGTTGGCACCGCTCACCTTGGACGAGGTGCGCAACTGAATCCATTCGACGTCCGGGTTATTCGGCGAGGCTTGCCCGATGCGCCCGATTTTCGGCTTGGTCCGGGGATCCAGCCATTTCTTGTGCTCACCATGCCCATCGGCAAAGGAGAATGCAGCAGCGCCGTTGTGATAGCTGGAAGGCCAATCGACCCACCGGCTGCCCGCGGGACGGGCGGGATCAAAGTTGTCCATATCAACGGCAAACCATCCGTCATTGATGCTGTCTTCACGTTCTTCCACGAAAACCCAGCATTGGGAGGGGGAAGGCACCTTGATATCGGAATATTTCTTGAATTGATGGTAACCGCCGGAGAACGGGCCGCCGCGATCACCGAGGTAAGCGTTCATCGACACCGAGCGAACACGGGGGGCTCCACGCCCGTTGTTGTCTTTGCTCTTGTCGGCGGGGCACTTGTAAATTCCCACACTCTGGCTGTAGCGGCCGAGCTGGGAATTCAGAAGATAAAGGGTGTTGGTGTTGGCGCCCGAAGGGGAGCCTCTGCCGGAATCGAGCCAGCCCACGCACCAAGTGCGGTTGGAATTGGCGGCAGTTTGAGCCTCGCCGCCATCGAGATTGCCGCAAAGCCGGTCGCTGTTGTCATCGGCATAGAGCACATAAGCCAAGCCGAGCTGCTTGTTGTTGTTCAAACAAATGACGCCTTGGGCCTTCGATTTGGCTTTGGCCAGCGAGGGCAAAAGCATGCCCGCAAGAATCGCAATAATGGCGATCACCACCAGCAATTCGATCAAAGTGAAGGCAGAACGCCGCTTTCCCTCGCGCCAACGCGCCAGGAATTCGGAGGGTTGTTGTCTCATAGTTCGGTTGAGTTGGTTTTATCAGTCTCTCTCCCATTCGGCTCGATGAGGACAAGCCTGAAACAGACCGTGCCAGAATCCTCTGCGTGCGAGTTTCGAATAGGAAACGTATTTGGGCTAAGTTCGGCAACTATTCACCATCACGTTGTCCGTTTGCAATCTTGAAAAATGTGTTTCCAACGGCACAGCGCTTCAACCCACAACGAGGCCATGCCCGATGAGGCTTGATCCCATCCTCCACAGGATTCCCCAAAGCCTCGGGACTCCATATCACCGGGCATCCATTTCAACTTCCCGACTCACTTGATGCTGAAGTTGGTTGGGAGGTTCAATCCTCCACCGGCACAACCAGATGCTCCATGATAAACCCTCGCCGTTCCGGGGTGTTCTTCCCCATGTAAAAGTCGAAGATCGGAGAGGCTTCCCCCTTGTGGGCATATTCCACCCGGCTTAGCCGCATGTTCTTGCCGATGAATTGCTTGAACTCCGAGGGAGAAATCTCACCCAAACCTTTGAAGCGGGTGATCTCCGCCGATTTCCCCAGCCCCGCAGCCGCCCGGTCCCGCTCGCGCTCGTCGTAACAATAGAGGGTCTGTTCCTTGTTGCGCACCCGAAAGAGCGGCGTTTCCAGCACGAAAAGATGCCCGTCGTGAATCAATTGTTCGAAAAACTTGAAGAAGTAGGTAATGAGCAAGTTTCGAATGTGCAACCCGTCCACGTCGGCGTCGGTCGCGAGAATGACCTTGTCGTAGCGCAAACCCTCCAGGTTGTCCTCAATGTCGAGACTGCGCATCAAGTTGTACATCTCGTCATTCCGGTAAACGATATCCCGCTTCAAGTCCCAGACATTGAGCGGCTTGCCCTTCAGCACGAAGATGGCCTGCGTGTTGACGTCCCGGCAACTGACGATCGAACCCGCGGCGGATTGACCCTCGGTCAGGAAAACCATGGTGCCGCGGCCCTTGTCCCGCTTGCGGTCGAAATGGATCTTGCAGTCCTTGAGCTGCGGAATGCGGAGAGCAATCGCCTTCGAACGTTCCCGCGCCAGTTTTTTGACCTCCTGCAACTCCTTGCGCAACTGCCGGGTGTCCTCGACCTTGGCGATGATCTTCTCGGCGATCAGCTTGTTGCGGTGGAAGAAATGAAGCAGTTCCTCGCGAACCTGATTCACAAGATCCGACCGAATCTCCGTGTTGCCCAGCTTGTTCTTGGTCTGCGATTCGAAAACCGGATCCTTGAGGCGGATGGCGACCGCACCCACCATGGCCTCCCGCACGTCATCACCCTCGTAGCCGCCTTTGGAGAACTCGTTGACCGCTTTCAACAATCCTTCGCGAAACGCGCTCAGATGTGTGCCGCCGTCGGAAGTGTATTGGCCGTTGACGAAGGAAAAAAAGGTCTCGCCGTAACGGCTGTTGCTGTGGGTGAAGCAAAACTCGAGCGTCTTGCTCGCGTAGTGCAGCGGGGCGTAAATCGGCTCGCTGTGATCGGCTTCCAGGTCTTCCAACACCAAATCCAGCAGTCCGTTCTTGGACTGAATCGTCTTGCCGTTGAACGCCAGCCGTAATCCGCTGTTGAGATAGCTGTAGTAGCGGAGGCGCTTCTCGATCAAGTCGGGCTTGAACTCCACTTTTTTGAAAATCTCAGGGTCGGGTGAAAACCGGACGAACGTGCCGTTCTCTTCGGTCGTCTTGCCCTCTTTTTTCCCCTTGATGCGGCCCTGCTTGAAGGCGGCCTCCACCATCTGGCCATCCCGATGGCTGCGCACCAGGAAATCGCGCGACAACGCGTTCACCGCCTTCGTGCCCACGCCGTTCAAACCGACGCTGAACTGAAAAACTTCGTCGTTGTACTTGGCGCCCGTGTTGATCTGGCTGACGCAATCCACCACTTTTCCGAGCGGTATGCCCCGCCCGAAATCCCGCACGCTCACTTCCTCGTCCGCCACGCTGATCTGGATCTCCCGCCCGTGGCCCATGATGAACTCGTCGATCGCGTTGTCGATGACCTCCTTGAGTAGGATGTAAATGCCGTCGTCGTAGTGGGTGCCGTCCCCCAGCCGCCCGATGTACATGCCCGTGCGCAAACGGATGTGCTCCAGGGAGGAGAGGGTTTTGATTTTGCTCTCGTCGTAAACCTGCTTCTTGGGTTCTGCCATAACGGATTCGCTTCGTGCCGCGGAGTTATTGGGGATTGGCCTCGGTGTTGCCAAACTAAAAGCGCAGCCGGATTTCTTCTTGCCCCGGTCGGTCGATCCCGCATCATCGGCGGTCAACCTCATCCCCGATAATTTATGGGCCGAATTTACAACAACATTGTGGAGACGGTGGGTCGAACCCCGCTGGTTCGCCTGAACAAAGTGACCGCCGGACTCCAAGCCACCATTCTTCTGAAGTGCGAATTCTTCAATCCGCTGGGCAGCGTCAAGGACCGCATCGGGATGGCGATGATCGAAGAAGCGGAGAAATACGGCATCTTGAAGAAGGACACGGTCATCATCGAGCCGACGTCGGGCAACACCGGCATCGCGCTGGCTTTCGTCGCGGCGGCCAAAGGCTACCGATTGATCCTGACGATGCCCGAAACCATGTCGCTGGAGCGGCGGACACTCCTGGCCATGCTGGGCGCCAAACTCGTCCTGACCCCGGGAACGGAAGGCATGAAGGGGGCCATCGCGAGAGCGGAGCAGTTGGCCAAGGAAACCCCCAATTCCTGGATCCCGCAACAGTTCGAAAATGAGGCCAACCCGGAAATTCATCGCAAGACCACTGCGGTCGAGCTTTGGGAGGACACAGACGGGAAGTTGGACATCTTGGTGGCGGCGGTCGGAACAGGCGGGACGATTACGGGCTGCTGCGAAGTGATCCAACCCAAGAAACCGAGCTTCCAAGCCATCGCGGTGGAGCCGAAGGATTCGCCGGTGATCACCCAAACGCTGACGAATCAGCCGATCAAACCAGGCGCCCACAAGATCCAGGGCACCGGGGCGGGATTCGTGCCCAAGAATCTCCACCTGAAGGACAGCTCAGGCCAGCCGCAGATCGTCGAATGCATTACGGTGTCCAACGACGATGCCTTTGCCATGGCCCGGCGCCTGGCCAAAGAAGAGGGTCTCTTGGTGGGCATCTCTTCGGGCGCGAACGTTTGGGCGGCGATCGAAGTCGCCAAACGCCCCGAGAACAAGGGCAAGCTGATCGTCACCGTGGCGTGCTCCACCGGCGAACGTTACCTCAGCACCCCGCTCGCCGCCGAAGCCCGCGCCGAAGTGGGAGGATAACTTGCCGGGGGGGTCGCTGTTTCCGGTGCCACACGACCTGGCATGGACGCTCGACCCAATCATGTTCCCGTTGGAACTTGCCTGCGGAGCGAGTGGCCCTGGGTCGCAGGCACCGAGGTGGCAGGCCTACGGCCCGTTGTTCGATAGGATTGTCGGTTTCCAAAACAGCCGCGATGGGCAGCGGCAACGCGGCTCACTCCTCAGTCAATGGTTTGAGCCGGCAGATGACCTCCGCGTGCTTCTGATTCCGACCCGGCACGTTCAAGACGTTGCAAAAGACGCACGTGTCAATCAGGCAATGGGTCATGGCTTCGCCGAGGTTTTTCTCCATCCTCAATCCACCACAGCGTTGCCTGGACCGTTTGCTCCGGCTTCTTGGCTGACTTTACGAAGCGACTCACAATCCCCCGCGTGACCAATCGGTCAAGCGGGGCGTGCGCGATCAGTTTCGGAAGGTGATCCCATCCAAACTCGAGCAGGGCTTTTCCGCCCGGATCTTTGTGCGGATCGATGCGGAGCTATTGCCGTTTCCAGCAAAGAAACTCCGCCGGGCCGGGGTGAGAAATAGTGAGTAACTTCAGCGTCAAGTTCGTCGGGAGGGTAAATCTTGGTTCCGAAAAAAATTTCCGTTTCGCGCAACCTGGGTGCCGAAACTCTGTAGAACGGGGTGAAGACGCTAAAAAAACAGCCACTCGATATGATCACTCCATCCGAAACCCTAACGCACCCAGCTGAGCACTGCCGCGATCTCACTTCAACCTTCGCGAGGATTCCACGCGGCCCAAGCCGGTGCCAGAAGCCCGCACGGGCCAGATCCGAGCCGTCCCGTCCGCCTGGAACTGCCAAGCCCGAAGTGTTGGTGCGCGGCGAAGGATTGCGGCTGGAGGATGCCGTGGAAGTGGGGCTCGGGCGGAAGCAAGTGCGGCTCGATTCCAGTCCGGAAGCCGTTCGTCGATTGGAAGATTCGGTTCGATTCGTGCGACGCGCGGTGACAACCGGCCAGGCCCTCTACGGAGTGACCACCGGTGTAGGAGGCATGGCGGACCAGTCCGTGTCGGCGTCCATGGCCTCCGAGTTTCAAAACCGGCTGCTCTGGTGCTTGCGGGCTGGGGCTGGGGGACCGCTGCCGCGCAGGGATGTCCGCACGGCGATGCTGCTTCGGGCGAATTCGTTGATGCGAGGCCACTCTGGAATCCGCAAGGAATGGATCGATCGGTATGCCCTTTTTCTGAACCGGGGCGTGACTCCGATTGTCCGCCAATGGGGCTCGATCGGCGCCAGCGGAGATCTGGTGCCTTTGGCCCACATCGCGATGGCAGTCACAGGCCAGGACGAGAGCATGAAGGTCGATTATGACGGCACCGAGGTGACCGTCGGGGAAGCGCTCCGGCGGCTCGGATTGAAGCCCGCGCGCCTGGGACCGAAGGAAGGGCTCGCTTTGGTCAATGGCACTTCGGTGCTGACGGCAATCGCCGCCCATTGCCTGCACGACGCTCAGGAATTGTTCGACATCTCCCTGCTCATCCACGCGCTTTTCGTTCAGGGCCTGAGGGGTTCGGATCAGTCCTTCGCCCGTTTCGTCCATGCTCAAAAGGCTCATCCGGGCCAGGGGAGCGTCGCCGCCCGTATGTTGACTTTGCTGGATGGAAGCCACCTCTGGCGGGAAGAAACCAAGGAGCAGCAGCTTCACCGGACGGGTGAACTCATCCAAGACCGATATTCCCTTCGATGCCTGCCCCAATTCCTCGGCCCGGTGGCCGAGTTGCTTTCCAAACTGGAACGGGAATAGGAAATCGAAATGAACTCCAGCAACGACAATCCATTGATCGATCCCGACGAGCAGAAGGCCTATCATTGCGGAAATTTTCTTGGCCAATACGTCGGGCTGGGGATGGACCATCTGCGGCATGCGCTGGGAATGATGGCCAAGCACATGGATACGCAAATCGCCCTCGCCGTCACCCCGGCGTTCAATCACGGTCTGCCGCCTTCCCTGGCGGGCTCGGAATCGGAAGGCGTTAACATGGGATTGAAGGGGCTTCAGATTTGCGGCAATTCGATCGTGCCGCATCTGGAACACTTAAGCCTCCCTTTGGTGGACCGCTTCCCGACTCATGCGGAGCAATTCAATCAAAACATCAATAGTCTCGGTTTCGGCGCCGCCAACCTGGCCCGCCAATCCATCGATCTTTTCCGCCATCATTTGTCCATCGCCCTGATTTTCGCGATTCAAACGGTGGATTTGCGAGCAGCCCGGATGCGGCCTGGCACCGCATGTCACCAATGGCTTTCACCCGCCACGGCTGTCCTTTACCGCAAGGCCAAGGCGATGCTCGGTCGTGAGGCCGAAACGCCTCGCCCGTTGGTGAGACACGATCACGAGCAAGCCTTGGATATCTGGGTGGAGACGCTGGCGGAGGGCTTGCAAGCAGGCGGGGCGCTCCGGCAGATGCAAAACCCCTCAACCCCATCCGAGGTATGACAACGCGTTCGGTGGAAGTGCGGTGGGCTGCGAGCGCGGAGGAACAGGAGGCAGTTTACCGGTTGCGCTACGAGGTGATGACCCTGGACGGGTATCACGCGCCGTGTGAGTCGGAGCGTCTGACGGACGCTTTTGACTCAGGCATCGGATCCCGGCTCCTGGTTGCCTGGGTCGGTCAAGTTCTCGCGGGGTCGTTGCGTTGGACGAAGCAAGTGGATGGAAAATCGCCGGCGGCTGCCTTTTGCGATTTCACTCCTTTTCTGGACGCAGGGGCGGCCTGCGGCAGCCAGTTCGTCGTGCGCAGGGAATACCGGCTGGGTCATGCGGTGAGCATTCCGTTGCTGGAGTCGTTTCATGATCTTTGCCGGGCCGAACGATGTCCTCAGGCGTTCGGGGTCATGAACCCGCGAATCGCCGGGTTCTTGAAGAGGCACGGCTACCAAGAGGTGGGTCCGGTCGACATCCATTCCGGCACAGGACTTCCCTTTGTGCCGATGGTCCGATGTTTCAAGACGCCGCCCAAGGTCGTGGCCGCATCGACTCGATGAACACCTCGCGACGGATCAGTATCGAGCTGTTCGATCCAAGCCTCCCGGATGAACGCGCCAAATTGTCGGAATGGATGGACAAGACTCCACGCGAGGACATCTCCGACACGCTGGATGCCCAGCTCGAAGAATTGATTCGATGTCGAATGCCTGGCCGTCGCGACCCGGTTGAAGCCACGAGGATCAGGCAATCCATCCTGGGCGGGATCGCACCGGCATTCTTCGGCCGCTGGGTCCGCTACCCTTGGTCGCGGCGACTGTTGCGCGTGCTTCCTCCGGAAGGGTTCGCCGAGCTTCGATGGAGCCGCAATCGAAACAAGATCACCGCATCCGAACAGTCCGTCTTGCAGCAAAAGTCGGTGGGCGTCGTAGGCCTATCCGTGGGAAACAGCATCGCAAACGCCCTCGCCCTGGAAGGAGTCGGCGGTTGCCTTAAACTGGCGGATTTCGACGCGCTGGAACTCTCGAACCTCAACCGCGTCCGTGCGTCCCTGGCCGATTTGGGTCTCAACAAGGCCGTGATCGCGGCCCGTCAAATAGCGGACGACGAGAAGAACTCATTCATGGCGCGTCGCGCGATCACCCGGTTGAAATGTGAACAGTTCAACCACATGCCCATCCGGATCCTTGAGGAACAATTGCTCGGCACCATCAGGGCGGCGGCGGCGGCCCATCGGAACGACTTCCTTTCGCTTGAGTGAATCCTCCCAGGCAGGCAAGTCGTCCACCCGCAGGGCAAAGTGATTGCCCCGGTTGTGCGCGAAAACCGGTTCCTGCCGCCCTCCAATGATATGCAGTTCCTGCGCCGGGCCGAGCCTGAACCAAGCTCCCGGGAAGTCAAACGCCGGCCGGGCCATCGGCTCAAGCTCCAGCACGCCGCCATAAAATGCGCAGCTCGCCTCGACGTCATTGACATGAATCGCCACATGATTGAGCTCAAGGATCTTCACGGAGCGAATTCTGCCATCGTTTCCGAATGGACGCCAGCATCCCGTCGGTGCGACCAGCAGTTCTCATTTTGACTGATAAGGTAGGGCGCGCACTCCGTTGCGCGCCGAAATCGGGTGTTCCCAAAGGCAGCGCGCACGGAGTGCGCGCCCTACCCACCAAAATGAGAACGGGTGCGGTGCGACCAAGTCTCCCGGTCTGAAATGCGACTTACCCGAGCGGGCATTCACCTGAGGCGCATATTTTCGTTGAAATCTCGCGATGCCTACTGCTTCGTTCCCATGCCCTTTGCGGGCCGCTCGGGTGCCAACCGCCCCAGTGGGCGCCGAACCTCGGGCTGCGATTTGAGGAACTCATATGTTACGCATGCTTCAACACTGGAAGGCGGCCGCCGCTCCCCTGGCCCTGGCGGTCCTCCTCGCTCAGGCGGGTGGGTCCCACGCCGCCGCCCCCTCAGCGTCCCAAGGCGTTGCCACCGTTCGCGAATATCGATCCATCGGCGGCGTTCATCTGTCCCGCCTCAAGGAAAGCCCAAGGCACCCTGGAAACCCCGATGCGGTGGCCTATGCGACTTCGCTCGAGTGGCCTGCCGGTGAGGGCGGAAGTCTGCCGCCCACCCATGCGCGCAATCGTTACGGCTGGACAATCTCCGGCTATCTTTATCCTCCCACCAACGGCGTCTATACCTTCCATCTCGCCGCCAGCGACGAAGCGGAATTCTGGCTCAGCGCCGACGAGAATCCGTCTCGAGCCAGCTTGCTTTGCCGGGAACCCTTCGGCAACGGGATCCGGGCTTACCTCACCGAAAACCGGCGCAGCCGGGTGGACGTCGGTTCCCCCAACGAACGCCTCGAGAACGTTTCCGTTCCGGTGACCCTCAGCGCAGGCCGGCCCTACTGGTTCCAAGCCTTGGCCAAAGAAGGAGGCGGCGGAGAAAACCTCGCCGTGACCTGGACCAGCGGGAGGCTCCGAGCGGTGGACGGCCAAGCTCCAATCCCAGGCGAGCACCTCTCATCCGATAACAAGAATTCCGGATCGATTTCATTCCTTCAGCAGCCCGCCGCCCAATCCGTGTCCGAAGGCTCCTCCGTCAAGCTGAGCGTCGAAGTCGATGGCACACCGGGTTTCCGTTATCAATGGAAGAAGGACAATACCGCGCTGACCGGCGCGACGAACGCCACGATTGTTCTCCGGGCGCGGCTGCAAGATTCCGGCGATTATTCGGTTGAAGTCTCCAACCGGGAGGGCGCGCGTGCTTCCGCCCCAGCCCGGCTCACCGTCACACCGGATACGCAAGGCCCCGCCATCGGTCGCGTCAACGTGGCCGGAAACCTCAATACCGTCCTGGTCAGCTTCAACGAAGCCCTGGAGAAGTCCTCCGCCGAAGCGTTGACGAACTACACCATCAATGCCGGCATCACCGTGCAATCCGCGTCGTTGAGCGACGATGGCACCGTGGTCTTTCTCAAAACTTCACCCCACTCTCCCGGCCAGGAACTGGAACTCTCCGTCAGCCACGTCAAGGACACTTCCGCCGCCGGCAATCTCATCGCCGCCGAAACGAAGTTTCGCTTCAAGACCCAGATCTTCACCCGGCACTTCGCAACGCTCGAACGATTCCGCCTCAACCCCCCTCCCGAAATCCTGGACGGCACACTTCACCGCGGCGTGCTGGACGGCAATCCGGCTCCGGTTTCATACGCGACGCTGGCCCAGTTCGAAGCGCCGACCGGCGCGGAAGGCGAAACAGCCGCTCGCCTGCACGCCCATTTCATTCCCCAAACCACGGCCCGCTACGTCTTTTACAGCGCCGCTTCCGGCCCGGCCGCTCTCTATCTCGGCAGCGACGAGGACCCTCGCCGCGCCGTGCTCATCGCCACCGAACCCCAATGGAACCTCGACCGCGACTGGCTCACCCGTGATCGACGCAACCCCGAAGCCGTCGAGAACAAATCCGCCCCCATCGCCCTCCAAGCGGGAAAACGCTACTACCTGGCTCTGGCCTTTCGTGAAGGCGAAGGTGGAGATGGCGGCGCCATCACCGTGAAACGTGAGGAAGATCCCGATCCGCGCCCGGGCTCTGCGGCATTGCGGGGCGTTCAGCTCGGAACTTGGTCCGATCCCAACGGACAAGAGCTTGAGATCGTCAAGCATCCCACCGACCAGATCCTGCTCGAAGGTCGCAGCGCAACGTTCCAAGTCGAAGTCAGGTCCAATTCGGGCGCGATTGCCTATCAATGGAAATTGAACGGCGTGGACATTCCGGGCGCCAACGCCGCCACCTACGCCACCCCCCCTCTCCAAGTGTCCGATACCGGCGGGAAATACAGCGTCGAAGTGACCATCCCCGGCGTGATTCGGGTTTCCCGTGAAGCCACGGTCACGGTGCAACCCGATCGCGAACCGCCCCGCGTCGCGTCCGTCAGCGCGCTGCGCCGGGAAGCGACCGGCTCCCACGAAATCACGGTCGCCTTCGACGAAGAAATCAACGCGGCGGACGGGGCGAACGCCGTGAATTTCTCGATCACACCCGGAACCATCACGCGCTGGAACCATCTCCCCCGATCCTCCGCCACGGTGCTCGCCGTGAAAGGCCTGGCCGACGACGCGGTCTTCACCGTCAGCGTGAAAAACATCCGGGATCGCCTCGGCAACCTGCTCCCCTCGGCCGAACATGCCGGGACCAACCGCTTGACTCAGTGGGCTCAGATCGGAGCGAACGAACTCCGGCTGGGAGAATCCGCCGTCGCAGCGCGGGGATCCGACGGCTTCGATCTCTACAGCGGCGGTTCCCTTTTCCGCGACGCCTACGATGAAGCCTCGTTCGTCTTCGAGAAACTCACCGGTGACTTCGACAAGAAAGTCCGCATCCAATTCCAGGATCCTTCCAGCGAGTTTGCACGCGCGGGACTCATGGTTCGCGAAGTGCTAAATGAAGGCCAGTCACGCCAAGATCCCGGACCTGCCTTCAGCCGCTTTCAAGCGGTTCACGTCCATCCTTCCCGCACCGCGTCAGGCGCCCCCGCAAGCGACTCCTTTGAAATGCTCCACCGGGCCTTTCCCGGAAGCCTGTCCACCGCCTCAGCCCCCCCCACTCCCACCACCCCCGAGGAATCGCAAACTTGGGTCCGGCTCAAGCGCGTGGGCCAAGAGTTCTCCATGTTCCGCTCCTCCAACGGATCGGATTGGATGCTGCTGGGACGCCAGCGTTATCCCGACGTGTTCGGTTCCATCGATCCCTCCGGGAATCCCGTCCCAGCCTTTCCCGAGACGCTGTTGATGGGTCCCTTTTATGCCCCGGAAACGGGAACTCTTTCAGAAACGGGCAATCTCCGAGGAATCTTTAAAGCGGAGTTTCGCCAATACAGCGACGTCATCATCGAATCCGCGCCGGGCCCCATTTCCATCAGCACCAGTGGCAACAACCTCCGGTTGACGTGGAGTGGACCGGCGATTCTCCAGTCGGCGCCGGCGGTGGACGGGCCTTGGACGGATGTTCTTGGAGCCGTGAGCCCTCACACCGTCACGGGCGATCCAAACTCCTCAAAATTCTTCCGTCTGCGGCGGTAACGGGGTTGCGAAAACGTGCGTTCACGGGTTAGTCTGAGCCTTCAGCCTCATCCACGACGCACGCACATGGCTCAAGCACACATGGACACCAGCGAGCGGCTTCGGCGCCCGCGCCCCGCCGCGGCATCCCTCGTGTCCGCCTGTGTTTTCGGGCTGTCTCTTCTCGGCGGTTTCCCCGCGCAAGCCCAGTCCACACCCGAATCTTTCGAACGGAAGATCAGGCCGCTGCTGGCTGAGCACTGCGTGAGTTGCCACGGGCCCGAGAAACAAAAGGGTCATTTGCGGCTGGACGCCCCGGAGTTCATCCGGGCCGGAGGCGAAAGCGGTCCGATTCTCATCCCCGGTAACCCGAACGAATCCCGACTCATCCAGGCAGTCCGCTACGCGGAGGAGACGTTCAAAATGCCTCCCAAGCAGAAACTGCCCGCCCCTCTCATCGAAACATTGACTCGATGGGTGCAGGATGGGGCCGCCATGCCCGAAACTCCCGCCGCATCGACTCCGCCGGTACGAAAAGAGTTTTCGATCGGACCCGCAGATCGCGCCCACTGGGCGTTTCAACCGGTTCGACCGCCTCGCGTTGCCGCCCGACCCCCGAGCAAAGGGGGCCCCCACCCGATCGATGTGATGATCGACGCCGGGCTTCGGAAAGCCCGTCTCGCCGCCAATGGAAGAGCCCATTCGCGGGAACTCGTGCGCCGCGCGTTTTTCGATCTCGCGGGACTCCCACCCTCTCCGGAGGACGTCGCGCAATTCGAGTCGGACCCCTCGGAAGCGGCTTGGGCACGACTGATCGATCGGCTGCTCGATTCGCCCCATTATGGCGAAAAGTGGGGGCGTCACTGGCTCGACCTCGTGCGTTTCGCGGAAAGCAACAGCTACGAACGGGACGGTCCCAAACCCCACGCCTGGAGGTACCGGGACTACGTCATCCGATCCTTCAACGCGGACAAGCCGTTCGACCGCTTCATCCTCGAACAATTGGCGGGCGATGAACTGCCTTCACCTGACGCGGAGTCCATCATTGCCACCGGCTACTACCGGCTCGGCATTTGGGACGATGAACCTGCCGACCGCGAACTCGCCCGCTACGACGGACTCGACGACATCCTCGCCACGACCGGGCAGGTCTTCCTGGGCCTCACCATCGACTGCGCCCGCTGTCATCATCATAAGATCGACCCGATTTCCCAGCACGACTATTACCGCCTGCTCAGCTTCTTTCAGAACATCAACCCCTACCGGAACGGAGGAGAAACCGACGAGGTGCCCGTCTTTGGGAATGACATGGAGCGCCGCGATTTTGCCAGCCGCAAGCAGGCCCACGAACTCCGCGCCGCGTCCCTCCGCAAGGAAATCGACGACTTCAAAATCCTCATGCAGGACCGCCATGCCGGGAGTGATCCCGCACGGCGCAGCGCCTTCAATGACGAAATCATCGCGAAGGAAGGCGCGCGCCTGCTCGGCGACGAGAACTGGAAGCGCTTTTCAAACGCGAAAGAACAACTCGAGAAACTCAAGCGAGAGACGATCCCCGCCGCGCGCGCCCTGGCCGTGACGGAAGCGGGATCCAAGCCAGGCGAAACCTTCGTGCTGCTGCGCGGAAATCCCGCGCTCAAAGGGGACCGAGTCGATCCCGGTTTCCTCGATGTGCTTGGAGCATCCACCCGCCCGCCCGAGATGGTGGCGCCCTCCGACCGGTCCAGCGGGCGACGCACCGCCATCGCACGCTGGATCGCGGCCCCCGAGAACCCCTTGACCGCCCGCGTGCTCGCCAATCGGTTGTGGCAATATCACTTCGGCCGCGGCCTCGTTCGCTCCTCCAGCAATTTCGGATTGCAGGGGGACAAACCCACGCATCCCGAACTGCTCGACTGGCTCGCCGCGGAACTGGTTCAGGGCGGCTGGAGCCTCAAGCGCATGCATCGCCTCATCATGAGCTCGGAAGCCTACCGGCGGTCCTCCCGCGGCCGGGAAGACGCGCTTCAAAGCGATCCCATGAACCACCATTTCTGGCGATTCGACCCTCGCCGTCTCGCCGCCGAGGAAATTCGCGACGCCATCCTCTCCATTGCCGGCAATCTCAATCCCAGAATGCATGGCCCGGGCGTGTATGTGGACATTCCCAAAGAAGTGCTCGCCGGCCAATCCCAACCCGGCAGCGGCTGGGGCAAATCCAGCCTCACTGAACAATCCCGGCGGAGCGTTTACATCCACGTCAAACGCTCCCTGCTCACCCCGGTTCTGGACAGTTTCGACATGGCGGAAACAGACCGTTCCACACCGATTCGCTTCGCCACCGTGCAACCGACGCAAGCTCTCGGCATGTTGAACGGCGATTTCCTGAACCACCAATCTGCCGTTTTTGCCGAACGCATCCGAAAAGAGCGCGGGAACCATCCCCGCGGACAGGTCGAGCGAGCCCTCGCATTGGCCACCTCAAGAATCCCATCCCCGCCGGAAACCGACCGGGGCGTCAACCTCATGGAGGCGTGGAGGCAAAAAGATGGACTTTCCGCCGCAGAGGCTCTGCGCCAATTCTGCCTGCTCGCCCTGAACTTGAACGAGGTCATCTACTTGGACTGAACAACCCAACCCGCCGCCGCATGAGCACCCACCCCTCCAAGCAATTTTGCCGACGCACCCGGCGCGAGTTCCTCTGGGAAACCGGCGCCGGATTCACCGGTGCCGCGCTCACCGGGTTGTTGTCCCTCGATTCCTTTTTCGCTCCAACATCCGCGCACGCCTCCGCCCCCTTCGCCAATCCGCTCGCCCCTAAACCCCCCGCGCTACCCGCCAAAGCACGCAGCGTCATTTTCCTGTTCATGTACGGCGGCCCCAGCCAGGTCGACACCTTCGAATACAAGCCGGAACTTTACCGCCTGGACGGCAAGACGATTCCCGTCAGGACCTTCGGCCGCGGAGGCAAGCGCAACGAGGGCCGCGTCGTGGGTCCCAAATGGAGCTTCAAACCCTATGGCCAATCAGGCAAGTGGATCAGCAGCCTCTTCCCGCATCTGGCCACCTGCGCCGATGACATCGCGTTTGTCCACTCGATGACCGCGGACTCGCCGATTCACGGTTCGGCCATGCTCCAAATGAACACCGGGAAGATTCTCTCCGGAAGCCCTTGCCTCGGTTCGTGGGTCAATTACGGCCTGGGCAGCGTCAATCAAAACTTGCCCGGGTTCGTCGTCATGCTCGATCCCTCCGGCGGCCCCATCAGCGGAGCCAAGAACTGGTCCAGCGGCTACATGCCCGCCACGTATCAAGCCACCCTGGTCCGCTCCGCCGGCGATCCCATTCTCGACCTCAACCGGCGTGAAGGCACCGGCGAATCCGCCCAAAGGCGGCTGCTGGACACTCTCAAGGATTACAATACAGAACACTGGCAAGCCCGGCCCGATCACTCAAACCTTGCCGCCCGCATCGCCAGTTACGAGATGGCCTTCAGCATGCAGCGCCACGCACCCGAGGCGGTGGATCTCACCCACGAGTCCGCCGCCACCCGGTCTCTCTACGGAATGGACGACAAGCGCACGGAGGAATTCGGACGGCGCTGCCTCCTCGCCCGCCGCCTCGTGGAACGGGGCGTCCGCTTCATCCAACTCTATGCCGGCGGCGCCCACAACGACGACAATTGGGATGCGCACGGGGACTTGATCAAAAACCACGAGTATCACGCCGGACGCACGGACAAGCCGATTGCCGGACTCCTCCAGGACTTGAAGCAGCGCGGCTTGCTCGACAGCACGCTCCTCATTTGGGGAGGAGAGTTCGGACGGCAACCCACCGCCGAATATGCCGAAGGAACCGGACGCGATCATAACGCCTACGGTTTCACCATGTGGATGGCCGGAGGCGGCATTCAAGGAGGCAGGTCCATCGGTGAAACCGACGAACTCGGATCCGCTGCCGTCACCGAACGCCTCCACGTCAAGAACCTGCACGCCACGGCTCTGACGTTGCTCGGACTGGATCCCGACCGGCTTTCCTACTTTTATGGTGGACTCGACCAGAAACTGGTCGGAGTTGAAGGCGCGGAAATCATTCGCGGGATCACGTAGCCCCGGCTTATCGCAGTTTCTCGATTTTCCCTTCCTCGTTGATCCGAATCTCCCGCGCCCCTGCAGGCAACGCCCCTTCCATCACCCTGCCTCCCGGCCAGACAACTTGGATCGCCGACGGGGGTGACGGCTGGGGAAACACCAAAATCGTGCTGTCCTGAGACAAGCTCCCACCGCCTCCTCGAACTTCCTGCCGCGGACCCCACGTGTCTCCATGACGAAGTCGTGCCGAAAGCCCCAACGCGGAGGGATTCCGGCGAGGGCCGGCGAATCGCACTCGGAGTCCGGGTTTGCCCGCGGCGTTCCGAAAAACTCGGACGGCAGCCGCATTCTGTGCGACAGCCAGATCAGGCCTTCCGTCTTCATCCCAGTCTGCCACCGCGCATCCTCGTTGTTCACCATAAACCCTCAGCCCCGTTTCCTCGCTTGAGGCCGCACGCATTTCCCCGCGTCCTATCCCGAACAGGAGCAAACCTGTTCCCGCATCCAAACGCCCATCCTCGGGACGCATGGCGAAAAAATTTTCCGCCAGAAACAAATCCAGCAAACCATCGCCATTGAAATCAGACGCCGAGATGCCGAAAACCGGCGCCCATTGCGCCGGCGGAGGCAACTTCAAGGGCTCGAACTTCCCCCGGCGATTGAGCCAGGCTGTGGTCTCGAGGGTGGACACCCACGCCTTCCCGGCTCCCGGCGCCCAGTCACCCAACACTTGGGAAAGCGAGGCCTTCCCATAATCGCGATGAGTGGCGAATCGTGATCTGGCCATCGGAATGGCCTGGGACATCCACTGCAGATTGCGCAGCGGAACCATCGCGTTCAAGGATGGCTCCCATTGCGCTTCGACCAAATCGAACTGACCGTTGCCATCGAAATCACCGTAAACCAGCTCCATGGGATGCGCGGGAGAAGCCGTCCATGGTGTATTGGCACCCCAATTCCCCGCCACCAAATCCATCAACCCATCCCCGTCGAGATCCGCACTGCAAACGGAATTCCAGCGCCCGTGCGGCCCCCCCAAACCCCAGTCTTCAGTCGCCTCCTTGAGCTTGCCACGCTCATTGGCAAACACCCGCACCGGTCCCCAGTCCGACGCGAGCACCAATTCCGGAAATCCGTCCACATTCAGATCGCTCCAGAGCGCCGCCGAAACCATGGAACCGGAGCCATGCTGGTCTTTCCACTCCCGATCCAATCGCCAAGCGTCCCCTTCCCACCGATACAACCAGGAAGGGACGGGTTCCGGATACCTGCCCCACTTGAGCCGCCCTCCCACGAAAAGATCAAGATCCCCGTCCCCATCCATATCCGCCGTTGCCAGGGTGGCCGGAACAACTCCCGCACCCATTTCCAAGGGCATCGCACGATCCAGTTGGAGCTTTGGGTGCCATCCCAAAACTCGGGCAGGCGAGCCCGGGGGACTCTCGTAATTCGACAAGAGTGCCGCAAGCATCGGAGCCTCGCCGTCTCCCATCCCCAATGCGAGGCCAAGAACATCATCGGTCAGATTGGTCCAGATTCCACTCAGCGCCACCGCTTGAAACGAGCCAGCGCCATCACCTTGAAACAAAAGCGCACGTCCGCCTCGGCCGCCCCCAAGAAACAAATCATCGTGCGCATCGCCATTCAAGTCCGCCACCGCCACACCCGGTCCAAGCTGGCTGAAACGATGAATCAATGCGGGCTGGCGCTCGAAATCATTGAACAGCGATTCCTCATGCCGCTGACCCACACGCCCCGTCCAATCCTCGAAGAAGGGCACGCTGGCCGGAACAGCGGAAAGGCTTCGTCCGGATCGAGAACCCGCCTCCGCGGGTTCCTCGATTTCATAGAGATGACCCGGCAAAACAGACTCGACCTTTGAGGCAGCGCCGCTCCGCCAGAACACTTCAATCGTCATCGACCCTCGAGCGACGCCGGCGGCAAAAACCCTCTTGGCCTCATCCCCCGAAAGGTAGCGTCCCCCGGCGATCATTTCCTGGGACTGAAAAGGCACCGCACCACCGCGAACCACGATCCGGGCGCCGATGCCGGACGTGTTCCCCCCGCGCCCCCGCAACTTCACCGCCACACGCGCCCCGCCCGCATCATTGCGATACACCAACGGCGGAGCGTTCAACACATTGACCACCACGTCCAGATCACCGTCCCCATCCAGATCCCCCAAGGCCATGCCATGCGAAACTTCAGTCGAATGGAACCCCCAGGCCATGCCCCGTTCTTCGAAAGTCAGATCGCCGCGGTTGCGAAACGCGAAATTCGGCGTCTTGAGCTCCGGATAGGCCTCCAGCTTCTTCAGGCTCTCTCCCGGCACGCCCCGCCCCACCGCGCGCGAACGATCCACCCCATCCAGATCCTGCGCGTCAAACATATGACCATTGCCAATCAGCAAATCCTCAAATCCGTCCAGATCCACATCGAGAAACACCGAAGACCATGTCCAGTCCGACGCTTGCAGGCCCGAAGAACGCGCCAGCGCGCTGAAGGTGCCATCCCCTCGCGCCCGCATCAGGCTGTTCTGCCGGACTTGCGGGCGATCCTCAATTTCTCCAATGGGATGAGGCAATCGCTCGTTCCCGTCCGCCTGCACCATCCTTAAAACGTGGGAACGGCTGAGCATGTCCGCCAGAAAGAAATCGAAGTGACCGTCCCGATCCACGTCCGCAAAATCCACGCTCATCGAAAAATTGCTCGTCTGGCGGAGGGCGAGCCGCGGGAGCGCCCGAAAAACTCCGCGCCCGTCATTGATCCAGATTCGGTCCGGAGTTTGAAAATCATTGCACACATACAAATCCGGAAAACCATCCCCATTGATGTCCCGAAACATGACGGCCAGCCCAAAATCCCACGGGGACGAAGCCAGCGGCCGCCCATCCTCATCCAGAAACGCTCCTCCTGTCCAAGGGACAGGCACGAATCCCCCCTGGCCGTCGTTGCGATAAAGCACATCGGGCTCGCCGTATTCAACCATCTTGCCGTCGTCCCGAATGCGAATGCGATGACGGAATCGTCCGATCACCTCATCCTTGCCATTGACTTTCCTCGTCGCCGGCATTCCCCCGCTGCGCAGCACGGAAATCTCCCCGTAGTTCGCCACGTAAACATCGAGATCGCCGTCGCCATCAATATCCGCAAACGCCACCGAGGTGCTTCCCGTTCGCATCACCTCTCCCGGCGGCAAGACCGCCTCCCGAAAGGCACCCTTGCCTTGATTCCAATAAACGCTGTTGGGCCCTCCGCACGCGGTCACCACCAAATCAAGTCGACCATCTCCATTCAAGTCGGCAAAGGCCGCGCCGGTCGAAACCCGCCCACCTCCTTCCACGCCCGCCTCCACCGCCACATTTCGAAAACGCCAGCCACCCAGATTCTGGTAGAGCGCGTTCTTGCCGGTCAAAGAACACAGGTAAATATCGCAAAGGCCATCACCGTCGAAATCCCCCAGGGCCACACCGGAACCGTTCATGAAATTGTGGTTCGCCGCCGCCCGCGCCACCGAAAGCATGTTCGTAAATGAAATGCCCGACTCCGAGAGCGGAACGAGCGAGAAACCCGCGTGGGTGGTCGGCGACTGGGTAACCGGCAAAGGTTCGGGCTGCTTTCCACGGACCGACTCCGCAGCCTCGCAGGGTCCCGCCAGAAAAACCCAGAGCGCACCTCCCACCCATCCCATCCGCGGCCGAAGCCAGGGCAACCACCAACTCATGTGTCGGGAGAAGAGGATGAGTCGCCCGGAGACGCCGCCCTCCGCTTGAATTCCGCCAGTGCGGCTAGGGCCGCGCTCGCCTCAGCCGCTTTCTTGCTCTTGCCCGCACCCCGTCCGATCACGATGCCGCGATGCGACACTTCGCATTCGAAAACACGGTCGTGGTCCGGACCGCTCGTGGAAAGCATCTGATACCGCGGGGGCTCGGGAATCTCCGATTGCAACATTTCCTGAAGGTCCCCCTTGGGATTCTCCAGATTCGGGAGAATATCCATCTCCCCGAAGGTCTCGCGAAACTGACGTAATACAAATGTTCGCGAAACATCGAAGCCGCCATCCAGGTAAATCGCTCCCAGCAAGGCTTCAAATGCGTCCGCCATCGCGGAAGCCCTTTGACGTCCCCCGCTGAGCTCCTCGCCACGCGACATGCGCAAGTAATTGCCCAGCCGCAACTGTTCTGCCTGCTTGGCCAATGTCCGGCGGTTGACGAGTTGGGCACGGGCCTGCGTCAGGGGACCCTCGCCGAGCAAAGGAAATTTTTCGTACAACTCCCGGGTCAAAACCAACTGCAAAACAGCGTCCCCCAGAAACTCCATGCGCTGATTGTGCTGCATCCCTCCCCCTTGCTCATGCACCAGCGAGGGATGGGTGAGAGCCTCCAGAAGGAGTTTGGAATTTCGAAAACGATACTCCAACGCGGCTTCCAATGGGGCGAATTCGCTCACCTCGTCCCTTCACCGAATTGCGGTCATGCCGAAACACTCACCGGTTCCGCCGCCACCGGCGCGGCTTCGGCAGCCCCCTCCCTCAACAACCCGGACACCTCCCTCTGGAGCGGTTCGAGCTGGTCGAGCTGGAGGCCAGGGTCGAGAATCATAAAACTGTCGCCAGACTTTGCGTGTTCATACACAAAAGTCCGCCGGCCCTCCGCCAGCACCTGGGCTTTCACCTTCAAGATCCGCCGACGCTCCAACATCACGGCCAGAATGTAAATCACCCCAGCCCGCGCCGGATGCCCCTCCCCGACAAGCCGCCTGAGCAAGGATTCCGCCGTTTCCTTCTGAATCGGATCCGGCGGTGCGGGCGGTGGCGTCACGAAAATGCCCTGCCAATGTGAAACGGGACTTCCCTTCGGACCCGCCCCTCGCACCGCTTCATTCGACCAACACGCCTCGCACCAATCGTGGCGCTCAAAAACACGGCCCGTGTCCACCAAAAGAGTGTGATAGACCGCCTGATCCTGAAAGGCATGCGAGCACGACTGGCAGGCGCGGGCACGAGACTGGATGTTCCATTCCATATCCTTCGAGCAGCTTTCCTAGATCAGTAATTATGGTCCAGCAAGCCCTGGCCGCAATCTCATTCTTTTTTCGTGCGGCCTTGGGTCGAGCCGGTTACCGTCAGCCGATGCCGCGCCAGTTTCTTCGGAACTTTCCAATCCCACGCCGGGGACGAAGGATCGTTCTGACTCTGCCGTGGATTTCGGCAAGCCTCCTCGCGGCAGCACAGCCGGAACAATTGCTGGTGTACTCCGCGGGTCCGCTCCGCCTGCGTCCACAACTTGCCAACGCCATTTCTTTCGACGACAACGTCTTGTATCGACCCTCCACGCAAGCGAAGAGCGATTTCATCCATACCATCTCCCCCGGCCTGGAAATCGAACTCGGCACCCCAGAAACACGCTACCAAGCTCTGTTCGATTACGATTTTCTCAATTACACCTACACCAGCCTCAGCGCACTCAACCATCAAGATCATAGCCTTTCTCTCAAAGCATCGCTCCAGGGGGACCGAATCGCTGCCAGTCTTGTCTCAGCAGCCAGCCGTTACACCGGTATCCTCGGCGGCGGTAGCATCCTGAACGAAGTCGGAAGCTTCAGCAACCTGGGAGCCAACGTGAATCGTTGGGTGTTTCGAGACGAGCTACGACTCGGCTACGTGGTTACGGAAAAACTCCAAACGCACGCCCTGGGTCATTTTGACTCCATTGATTATGCTGAAAACCTGCCCCTGTATGACCAGAATACTTTGCGTGGAAGTCTTGGGGCGAGTTACCAGGCCTTTTCTAAAGTTTCCCTGTTCTCCGAAGCCTATTACGGCCAGGTATCCTCCACCCCGAACTTCGAGACTGCCAAACCCCCTCACCTGAAACAAGGCGGTGCGTTCCTCGGGGCCAAAGGGGAGTTCACGCCCCGCATCCAGGGGAGCGTTCAAATGGGCTATGAAATCAGAGAATTCGGGGACGGGACCGATGTCCCTGGAGTCCCGGTCGTTCTCGCGTCCCTGAGTTACCAAATGACCGAAAAACGAACCGCTTCCCTCAGTTACACCCGCTCGACCGGCGTCTCCGTCGAAAATGCAAACACTTCGTTCGCTTCGGACACGATCCTTTTTGATCTCTCCCAAAAATTGGGCGTCCGAGAGAAATGGACGGGTAATCTGACCGCCCAATACCGCATGGATAACCGTGAAAATCGCGCCGGCTCGGCGGACGGCGAGGACTCTTACTATTCCATCGGTTTTCGACTTTCCTACCAAATCCAACTATGGTTGAGTACGGCCTTGGCCTACGTGCATGAAAGTTACTCGTCCTCCGTTCAGGGCACGGTGGATTATCAGGTCAACCGAGTCACGCTGTCGGTTTCCGTGGGATATTGAAGATGAAGACGGAGCGCGTTCAGAATTGCATCAACATGTTCAAACACTGGTTCGTGGCGCTGCCCTTGGCAGCCATCCTTGGCGCTGTCATTTTGGGGCTCGGCTCGGGCTGCGCACTACGAGGGCGGCAGGCCAAGGCGATCGATGTCTCAACACGGGAAACCTCGTCGGCTTCAGAGGGCTTGGAACCCCAGGCCTCGTTGAACGAGAAAGATTATCGGCTGGCCCGCTCTGACAAGATCGTGGTCACCGTGGTTGGGGAGAAAGATTTCGACCAGATCGAGCAACGCATTACTTCCACCGGAACCATCACCCTCCCGTACCTCAAAGAGGTCGAAGTGAAGGGGAAGACCACCGCCGAATTGGTCGCGCACCTGCAAATGTTGCTGCGCAAGGACTATTTCACCGATCCGCAAGTGGTGGTCAGTGTCCGGGAATACAGCAAACGCACGGTGACCATCATCGGCCAGGTCATGAAACAAGGCATCGTCATGTTTCCCGCCGAACAGGGCATGAACATCATGGAAGCCATCGGCGCCGCTGAAGGCTTCACCAAGCTCGCCAACACCAGCCGGATCACCATCACCCGCCGCGACAAGGTCATCTCCTTCAACCTGCGCGCTCGCCAGCGCAATCCCGAGAAGGTCAAACTCATCGAACTCGAACCCGGGGACATCGTTTTTATTCCGGAATCCAGACTCTGACCCTGATCTCCTCTATTCTATGGAAACCCCAGGAGCATCCTCCACACAAACCGAGGGATTGAGCGAAAGCCTCACCCTGCGACACTACCTCCATGTCGTTCTTGAGCGTCGCTGGCTCGTCGTCACCGCGTTCATCTCCGTCCTCATCCTCTGCCTGATTTATCTGGCCCGCGCCGTTCCCATTTACCAAGCCTCCGCCCGGCTCCAGATCAACAAGGAATCCGAGGGAGTGCTGAACGTGCGGGACATGATTTCCGGATCCACCCAAGACCACGACTACCTCCAAACCCAATACAAAAACCTCCAAAGCCGGACCCTGCTGGAGGTCGTGGCGCGGAGAGCCAAGGTCGACCAGGATCCCCGCTACGCCACGGCATTCGACAAGGTCGCCGCCCTGAGCCGTGACGTCAGCATCGCTCCCCTCCGCCTGAGCCGGCTCGTGGACATTCTCGTGCTCCACCCTGATCCGAAACGCGCCGCCGAAATCGCAAACACCATCGCGGAGACATTCATCCAGCGGAACTTCGATCAAAAAATGGGGCGCCTCACCAACGCCCTCACTTATCTCCGGGACGAGGCCAACCGCCTCGAATTGGACGTCGAACGTTCCGAGCGTGATCTCAAGGATTACCGGGACGCCAAGAAAATGCTTTCGCTCGAGGACAGCCAGAACGTGGTCCTCCAAGCCTACAAGCAAGCCAAACTCAATTTCGATGCCGCCGAATCCGAAGCCGCCTCCTCCCGTCGCGTCGCCGACGAAGTCCGCAAAGCCAACGCCACGGGCACCACCATGGATGCCCTGCCCCAAGTCGTGAACCATCTATTGGTGCAAAAACTCAAAGGTGACCTCGCCGCGCAAGAGTCAGGACTGGCCGCTCTGACCAACCGATACGGTCCCCGCCATCAACTCGTCTCGGCCGCGCTCGATCAGATTGCACGCAACCGGGAGGCCCTGCGCAACGCCTCGCAAGAAATCGTCGCTTCCATCTTGCTTTCTGCGGAACAGGCGGAATCGAAACGCGAAAGCATGCGCACCATTCTCAAAGACGCCGAACTCCGCCAAACCGAATTGAACGAGCTCAAAATCAACTACGAAGTCCTGGCGCGCAAGGCGGAGAAGAACAAGGAATTATACACCCTGGTGCTCAAAGCGATGAAGGAGACCCAGCTCTCTCAGAATGACAAAACCCAAAACATGCTGCTCGTCGACCCCGCCGTCCCGCAATCCAAACCGGTAAGGCCGCGCGTGGTGTTGACCGTTCTGCTCGGAATCCTCGGCGGTCTCGCCGCCGGCGTGGCCTTGGCGTTCTTCGTGAATTACCTGGATGATTCGATCAAGAGCCAGGACGACATCGAATCCTACCTCAAACTGCCCTTCCTCGGCTACGTGCCCAACATCAAGAGCAACAGCGTCGTGGAGCGCGACCTCCAGTCCCACACTCAACCCCAATCGACCGCCGCGGAAGGTTTCCGCACCGTGCGAGCCGCCATTTCGCTTTCACCCAAAGCCGACCGCTACATCACCCTCTCCGTCACCAGCACAATCCCGTCCGAGGGCAAATCCCTGGTCGCTTCCAACCTGGCGATTGTGACCGCGCAAACGGGGCTCAAAACGCTCCTGGTTGATGCCGACCTGCGGCGGCCCTCCGTCCACAAGGCGTTCCAGCTGCAAAGTCCGGTCGGGCTTTCTGCCTACCTCCAGGAAAAAGTCGGCAACATCGACGAAATCGTCCATGCCACCGAGGTGGCTCATCTTGATGTGATTTGCTGCGGAGCCATCCCCTCCAATCCGTCCGAACTCGCGGGTTCCAGGCGCATGCGCACGTTTCTGCAAGAGGCACGATCCAAATATGATCGCATCGTTCTGGATTGCCCGCCTGTTTCCGCCGTCTCCGATCCCCTGGTCATCGCCTCCATGTCCGATGGCGTGGTGTTCGTCACCAAATTCAACAAGATTCGCCGCGAACACGCCCGCCGCTCCATCCAGCGCGTTCAGGATGCCGGCATTCATCTGGTCGGCGTTGTCCTCAACGACATCGACTTCGAAGGCAAGGATTCCTACTACTACTCGTACTACTACTACCAAAACCGTTATTACGCCTCCCACTACAAGTCCGAAGGCAAGCCAGGATCCCCAGGCAAACCGCCCGTGAGCGGCGGCAAACCAGCCGCCTGACTTCCCAGCCCCTTCCCAACCAAAACGCCCGCCGATCGCCAAGACCGGCGGGCGTTTCGCTTTCGCAGCAGAGGAAATCCGTGTCGCCTCAGCTCAGAATCCGGCGTCCCTCATCCAAAAAGATGCCCTGGAACATCATCTTGAGCGCCTCGGGATTCGACGCCTTGGTCAACGCTTCCTTCTCGCTGACCTTGTTGGCCTTGACCAGATCGTAAAGGGCTTGGTTGAAATTCTGCATCCCGTCGTCCCGGCCCGTTTCGACAGCCGCCCCCAGCTTATCGAGGCGGTTTTCCTCCAGCAGTTTCTTCACCGTTCCGGTGTTGATCAAAATTTCCAAGGCGGGGGTCATTCCCCCTCCCATCGCTCCAACCATGCGCTGGCAAATCACGGCTTGAAGAGTTCCCGCAAGCTGGCGCCTGACTTGCTCGCGCTCTTCCGCCTTAAAGAAGTCCAAGATGCGGCTCACCGACTGAGAGGCGTTGGTCGTATGAAGCGTAGAAAGAACCAAATGCCCGGTGTCTGCCGCGCTGATCGCCGCGGAAAAACTTACCGCATCGCGCATCTCACCCACCATGATGATGTCCGGATCCTGACGCAGAATATGCTTCAAGCCATGCGAAAATGAAAGCGTGTCCAACCCCACCTCACGCTGCTCAATCACCGACTGATTGTCCTCAAACACAAACTCAATGGGATCCTCCAAAGTGATGATGTGCTTTTTCGAGTGCGCATTAATGTGCTCAAGCATCGCCGCCAGCGTCGTGGATTTGCCGCAACCCGTCGCGCCAGCAACCAAAACAATGCCGCGGGGCGAGTCGGCAATTTTCTTCACCACGTCCAGCAACCCTAACTGCTCAAAGCTCAGGATTTGCGTTTTCACATATCGCATCGCCAAACAAAACTCGCCTTTCTGCTGAAAGAGGTTGGTTCGAAACCGCCCGACTCCTGGCGCATGGTACGAAAAATCCACCTCCCGCTCCGAATCCAACCGCGCTCGTGCGTGAGGTGGCACAATGTGCGCGACCACATTCTCCATCCATTCCGCGGTGGGACTCGGACACTCAATGGCCACCAGGTGACGATTGATGCGGAAAATGACCGGATAACCAATCTTGATGTGAACGTCGGAAGCGCCGCCATCAATGGCGGTCTTCAGGATGCGATGAAAGATTTGCATGGGGCGGGAAATCTAGCAATGAACGTGCCGCCCTGGCGAGTTGGAGTTGCATGGGCGGCCAGCCTCCCCCCCAACTCCTTGAATCCCCGAGGGTGCAGGGAACACCCACCGTCATGCTGTAAGTGGTTCCACCCCAGGGTTGGAAAGCCACCACAACCCCTTTCAGAATCCTTGGCCGACACCCCCAACCGCTCAATCTAAAGCCTCACCTCGGACCCAAGTGCCAACGCGATGGATGCGTGAATTTCCACCCCATGACGACGCCGCTTCACTCGCCACGTGTCGAACTCCACCCGCAAATTGGGATCCCAACGCCCCCGATCCTCGGAACGGCAATTCAGCGGCGTCGAGATGCGCAAAAGCTTGCAAGGACGTTCCCGAGGCGGTGCATTCCATGACCCCACTCTATTTCACATTGGACCTGCATCCATCCCCCAGGATAGCCGACGCCGAAACTCGTTTGGTGGCCAGCAGTGGTGCCAACTCGGTCTGCTCCAACGGTTCCAAAATCATCTCGAGGGTCCGCTCCAACGCGCCTCGATTCTCTTGCACCACTTCCGCCGCCCGCT
>Ga0194132_10003568_pt1 | contig 27550 bp, 25 predicted proteins | sample TA2KigOf80mmetaG_FD_148612 | JGI IMG/M metagenome (GOLD analysis project Ga0194132, IMG submission 148612) | Freshwater microbial communities from Lake Tanganyika, Tanzania - TA2015054 Kigoma Offshore 80m | ecosystem: Environmental > Aquatic > Freshwater > Lake | place: Tanzania: Lake... | reverse complement strand
TTATGCGTACAGACACTGTACCATTCACAATCAAACCTTGGTTTCCATTACGAATGATGGCTTGATAAGACATTGTCTTTGGAACATCACCTGCAATCAATGTTGAGAATTGTACAATTCCCATCATTATCATCAAAATAACATACTGTGCCATGTTCATATAATCCTCTTAATGCTTTATTATCGAATACGAAGCGATTATTTTCTGCTGATTAGCAATGATAATAGTATACTGACCCGTGGAAACATGAGTTAAAGAAAACATGTGATCATGCTCATCACTCATGATTTTCTCAATTTCATGTCCTGAAATGTCCGTAAGTGTTATACTGAATGGGCCATTAAACCGAATCGGAATACCAATCTTGATATTGTCAAATGTTGGATTAGGATATGGTTCTATACTTATATTTTCTTCAAAATCATCTATAGAAACAGGATTCCTGAAAATCTCTATTGGTAATTGAATTCCGGACATCACAGAACCTCTTCTTGTTGTATCGGAATCTGCAACAAGTTGCCCTACAGTCATTGTTACTGAACCAAAACCGGTTTTGACATTGTCTCCGGTTACGACAAAAGCATGCTGTGCTGAAAGATCAGCAATGGTAAACACAGCAAAAAGTAGTACAAACCACTTCATTTCTATCCTCTTGAAGTATTGTTATGCGTATAGAATAGCAATATCTGTGCCTATTTTTGAGACTGTATTCTTAATTTTGTCAATAACTAACATGAACCATTGTATTTGAGAGTATATCATGAACATTGCCTTCACCTTTCTATTCGCCATATTTATATCATTGAGTCCAGTTCTTGGAGGTACGCCACAGGATCTACCAAAGGCATTGTTGGGTGAGTATAGCGGTAAATTTGAGCATTCTCAGAATGCAGCAGAAAAGTCCAATACCAAGAAGGCAAAAATTGAAGATGTGATTGTATTGGGGTTGAAGAAATCAGTAAAATGGAATATGGCTGACCCTCATACAGGAAGAATCACCATCTTTTCAGGGACATATTCAATATTGTCTGAACATGATCAGAATTATTCTTTATTGTGCACCGTAACATCTAAGTCGGGTAATACATCGATGAAAGGAAAGTTCTATGTATCAGTTCCCAAAAATGGTGATGACATTACATATACAGACATGTCGAAGATGCATAGTTATAAACTAAAGAAAAAGTGATTTAGCGTAATAGAAGCTCCCACATTCCTTCACTTCTGAACCATATCAAACTTTTTCTTTTGGGATTGTAAAAGGCACAGTAATTATACTGTTCATACCATGTTGTTTGTTTCATACCCTTAGTGCCGACTTGCACATTCTTGAATGTTTTGTCTTTGCCGATTTGAAGTTTTAATACTTTATTCTGAAATGCATCATCGACTGATTTGTTTCCAATAAGATGGGGAAATCTTCCGCCCACGATATAGAGGGTATTGGTATGATAATCGAATGCTCCTATTCCTTCCATCTTGATACTTTCTTCGTTAGGACCAATGATTTGTTTGAATGTGTGTTGTTCATAATCAAACAGAAACAAATCTCGAAGCCAACACCAAACGCCGAGATCATTGCGAATTGCCTTTCCACCGGGACATTCTTGTTCCAATTGATTTCCTGAGCAACTACCAAAACCTGACAGAACATAGAGATGTGATTTATCGGGATGACCAAGAATGAGATTCGAATGAGATCGTTTAGGTGGATTGCAATTGTCGATATTCGGGTGAACTGTTACCCAATTACCATTCCCTTCATATTCCATCGCCCAGTTTTTCACTGCATAGAATCCATATCCACCAAAATATCCTAAACGTTGATTTTTATCATTCCAATACAGTGCTGAATAATGCGATTCTTCGTCTTCCTTATGATTTGAATATACTGTGACTTTGCATGTATTGATATCCACTGCATATTTTACTTCTTTACCTCCTAGACCAAAGAGGATTCTCTTACCTTCTTTATCAAGCGTAAACCTATCTCCAAGCGGTATAGTTGATGTATAGGCAATGCTATCAACATGATATGTATCAAGGTGGATTGAATACAGGTGATTTCTTCCATATGCATATACGATATTATTCTCGCGATCATATGCATTGGTTGAAAATTGCAGATGCTGAATTGAAAATGATGAATCCGGAATTCGTAATTTCCATTGTGGTTTGCCATTCAATGTGGTGAACAACAAAAGAGAAAGAAACAGTACCCTCATGAAAGATCTGAATATGTGAAGTAAAACCCTGTTTTCCCGCAGAAAATCAGCCCAAACCCTTTGATTCAACGATTGAGAAATGACTTCAATGCATCAATGCAAAATTCGATGATATGCACGATGATTGATTCGATGAATGCTGTTATGTCTTTTACTTGATCTAAAGAAAACGGTTTCAATAAGTCTTTCCATCCGAATCCTTCGCCATTAGAAAGAAGTGTATGAAATATGGAGCCGTATAAAAATAGAATAATCGCCGCCATCATAGATGATGCGAATATAAAAAGATTCTTATTAAATGAATTCTTGAACTTCATTGTTTTTGCTCAACTGGCATAGGCAAAGTTACAAGTTTTTTATTTCAGCAATCAAATCTTGCAATACTTTTTTTGAATCACCGAATAACATGGATGTTTTGGGTCTGAAGAAAAGTTCATTTTCAATCCCTGCATATCCTGGCTTCATGCTTCGTTTATTTACGATGACATGTTTGGCCAATTCAACATCTAGAATGGGCATGCCATAGATCGGGGAGCTTGGATCAGTCTTGGCTGCAGGATTCACGACATCATTGGCACCAAGTACAAGCACTACATCAATGGAAGGAAATTCATCATTTATTTCTTCCATCTCCTTAAGTTTTTCATAGGGTACATCGGCTTCTGCGAGCAATACATTCATGTGACCTGGCATGCGTCCTGCAACGGGATGAATGGCATATGTGACTTCCACGCCTTTATCGGCAAGCAATTTTTCCAATTCATGACAAGCATGCTGGGCTTGTGCAACGGCGAGTCCATAACCCGGAACGATGACCACTTTTGAAGAATAGGACATCAATACCGCGGCATCCGAAATTGACATTTCTTTATATGTTCCTTGAGCTCCTGCGGATTGATTTGCTTGCGCACTTGCTCCGAATGATCCGATAAGCACATTAAGCAATGATCTGTTCATTGCATTACACATGAGTACGGTCAATAAGGTTCCGGCAGCACCAACCAATATGCCACCGGTCAACATTGCTGAATTGTCATATAAGAATCCCCCGCAAGCTGCTGCGATTCCCGTGAAGGAATTCAATAGTGAAATCACGACGGGCATATCTGCACCACCGATGGGAAGTACGAAGAGTATTCCATATAAGGCTGACAATGCAAGAATGGCATAGAAAAATGTGATTGTTTCTTCAGGCCGTAGGAATAAGATCATGCATGATAAACCAATCGTAAAGATCAACATGAAAATATTGACGATGTGTTGACCATTGAAAGCATAATCATTCAATCTGCCATCCAACTTTGCCCAAGCAATCATTGATCCTGCAAAGGAAACCGATCCAATAATCAATCCCGCAAGAATGACGAGTAGTACACCTCCATCAAGGGTAGAAAAATATGTATATCCGCCGCCTGCATATAATTCCGGTTTGAAGTCATGAACCAAGTGTTTGAACTCGATGATTGAGATCAGTGCTGCACATGCACCGCCCATGCCATTGAATAAACTGACCATTTGTGGCATTGCAGTCATTTTGACATTCTTTGCGGACAATGTTCCAATGACTCCACCAATGGCGAGGCCGCCAATAATCCAAACATGATTACCAAGATGATCACCGGCATCATTAGTATATAAAAGTATAGTACCAATGATTGCAATACCCATTCCAAGTGCTGCAACGGTATTTCCCTTGCGAGCGGTTTTGGGATTGGAGAGCATCTTCAAACCAAGAATGAATGTGATTGATGCAATGAGATATATGAAAAGAAGAAGAGATTCCATGCGATTCATTTTTTCTTGTTAAACATTTCCAGCATTCTATCAGTGACAACAAATCCACCGACAACATTCAATGTACCAAGTATCACGGCTAAGAACCCAAGAATCAAAGCAGTAATATCTTCAGGATCAGCATTACCCATCACGATGATGGCACCGATGATCACAACTCCATGTATGGCATTGGCTCCGCTCATTAGTGGTGTGTGTAATACGCTTGGCACACGGCCAATTACTTCGATGCCTACAAAAACCATGAGAATAACGATATATATCATGTCTTGATGTTCGGCAAACCATTGTAGTATCTGTTCCATATTCCTATTTGCTCAATCGTTCATGAATGATTGTTCCGGCCTGCATGATGCATGTTCCTTTCACAAGATCATCTTCAATGTTAAGAGAAAGCTCATTGTCTCCATTTGTGATCAAGGGTAAAAAGTTGATAATGTTCTTACCATACACCTTACTTGCATCCGAAGGCATCAATGCCGGAAGATTGCTATTTCCGATGATTGTGATACCATTATGCATCACTGTTTGATTGTTTTGTGTAAGCGGGGTATTGCCACCTGTCGAGGCAGCCAAATCAATAATCACACTTCCTTTTCTCATAGCATGTATCATGTCTTGAGTGATCAAGATTGGCGCTTTCTTTCCGGGAATTTGTGCGGTTGTGATGATAATGTCGGACTTTGCTGCACTTTCCGCAATCCGTGCTTGCTGTCTTGCTTTGAATTCTTCGGATTGTTCCACTGCATATCCTCCTGCTTTACTCGCATCGGCAGCACCTTCCACTTCAATAAATTTTGCACCAAGACTCATCACTTCTTCTTTTACTGCAGGTCTTGTATCGAATACTTCCACAACAGCGCCGAGTCTTCTGGCGGTTGCTATCGCTTGCAAACCCGCAACACCTGCTCCAAGAATCAATACTTTGGCAGGCGCAATGCTCCCTGCGGCTGTCATGAACATTGGGAAATATCGAGAATAGGTGGTTGCGGCTAGCAATACAGCTTTATATCCGGCAATATTTGCTTGAGAGCTCAGCACATCCATGCTTTGCGCACGAGTGGTTCTCGGGAGCATATCAAGTGAGAATACAGTATTACCTTTCGAGGCAAGAGTTTCCGTAGACATTGCATTGAAAAGCGGATAATAAATGCCGATCAGCGTTTTTGACTGTACATGAAGGACGGGCTCCGGATGAATGGAGAGAAGGACTTCGCAGGATTGAATCACGGTCTCGCTGTTGGTAACAGTTGCTCCTGCATTTCTATATTCATCATCTGAGGCAAATGCAGATTCTCCAGCTTTTGTTTCAACGAATATTGTGTGGCCTTTTGATCGAAGTGATGCCACTGCTTCGGGAAGAAGTGAGACTCGAGTTTCGTGCGAGGGCTCTTTTATCACACCAATATTCATGTATCAATTCCTTGGATGGTGAATGTAACATAACTTATAGAAAACAAGGAAATTGAGCAACAGATCATATAAAAATGCCCCACTTTTTTCAGAAAGCAGGGCATTGTAAAAAACTACAGATCTTCGCTTTAGCTTTCTTTACGACTCAACATGTAAATAACGAGACCAAAACCGATTTTATTCACAGCATCACCGATATTATACACGATGTCCATCGAATATTGTGCCGCTTTTGGATCTGCAACCATTTGATTGCCGAATAATCCTCCGGTTGTACCAAGGATATAACCCAATGGATAGATTGCCCAACCAACAAGCACGAACCAACCGAGATAACGGTTTGCAGCTGCAACTGCTGGTGAAGAAGATTTTGCCAATTTAGCTATATCACCTGCCCATACCAACCAAACGATATAAGCATAACCTACCGAGGATATTGTACCCCAAACCCAGCTGGATGCATCTTGTCCATGCATTGCTTCACCGATATAGCCTGTCACCAACATGAAAATTGAAGCAATGATCAATTTCCATAATAGACCAATAGTCGCACCTGCTTTCTTTGTGATGAGATAAAACTCAACGCACATCAGGGGCACTGTCAATAACCAATCCACATAACGGAAGAAAGTCGGTGATTCACCGGTTTCCAAGTTATAGCTACGCATATAGTAATAATGCACAGCCGCGATGAATGTGATTATTCCGGAAACGAGAACGGATGTTCTCCAACGAGTGGGCGTGGTATTTAACTCCAAAAAGAAAAATACCGAAGCAGCCATCATTGCCATCGTACCGATAAAAAATGTGAAGGCCACATAATTACCGGGAGCAATCGTAGCTAATTCATGTCCCATACCATACCTCTAGACAATTTGTATAAAAATCCTCCCAAATGAGGAGCGATATATCAACAGTATGAATGGATACCTGGTGGTGAGCCGTGGTGAGGCGGTATCAAAGACCAATTCGTATTTCCCTAACTTAACGAGAAATATTGATTTCCACAAAGCAAATTAAATTGTATTTCTTCTCTAATGTTCCCGATGAGTATTTATAAATAAACATGGCAATATTAATCCTAAATCTCCAAATAATAGAAATAAGAGAATACAAAAATTCTACTTATATCTACTTGCTCTTAGTTTTTCTATTTTCAAGCTCATAAAGGAGAATTAGCATTGGGTATTCCACACCTTCAATTATTGATATCATAGCCACAGAATTACGCACTTTTATTCCATTGGAAAGATATGAGTTTGTGATGGGGAGGTGAGAGAATCGAAAACAATGCAAGTTATATCAGACTTTCTACATTGATCAGAATCTTGCATGATGGACTCGGTGCTCACTTGCGTTTGAATATAGACCCATAGAATGAATGCATTTCAAGCACATGGGGAAAGCTGAGGCAGGAGAGAAATATAAAGAAAAGCGGGGCAAATCCGGTTATAGTATAACCCGTAATGAAGAAGAAGAGTAAGAGAATTCCAATGGCAGTGATTGAGAATGGTGCGGATAATTGCCATAATTGCATATGAGTTTTTTGAAGTCCTTTTTTCAAATGATTCCAACCGAGAACACTATGATGAAACACAAAATACACTCCGAATGCCTGCAAGAGAGGTAAGAATATTCCTAATAATAATGATGCTGTTGACAATATCATGCTCTTTCGTGGTTGTATGAATACAGTCATTAATAGCAATAAAACTGATGATTCCGATAGCAATGATGATGTCAATAATCCTGCTGAATCGGGTATTGAGGGAATGGACAAAGCATTGATGATTGCATTTGTTTCGGGAATATGTGTTGCAAGAATGAAAGATAATACTGCAACACCTCGCATAAATATTAACCCCTTATTATGAACACTCTCTTGCTCATACTCAGCTTGACCAAAATGCCACATGGAATAAAGAAGAAAAATGATGAGTCCGATTAGAGGTGACATAATCCATATCGCGAACATGATCATACCTTTCGCCACATAGCCGAGTATGAACAATGCAAATGATGTTCTTGATCTCTCAGGGATGTTCAATACATGATCTATCGCGCCATGCGGAATGCCTATCACTATCATACCAATCGCGAGAATAATCCAACTCAGTAAATCTAATCCAAGATACTCGGAGAGAAGAAAGATGAGAGATATGGAAAGTGGTAGCAATCCAATTGCATTGCGAGTGAGGTTCGCACATATATCCTTCATGGCATACTTCATGAACAATACTTTTGGCAAAGCCATAAATATTGCGATATCCTCAATGAATGAAGTTTTTTCTTCGAGAAATTGAAGTACTCTTGTTCCTCGAACATGATGAAACAAATCCTCGAATATCTCTTTACCTCGGTGAGGATGCAATTCCAATATCTTCAACAAAATTCTATCATAGAATGCAAATCTTCCGGTACGCTGAATAATTCGTTTTGGAGGATTTTCATTGTTGAGTGACTTGACTATGTGAATCGCATCTCTTGCCAATTCCTTGAATGCATATCCGGTACTCGGCTTGATTCTACCTGCTCCCGAACCCGTTCTGAAAAAATTATCGCATTGCTGATCTTGCTTAATTGCACAAGTGGACATAGGAATGATACCTTGCTCTTCACTTTCAATTGTATGGTTACCGAATTGTTTTAGCTTAAAATATGCATTCAATTGTTCTTGGGCATACTCATAATTTATGGGACTTGCACCAAAGCGTGTCAATTCGATGAGTGCATGTGTTGAAGAAAAAGGTAATACATACACAAATTGTGTTGCGATCGACTGATCAACCGAAAAGTCCATCATGGTGAATGTGTTACTATCAAATTGAGGTTCTTCAGTACGTATTCTCCGGCCAAAGAACGATTGCAATAGCAAAGTTTCATGAGTACTCGGAGGATTCCACCGGGGAGGACGTGAATCAAATACATGTTTTGCATTGATTGTATGATTCGGCGTTCTGATAGTTAGGATACAAGCATCAGGATTCTTTTCAATGCTCTCTGCTCGTTCGCGAATGAAAACCACATTGCATGTAAAGAGGATTGATCGAATTTCATCATATAAAGTCAAGCTGGAAATGTGATGATAGGTATATGGCCAAACAGGCTGTGGAGCATCTTCATTAATGCCAAGTCTTTCCCAAGAATGATTGATGAGTGATGCAAAACCCAATTCTGTGATTTCTTCATCTTGTGCCCAGAAGCAGAATGTTTTATCATTTAATAATTTTTCGTCCGGCTCAATAATCACCAATGAAGCAGTACTCAACATATCATGAGCATGCATCTGCTTGATGATGAGGGAATTCGCGGCTCCCAAACCTATGAAGACATAATCTGCAATGTAATTGGATTCGTGCATGCTGAAATTACATAGAAAAATGATAGGAAATATTTGATTTACCTATTTTTACGGACTGAATATGAGGATATACCCACATGAATATGCAAAAACATCAACTCCGCTTCTTCGATATCACGATGATGGTCATCTCACTGGTGATTGGCATGGGCATATTTCGTGCTCCAGCTACTGTTGCACAAAGAGCCGGAAGTGAACAGATCTACTATGCCGCATGGATTGTGGGTGGAGTGATAGCATTATGCGGAGCCATCGGTTATGCGGAGATTGGAAAACGAATGCCCGTGAGCGGAGCATATTATTCAATCTTTGCAAAAGCATATTCTCCCACACTTTCATTTGCAATCAATATCATCATCCTTGTTTCGAATGCGGCCTCCATTGCAGGTGTAGCAATCATCGGTGCGGAATATGTGATGCCCTATGCGATGGGTTTGCCAAGTACAATCATTGCATCCATATTCATCATTGTGCTCTATGGACTCAATCTACTTGGACTCCGCACAAGTGCCACCGTACAGAATATCTTGATGGTTATCAAATTACTCATGCTTGGCGCTATCATTTCTGCATTGGGAGTATTGCCGCCGACGGAAACCATGACAGGCATTCAGTCGCATTCGGGAGGTATTTGGGAATCATTCGGTCTTGCGCTCATTGCTGTTTCATTCACTTATGGTGGCTATCAACAAACCATCAACTTTGGTGGTGAAGTGAGAAACAATGATACGATGTTGCCAAGGGCAATCATACTCGGTGTGATGATCATCATTGGAATCTATCTCTTGGCAAATCTGGCTTATGTGCAAGTGATTGGTTTCACTGAATTAGCACAATCCAAATTCATTGCTGCGATTATGATGGAACGCTTATTTGGAAGTACGGCCGCACTCATAGTTAGCATGATCATCATGATCTCGGTATTCGGTTATGTAAATATTTCGATGTTGTCTAATCCCAGAGTGATTTCCGCTATGGGTAGAGATGGCGTATTGCCAAAGCTCTTTGCACAATCAGATGAAACAAAAGGAGTGAGTGTATCTGCACTGACCGTGTTTACTGCCATCAGTTTGATCAGTGTCTATGCTGGTGAATCATTCGAGAGGATTCTGAATTATACCATCTTCATTGATAGCATCGGACTTGCTGTAGGTATGGCCACATTGTATAGACTCAAAGGGGAACCATTGTCCATAATGACTCATGTGGTTGCTTTGATATTCATTTTGGCATGTGTATTCACTGGACTTAATATCTTCATGTTTGATACCAATGCAGGAATCTATGGGTCATTGCTGTTCTTTATGGTTTTAGGAATCGGATTTATTATATCCAAAAAATTCATCAATAAATATGACTCATGATGATACCGATGAGTAATCCTGAATATGAAATAATAACGATATAAAAAGAGAGTTTGTCTATCAATCGTGAAAGTTTCAGTGATTTGGTAGATCCTTTTTCATATAGATGCAGTGAAATCACAGATATGGTGATGATGAGAAAAATAAATACAAGAGTGACATTATGAATATCATCAAGCATGGTTACTTCATTGGTTGATGGAACTATACCTTCGATGATGTATTTATTACCGATTGTTGCGAATAAACCACCCACGCATAGTCCAAAGCGGGGATCGATATTGAAGGGTTTGATAAAAAAGACACAGCATGAAATAACGAAGGCCACCAATACACCTGTGATCAATTTGAAGAGGACGAGAAATGATTCTTTTCTTTCTAATTCAATCACCATATTGAATGATGAATTATAGGAAGTATTTCCAAGATTTTCAGATCCGAAGTTTGTTGAATATTTTGAAGATGTCACTGAGAACTTGGTGTTCTTGATATTCCATTCAGGTAGTAGATTTTCAAGAGAGTCTTGATATCGCGAATTTTTTCGATCGCAGACAAAAACCATCTTTGTTGTATCGTTTTTTGAAGATTCAACCGAAATGACCAATGTCTGCTTGTCAAAGGGATAATCCTTCGTCTTCCAGAGTTGTCTGACAGTTGCTTTTGTTTTTGTGGAAAATAGAAAATCTTTTCCTACTATTTCAATATAGGGTGATTCCAGTGTGACATCATTTGAATTCATCACTTCAAATTCATTCGCGAAGTCAAATGATGGATTGCTATATCTACACCAATAATATGCATCATATTTGAATGAATGTGCCGAGAGGTCCAAATCATGAAGAGAAGTCAGGTACATTCCAATATGAACTGTATCAGGTTTGGCAATAAGTTGAAATGAACATATTGAAAGTAAAAGGAGAAAAGCGAAGAGAAATTTCATGTCAGAAAGGGTATGTGCTTTTTCATGACATAGATGACTGCGGCAGCAACCACGATATGCATGATATTGAGTGAAATGGCAAATCCGACGGGTACATCGGGTATGAACAAAAATGGATTCAAAAATGAAATCAAGAGTAAGAGCCAAGCAATACGCTGAAACATGCGGAATGCTTCACGTGCAAATATGGAAATGATGAAATACACAAATCCGGCAACAAGCGAAAAGACAATTGATGAAAATATCACTTGAGATACACCAAGAGGGCCACCTTGTATCATGACAATATCATTGATCGCTCCAAGATTTTTAAATGCAAAAAACAACATGCTATTGATGATTGCGGATGGAATTCCCGCAATCAAACCTTTTATGAGCGATGACTTCAATGTAATCGATGACATGCTATATCCCTGCAATGTCCCAAAAATTCACGAACTTCGTACTTCTGTTAAAATAAACCCATTATTTGAACCTGACAACCAAAAAATCAGATTTTTATGATACACAATCAAGACGGAACATATACCATTGGTGGTTTGCCTGTGCTTGAACTGGCTGAGAGCTTTGGCACTCCCCTCTATGTTTATGATGCAATGATCATGGAGCGTCAATTCAACCGCTTGAGTAAGGCATTCTCGTCTTGCAAAACTCGCATAAACTTTGCTTGCAAAGCGCTGAATACAATTAAGGTGATGAGACATCTTCACGATTTGGGAGCTTGTCTTGATACAGTGTCCATCCAAGAAGTATGGCTCGGACTCAAGGCAGGATATGCCCCACATGAAATCATCTATACCCCCAATTGCGTGTCAATGGAAGAAATTGATATGGCTGTGAAAGAAGGTGTGATGATCAATATCGACAATATCTCCATCCTTGAACAATTCGGGGTGAAATATGGAAATACCGTTCCAATCTGCATCCGCATCAATCCACATGTGATGGCGGGAGGGAATATCAATATCTCAACCGGGCATATTGATTCGAAATTTGGTATATCCATCTATCAAATGAGACATGTACACAGAATTGTCGAGAACACTCATCTTAAAGTGATCGGCCTTCACATGCATACAGGTAGCGATATCGTGGATGTGGACATCTTCCTTCGTGCGGCAGATATTCTCTTTGAACAAGCAGAAGGATTTCGTGATTTATCATTCATTGATTTTGGAAGTGGATTCAAAGTTCCATATAAGCCCGATGATTATTCAACAGACATAGAGGAATTGGGTGAAAAATTGACTGCGCGATTCAAAGCTTTCTGTCAGGAATATGGAAGAGAATTGGAATTATGGTTCGAACCGGGCAAATTCTTGGTAAGTGAGGCCGGAACATTCTTGGTGAAGGTGAATGTGTTGAAACAAACCACTTCAGCGATGTTTGCAGGTGTGGATAGCGGTCTTAATCATTTGATTCGACCAATGCTGTACAATGGATATCATCATATCACAAATGTGAGCAATCCGGAAGGAGCATTGCGTTTGTATACAGTTGTAGGGTATATCTGTGAAACGGATACATTCGGTTGGGACAGAAAATTGAACGAAGTCAGAGAATGTGATATTCTTGCATTCTGCAATGCAGGTGCTTATGGGATGACTATGTCGAGCAATTATAATAGCAGATTTCGTCCTGCTGAAGTCTTTGTACACAATGGCAAAGCCGAACTCATCAGGAAAAGGGAAAGTCTTGATGATATTCTGCGCAATCAACTATTTGATTCATAAACGGGGTGCTCTATGCGCTTACTATTTCCTGTGTTCATGCTATGCGTGATCATGTTTCATTCTTGCAAAGGGGATGATTCACAACATGAACAAATGACAGACTCTGTGTCTGTAGACTCAACCATCACTTTGGTATTTGCAGGAGACATGATGTCACATATGCCTCAAGTGAAAGCAGCATATAATCCGCAAAGCAAAAGACATGAATATGAACATTGGTTTCAATTTCTGAAAGACACCATCGTTTCGGCTGACTTTGCCATCGCAAATCTGGAAACACCTCTGGGAGGTGAGCCATATTCGGGTTATCCAATGTTTTCCGCTCCTGATTCATTCGCTGAAGACTTGAAAAAAGTCGGATTCGATGTGTTGGTCACAGCAAATAATCATACCGTGGATAAGGGAAGAATGGGACTCGAAAGAACATTGACCGTATTGGACTCACTAAAGATAAAGCATACGGGCTCTTTTCGAAATGAACAAGAAAGAGAGGCGTCAACCCCGCTCATGCTTGAGATCAAAGGAGTAAAGATAGCCATCCTTAGTTATACATATGGAACGAATGGCATTTCTGTTCCTAAACCCAATGTGGTGAATTTGATAGATCATGCTCGCATGGAACAAGATATCATCAAAGCCAGAAAAGACTCCGCTGATTTGGTTATTCCTGTCATTCATTGGGGAGTGGAATATCAAACATATGAACATCCATCTCAAGTGAAGACGGCAGAGTTTCTTGCTTCCAAAGGAGTAGATGCCATCATCGGCATGCATCCGCATGTGGTGCAACCAAATAAATACATCAAGACAAAAAATGATTCAATACCGGTTGCTTATAGTTTGGGAAATGTTGTTGCCAATATGCGCGACAGATATAAAGATGGTGGAATATTGATTCAACTCACCATCACAATGGTGAATGATACTCCTCGCATCACTTCCTTCAATGATATTCCATTCTGGGTTTGGAAGGGATCTTCGAAAGAAGTGAAAGGCATTCATGGTTATTATGTGATGCCGGAATCAAAAATCTCTATACTGCCTGCCGGTGAAGCAAAAAAAGCTCAAGTCTTTTTTGATGATACAAGGAAGATTCTCAAGAAATGAAATATGTACTTTTCATAGTGTTGTGCTTTCCTATGATGATGCATGCAGAGTCCATCGGTAATTGGATAATGTATATAGGAAATAATCCGATTTCAGAAAAGTATTCACTTTGGAATGAGATACAATATCGTGATCGAAGGGTATTTGGAGACTTTGCTCAATTGATTGTGCGCACGGGTTTGAATTATTCCTTGAGCAATGAATCTCAGGTATTGCTTGGTTATGCATATATCTTTGCCGATCCCGCAGAATCTTCATATCATGAACATCGCTTGTTTCAGCAAGGAATACATAGACATGTAATTTCCTCGCTTGGAATTCAGCATAGAGTGAGACTCGAAGAACGATTTGTTGAAGAGAAAGACATGTCGGTTCGCTTTCGCTATTTTCTTGGCGCCACCTATCCCTTGAATATGCATGCGATGAATACCGGCGCCATCTATGCATCGGGATTCAATGAGATTTTTGTGAACATGGCGGGTACTGCTTTTGACAGAGATCGAATCTATGGTGCAATTGGCTATCAATGGTCGCCATATATTCGTACTGAATTGGGCTATATGTCACAAATGACTTCTCAGACTACACAGAATCAATTGCAGATTGCTATTTTTACGAATAATACTTGGTTCTAAATTCTACAGGAAAGTATATGGATTCCATCTTTTCACGCTATTCTCATCTCGGTCTACCGATATTTCGTATTTGTGTGTCTCTATTGATGATCACTCATGGTTGGGCAAAACTCATGAAATTGATGAATGGAGGAGAAATTAAATTCTTCAATTTTATGGGATTGGGTCCGGAAATTTCCTTGGGCTTGGCCGTGATCGGCGAATTGATTGCTCCACTGTTGATATTGATTGGATTCAAAACACGCTTTGCTGCATTTCCCGCATTATTCACAATGGGTGTTGCAGCATTTGTGGTTCATGGCGGCGACCCACTCGATGAAAAGGAATTGGCACTCTTTTATTTCTTCTCATTTCTGATGATTTTCCTCACCGGTCCGGGTGCTTATTCACTTGACAATAAGAAATAAGACAATGCCCAAAGGCATGATACGCTTTCTGATTTCATTGCTGATTGTTTTGGTCGGCTCATTGATTGCATGGAATGCAAATGGGAGATCATATATCGGAGTAGATGATGCGGAAATCTACCATGTGTACATGAAACATGTATCCGAGGGACATGGCTTTGTGTACTCCATCGGGGGTGAAAGGGTGGAGGGATTCACATCATTGTTATGGACGCTCATTGGTGGCGGAATTCATTATATGTCTCTTCCCTTGGAATTGACATTGATGATGCTGAATGTCATATTGATTGCATTGCTCCTATCGAGAATATGGAAATATATAGATGGGGATTCACAAGTATGGTCGCTTCGTTCAATCATGTTCTTTTCATTGCTCTTTGTGATGCCTGGTTTCTTTGAGTGGACTGTATTGTCGCAACTTGAAACAGGCTTATGGACTATGCTTCTGGGCTTTATCATTCTTGGTATTCTCAAGCATGAAAATGCATGGAAGATGTGCGGATTGTTTGCCTTACTCATTCTCTGCAGACCCGAAGCCATGCTATGGGGAATGGCCCTTTCATTTGTGTATGTACTGAGTTCAAAGAATGAAGGTGTGACAGGGATAAAGAAGTATCTGCCACTATTTGTGGTGCTCCTTACTACAGGACTTCTCATTTCATGGCGCTTATCCTATTTCGGTTTTCCACTTCCCAATACCTATTATGCCAAAGTGTCTTCCGATATTGTTTCAAATGGATTCATTGGTTTGAAATACATTGCAAAATTCTTTGTGCAGTTTCCAATCATGCCTGCATTGATGGGTATCACATTATATGAAGCAATCAGACGGTTGAGAGAATGTTCACTTCGGACAATCTCAGAGAAAGATGTGTCATTAATCACCATCATTGCGGTATCATTGTTCATTCCGGTATATACAGGCGGTGATCATTTCCAGTTATCAAGATTTTTCCAACCGATCTTACCTTTTTACATTCTGGGGTTTTGCTTATCAGCATTGTTTGCTCGCTATGCACAACGATCATTCGCCATTCTGCTTATCATCATCGCCATGACTTCCTCACGATGGATTATGTATGCATTCAGTGAATCACCAATGAAACATGAATGGAGCATTGCATTGGAAGGGAGGAAGCAATCACATGAAATGAATGCATTCTTTGAAGAAATATCCTTGCCAATTCAAGGCGTGCTCACTGCCGGCGCAACTGCATATATTTATGAGGGAACAACGATTGATCTACTTGGTTTGAACAATGTTGAAATGGCGCATGCAGAGTCTGTCAAGAAACAAGGCATCATGAAAAACCATGCATCATTTGTACCTCATATTTTTTATCGTCAATATCCGGATGTGTTTTGGATGGCGGGAGGATTTTCTCAATCAGAGCCCATGATCCTGAATATACCATACTTCAATGCGAATATCTTTCACAATATTCAGAGAGAAGATCGATTCAAGAAGATGTATGGAGCGTATGCGATTCGCAATAAACGGGGAGTTTGGCTTGCTGCATTTATGAGCAGGCGATATATTCAATCGCTGGATACGAATGTTTTTTTCATCAAAGAGATCAGCACCGAAGAGACACAGAATTAATGCATCAATATGCGATATTCATATGGGGCAAGAGCCACAGAGGTTCCAAGTGAGTCTGCATTTCCTTTAAGAGCATCTTTCCAAACAGTGTTTTGTAATACAAGCGGAAAAGAAACAGTTGTCTGCTGGGTCTGCTTTGCGGATAGCCCCGCACCGATGGAACTAATCACACCGTAGGCGCTAATACTTGCTGTTGCCGAAAAACACATGATATGCTCGGTAGATTGCGCATTATATCAACATACGAAATCATGTGCTTTTGGAGGAAATAAAAAAAGCCCCACATTTCTGTGAGGCTTGTGGCTCCGACTCGCGGACTTGAACCGCGGACCCTCTGATTAACAGTCAGATGCTCTAACCAGCTGAGCTAAGTCGGAACTCGTTGGACAACAAAAATACTGCATTTGATTATATTCGACAAAATATTTTTCTCATCTGAATACCACTTATGGCCAATCCTTCCCTTGTTTCCGTCACACATGCAGAATTTGAGACATTCTTCTCATTGATTGAGGAATTGGCTGATTTTGAAGAACTTGCTAGACCCAATAAAGAAGCAAAAGCCCGGTTATTCAAAGATGCTTGCGGAGAACACCCACGAATTCAGGCATATTTGATTAAGAGTGGAGAGCAGGAATACGGATATGTGATCACATTGTATTCATATTCAAGTTTTCTTGCTAAGCCCACTTTATATCTGGAAGACATATATATTCAACCACATCATCGAAAGCAAGGAATTGGGACGAGCATCATGAAACTACTTGCAACAAAAGCGCTGAATGATGGATGTGGAAGAATGGAATGGGTTGTTCTTGATTGGAATACATCGGCACAAGAATTTTATCACGGCATTGGCGCGATTCACATGAAGGAATGGTATCCATTTCGATTGACCGAAGAGGCCATGCAACATTTCATAGACTCATGAATAGAATACAACATACAATCACTCTCATAACCGGCGCTTCAAGCGGAATAGGAGAAGCATGTGCACGGCATTTTGCAGAATTGGGATCTAATCTGATTCTGATGGCAAGAAGAAAAGAAGCATTAACAGCACTCGAACAATCATTATTGAAACTTCATCCTGATATTCGCATACTGTCCATCACATGCGATGTCCGCATAATAGAATCCGTGGAAACCGCCATTCATTCTTTACCTGAAGAGTGGAATAATATCGATACGCTTATCAATAATGCCGGTTTGTCCAGAGGAATGGAAAAAGTTCAAGATGGCATCATTGAAAATTGGGAAGAAATGATTGATACAAATATCAAAGGATTGCTGTATGTTTCAAGAGCTGTGCTCCCCCGGATGGTGCAAAGAAAAAAAGGAAATATCGTGAATATCGCATCAATTGCAGGCAGAGAAACATATCCCTCTGGAAATGTGTATTGTGCAACAAAATCTGCAGCGAGAACATTGTCTGAAGCCATGCGGATTGATGTGAATGGCACAAATATCCGTGTGATGAATATCGACCCCGGTATGGTTGAAACTGAATTTTCACTTGTGCGTTTTCATGGCGATGCGGATAGAGCCAAACAAGTGTATAAAGGAATGCAACCATTGACTGCAAATGACATTGCTGAAATCATTGTGTTTTCGGTGAATAGACCGCCGCATGTAACGATTGGTGATGTGTTGATACTTCCAACAGCGCAAGCAAATACAACAACAGTGTATAGAGAATCATAATCAAGCATTAATATTCAGAAGAGTTTATCATGATTGGACGCATTTTCGCAATTTGTTTTTTATTTGGAATCATCTCTATGGCTGACATCGAAGCGCAAACCGATAAAAAAACCACCCCTGAGAAACAAGTAGCTCAAGAATATTCTCAGACTCCCGTGATCACAAAAGGTACAGTGACCATCAATGGCAAATCAATTCCTTATACAGCTACCACAGGATACATGAACATTACTGATGATAATGGAGTGGTAAAGGGCACGATGTTTTATGTGTCTTATGTTCGAACAGACATTTCTTCAGAAAAAAGACCCATGACATTTGCATTTAATGGCGGCCCAGGTTCTTCTTCGGTATGGTTGCATATGGGAGCGCTCGGACCCAAAAGAGTGGTGATGACAGATAAAGGCGATATGACAAAACCACCGGGCACAATGGTCGATAATGAATATTCATGGTTGGAGTTTACCGATCTTGTCTTCATCGACCCCATTGGAACAGGATATAGTCGTCCGGCCAAAGATGAAAAGAAAGAACAATTTCATGGTCTCGATGAAGATATAACATCCGTGGGTACATTCATACGATTATACACCACACAAAACAAGCGCTGGCTTTCACCGAAATTTCTGGCCGGTGAAAGTTATGGCACGACGAGAGCAGCATATCTTGCTGATCATTTGGCTGATAGACATGGCATGTATGTCAATGGCATATTGCTGATTTCAATGGTGCTTGATTTTCAAACACTTCGATTCAGTTCGTCCAATGATTTGCCATGTGCATTATTCCTTCCCACCTATGCAGCAACAGCCATGTATCATGGAAAACTTGATGCATCATTGAGGTCGGATCAAGAAAAAACCTTGCAGGAAATACGTGATTGGTCCTTGAATGAATATATCGTCTATCTCGCAAAAGGAAATTCGGCAAGCGAGGCCGAACATAATTCCGTAACAGAACGATTGAGTCGTTATACAGGACTATCGCAGAAATTCATAGCATCGACAAATAATAGGCCGGACATTTTTAGATTCACCAAAGAACTTCTTCGTGATGAAAGAAAAACAGTCGGAAGATTGGACAGCAGATTCACCGGTACCGATAAAGATGCCGCAGGAGAAAATTTTGAATATGATCCAAGTTATAATGCAGTGATCTATGGTCCATTTACGGCTACTGTCAATCATTATCTACGAGTAACACTTGGATTCGAAAGCGATTTGCCTTATGAAATTCTTACAGGCAAAGTACAACCATGGAATTGGGGAAGTGCCGAACGTGGATTTCCTTATGTTGGAGATGCACTCAGAGATGCAATGAATAAAAATACATTCTTGAAAGTGTATGTAGGAAATGGTTGGTATGATTTGGCAACTCCGTTTTTTGCCTCAGAATATACAGTCAATCATTTGACATTGGAACCTGAATTGAGAAAAAATATTTCCATGAAATACTATCGCTCTGGACATATGATGTATATCGAAAAGGAATCGCTGATTCAATTCACCAAAGACATCGAACAGTTTTATTCGAGTACATTGTCACAGTAAGGATATCGCGATGAGTGATCTCACAACACTTCGCTTATATGGTAATTCAGAATCAGACATACAGCAAGCCGCGCTTATGTTGAAGGATGGAAAAATTGTTGCTTTTCCTACGGAGACAGTATATGGTCTTGGTGCTTCCGTATTCAATCCTGAAGCATTGAAACATGTGTTTGAAGCAAAAGGCAGGCCTGCGGATAATCCGCTTATAGCTCATGTGAGTTCGATTGAAGAAATAGCATTGCTTGCGGAAGATATTCCTGAAGATGCAAAGCTCTTGGCAAGAGCATTTTTCCCCGGACCTCTGACAATTGTCTTGCATGCAAAAAAAGAAATACCACGAGAAGCAACTGGTGGCTTGGACACAATTGCAATTCGTATGCCCAACCATCCAATAGCATTGCAGTTATTGAAATTGAGTGGTCCTTTATGCGCCCCATCGGCAAATATCTCAGGAAGACCAAGTCCCACGAATGCCTATCATGTATTGGAAGATCTGGATGGAAAGATAGATGCAGTTCTTGATGGAGGACAATGCACAGTAGGTATTGAATCAACTGTCATCAAATTATCACCAAGCCCCATCATTCTTCGTCCCGGGATGATCTCAGCCGAACAAATAGAAGCCGTGTTGAAGAAGAACGTTGAAGTTGTGCAAAAAGGGGAAACGCATATCCAATCTCCCGGAATGAAGTATCGCCATTATTCCCCTAAAGCGCATTTGCATCTTTGTTCAACTCATGAAGAATTTGAAGGACTGATAAGAAAATATCCTCAAGCAATGAAATTGTCATTACATGTCTCCACACAATTTGGGGACATATTCCCATTGAAAGAACATACCTATTACGATATTCTTAGATCCGCTGACATCAAAGGTGTGAGCGATATCATCATTCTCTTTCCTATAGAAGAACGAGTATTAAAATCAGCACTGTTTAATCGAATTGAAAAAGCATTGGGTCAACAGTGATATCATACATTTGTGTTCATCCATTGTGCTGAAATTGGAAACATGTATAACAGGAAATTCATGCACCGTCAAGTCTTAATCATCATATGTATTTGCCTTTTCTTGGTACAGGGATGTTCTATCTTGCAGAATCTCTCGTCAATGAAAGATGTACAATTCCGCATAGGTTCAGTATCAAGGGTTTCAATTGGAGGGGTAGCAGTAATAGGGAAGTCAAAGGTTACTGATTTTTCTGTTGGCGAAACGATTGCCTTGGCCAATAGTGTTGCCGGAAAATCTCTTCCGCTATCATTGACAGTTAATCTTGAAGCAAGAAATCCTAATGAATCCGTGCAAAGAAATGGAATTGCAATGGGTGGACTCGCCACTCTAACTTCTTTGGAATGGATACTTCTCATAGATGATGTTCCTACTATATCGGGAATTGTACAGGGGCCGATTGCATTACCTGCAGCTGGTGAAACCGTTTCCATACCCATAAGCACAGAATTCAATCTGTTTTCATTTTTTGAGCAAAGGGGATATGCCGGAATGGCAAAATTGGCATTTGCCTTGGCAAACCCTGGTACTGCTCAAGTGAAGGTTACTTTGGATGCCAAACCCGTGATTGAAACAGTTGTTGGAAACATGACATATCCCGGTAGAATCATCATAGTCGAAAAAGAATTTAACTGAAGTACTTATAAAGTTCATTCGTATTTTACGAATGTTATTTATTCTTAATAAAGCCTATGAATCGACTCCTTTACCTTTGTATTTCCTTTTTTCTCATTCCCATTACGCTTTGTGCTCAGGGAGATCTGTATATCAGTGAGTTTACAGATCCTTCAATGTTCCATTTTGTGGGAAATGCCAAACTTTTCAATAAGCGTATTCGCCTTACCGATGCAACATATAATCAAGGTGGTGGGATTTGGCTGAAAGAAAAGAGAAATGTTGCTCGTGATTTTTCTATACAGATTGGATTTCAGATTACACAATCGGGAAATTCCGGTGCTGATGGTATAGCTTTTGTCATTCAAAACAATAGTACAAATGCCATTGGTGTATTTGGTGGTGGGATTGGATATATGAATATACCCAATAGTCTTGCCATCGAGTTTGATACATATCCCAATTCCGAATTTCGAGATCCCAATGATAATCACATTGGAATACAAACCAGAGGAAAAAATCCCAATAGCCCCGATCATATCATCACATTGGGGACATCCAGAAATATACCATTGCTCGAAGACGGTTCTGTGCATGTCATGCGCATAGATTATGTGAGCAATATTATGAAGGTCTATCTTGATGATTTCAATTCACCAAAAATCACAGCATATGTAAAGCTGGACTCACTACTTGATTTGGATAATCAAACCGCATGGCTTGGTTTTACTTCTTCGACCGGTGGGGCATTTGCAAATCATGATATTGTTTCCTTCGGACATAAAAGCAATTCCAGAATCAGTGTTGAAGGACTAAGTCCGGCCGGAACATTGTGCCCGAATCAATTCGCCACACTCATTGGTTATACATCAGATTCAGCAAATGTCACATCATGGACATGGAATCTTCCAGGTGAAACCAAAACAGGAAAAATCATACAATTTTCAAGACCTATCAATGGAACATATCCTGTTCAATTGATCATTCGTCGTTCTTCGGGAATATTGGTTGATACTCTCAATACAACAGTTAAAGTCGATAATCCCCTCGCTGTTATCCTGAAAGATTCAATCATTTGTGCTCAAACTGCTTTGAATATACCGGCGACTGTTCAGGGAGCGCAAGGTGCACTTACCTATCTTTGGTCTTCACTTGATGGCAATCACATAGATGGAAAAACTGATAATGCAACAATGCTCACAAAAGCAATGTCTGTCGGCACATACAGATTTTCCGTTTTTGTAAAAGATGCACTCGGTTGTGAAAGACGCGATACAATGACATTAACCGTCAAACCGGCGCCCATCATACAACCACAGTCCACTATTCTTGCTTGCAATGATGATATTGTCCGAATCACTCCTTCAATAAACAGTAGTTCCGGAACATTGACCTATCGTTGGGCACCTATAGACGGAGTCATAGGATCGGTGTTCAGCCCGACACTCACCGTCAAAAGAAGTGATCCCGGCATTCATGAATATGTGTTGAATGTCACTGATGACATAGGTTGCACGGCAACATATACATATTCCATTCGAATTGTTGATTCACCCATTCTCAATGCCGGAGATGATGCTCGAGTTTTATGTATTGGTGATACAATTCAGATAGGCAATAAAGCAATTGTTCGCGGTGGCACATTGCCATATCTCTATCAATGGCGAAGAATATCATCAGGCAATGCAAATATTGTAAATGCCATGCAAGCCAGTACACTGATCTATCCAACAATGCCGGGTAAATATGAATTGATGGTGACAGATGCAAATGGATGTATGGACAAGGACACAATATTCGTTGATGTTCGACTGATACCAGATGCAAATGCAGGACAGGACATCACCGAATGTGTATGCGATCAGAAAGGTGGTGAAATCGGTATTCCCGCTCGATGCGGCGTCATTCCATTCACATATACATGGTCTGCTCTGGGAAATGCACCACTCTCAGCACTTAGTGCATTGAATACTGTACCCGTCACCGTAAAAGTGAATGAAAATCCACCATTTAGAAAACAATACGGATATGTACTCACAGTAACGGATGGACAAAATATTACAAGAAGTGACACAGTGTTGTATACATTGAATCCATGTCCGAAGGTCGATGCCGGAAGATCACAATTCATATGCAGTCCGATTGCACCATTTCGTTTGTCACCTACGGTGATTGCCGATCCGAATGACACATTACGGTATGAGTGGTCACCTGCCACATTTTTGAGCAATCCAAATGATCCGCGTCCATTTGTGACATTTCCGGATAGCACTTTTTCCATGACATATACATTGATGGCATATACTTCATCCGGTTGCATGGGAATGGATACCGTTACATTTAGTACAGAACAGTCGATGTCCTTGGCGATACGGAGAACAGACTCAAAACCATATTGTATTTGCAGAGGCGATAGTGTGACATTCAATGTTCAAGTATCGGGAGGTTCCTCCCCTTATACCTATGAGTGGATACCGATCAATGTACAAAGCTCTACGCCAACCCTGACCGCAAGCCCATTAATCAATACATTGTATACAGTATTTGTGAAGGACGCAAAAGGGTGTTCTGTCTCCGATACTATTTCAGTATGCGTTGAACCCGTACCAAATCCACGACCGGCCTCAGATACAACAATTTGCTTTGGTGATGTCACCCCATCTCGTGGTGAAATTGCAACATGCGGAAAATCTCCTTTTACATATCAATGGAGTCCCACATCTGGAGTGGATAATCCAACGATTTACAATCCAAGATTTTCACCCGATACAACAACGGTCTATTCATTGACCGTGACAGATGATGGTGGTAAATCAACAACGGCATTCATGGTAATTAATGTCCGTCCTCAATTGAAGATTACCATGGATGTTGATACCCTTATGTGCAAGGGTGGTTCAGTAACCGCGAATATCCGAGCATCGGGAGGAAATCCACCTTATGTTTTGAATTGGAGCATCAATAATAAGCCCATTCAATTTTCAGATACAACATTCAAGATTGCCGGATTCGATACCGACTTTATCCTTGGCTGCACAATCATCGATTCTGCAGGATGCTCAATTTCCACCGAGCAATCTATAAAGGTAAATGGACCGGAGTTGATCTTCCCGGACCGTGTATTTGCTTGCCCTTGCGATTCAATCATCATTGGCGGTGAAGCAAATGGAGGAAAGCCATCCTATATATATGAATGGCGTGATCTTGATGGACTAAAACCGCTCGAGTTGCAAGACAGTACAGCTCCCAGAACATTATGCATTCCAACAAGAAGTAGAGAATATGTACTTACTGCGATTGATGCAAATGGCTGTGCGGTCACCAAAGGTGTAACCGTTGAATATAACAATGCATACACACCTGTTTCTCTCAGCATACCTCATGTAAAAGCGCATCCCTTGGAAAAGAAGGCGATGATACCGATCATCATAGAGCGATATCCCGACTCTCTTGGATGCCCTCCACGTTCAATCACCATGCGTATCCAATATGATCCATGGGTATTTGATCCGTCGCCTGTCATAAGTCAGGGAAGAATCATCAAGAATAGTGTTGATGGGCGTTTGAGGACTCTGCATATAGCAATTGACAATGCACCTTCATTGAAATCCGGTGACACACTGCTACAACTTACAGGTGCTGCAATCATGGGTGAACCCGGAAAAACAATGTTCACCGTTGATTCTGTGAATTGGTCATGCTCGAGATTATTGTCAAATTCAGCCAAAGGAATATTCGAGCTGGATTCTTTGTGTAAACTCTCTGATTCATCGGTGAGATTATTGTATTTCTCAGGAATACCCTTTTTGCAATCCATACAACCTGTTCCCACTCAAGATGTGTTCACAGTTCATGCAATTCGTTTTCATGGTGAAGAAGTGATGCTGACATTGTTTGATGCCAAGGGGAGTATCATTGATAAAAAAATCTGGAAAGAGCAAACACAGAACATCTCAATTCCGGAACATGAATCATTCTTATATGAAGGCGATTGGCCTGCCGGTATGTACAGACTAGTCTTGCAGTCGAGATATGGTCGAGATTCTCAACAATGCATCATTATTCGATAGGACATCATCATGAAGGGAATATGGAGATTTCTAGCATTGATGATGATAATCAATGTGCAATTGCAAGCTCAATATGATAGATCAGCTTGGTCTTTTGGTCTTCTTGGTGGAATGCAAAGAACACAATTCACCGGTACATTTCAGTCATTGCCTGGACTTGATAATTGCTGCAATGGATTCGATGGATCCTCAACATCGATGGATCCATTTATCGGGGGATCAATTCGCTATGCATTCACGCCATCATTCGGATTGGATATGCAAGTAGAGTATGTTCAATCACGTGGCGAATTATCCGCTGTGAATACAATCGGAAATGCATTGTCATTCAATGGAACGGGATTTGATATTGTGGAGGCACAATCCGCTTTTTCCATGTCATGGACAATTCCGTCGATAGGATTCACGCCATCGCTTGCTTGGAAACCATTTGAATCGGGCTTTGGAATACGAGGTGGTATTACAATGCGATTACAATCAATTGGAGAAGCAAAAGGAAAAGAAGAATTAATACTACCAAGAGGAGTTGTGTTTTCTGATACAAAAAGTACGATACGAAATGATCGTAAAGTGAATTTCACACCAACTTCACTTCTCTATGGACCAATATTCGGATTATTTTATGATATGAAACTCAGTGAGTCATTTACCTTGACTCCGGAATTATCATATGTGCACATGATGAATCAACCCATCGAATTTCCAAACTCCGATGAGTCGCTTTCTTTGAGTGCATTAAGAGCTGGAATCATGCTGTCCTATACGGCGATAAACCCTGCTCGTTTGCTCGAGATACCGATTACGCCATTACCCACAATCGAAGTTGAAACAATCAAGCCATATATTCCAAAAAGACTCAAAGCCAAGCTTGCTGCTTTCAGCGTGAATGAACAGTCCAAAGAGGAGAATATCGTTAATATCGTGATTGAAGAATATTCATCATTGACCATGACTCCGCTTTTGAATTTCATATTCTTTGAAGAAGGTGAAGATAAGATACCATCTCGCTATGCTCGGCTCGATGCAATTGACACACCATTGTTTGACATAGATTTCATTCACACTCCAAATCATGTGGAAACCTATCTGCATATATTGAACATCGTAGGTAAACGCATGATTGAAAAACCCGCTTCAAGCATTACACTCACAGGATGTAATGCAGATATTCAAAAAGAAAAGGGGGATAAAGCATTGTCTATGAGAAGAGCAGAATCAGTAAAGACATATTTACAGCAAGTATGGAATATTTCAAGTGACAGAATCACAATCAAGAATCGCAATCTTCCGGAAAAACATGCCAATACACAAACCATCATGGGTGCTCAGGAAAATCGACGCGTGGAAATCACATCCAATGAACCATATATCATTTCACCAATCATCACTTTGGACACGGTTCGAACGATGAATCCTCCAATCGTGCGTTTCAGACCTCAAGTAGAAACAGATTCAGTTGCAACATGGCAATTGATTGCTGGTCAGCAAGACAAAGAACTGCGTAGATTCACGGGAGAAGACAAAGTACCCTCTTTCATTGATTGGCATATTGGCGAAGAAATGAGCGAAGGTTTGGCAACTGATTCCGCAATCATATATGCATTCAAAGCAACCACGCCACTGCAGGACTCAGCGGAAATACAAGGAATGATTCCAATCGAACAAGTGACATTGCACAAGAAGAAAATCAATCGAGTGCAAGATCGAGAAGTGAATACATTCTCTCTTGTGCTGTTTGATGTGCGTTCAAGTGAAATCACAGAAGGAAATTCGCAAATCATAGAATTCATAAAAGGATTTGTCAAACCTAATTCAAGCATTTCAATAACGGGATTCACCGATCGTTTGGGTGATGCCGATGCCAATCAACGTTTGGCTCAAGAAAGAGCAGATGCCACTTCAAAAGCATTGCAAGTCAAAAACAAGGCTACTGTTCTTGGCAAAGGAAACAGTGCTTTATATGATGATCGTTATCCTGAAGGTAGATTGTATACAAGAACGGTTGATGTGATTGTCGAT